>Ga0206848_1021_pt1 | contig 49356 bp, 49 predicted proteins | sample Alteio_BWOrgCont_18_FD_152635 | JGI IMG/M metagenome (GOLD analysis project Ga0206848, IMG submission 152635) | Enriched cells from forest soil in Barre Woods Harvard Forest LTER site, Petersham, Massachusetts, United States -... | ecosystem: Environmental > Terrestrial > Soil > Temperate forest >...
GGCTTTCGTTGCCATTATTTGTTGAAAAAGTTCGAAAAGATCTTAAAACTATTTTCAGCCCTCAAACAGGTGGCTGGAGCGACCATTGGCTTTTTGGGAACCAAAAATTTGTAAGAAGTCTTGAATGGAGCGTTGTTAATATTTTTGGCTTAAAACTGCACAACCTATCACTCGCAGACTATTTGCACAAAGTAACCAAAACAAAACTCTTGTTTTTTTACGGTAAGGACGATTTAATGGTTCATCGTCATGAATTTGAACAGATCTGGAACGGTATTGGATCGCGCAAAAGCAAGCCAGAAAAAAACGTGATTATTACCTCAAACCCACACGTACGCAACCATTGGAAACAAAAAGAGTTATACAAGCTTGTTTGTGATCTCTTTTTAAATCTTGATCAAAAAGAGTTTATATACTACTTACAAAACCCGTTAAACTTGGCACACTATCAGGCAGATCTTTTAACGAGCACGTTACAATGATTCGCAACGTCATCCCCGGCTTGCCTGCCCGCCGTAGCCACGTAGGGCGTAGGCTGGGAACGGGGATCCAGGCAAAACCCAATTTTAAACCCCAAAAGAGCCCAGCCCTTAACTCCTGAGAAACTTATGGTAAAAAAAATTATACCCACAAAAATCGTATCACTCGTAATCACACTTATATCGTTTGTGCAACCTGCTTATAGTGCTGGTCGTGCAAAAAAACAAACCGTTCCTACCGAAAAAACAACAAAATCTGGCGAGCGACAAAAACGAACTCAAAATCAAACTCCAAAGCAAACTGAAGACGCTCTTGATATCATAGATACTGTACTCAGTGAAAATCCAGTTCGCTCAAGTCGTTATGGTCTTTATGCTGCAGAAATTAAACCGGTTCCTGGAGTTGAAAAAAAATCTCCCGGTTTTATACAAGAGCACGCACAACTTATTAATATACTTCGTGCGCTGTTGCATATCCCTTATATCGTTACACTTGATAGTCACGATACAAAAACAATTGCATCATGCGCACTGTTAGCATCACTTGCTACAGACTCACGCTTACTGTACGAACTATTGCATGAGCAAAAAAACACGTCACTCTTGAAAAATATTCTCTGGAATTTACCGAAAGCATGCGGATATGCTGCTGGTGGTTTATATGAATATGGACGCTTTATAAAAGCAGCTGAAGTCGCTGAAAAGAATAAAGTTTTTAGTAAGCAAATACGCAACTTAAAAATTCTACAAAGTGCCCAACTTGCTTTAGAGTTAATTTTGCGCGGGTTAGCATACAAAATATCACTCAGTACTGATCCACGCCTTGATGGTGTCAATCTTTCAAATCAAAAAACTGCAAAATCAATTGCTGAAATTGCTGACATCGTTGAACTGTTCAGACTATTGAGCCGTTATAATACGTTCTTTCTAGACTCAGAAGATCCAGTGCCTCATGCTCCCGTGAATAGTTCACAAGAAGCTGTTGTACAACAAGAGCCCACTCCAGAAGCAAGCTAATTTCTTAAAAAGTCTTATTCAAAATACAAGTAGACTTTTGTTAACACTCTTCTTATCATAAATGCAATAAATTTTTACAAAATTAAAAAAAGCTAAAAAAAAGATACTAAAAGAGGCGTAGTTATGAAGATCCTGTCTTTTTCATGTAGTCTACTTTTTTCACTTCTATTATCACTATCACCAGTTTCAGGCATGAAAGGCCCTGTTAAAGTTTTTGAGACCGAACTCAAATGCCCTAAAATTTCAAAAAGAGCCTGTATTTGCCTCGCTATAACAGCAGCTGCTGTAGCAATTTTTACAGGCATTCTTCCTTTCCATGACCCAAAAATTCCCGCATGCCCTTTCCTCGTAGACGCAGGTTTAGATGAAGAGACTAATAACTTATTCACAAAAATAACGAGTGGTAGCGCAACCCATCATGATATAAATAATTTTTGGTATATTATTCGAGAATATAATTCAAAAGAATCACTACGTAGAATGTTTGTTGAATTACGCACCAGGATAGAACTTGGCACAGCAAATGATGCTGAAACTTTTAGCTGCAAGTTGCTTGTGTCTAAATTCCCTTGGTTGGAAGACGAGATCCCAGAGGAAGACGAAGACGCAGAAGAAATAGGAGAAGGCGACGATGAGGACGAAGATGATGATAAAGAAGAGTATTCGTTAGAAAACGCAGAAGAAGAGCCAGAATTTTCTCCTGAAAAACTCGCTCAAGAATTTACTGATAAAGTAACGATTGCCCGAGATCGGTCAGATGCTTATTCAGAACAATGTTCTTCGGGAAATACCTGCACAAAAGCTCAGATGGTTAGAACGTTCATGAGGCAACTCCAAAGCACACTGTTTCAGAACGATGCTCTTCGAGAAATACCTGTACAAAAGTAACGTGTATGGTTCCATGTAAGTATTAAAAGTAAGTATAAAAAAAGAGAAAGAAGAGTTGTTATGAATATCCGTTTTTTTTCGTTTGGCTTGTTATTTCTTTTGCTATCACTATCGCCAATATCAGGCATGACAAATAAATCTTCTCCAGAATCCTGTAAAACTGTGCAAAATCCATTAATTGTTGGGATATGCGTAAAAATAAAGCTCTATGAATTACGTGAAAAAATAAAAAACCGTACTATAACCGGTGAAGAAAGAGAATCTTAATTTTTAATTTTAATAAAGGGAGTTCGTATGAACGCACTGACGTTAGTTACATTTTTTTCTATGATACTTTTTACTTCGCCTGCGTTGTGCATGAAAGCACCTAGCACAGAAGCAGGTGCTGGTGAAGCTGATGCCGTTGCTCCTGCTGGTACTGGTGCTAGCACAGGTGCAAAAACAGGGGGATCTGGAAAAAAATCACACTGTAATTTCACGATACGCGGCTGCCTGTATTCAATACCACTTGTAGCATTAGTTAGTTTTGCAACATGGTACGCACTTAATGTAAGCCCTGAAATGCCAAAAACAACCTCCCCAGAAGTTCCTGCAGGCCCTGTTAATCTACAAGAAACACTTAAAATTTTACGCGCAAAAGTAGCTGATGGTAGCGCAACCCATGAAGATACGACGACGTTAATTAGTCTTAATAACTTACTTGCGCATGAATATCAATCAAAATACGATAGTGACGAAAAAGAAGAAGAAGATGGGTATTCACAAGAAAACGCGAAAGAAAGCGCTGACCTTTCTCCTGAAGAACTCGAAAAAGATTTTGCGGCTAAATTAACGTTTGCTGTAAACCGTTCTAATGCCTACAACCAAACCACACGAGCTACACAAACTGAAGAAAATGATTGCGAAGCATAAAAAGTAAGAAGTAAAAGAAAGGTATCATAATGAAAATCGCTAAATTTATAACATTTTTTTCTATAATACTTCTGTCATCACCAGCTTTGTGCATGACAACAGCCCCCGCGGGTGATGGCGCACCAGTTGGTGCAGCTCATGCTTCGACTGCTCCTGCGGGCGATGATGCTGGTATGGACAATACAATTAAGTGGACTATGAGAATTGCAGAAGCTGTTCAAAAAAGACCTTGTTGTCGACAAAGGGCACAGCGCGCAAGCAATATGCTACTACTCCTAACAAATCTTACTAATAACAATCCCGATGCTTCCGACATGACCCCTCTTACTAATATTCTTACTGAGGCAGCAAACCCTCCGGTTGCAGATATTAATGCAGATGGTGATTCGCTAAGAGCATGGCTTGCAAAAAATCCTGAAATCGGTGCAAGAATCATCGCGAACAACTCTACCGAAGATGACGATGCTTTGTTTGGGGCATGGATGATTCAACTTATTGGTGGCCCGTGTGACCATTCTGATGAAGATGCACTACACGCAGCTGCACCTGCAGCACCGGCACCTGCTACGCCTGCTGAAGAAGAAGACGGAATTCCAGCTGAAGACGAATAAACACATCCCAAGTTAACCCATCTTCGTTAAAACTATTTCTTTAACTAATTTTGGTGTCCAAGAAAATAGTATTTTTAAATTTAAAAAAAGCGAGTTCTATGAACCCAATAATGTTAATCACATTTTTTTCTGTCGTACTTATGTCATCACCGGCTTTATGCATGGGACCAGCAGCACCAGCAGGAGAAACAAAGAGAGCTGCTCCAACGAGGTGCAATTATGCCACGTTCGCGCCTAGTGGTAATTATAGAAGAGATCTTGAGCGTTTAACTCCACCTGCTGGTAATTATATGACCAATAAAACGGACTGGGATGCTTTCTGGGCCATACACCAACGTATCGACAAGTACAAAACCAGATGGAATATAAAAGAATCAAATTTTTGCTGTGCTACCAAAGAAAAACTTAAAAAACGTCTTGTCAGGCTCATGATAAAAGTAACTTTTTTGACGAGTCCCGACGAAGAATACAATGTTGATGCCGTAGCAAATGAACTTTATCCAAGAATAGCTCTTACCAAAGAAGAAAAAGATGCTGATGATGCTCGGTACTCTAGCTGGGTTAAGTATCACTACAATGACCCTAAAGCCAATGAAGATGGATCATTTTGGCCAATGTTTCTAGGGAGCATGCATACAGATATTAGTGGTCGCCGCACTAATTATGAAACTGTAATTTCGTGTGACCATGATGCCGCAGTTTCTGTGACGAAGTTTCAGCTAAGAATGGCGAAAATGACAGACCCCGGTAGGTTCATGATGGCTCCATGCACCTGTAAACCTGCATGCACCTGTAGACCTGCTAGCAAAGAAGTCCAAGCATGGGAAAAAAAAGTAGCTGCTGCTACTCAGTATATGAATGATGCTATTGCAGAATACAACAATCGCTTTGGTGGCCTGTGCGACCATTCTCATGAAGGCGTACAAGAAATAACTACGGCTCTTAAACTCGTCGACATCAGCTGCACCTGTGGCGGTTGCCTGAGTTAAGTAATATTAGTTGAGTAATAGTTGAGTAATATAAGGAAGGATCGTTATGAACGCAATAATGTTAGTTATGTTTTTTTCAATAGCACTTACATCACAATCAGCTTTGTGTATGACAGGACCTGCAGCTCCAGCAGGAGCTGCAAAAAAAGCTGCTCAAACACCGTCTGGTGATGATTTAGTCGGACCTCTTTCAGATTTGTCCATGGGAACAGCTCCTGCTGGCGAAGATAAATCTGCTACGGATAATAAAATAAAATGGAGACTAGGTTTTCCAGAAAATGCTCTTAAAAGACCTTGTTGTCGCCAAAAAACGACACGCATAAGCAATATCATGTTACAAACGAGCAAAATGAGTATAAACGAAGATCCAGGACATTCAGACGATACCGCTCTTACGGATCTTATTGCTCAGGCAGACGAACCCACCAAAAAACTTATGACAGAAGATGAAAAGGCGTTTCGCGAACGCTGGGAGCAAGATGTTGATTTCAGACGTGCAATTGATAATCCTGACGCCGCAGAAGATTATCTAAACAAGACATTTTATCCATGGCTTATGAAACTCATTGGTGGCTTATGTAAGCATTCGGCAGAAGATGCTCTACCTGCAGGTGCACCAGCAGCGCCCGCTAAAGAAGAAATTACAGCTGAAGACGAATAGATCAATCTCGGGTTAATCCATCTTCGTTAAAATTACAGCAAAAAATAGCCAGCTATGTAAAAGTAGCTGGCTATTTTTATTTCTTGATTTCTCGACTTCAAATAAATATTTTTAATCATAAAAAACCCCAAAACCCAGGAGTCTCATGAATATTTTTATTGTACTGATCACATGCTTTTCTATCCTATTTACATCACAATCAGCTTTGTGCATGACAACTGCTCCAGCTGGCACAGCGCCTGCTGGTACAACCGATGATGAGGGCCTTGCTAGCCACTGTTGTCGTCAAAAAGCCGCACGTATGCTCAGTTTAGAGTCTCGAATTAGACAAATGGCTCAAGAAGAATTCGAATATACAGCTGACCTCAAAACCCTTCTTGATCATGCTGATGAATCGACCAGAAAGCTTATTGACGAAGATCTCAATAACTTTAAAGTCTGGCGGGAAAAAAATCCTGGCATAGAAGGCATAGGGGTGCGGTTATTTATTTATCAACTTAACGGCCTCTGTGACCATAGAGAAGAGAATCCGCTACCAGCAGCTGCATCGGCTGCGCCAACTAAAGAAGAAGAAATTCCAGCTGAAGACGAGTAGGAGTCCCATGAATATTTTTATTGTACTGATCACATACTTTTCTCTACTACTTACATCACAATCAGCTTTGTGTATGACAGGACCTGAAACTCCTGCAGGAGAGGCAAAAAAAGCTGATCCAACACCATCTGGTGATGATTTAGCCGGACCTCTTTCAGATTTGTCCATGGGAACAGCCCCTGCTGGCGAAGATAAAGCTCCCACAAGCGACACTGAGCATACTGATGCCAAAGCGTTCTCGAGCGATCAATTTAGAGCTGAGTTAGTTAAAAACTACACAAAAAACGCTTGCTGTCTTAGATACACTCAGCGCAGACACAATATCTTTAAACAAATATCGCAATCTGGTGATTTTGATGATCCTGAATATTATGGGGCAGAGCTCTTGGCTCTTTATAATAAAGTAGAACTATCAACAGCAAAGAATATTGAAGATGACACGTTTGCTTGTCTAGCATGGCTTGAACAAAATCCTGAGATTCATCAGCAAATAGTCGATGAAGATCCTGCTGCTTTTGAATTATTAGATGATTGGATGCGTGAACAAATTGGTGAAGCATGTCATCATGCTGCCGAACCAGCAAAACATCCAGTAGATGGTGGGAGTGACCGCGAATAAATTTTTTTATTACAGAAAGTTTTTATGAATATTTTTATTCTACTGATCATATGCTTTTCTATACTTCTCACATCAGAAACGGTTTCATGCATGTCAGCAAATCCCATTGATCAAGATAGGTCTGAAGCAAAAGATGTTCATGACACGTATGATTCTGGGAACCTGCAAAAAGTTTCAGCGTTTTTTAAATTCAAAAGAGGGACGCCTGAAACATGTTGTCGCCGCAAATATCAACGCGTAAGAAATTTTTTGCTCCAAATGGACCAGTTGGATAACAAAAACCCAGATCATACAGAGCTGGCTTCACTTATAAATCTTCTTGCTGAAGCAGACAATATTACTAAAAATTTTATTAAAACAGATAGTGATGCATTACACACCTGGTTGGAGAAAAATCCTACGATAAAAGCTTTAATAAAAAGCCCAGAAGCCACAGATGCTGATCTTGAATATATTTATACGTGGATTATTGGGCATATTGGTGGGCTATGCGATCATGCGACAGCTACACCAGCAAATTTTGATGCTGTCGGTGGCGATTGTCTTTGTTAGAAAATATTATATACTAGTAATATTAGATACTAAAAATGGGGATTTTTAGTAAGTTTTTGAGATAATTTTTATATGGAGGTAACTATGAACGCAATTAGGGTCATTACTTTTTTTTCTATTATATTTTTTACATCACAAGCCTTATGCATGACGCAAGAAAAACAAGCTCCTGCGCCGGCAGCACCTGAAGCCAATACTGAAACAAAAACTGTAAGCGGGTATACAAAATTTGTGCAAGAAGTTCTCAAAGAAGAAAACAAAGAATCATGCTGCAAAAGAAGAAAAATACGTGCTATCTATCTGGGAAATTATCTTGTAGGCCCAGACAATAGTCACATAATAGACTTTTCAGTTGACCTGAAATGCGAAACAGTTAGAGATAAAAATAAAACAGACCTTGAGTACGGAACAGTTAGAGATGATAGAATAATATTACAAAATTTTTTCAGAATAAATCCCGAATTAGGGCATAAGTATAGAACAAACCAAGCCAATAATGCTGAATGGTTTGCTCTCAAGGAATTCATCTATTACTATATCTGTTGTGACGACTGTTCTCATATTGGAGATGCACCTACCAGTGAATTGATAAAAATCAAATCCTAGCCCATCAGAATCATATTGGATTGAAAGAGATCTCGCTGTCTTTAATTGTTGCACATGCCGTAGGTATCAACGTACACTGTGCAACCATTCTAATGCAATCTTGCAAATCATTAGCAAATTACTATTTTTTAGGTACACTGGCACGAACGAGTTCTTTTAAATCAAAATTGTCTTTTTAATAAAGAAAGTTTTTTGTATGAACGCACGAGTAATTGCCACATTTTTTTCTCTCCTACTTACATCACAATCAGTTTTATGCATGACAGAACCTGCAGCTCCAATAGAAGATCCTAAAACAGCAGCTGTTTCAGGTGAAACAAAAGAAGTCGCTTCAATAAGACACGATTATGCCACAGTCGTTTTTACCGGTGACGCCATAAAAGATCGTGCGATTCTTGCAGCGTTAACCCCCCCTTCTGGTAATTATAAAACCCATGCAGAAGACTGGCATGCTTACTGGGCTTTACATGACAAGAGCAAATGTTTCTATTATATATGGGATATAAAAAAATCAGATTTTTGCTGTGAGATCAATGAAAAACGGAGAAAACGCAAAGCACGACTCATGATAAAATTCACATTTTTAAAAAATCCTGATGAAAATTACGATGTTGATGAGGTCGTCAATAGACTTTATCCAACAGTTACTTTAACAAAAGAAGAAACTCATGATGATGATATGCAATATTCTTGCTATGTTAAGAATCACTGCATAGGCCGTGAAACCAATAATTGCGCATGTCTTTCGTCGAAATTTGTAAATATCGTATCTAGACGTGAAATGATGTCATGTGAGCATTGTCGTAAAATTATACATGCGGCAGATCAATGGAGTGACGAGCCCACCGTTGAAATTGGAGAAGCATTCGTACTTGCCAGCTTAGCAAGAACAGAGGCCGTCAAAAAATACCAGGTCGAACGATTGGCTCAGCAATTTACACTCACCAGCATCGGCTGCACCTGCGGCGGGTGTCTAGGGTAACTATGAATATTTTTATTGTAGTAATCGCATGCTTCTCTATGACACTTGTCTCTTCAGAAGCGTCTTGTATGTTCTCACCGTACATTTTGGATCAAGAAGCGGGACAAACAGGCAAAAATCAAAATTATGACAATAACTCTAATGCTCAAGAAGTAAGATCCCATGCTCAGGAAATTCGTTCAAATCGCGCTTTTGATGGCCTGGCAAGCAAAGAGCTCATAGATAGCCTAACCTTATTAACAAATAACGGCGAAGGTGAAGACTCAGAAGACGAAGAACGAAGCGTGCTTGCAGAAATTAAAAAACAACTTGCTCGTATAGTGTGCAGAAAAAAACCTAGAGACTCATGATCAGAACTATTCTAATCGCAAATCGTTCTGAAATAGCATTACGAGTTCAGGCGACATGTCATGCAATGGGAATAAAAACCGTTGCTATTTACAGTCCAGAAGATATGTATGCCTCGTATGTGTATAACGCACACGAGGCATATAAACTTTCAAAAAGTGGCTTTGCTGGCTATCTTAATCAAGAAGAAATTATATCGATCGCGCTTAAATCAGGAGCTGACGCTATTCATCCGGGATATGGTTTTTTGTCTGAAAATAGTAACTTTGCTCAAAAAGTTTTAGATGCTGGGATTATCTGGGTTGGGCCGTCACCTGAAAGTATTAAACTTATGGGTGACAAGGGGACGGCGCGTGATATTATGGTTCGCGCTGGGGTACCTATTGTTCCTGGGATTACGATTGATGTGGATACAAGTAAAATAGAAGAGAGGCGCACCCTTCGAGACGCAGGGCTCCTCAGGGCGAGCGCCTTCGAAGAAGCCACCGACATAATAACAACAGAAGTAGAAACAGAAGCAGCAATACAAGAAGAGATAAAAAGAGAGAAAAAAGAGTGGGCACAAGAACAAGCTGGGGTTATTGGGTATCCGGTAATTCTTAAAGACCCAAAAAGTGGCGGCGGTAAGGCAATGCGCCGCATCGATAAGCCCGAAGATTTTGAGAGTTCTTGGAATCTTGTATGCTCTGAAGCTGCAAAATATACTGGATCAAAAACATTAGTACTCGAAAAATATATTACACACGGTCGGCATATTGAAGTTCAGGTTATTGGTGACGGTAAGAATTTTATTCACGCATATGAACGTGAATGTTCTATTCAAAGACGACACCAAAAAATTATCGAAGAAGCGCCCTGTTTGTTTTTAAGTACACAAACACGTGATGCTATGTACAAAGCAGCTGTTTGTGCAGCACAAAGCGTGAATTATAATAATATTGGGACGGTTGAGTTTATTGTCACACCTGATCAAAACTTTTATTTTCTCGAAATGAACACGCGCTTGCAAGTTGAACATTCTGTAACAGAAATGACAACGGGACTAGATTTAGTTGCATTACAAATTGAGATTGCCCAAACAGGCAAACTAAATCTTAAACAAGAAGATATTTCCCAACATGCCCATGCTATCCAGTGTCGCATTTATGCCGAAAATCCTGCACAAAAATTTGCGCCGTCTACGGGAATTATTAATAATCTTGTGTTACCTATAAGTCCGTTTATGCGAATTGATCACGACTTAGAAGAAGGCACTGAGATTACGCCGTTTTTTGATCCTATGATCGCAAAAATTACAACCTGGGGTGCTGACAGAACGCAAGCGATAAGTAACATGCGCGCGGCACTTGAACATACAAATATTCAGGGGATTTCGACCAATATTGGGTTACTTGTTAATATTTTAGAAAGTAACGAGTTGCGTACGGGGGCTATTCATACACAGTTATTAAACGATAAGAATTATCTTGATGCTGTTTGTCGAGCGACCTGTCCGTCAGAGCTTGCCAAGCCGGCCTGTCCTTCGGAGCCACCTGGGCGTAGTAGGAAAGGCCTGGATGAGCGTAGACGGAGCGCTTCTACAGAAGAAATAAAAGAAATAGACATGCTTGTTATACCTAATGAAATAGTTGCTGCGCTTGCAGTAATACTTTATGAAAAAGCAGAACAAGAAAGTGTAGCACAAAACCAAAAAGCGCCTGCGCATGTACCGGTACAATCGTCATGGAAAGAGCTGCGCTGGAAATAAAAGTATGGCTATAAAAAAGTTCTTAATACATGATACGGTTATTTCTGTTTCGATAAGTTTTGGGCCCAATAACAAGATATCAGTTACTATTGATAGCCAAGAATATCGAGCAAAAGTTATACGCTTTGACCAAGCAAAAAAGCTTTTATTTTTCGAAGTAAATAATCAAATACATAAAGTAAAAGTTGCAATTCAGGATCAGACAAGAACATCTGTTTATGTATTTAATAGTCAGAAAAATATTCTTGTTACTAACTATTACGAAAAACAAGAAAAACACGTAGATAAAAATCTTGTTAAAGATCATAACGAAATCACAGAAAATCTAGGAAATATAGAAACTGGGTTTATTCCAAGCTCACGCACGACACTCTCTCAAAATACAGAAAAATCGTTAACACTAAAAAGCCCTTTGGCCGGCCGAATAATTAAAGTTTTGGTTGCTCCAAATCAGCAGGTTGTTACCCATCAACCCATTATGATTATTGAGTCTATGAAAATGGAAAACGAAATCTGCGCTCCCTATAACGCTTTTATCAAAACTCTTTCAATTACTGAAGGAAATTTGGTACAACAGAATCAAGTTCTAGTAACGTTCGATGAAATCAAAAAAGTGATTGAGGGGGAGAGCGATGGAACAACAAAAAATGGGAATGAGCAAGCGACAATTTAGAATTGGTGACTTGGCCAAAGAACTCAAAGTCAAAAAGTTTGTTATTCGTTTCTGGGAAAAAGAGTTCAATCTAAAATCAGACAGATCTCATGGCGGGCAACGCTTTTATACCAAAGAAGATTTCGATACGTTTATGTTCATTAAAGATCTTTTGTATAGCCAGGGCTTTACGATCTTGGGCGCAAAAAAACAGCTTGATGCTCTTCTAAAAGGGGACGTAATTCCTGCACAAAAATATCTTCCTGAAGATATTACTTCTGAAAAACAGGCTCAAAGTACTGAAGATTTTGAAGAAGAAGATGAGCTCGAAAATACAGATATCGAATTCATGAACTCCTCAGCAAAACAAGAAGAAATTATGCCTGCAAGTTCAGAAGATCTCACGCCATCGACCGGGTTTACAGCAGGGGCATGTTGCTTGCACGCTCAAACTGAAACAGTAAATTCAAATGACGTATCAGTAGAATCAATCGAACAAACAATAAAACAGGCGATCGAAGACGCAAAAGTACAGGCGCGCGCAGAACTTAAAGCAGAGCTTGAAAAAGAAGTTGCTAAAAAGTTACAAGAGCAGGTAGAAATACAGCTTGCAGAAAAACTAAGTTTTATAGAACAGCAAGCCCAAGAAAAAGCTCAAGAACAAATAAAAGAACAGGTAAACACACAAAAAGCACACCTTGAGATACTTGTTCAAGAAAAACTTACTGAACAAATTGCACAAGAACGTGAAAAAATACGTTCAGAATTTGTGAGCAAATTGGCGCCTATACAAGAAAAACTGTCGTTTTTAAAAAGCTTTTTAGAAAGCTAAGTGCTTAAAAACTTCTTTTTTAAGCCAATAATCGACCAAACGAGCGAACTGCGCTACTATAATCTGGTATTATTTAATAAACCAATAAACCCCGAAATAGTAGCGCATGGCCAGCATGATAGAAATAGAAAATATAGAACTAGAAAAAAAAATTACTGATAAAGTAGACAATACAGGAACAAAAGCGCCTGTTGGATTTTTGTTAATCCATAAGCCGTTAATTATTACGTCATTTGACTGTATTAGGCATATTAAAAAAGTTTTGAAGATGAAAACAAAAATCGGCCATGCAGGAACGCTGGACGATTTTGCCCAGGGGTTACTGTTGATTGGGATCGGTCGAGAAGCTACACGTATGATCACGCAGCTTACCAATCTTGATAAAGCATACGAAGTAAAAGCAAAGTTTGGAGAACTAACAGATTCGTTAGACTTTAACGGCAAAGTTCTTGAAACCCAAGAAGTCCCACCGTTAACGCTCAAAAAAATACAAGAAGCGGTAAACGCATTGGGCAAAACCTACGAACAGATTCCCCCGGTTTATTCAGCGCTTAAGCATGAGGGTCGACCGTTATATAAGCTTGCCCGTAATAACTTATTAAGCGAAGAAAAGCTTACAGAAATCGCCCAAACAAAAACTCGTACCGTTACAATTCATGGGCTCGAGTTACTCGACTATCAAGAACCGTATGTAACATTTAGAGCACATGTTTCTAAAGGGACCTATATACGATCGTTGGCTGACGACATCGCACAAAAATTAGATTTACGCGCGACAACATTGGAGCTTTCGCGAACAAACATTGGACAATTGTCGCTTAAGCAAGCTATAAAACTAGACGAGCTCAAAACTCGCGCTGACGTCTACGAAAAATTAATATCGATCGAGACATTACAAAGCTTGCTTCAAGATAGTTAGATTTTTAAAAAGCACCAGGATAGCGCGTTGTCAACGTAGCTAATAAATCTTGCATGCCCTGCGTTTGCTCATTTATTCGCTCGTTTATTTGTTCACGAGTAAGTGGTGGCACTACTGCTGCTGCAGCTGCCGCTGCAATTTTCTTTATTTCTTTTATCTTCTCATTAACAATGTCACCAAGCGACTTTCCATCACGCAATTTTTTTGTAACATCTGCACCTGCCGCAAGCAGCGTATTTGCAACCTCATGACGCCCTCCCCACGCAGCAATCATTAATGCTGTAAAACCATTTTCGGTTTGTAAGTTCATATCAGCAACCCTACCTACTGCATCTGGCTCAAGCAACAACGTCATAATCGCATGATGTCTATTCCACGCAGCAAATATTAGTGCAGTAGAACCTTTAACGGTTCTTATATTCCTATCAGCAACCCTACCCGCTGCATCAGGCCTAAGCAATAACCTAACAATTGCATGATACCCATTCTCCACTGCAATTATTAATGCGGTAAAGCCGTTCAAATTTCTTATATTTCTATCAGCGCCTTTTTCACATAGTAGTTTCGCAGTAGCAAAATCTCCGTGATAAGCTGCAAAATGTAACAACGTAAAACCATAACAAAGATCTGGACAAGCTCCAACATTAATACATGCCACCAATGAAGCTTTATGCGCATCATAAATCGGCTTTTCTTCTAATTTGTTTTCATTCAATAGCTTTACCAACGTTTTTGATGCTTCAAAATTGTATGCAGGATTAAACTGGTGCCACACCTCACATGCACCAAGCCCTGCCAAGCCTGCCAGCAACGTACATTCAGTTTCATTAACCGTAATTTTTTGATCCAGTGTTACGCCGTTTTGCATAAACAGCTCCACACATTTTGGCAGTGCAGTAAGTTCTGGTTCTTTTTTTTCTCTCTTAACAATATCAAATAACTGTTGTTGCAGCGAAACCGTTGTGCACGCAGTGCACGTATGTGGTTTGACTGAATTGATAATGCATTCCTTGCAGGTATGACGATCACAAAGCAACTCATTACCTGCCACTAATCTTTCTCGTTTTTCACGATAAACAGCAGGATTTACTGGCCCTCTTGATTTTGCTTCAAGGTCTTCCAGCCTAACTTTTTTCCAATTATCAAAACAATCTTTATGATGCTTATGCAAAACTATTGAACCAGCTGGATTGAGCACGATACACGCAACCCTTGTCGGCTCTCCATTGTCTAATGGCTCAAGACACAATGTACACTCCCCTGCTTTTTCTTCAGCTTTCACTTCACCCTTAGTTTCCTCAACAGGAGCTTTCTTCTCTTCTTCATCATCTCGTTTTCTTCTTTTTCCGTTACCACCATCGTCATCACCGTCGCGACCACGTTTTAGGTCTTTTTCGTAACCAGGAACAGGAGCTGCTGGAGCCGCTGCTCCGCCACCAACTCTGGCAGCAGAGAAAACTTCTGAAAAACCCAGACTCACTAAAATTACTAACACTATACGTAATACTGAATACTTTTTCATGACATAACCTCCAAATAAACTTCTTGTATAAATTTCTTGGTTCTTCACCAATCTAATCTACGTTATAATATTATTATAATATTATTGATTTTATCAAATTATTTACAATTTGCAAATGTATAAATACTAAAAAAGTAAGCGTTTTCGCTATTTTTTGCATATTTTCACGGTAAAATTAGGTAGATTTTTGTAGTAAAAAAAGAAAAAAGCGAGATTTTTTATAAAAGTCTCGCTTTTTTTGATTTAATTTTGAGGTTCGAGTTTTACGACGTTATGACACGATACACGTTACAGGATTACTATACAAACGAATCCTTGGTGCTTCGTCAGGATGAATGATTAATGCTCGCATTCTTACTAAGGCATCTTCATCAATATCGTCATCATAATCTTCTTCAGAGTCGTCTTCACAAGCCTCATCGAAACCAGATGAAGCCTGTCCAAACAAACCAAACAAATTAGTTTCGGCACCCTTGCTCTTAAGAATTTCTATGCATTTTCTATACTTATCAGATTTTACGGAATCAGGTGTAGGATTATCAGATGAAAGCAAATAGCAGTCATCAAGTTTTTGTGCTACTAAAAAAAGTGGTGAATACCCAGCGCCATTTGTTAGATTCACATCAGCTTTAGCATCAATAAGTGTTATGAGAGCTGCAACATCGCCCCGCTCTGCAACAAGATGGATTGGTGCGTTACCACTTGCATTTTTCAGATTTACATCAATTTTCTTTGTGTCAACAAGTATTTGTAGACACGCAGCAGCGCCATGCCCATCAGTTATAGCCCAATGAAGCGGTGTTGAATCATGATGATTTTTACTATCAACAATAATCGCCGGAGCAGCAAGAAGTACTCGAACACACGCTTCATCACCATTACCGGCAGCAATGTGAAGAGCTGTATTACCTGCACAATCTTGACTATTCACATCTGCTCCAGCGTCAATTAGTGCTTGTAAAATCCCTACGCGCCCGTTTTTTGCAGCATCTCGAACTTTTTTACCGAGAGCACTTTTTGCTTCATGATCAACAGGTTGGTCAACTGTCTTGACCTCAGGAATAGTAATACACACGTGCCCAGACATTGCTTTCACGTCAAAAATAATAATGCTCGTATTCAAGAGTAATACTATAAATTTTGTTAACTTCGTTATGTTCGTAATATTCACAAGATTCCAATAATTAAAAATAGGTTTAAAAAGTTTTTGGGACAACATAGCATAACTATGATTAAAAAAAAGACGTAAATATAAGTTTAGTTGATTGGATTATTTTTTTGCGGAATCGCGCAAAATCATATACAAGAAAAATAACGATATTATGAAGATGATAGGTTTTCGGTCGAATAAAGAACTTTAAAAGATTGGTATTTGTGAGAAGTTGGCCTGCCAGGCGTAGCTTGCCGAGCCTGAAGGCCCGGATAAGCGAAGACTGGTTGCGGGGGCTGGATTTGAACCAGCGACCTTTGGGTTATGAGCCCAACGAGCTACCAGGCTGCTCTACCCCGCGATATAATTTCAATTGTGATTTTTTGATCACTTAGTACAGACTGTAACGTTTTTTACACCAACTAAGTTTATTCATTATAGATGTAACCGGATGATTGTCAAACAAAAAAATAATTTATATTTTAATGCGTGTAAATAAATTCAGAAAATCACGAGGAACTGGGCAACTGTATTCATAATTTTTATTTTTATAGGTAAATGCGACCTTCCAAGCATGTAACGCTTGACGATCGATTAAGGGCGATTTAGTGCCGTATACAGCGTCGCCTAGTATCGGATGACCAATTGCTGCGAAGTGCACGCGAATTTGATGCGTTCTCCCGGTAATAATTCTAGCTTGAACAAGTGCAGATTCATGATAATGGGCAAGCGTCTTGTAAAACGTGAGTGCTGGCTTGCTCGCAAACCCCTTATGTGACATTTTATGTCGTTCTTTATAGTCACGCCCAATCGAAAAATCAATCTTGTTTTCTTGATTATCTCGAACAAGATGGCGAGCATGATTATTATCTGGACTGTTGCGTACAATAGCGAGATAGGTTTTTTGAATTTTACGGTCTTTAAATAAAGCCGATAATGCTATTTGTGCTGGAAGATTGCGGGCTATAATTAATAACCCTGATGTATCTTTATCGATTCTGTGAATAATTCCCGGACGTTGAGGGTCGTTAAATTTTTCTAGATCTTTAAAGTAGTGCAATAACCCGTTTACCAGTGTTAATTCGCTATCGCCCGTATGCGCCTGATGTACAAGTAACCCTGCTGGTTTATTAATAACAATAAAATCGTCTTGAACATCAATAATACCAAAGTCTACAGGGGCAGGTTCCAGATTATATTCTCTATTTTTTAGCGTTACAGAGACGATGTCGTTTTTTTTAAGCATATAACTATTTTTATCGACAGGATTATTATTCACAAGAACCATGCCAAGATCGATAAGATCCTGAAAATAGGTCCGTGAGTAATCGGGGAAATGCTTAAATAAGAACTTATCAAGCCTGACTCGTACAAAATTTTGGTCATCACAGGCAAAAATAAGAGGCTCTTGCGAGACGATACTTTTCATAATAGCTTTTTACTATCGATTTTTTGGTTTAAATTTTGCAGAGAAACAGAAGAACATTAACAATTCATTTGCTTTGCGAGATAGGAAGGCTATTATAGTAAAATCCCCACTATTATTTTAGTATATTTTATTACGCAATAAAGTCAAATAGAAAATAGCAGTTAATTCCTAACGCATTGGAGCGTATCATGTTGAAAGTAAAAAAGATACTTTTCCAGATTGAAAACAACATCGACGCGACCCTTTACGAAGATACTGCTCTTGGTAGCGATCTCTGGAAAATACTTTTGCAACAACATAGCGCTGATATTGCTATGCTTATCTGCAAATTTGACAGTGAAAAACAGGAAGCATTATTTAAAAAACTTCCCAAAGATATTGCTATCAAAGTTTTTAGAAAAATTTCTGCAATTATACAGGCAACGTTACTCGTAACAACCGATCAAGATTTTGCAGCAGCACTTTTAAAGAATATGCCTGCTGACGAACTGACAGATTTATTTGATCATCTCTCTGACGAAAATCTTGAAAAATATCTCAAGCTCTTGCAGGGCAAACAACGAAACCAAATTATTTCGCTTTTAAACTTTAATCCGCGCTCTGCAGGTGGCAGAATGAACAGCGACGTGTTAACTTTACAAAAAGAGTTTACCGTCAAAAAAAGTATCGAACTATTGCAGCGTATCGGGCCCACAAAAGATCTCATGCCCCATATTTTCGTTACCAATAAAGACAATCTTTTAGTCGGTCATATCACGCTTGATAAACTTGTTTTAAGCAAGCCCGAAACCCCACTATCAGCAATTATGAATAAAAACGTTTTGCACGTGTATGTCGACGAAGATCAAGAAGACGTTGCAAACCAAATGCACCACTATGGGCTTTTATACGCTCCTGTTATCGATAAAAATAAACATTTTTTAGGGGTCATTACTGCAGATGACGTGTTTGAAATTATAAAAGAAGAAGGCAGCGAAGACGTTTATCGCATGTTTGGTCTTATTCCTATTGAGCACAGTTACTTTTCAACGCCAACCTGGCGTCTTGTTTGGCAACGCGGTATATGGCTTGTCGGACTTCTTGTATTACAAAGTGTCTCAAGTATTATCTTAAAAAGTTATAGTTCTATTTTAAACGAATACACGATTATCGCGATATTTTTAACCATGCTTATTGGAACCGGCGGCAACGCTGGCAATCAGTCAGCAACGATTGTTATACGTGGGTTAACAACTAAAGAAGTAACGCGACGAAACGCATACAAAGTCTTGCTCCGTGAAATGGGAATCTCTGTTATCATGGGGCTCTTGCTCGTTGCCGTTGCATTTGTACGCGTTTATTTTTCATCAGGTGACATGCGCAGTACACTTGCCATTGTTATAGCCCTTTTCTTAACGGTCGTAACATCAATGACACTTGGCTCGTTAATTCCTATTATGCTTGAACGATTTGATATCGACCCCGCACATTCTGCTGCGCCATTTTTGGCGACTTTAATGGATATTATTGGGGTTTTAATCTATTGTATTGTTTGTAGCAAAATTCTTGGGTAAGCTTGGATAATCTATGCACAAGTTGTTTTGATTTCCGAAATATCTCGGTAATCGCAAGCATTCTGTCTTGTAAGATAAAAAATTATAAAAATATGACAAAATATACGATATTTCCTTGACAAGAATCGCATATTTCTATAATTTCTTTGGATACATCGAGAACACGTCGAGCCGCTAGCTCAGTTGGTAGAGCAACAGCCTTTTAAGCTGTGGGTCGTTGGTTCGATTCCAACGCGGCTCACCATCCTACGCTCTTCGCCCTTTGGGCTTGTAGCTACGGATGGCAAGCCTGTCAAATTTCAAGTTTGATTGGTTGCTCGATTCAAAATTCTTCGACATTTATGTCCCCATCGTCTAACGGTTAGGACACCAGATTTTCATTCTGGTAATAGGGGTTCGATTCCCCTTGGGGACGCCAGCTTTCGCCAAGGCTTCAGCTGGCACGGCCAGTTTCTTTAATGGTTTGATTATAAAGTTAAAAAAAATATTGTTAGAACCAAGCGAAAGCTGTCCGCCGTAGCTTTATGCGAAGGCCGGACTGGCACAATCAGAAATATCCATGCATTACGTTTATCTTATACAATCTATAAAAGATCCTAATCAAACATATATTGGCAATACAGTTAACTTAAAACAACGACTTGAGACTCATAATTCTGGCGGTTCGATCCATACAATGCAAGACAGACCATGGGAATTAATTATGTTTCTCGGCTTTAAAAACAAGCTCACAGCAACTGCTTTCGAAAAATATTTAAAATCTGGCTCGGGTCGAGCATTTGCAAATAAAAGATTTTGGTAAGGGTTTATTATGCCAGATCAACAAAAAGAAGATCGAAAAATCATTAGAGCTAAAAAGAATAAATACATAGGTTCAAGCTTTGATGATTTCTTGAAAGAAGAAGGCATCTTAGAAGAAGTTAAAGTAACGGCGCTTAAAAGAGTCATTTCTTTTTTGCTTCAAAAAGAAGGTGCCGCAGCTCGGGTGAAATACCTACAATCTTTGCTAATTCCATGACAGCAGCTGCATCATTTTTCTTAATAGCAATCAATATTTCAGATAAAAGAAACTCATTATACCCTTTATCATATTCTTTTTTTTGAGCAGGAGTCATTGATTTGAGAAACTCATCATGAGTGCTTAAAGTTTTTTTAATGTTGTTAGCCATTCATTCCCTTAAATTCCTAATTTTTTCAGGAGGATTAAAAAATCGGTGTGCAAACCTAGCTCATCATATTCTTGTAACCCACTTAACAACGAGCTTATTTTTCGGCACTCTCTGCTTCTTCAATTAGTTGTTTTTTTGTTTGACCAAATTTCTTACCAAGTTGTTCAATCATATGGATTCTGCAAGGAAATGGTGGATGATCATAAATATCTGAAGTATCACAAGTCGTGTAATTTGCTGCTGAAGTAAATGGCGAATTGCGATGGCAGTTATTTAACTCGTCTCCCCAACCCAATAAGACTGCAACAAGATCCGAGCGGGTTTCGACATTATAAGATGCTGATATGTATTTATAAATAGGAGATGTATGATCATCAAGATCAATTAAGCCTGAAATAGTCGAAAAATAGTTCCCGAATCCAGCATCTTTGAGTTTAGAGCTATATTCTATTCGTAACTTGTATTTATTAAAAAATCCATGCCCCAGCTCATGAGCGAAGACACCAATAAGATACCGAGCAGGATATTCTTCAATCATTCCCCTCGTTGTTTCTATTCTCTCAATAAAATATGTATAGAGAGCGTTTAGATCGGCATCTGCAGAAAATTTTATTTCTTTGAGAATAACTTGGTTAGATAATAGCCTAGATAACAGTGTTTGCAATATGTTATAGAACTCTGGTATGTTCTTTTGAATTTGTTTCAAGTTATATGAACCATATGGTAATTTATCTCCCTCATCATCTTCTGTACAGGTGGCAGTAAGCGAAAGCAATTTTTGCTTTAAAGGCATATCTTCGTCTGATTCCAGCATACATTGTTCTGTTCTTGATTTAAGGATATTCGGTAATCCCTGGGGAACCTCGAGAATTATTTTACGGCAAGCTAGAATTTTTCCACAAGGATCTACTACACAAACATCAATATCCAAATTTGTGTTAAATTTGGTACAAATTTGAGGAATGCCCAGGTCACAAATATCAAATGTATTTTTGTCTGCATAAATACTGCAACGATCCCCGAGCTCGAATATCGATGGCCTGTTGTTTGCACAGGTATACATGCGATTTTCTTTACTTTCATGCAGCATTGCCGGCAAGAATGGCTTGCCAACAGCAGCAACAATAAAAATCAGCGCAAGTGCTTTTTTGCCTGTTTTTTTGATACGTGAATCATAATCTTTTGGGGTTACCAGATTAACAATCACTTCATCAGCAGAAGGAGGAGTAAGCGATGGTGCGAAATACGAAGGGCATGAATCGCCTAAATCTTTAATGTTAGATTCAAGACTGTCTGGAATAATCACCTCAGAAACGCAACCAACCATGCTTCGCCCATTGGCCCAATTCTGTTTGAATTGATCTTTTTTATAAGCAACCCAGCTCTTAAACCTTTTCAAACATCCAGGTCGATCGGAAGTTATTGTTTCAGGCATTGTGATAGCGTGTGTCATAGCTGCTACCTGCTCTGTTTGAATAGTTGTGAGCGATGAAAACAATAATAAAAGAATGAATATATGCTTTGCAAAACGAACTAATATAATTTTATTTATCCTGCTTGTCTGAGGTGAGTTAGCAAATCAAACCTATATACCAAACTGTTTTTTTATTGATAATGCTAGTTGCTCATAAGCATCATTACGAATAGGTGATCCATGCGCACTGAGCAAATGGCGAAAAGAAAGTGATTGTAATCGCAGAAAATCTGACAGCTGCACGTTGCAAGCGGTACTCCAAAACGCAATATCTGCTGGGCCAATCTTTCCTTCTTCTTGGTGTGACTTTGCAGTGCTCTCATTGAAGAAGCGATCAGTAGTAAGCCAATTTTTTATACTATCACATGTTACAAGAATTCCACCATTCTGGGCTATATGTATAATGCCTTCTGGATATGATGATGTTTCAAAAACAAATATTTCGCAATCAGGAAAAGGCATTGGTCCACCTGGAGCCATAGCAATATCCATCGCAATAGACGTGCCTTGTCCACAGTCATTTTTCATGCCTTGCAATGCCCATAATTTGGCACCGTATGTATCACAATAAAATGCATCATCTTGTCCGTGAAACGCCCCAATTCGTATAACATTTTTCACGCGGCCAAGGGCATCAAGTTCTCTAAGACCTCTTTCATCTAACCTGACAGTATTTATAAGTGAAAGCTCATTGCCATGACGCACTATTGTCATGTTGCTACTATGTTGTATATCCTGGCCTTGATGATGCGTGATGCTCGTACCAACAACAAGATAGATATTTTCAAAAATTTCTTTAATTGTGTCATGTGGCAATGCAGGTTGGTGTTGAATGGAAATCATATTCGCGTGCCCCTAGTTCTCATACTAGACTATAGATTCTTGTTACGTGGTAGCGATGGTACCATATAATCATGTTTATCGCACCTCAATTTTTTAATTTACCCCGGGTTTTGAGATTACCCCGGGTTTCTTTCTTTTTTTTGGTTTTTGATTTTGATTTTGATTTTGTTTAGGTTTTTGTCTAGGTCTTTCTAGGAGTGGGCATTTTGAAAAAGTAATTTGCACAAACGTAGGATTCCCAATTGGTAGATACGAAAGGGTGTAATTCGGCGTTGATCCTGTAAATGTCACCGTATCAAAAGCACCTGTAATGCCTGACGACGTAAGAATTGTATATGTTCCTGTCTTGATGCTTGGATCTATGTCAAACTCCAAGGTACCTGCTAACGATGCGCTTCCAATAACAGTGACTGAAGATGTACTGTTGGTATCAATTATAATATGCACGAGGCTTCCAAGGGTACCGTTAACTGTATCTGATGAATTGAGCGATAAGCTACCAAGAGTAAGTGTTTCTTCGGCATCTGGAGAAATTGTCCCGGAATTAACAAAGACATCGCCGGTCAAGATCCCAGTCCCGCTCAACGTGCCTCTTTGCGAACTAAAGCCAATGTTTCTGCAAACAGAAACTGCTGCTTCATCGATTAAGCCATTTACTTTAAAATTTGCATTATTAATCGAAATAGTCCCTTGATAATCGGTTGTTCCGTTATAAATAACAGTTCCATTTCCTCGAACAAAAACAGTCGTCCCACCTGCACCCAAAGTAGTATCATCCGTAAATGCGACTTGATCGCCAAGGGTCAAAAGATCACCTGTACTAGATGCAATGAGCGAGAGAGAAGAACCCGCACGCAAGAAAATACTATTTCCCAATGCTGAACCGTCCAAGCCATCTGAACCTCCTCCAGAACCGCCAGTTCCATGAGTTCCTGCTTGTGTCGTATTATTTGATGTCGTAAAAATAGTTGGAATACCTGCGAAAGCTTGGATCGTTAAATTCAAATTGCTATCGACAAAGATAGCTCCACCCAGGCCGCTTCCGCCGCCGCCACCTCCGCCTCCAAAACCCGATCCGTAGGTATCGGCGCCAGCGCCGCCAGATCCCCCACCAAGATTTCCTGTATCAGTTCCACCCAAAGCATTAGAGCTATTAGAAGGTCCGCCACCGGCACCGCCGCCTCCGCCAAGAGAATTGCCGCCATCAGCAGGCGTTATACCAGATTGGTTGACGCCACCGCCGCCACCGCCGCCGCCAAGTCCACCCGATCCACCTTGTACGGTATACGAGGCATCAGAAGCACCGGTCCCAGCACCACCGCCGCCGCCACCGCCATAGCCACCACTCCCAGCTTGTCCATCAACGCCATTTGTAGAACTCGTTATGACGACGCCGCCGCCTCCTCCGCCTCCTCCATCTGCTCCATTCCCTCCGGAAGGTACAGGGCTACCTCCTGGAGCTATAGCACCTTGAGGTTGACCTCCACTCGACCCGGAACTACTTCCGCCGCCGCCGCCTCCAGAAAGTGTAGCATCTCCTCCGCCGCCGCCGCCTGCATTATTTCCTCCACTATTACCTCCTCCACCAGAACCAGCGGGAATCGAGAGACCATAACCATTTCCATCAAGTCCAACATCCTGATCAGAGCCCCCATTACCAAGATTCGTGAGCGTTCCTATGGTAGCTCGTGATCCGATGCCACCACCACCACCGCCACCACCACCAGATGGGTCGTCGGTAGAAAGCGTAACATCTCCACCATCTCCACCAAAACCGCCGCCTCCAGCGCCACCAGTGCTTCCGGTAGTCGTAACAGAACCCCCTTTTCCGCTAAAGCCGCCACCACCGCCGCCGCCCTCATTGCCTGTAGGAGAAGATATACTAAAATAACTTCCTCCGTTTCCACCAATAGCAGTACAGTCGTTTATCGATACATTTATTAAAGTAATTGAAGGACTAGAAATATTTAAAAAATTTTGAGGTACGTAAATTGCCCCTCCGGCACCCATGCCACCGCCGCCACCAGAAATCCCGTCGCCACCATTACCTCCTTGTGCAGTTAGGTTCTGAAAAATCATATTTTGGATTGTCACATTCCCCATGGGGATGAAAAATCCACTGTATGCCCCACTGTTACCGTCAATAGTGACTGTAGGAATAGAACCTGGATTGCCAATGGTGATATTCACAGGATTTGAAGAATTATTAATAATCGGGAGAATTCCATTAAGTTGAATCGTCATCGGCGAAGCAAACGTAATTGCATAATCATCGGGTGTCGTGTTTAAACCTTGATTCATTAAATTCAAGTAATATCTCAGATCGCCCACCTCTCCAATGCCACCAGGATTATTATCTGAGCTTACTGTTACATTGAGCGTTGTTAAAGCATGCAAAGAATGTGAAATAAAAGAATGTGAGATGAAAAGAAAAATCAAATATTTAAACTTGAACATAAAAAACCCCTTTAATTATTTTTTCAAATCATAGTGTGTAGAAAAAAGTATTCAATATTTAAAGTTCGGAAGGGAAGAGAATTCGTTTTTTTGAGAACTATAGTTAGGTCTGAGGGCAAATGCAATTGTTGCATATCGCGTTTTACCATTTTGTGTCACAATATGCGGCGTTGGATAGATAGAAAATTCTGTAAGAAGCGTTCCAGGAATAAGCACGATAGAATTTTGATTGTTACTTCGGGAAAATTTTCTTACAGGAGAAGAAAAATCATCGATCGTTAATAAAGATTTATAAGAAGAAAGAAGAAGTGATTGGTTGTCTGTGCTATCAAGAAAAAGAGAAAGCGCTGTCCCATCGTAATGGGGTTTTGTTGCTCTGTAAGTAGGAAGATATTTGATTACTTTGAAAAGAATCGAGGGGCTGGAAGAAAAAATAGTCGCTAAACCTAACTCAGCAGCAGCTTGTTTGAACAAATTTCCATATGGTTTTTGAATTTCAAGACAAGCGTTTAAAAACTTAATGATTTCGGGAACTTTATTAAATTCTGGATAGTGAGCACACATAAATTCATGAAAATGGGTCGAGTAATAAAAAGAAATCTGGCTTCGTTCTTCTCGTTTCGACTCATCATAAAAGCAAAAAAAATCTGTTGAGTAATAATTTCTATCTTTTGAGCGAATAAAACGTTCTTTTGCACTATACAATTTTTGTGCCCAAGCCGGATTTTTTTGAAGAAAATTAATCAGCTCATCAAAATATAGATAAAGAGCATCAAACGTTACCGTTCCATGATTATTATCACAAATTTCTAAATAACCTGTTTGCTTGAATTGTTCTGCTAGAGATATTGAATTCAAGTAATATTTCAGATCACTCATCTCTCTATTATCTCTATTGTCCGTATTACCTGAGCACGTTATTGAAACATACAAACAATGTGTTACTAAAAGAAAAATCAAATACTTGAACTTGAACATAAAAAACCCTTCAATTATTTTGCAGCGTATAATTTATTCTTTGCTTGAAGTCTTAAACAGCAACAAGCAATTTACATATTGTAAATAAATAAAACACCTACCCCTTTGCTATTTCTAACCAATTTTATCATAATAATTATTCATGACTATTACGCGTACTTGCTATAAATCGTTGGTTTTGTCTTTTGGGGGTTCTTACATGAATATTCGTTTTCTTACATTTGCAACACTGGCTTTTGTTTCGTGTATGTTTTTAAGTACTCAAGCACACAAAAATCATACTATTATTCCTGATGCGTCATATTGCGTCTATGATAGAACTGATGAGATACTGGGAAGCTTTCCAGCTCAATCTGAATATGTAACTTTTTATACATGTGATGGCACGTGCATAGAAAGATTTGACGACCGAGAATCGTTACGTTATGCAGCCAGAATGCTTGATAAAAATACACCCAAGCCACAACCTGTTCGTTATAAGATTAAATATTGGCCAGGAATTGAGATTGGCTTTGGAGCAATCAAGGGAAAACCGGGCTGGTTTATTGTTTTTTATGATAGAAATGGCAAGAGAATAAACAGCTATCGTTACGATAAAGAAAAACAAGAGATAGCGTGTATTTTTGATTGTAGTGATGAAAGAACGATAATGACAAAATGGGAAACATTTGTTTTTGACGAGAAAAATCCTCAAGTAATAAACTCAAGATTTCCTTTAGATTTAAGCAATATTCAGACAAAAAATTAAGTTTTTTTAGCTCATACAAAATAAAAAAGAGCCCATGATAGAGTTTACGTTCATAGGCTCTTTTTTATTTTAGATTACAACTCTAGACAACCATTGTTACTTGACTGTTATGATATGTAATCTATAACAGATATTTATAAAGATTTTATTTTGGAGAAAAAGCATGTTCTCTGTAAAAAATGGTAGCATTTCATCTATAGCACTTGCAGCTGCATTGGCTATTTTAGGAATTGGATTTTTAAAATTTTATCAACAGCAAAAGCCGCATGAAGTAATTCTTATAGCCGGGACATCTTCAGCGGGGAAAACATCAATAATAAACGAATTAACAAAATCTATAGGCAAAAAATATCTGGTCGTAAAAATCGATGATTTTAATACACAGGAAGCTCTAGAGCAAAAAGTAAAGACATGGGGTTGGGATCCTAAAAAATCAACGCTCGATGATTTTATGGCAAGTTATGTAGTAAACAAAACGGGCTTGGGCCTTGAGCAAGCACTATCATCACAAGTTGGGCAGGCTATTCACAAAGAAACATCTGATGCTATGCATGCAGCTTTTTTTAAGCACGTAAAACATGCGGCAACAAAGAGTAATATCATAGTCGATACAGTATTTGATACTGTTAATAATTTTGAACAATTTTTGGCTATTATGCGTGGCAATAAAATAACTAAAATATTAATTTATTGCCCTCTTGATGTAATTCAAGAACGTGTTGATAAACGAAATCTATCAGGAAAACCTGAAGAGCAGCGTTCTACATTTCAGGCTTTTAGGCAATTTGCCGCCATGTATAAGTTGCACGAATCACCACATGATCAGATCGTCGATAAAATTTCAAGCGAGCCTATTCTGAAATCGTTAAAAAAAGCGATTGACGATATCATTCAAGAACTTGAGCAAACTAAACCGAAAAATGACCTTGCTCGAGCAAAATTAAAGGGCGATATAGAAAGCGTCCGTCTTTTTTACGAGAGTTTTATAAACCAATTTAAATTGAACGAATTACAAGAAATCGTTATCGTTCCTATGCGGCACTATGATCTCATTATTAATAGTAAGACAGATCAGCCACGAGAAAACGCACAAAAAATATTCAACTATGTCACGAAAAAAATTAGAGAGGACAGACGCTCGGAGCGACGGTAAAGTAGTTGTAAAATTCTAAAATATTATGTTGAGGAGAGTGTATGGAAAATAAACGCACGGTTCAGGTCTATATGCATATTGGAACAAGCTCCCTGATTATGGGAATGATATTTTTTGCTGCATTTTTGGCAGGTATAGGATTTACAGGGTATTCTCTGTACAATGAAGCCTATCAGGGCGATTTCCGGGGGGCTTTGTGTGTGGCCGTGATTCTGTTAGCATTCTGCTCTGTTGCCTTTATACATCTGCGCCGTTACTACGAAAAAAAGCGTTATAACCGGCAACCATTGCTTGCCACTTTAGATGATGAAGGGATTACGTTTCACCGATTTAATAGATTTAATACGATAAAAGAAAAAATTGTTTGGAGTGCTATCAAATCCATCAAGGTTGGCAGAGATATCCGAGCCCTACTCCCTCTACTTTTTCTCGTAGCTGTAAGTTCTCGATATCTTCAAAAAATTGTACTGCTTGTACTGCATCACAATTTTTTTTGGACTTTTTGGAGTTTTTTAGTTTTGTTTCTGCTCGGGTTTGGATTTCTGCAAGCAGTCAAGCAGCGTTCGATTATTTTTAAGCGTACTGATGATAGATGGTATCAGATTTCGCCAACACTTAACCTGTCTGGAATAGCATCAACTGAACAAGAGCTCCTGACCAATATCCGTTTATTCTATCAGGAGCCTATTTTTTTAAAGCCTTGAAGACGTAACTTACCCAATGATCATCTCAAGCGATAAGCCCACCAAAGCAAACCAGCGGTTATTAAACCAATGAATTACAAGAAATTGTTATTACTCCTGCGGGAAACTATGATCTTATTATTAATAGCAAGACATACAAACCGACAGAAAGTGCACAAAAAATATTGTTGTATAGGCGAGCAAAATGATAAAAATTAATTAGAAAGATTACTCATGAATATATTGGATAAAAATTTACATGTTATTTTAGTGTTTCTCCTAAGTTTTTCGAGTTCTGTCATTGCACAATCATCAATTGCAACAGCCATTGGGACAGCTGGTGATATTATAGTAACCTTTAATGACAACAAACTTACTCTATGGGAAAAACCTGAAACTCAAGATAGTTGGATTAGCTCATCGCTACCAGAAAAAAAAGATGCTTTTAAAGCAGTTGCAACAGCTTCAAGCAGTACAGCAAATATCATCGTTTCACTCGATGTACAAAATAATATAATCATACGTCGCAGAACAACAGGTGAACGATCATGGGCAGAAAATAGATTAACTTTGCCTAATCATCACGACACTTATAGACTTGCTGCCGCATCGGGAAGCAGGGGAGATCTTGTCGTTGCAAGTGTTGGTCATCAGATGTATCTTTGGCAAAAATCACCTGATAAAGCAGAATGGCAAGAATCCAAGAGTCCCTCTTTAAGAATATCGGCTCCTATTATTTCACTTGCAGCAGGAACAGGAAAAGAATCAGATCTCATTGCTGCGGCAACTGCCACAAATATATATATATTACAAAAACTAAAAAATAGTGCAGAATGGCACATCAAGGAATACTCAATATCCGGGGGTGGCATTATATCGGTCAGCGCATCAACATCAAGTATAGGTGATTTTGTTGCCGCTTGTACAACTAATGCTATCTATGTTTGGCAACAAAATATTGATAATAAAAAATGGCGTTTAGTTAAATATCGCCTACCAAAAAAAGAAAAAATCAGCACATTTTCTGCAGCTCGAGGAAGCAAGGGTGATATTTTGGCGCTGTTAACAACCGATGATAAGCTTCATGTCTGGCAACGAACAAAAGAAAAGGCTTTATGGCAAAAACAGCAATTATTAAATACATTAAGTGAACCTAGCTCTCATAAAGAACTAGTTTCGGTATCAGCAGCCAATAGCTCATATAAGCAATTAATTGCGGTTAAAACCATTTCTGGCAAAGTATATACGTGGAAATGGCTGAACGACGATGAGAAGAAAGAAGGCCAATAATTTCTTTTTATTTTTTTGAAAAATCTTGATTTAAACCATATACCAAACCCGCAAATGGCATATCAAGACAACCATAGGCATCAATGGCAAGAGGATCAGCATTATCTTTTAACATTTCGACGATGACATTGGAATAACCAACAACCTTAACCCCTGCCTGTGCCATTCGAATCACTCCGAGTTCTCCTTGCTTGATGGTGAATGCACCTGAGGCATCAACGACAGCATAAACATCATAGCCTTTTCCTACCGCCGTAATTGCTGGGAAAGCAAGGCATACATCAGTACTTATCCCAGTCATAATCAATTTCTTACGACCTGTTTTTTCAATGGCATCACTTACCCATTGATCATCCCATGCGTTAACGGTCGTTCGTTGAATGACCGATACCTCCTTTAATACCTCTTGAAGTTCTGGAATCATCGTCCCCCACATACTTTCTGTCGTCGTCGTAACAACAATTGGGATTCGAAAAACTTTGGAAGCCTTTACTAATCCAACAATATTGTGTTTTAGCTCCATAACAGGTATATCTCTTACTCCTGTATATAAACCTATCTGATGGTCAACTATAATGAGGGCAGAATTTTCCCGCGTAATTGTTTCATAGAATTCTTTTTTAATCATCTTGTTCCTCTTCCTGAACAACTAGAAAAATAATCTATCTATTTTTTCTAACGATTTTATTACTTTAATCGTGAGGCCCACCACAATAATCCCGCTGTTATTAAGCCATTAATAATAATACTCATAAGATTAAGCTGGTAGGTCACTGTTATTTTGCAAATCTCTATGGGCAATATATGCGTAAGACCAATTGCAATGTGACTTATTGTATGAAAAGCTTCGACGCCCGCGAGAAAAATTATTGTATCTCTTTTTGAACACATATAAATCTCCTGTAAATATATAAAATTTTATACTTTTTTCACTCTGACCAAAAAACCCATAAAAAGTAAATCTTTTACAAAAGTCGCTCTTTTAAGAGCCTGAAACTAGTTCAGGATGACAATACAGGGAAAAATGGTAAACTTATATTGACCCTATGATCGGTCCTGTGATCCTAAAGCGCATACTAAACTATTTTTGAAGCGGCGACCCTTCGAGACGGCCTACGGCCTCCTCAGGGCGAGCGCCTTTTTTAAACTATTAATTGGTGATAAATCATGCATATATATAGAGTAAATCGTATAGCCAAGGGCATATTTCTTATAGCTATTGGCCTTCTTCTTATCTCTCCTGTTCTTCGAGAGCTTTTTGTTAAGTATCTTCTGACCATATGTGGTATTTACGTTATCTATCTCGGAATTCGTAATATTATTGAACAAAATAACTAAAAAGCTCTAAAACTTGATTAGTGCGCAAAATATCGACTTTTTTCGTTAATAAGAGCATCTTGATGGTGTAAATCAACTTATATCTATCTCAAAAGCCCCATATAATCGGGTCAAATAACTCAAAATCTTGATATCGGTCTCGTCTTTTTGCTAACCTAGAGATATAAGAGAAGCTTATGTTCTAGGAAATACGCGACCAATAACGTTCAGTAACGTTAACAAACGGTAACGGAGAAACAGAGAAGGAGATCTTATGCAGAACAAAGACCCTAAAGATGCAAATCTTTTAGAAAAGATTATGCCTAAAAACCTTGATATTCGTCTTATTAAGGGAATAGTGGCTATCGCGATCGGTGTTATCTTACTATTTATGTCTTATAAAGTTATTTTTGGAATTAGCTGCCTGATTGGTGGACTTGTATTACTGTATATTGGGACAACGACACTTGGACTAAAAAAGATCACAGAACCGGTTGATCATGTAATTTCAAAAGTTAAGAAGTATTTCTCGTAAAAATAAGGAGATCTCATGGAAAATAAAAACCCATTAGACAATAAGAAGTTTGGTCTTGATTTTCTCAAGGGGCTCATTGCAGTTACCCTGGGTGTAATTTTGGTTATACTGTCACACAAAGTGATTTTGTGGATGATTTGCTTTCTTGTTGGTCTTGTCTTGATATATGCAGGTTTAGTTATGTTAGGACTTGGAAAGGTTGTTGGATTTGTTGATTCAACAATTGCAAAGATTAGAAAGCTTTTATCTTTATAACTTTTAATTAGAATAAAAACAAAAAAGCGCTGGTTTTTCCCCAGCGCTTTTTTGTTTTTATTCTAATTAATCAAACAAGTTACTCAAACAAGTTTTTTACTCGTACAAATCGTTTATCGTCGTTGTCTAGGTCTTCTGGGATTTCCTGGGAAGTCGTCTAGGACTCCAGGGAAGTCTTCAAAACGTAGGTCATGAGGAAGATCATACTCGACAGCTATATGAGGCCGTGCGGGCTCTGGCTGGAAAGCTCTATGGCTCCCTGCTCTACGGCCCTGAGCTCTACGGTCCCCTGCTAGGAAGGGATTTTCTGGTCGATGTCGACGACCAGGCCGTGCAGGCTCTGGCAAGTCAACCTCATCAGCATCATCAGTATCATCGCCGTCTTCTCGAAGTCTAACAACTCTTTCACGAGCGCGATCTCGAGGCGCTCTACATGTTGGACAATCATTTCGACGCTCAATGTTTCTGCCAGCATAACAACCATCGCACATTGCATGATTACAAGCAAAAATAGCCACACGATCATGTACATGATCAGGCAGCCCCTCTTCATCACCAAAATTATCTCTCACATCAAAGTCTTCTTGACAGATTGGACATTCAGCATTCATTGGGTCAAGTACCTGAGCACCATTTCTTCTAATTGCTACTCTATTTTCACCGCCAACGTCAACGAGATACGCGCGTGCGGGTCTTCTGGCAGCCCGAGCCACCCGTCTTGCTGCTTCTGCTGCAATGTGTGCTCGTTCTCGTTGTTGCTCTGCAATAGGATCGTAAACAAAGAAATCATCACATGCTTTTAATACGCTCAAATACACAAATGCCAGATAAATATCAGATTCAAGACTCTCTGGATGTTTTTTAACATATTCTGATAGCATCATAACAATTGAGCATAAAGCCTGTGCTCGAGCACGATTTCTTTTTGCTATTGGAGTATTATCTCGATTTGTTGCACAGTATACAGCAAGACCCGACTCAAGTGCCGGTAAAATAGTTGCACGCGCTAACGCTAAAAGTGGCGAGCTTTTTAAATATGCTTTTATTTTTTCTTGAAAAGAAAGCTCTTCTTCTTTTATGTCCTGTTTTGCGTCTTGTTTTATATCTTGTTTTACTTGATCTGGGTTATCATGCTTATCAGTTTTTGCAGCAAGTTGCTCAAGCTCTTGAAGCTCGAGCTCTTCTGGAGAAACACCTGAAAATCCGGAAAATATTGATAACGTACTCGCGCGCTCTGCAAGTAACGCTGAAAGATTTACCAACGAGAAAAAGAGCCAAAATTTATTATGGTGTTGTCGATCGTTAGGCTTGTTATGTAGAGCAAGACCAGCATGCGTTGCACGGCTTGCCCATAGAATTTCTTCTGCAAATTTGCCTGTATATAACCCCGTTGGAAATTTTGCACAACCTGCAAAAAGCTCAGCATATTCTGCGGTATCATCAGCTCGAATAATCTGATAGTTACTTATTGTTATTGACACAAAAAGTAAACCAGTAACATAATTTTTTATCGTATTTTTAAACATAATAATTTACTCTTACGTCAAAAAAAAATTGGAGAGAGTTTTCACTCTCTCCAATTTTTTTGATATATACTAAATTGTTTTCTAGCTAAATTTATTTGCCAGCTTCAAATCGAGCAACTTTGTTTCTTGCACGAACTGAACGTTTTACAGTTTTACCATTTTCTTTTTTTGTATTAAAAGTCTTAACTGTTGTTGCTTCACGTATAGCTCTTCTGTCAGCACTCAAAACAATTGTTTTGATTTCGCGTTTGCAATCAACAAGCAACATAACAGCGCTTGCCATTGTCGCTACCAATTGAGCATCTGATTCAAGAGAACCTTTAGGAGCTGCAATGTAATCAGACAATCTGTTGGTCAAGAAAGCAAGTGATTCTACCATCAAGCGTTTTTTGCTAGCTTCTTTTGTGTCTTCATTGTTCAATGCAACATAGCCACGAGCTACAGCTTGTGCTACAGGAGCAATAATGTTACGAAGTGCTGTTGCTGAAACGATAAGTTTTTTACGCATTTCTGTAACTTCAACATCGGTAACATCGTCAGCTGGAGCAACTACTGGTGCGCCTTTTGTAGCCAATACTTTTGCGTGCTTTGCAATGTCAGCTGTACGGAATAAAATTTCTAATGCTTTGTAGTGAAGATAATCTTTATAAAGCACGTCTGCATGTGTTTTGTTATAGACAGAAACACCTTGACCAGCAATAACAAGAATATCGTCAACAATTTTCAAAATGTGTGATGAACGTGTGTTGTTCTTTTCTGCGTTATTTGCAAGAACTGCTACAGGTAAATCAGCGATTGCTGCTGCAAGTTCAACGTTTTGCATAACTGTAGCAGGTTTACCCTTACAAGCAACTTCTTGTGCAAAACCCAATGAAAGCACTAACGCAACAAGCGTTGTCAATGAACTGTTTTTGATATTCATACGATACCTCTTCTTAAATTTACGAAACAAACATACTCAACAATTACTCTCACCCCACTCAAACTAGTCACCTTTTTTTAAACTAGTGACCTAGTTTGGTTTCAAAGCACTTTAACACACTTTTTTTCTATGTCAAAATCTATTTACTAATAAACAGATTTTTTATAGCTTTTTAGCATAAGCAATATGTAAGCAAGAACCTTATGCAGTCAAGCTATCACGAACATCTGCAAACATACGTTTGCCATTTCTCAATACTCTGACCAAGCGACCTGCAGGATCAGCATCTCTAATACCCTCAAGAACTCTACGTCCTACGCGACCACCCTCTTCAAGTGCTGCGCGACCCGCGTTAGCCAATTCACGAGCTCTATCTAGAGCAGGTTGTAATTGAAGTCTTTCAGGAGTATACGCAAGAAACAAGAGCAATCCTGTTATAGTACCAGCCAATTGAATATCAATCTCTTCTAATGACAGTGTTCCATATATCAAATCTGTAAGTCTATTGCTGAAAAATGCAACAGCATCGCACCAATAACGGATTTTTCGCTGCTCTTCAGTATCTGTTGTGTTAAAAGCAACATGTACACGGGCTGCTGACTGAACTAAAGAAAGACTTAATGCTTGAGCTATTTTAAGTAATTTCTTGGTATTTGTCTTTTCTTCTTCTGTCTGTTCTTCTGTTTGTTCTTCTGTCACAGGAGCATCTTTTATACCAAATTTAATACGATGTACCTGGGTCATCATGTCACGGACACGATACATAGCATCTAAAACTTTATAATAACTCAAGTCTCTTGAATCACTCATCGATTTATTATAAAAAGAAACGCCACAGTTACCAATAACAAGCGCGTCTTCTAAAAGTTTAATATACGCAGCTGTTTTAGCGTTTTGAATATTTGCATGTGTTGCAAGCCCAGCAGGAACAGCCATAATAGCTAACGCTTTTTCTGCTTTTTGTGTTAACTCTGAAGCATAAGCGCTATTCGCTCCAAATATCGCGATAAAAAGCATCACGCTTACTTTTCTAAAAATTCTTTGCATACGTGCCCCTTATTAATTAAGAAAAACGGTTTAATAAAAACGGTTTGAAGATTTTTGATTGTTCTTGATTTTTATAGACTTACGATAACACCACAGGTACGTTAGCATGATTTTTAAAATAAAACAATACTTATGAATACGATATAATTTGATAATAATTTTATATTTGAAACTATAATACTTCTTCGAAATTGACAGTTTAAGACCCTCTATTTTACTTACTGAATCGAATAAAAGAGGTGTCATCCTGAACTTGATTCAGGATCCATTCAAACCAATCAACAAGCATGAATACCTGCTTTGTTAGTTTTGAAAAAAATTTTATTATCTAATGGACCCTGAATCAAGTTCAGGGTGACAACTTTCAGGTGTAAATCAAACAATTTATCTCAAACTTTCCTGGGATCATAAAATATTGTATGTTAGGTCTTTAATAAAATTAGTTATAAGACCCAGATAAAGACTATAAAGTTAGCAAATTAGGACTGTATGATTACCGAGAAACTCTACGACCATAAAAAATTTGAACTCGAAGCTCAAACACTCTGGGAAAACGAGAAAATTCATCATTTCTCTCCAGCTTCTCCAGATCAAGCAAGTAACCCGAAAAAAGAGATTTTTAGTATCGACACCCCACCCCCAACGGTCTCGGGAACATTACATATTGGTCATATTTTTTCGTATACCCATGCTGACGTTATTGCCCGTTACAAGCGCATGAAGGGATATAACGTCTTTTATCCAATGGGCTTTGATGATAACGGGTTACCAACAGAACGATACGTCGAAAAGAAAAACAGTACTAAAGCGCATCTCATGAAGCGATCTGAATTTATTGCGCTCTGTTTAAAAGAGACCCACGATATAGAAAAACTTTTTGAAAGCCTCTGGCGATCGATTGGTCTCTCTGTCGATTGGAATAAAGTTTATTCGACGATATCACCAAAAGCACAAAGAATATCCCAATACTCTTTTATCGAGTTATTTAAGAAAAATTTAGTCTATCGAAAAGAAGAGCCGTCACTGTATTGCACAACATGCAGGACGTCTGTTTCACAGGCAGAACTTGATAGCGCTGAACTATCATCAAACTTTAACGATATTCGATTTACAACAGAAGATGGCGAAAGTTACGTCATTGCAACAACCCGCCCAGAGCTTTTGCCAGCATGCGTTGCTGTATTTTATCACCCTGATGACGCAAGATACAAACATCTTAACGGCAAATACATGATCACACCAATATTTGAAAAAAGTGTCATGATTATGCCTGACGACAAAGTCGACCCTGCTAAGGGCACAGGACTTGTTATGTGTTGTACATTTGGAGACCAAAACGATATCTTCTGGCAAAAAAAGCATAAACTTCCGTTTGTACAAACCGTAGGCTTGGACGGTAAATGGACAGATATTTCTGGGCCTCTTGCAGGCATGACCGTTCATGAAGCGCGCAAAAAAATTCTAGAACTTCTTAAAGAATCGGGCGCTTTACAAACACAAAAGTCAATCGTGCATAATGTTAATACGCACGAACGCTGTAAACAAGAGATCGAATATATAACACTTACCCAATGGTTTATTAATATTCTTGATCATAAAGAAAAATTTCTTGAACTCGCTGACAAAATCGTTTGGAAACCGGCATTTATGCAAGCGCGCTATCGTGACTGGGTAACGAACTTAAGCTGGGACTGGTGCATATCACGCCAACGTTTTTTTGGGATTCCGTTTCCTGTGTGGCACTGTAATGACTGCAAAGCCATTATTTTGCCCGAACTTAAAGATTTACCAATCGATCCGCAAGAACAAGCATATCCGGGAAAAACATGTCCAGCATGTAAAAGTTCAAATCTTAAGCCCGATACTGACGTCATGGACACCTGGAATACGTCAGCATTAACACCCCAAATTAATACCTGCTGGCCAGACAAGTCACCCGATGGGTTAAAATTACCGATGAGCATGAGGCCGCAAGCGCACGATATTATCAGAACATGGGCCTTTGATACTATCGTAAAAGCTTATTATCATGAAAATACGATACCATGGGACAATATTGTTATTTCAGGACACGTACTTGCCGGTAAAGAAAAAATTTCTAAATCAAAAGAAAACAGCAAAATGACCCCTGAGTCGTTATTACAAAACTTTCCTGCTGATGCTATTAGATTCTGGGCTTCGAACGGAAAACTTGGTACAGATACTGTTTTTAGTGAAAACGAACTCAAAATTGGTCATAAGTTAATCACCAAACTCTGGAACGCGTTTAAGTTTTGTTCTGAACATCTTGATGGGTACCAAAAACCAAATACACAACCAGAACTTGACGACTTAAGTAAATGGGTTCTTGATCAGTTAAGCGTAACATATAAAAGCTATCAAGAGCATTTTGATCAATTTGAATATCAGGCAGCACTTGAAACTATCGAGAAATTTTTCTGGAATACGTTTTGTGATAACTATCTAGAACTGGTTAAAGACCAATTTTTTAATCCTGATAAATATTCGCAAAATACGCTTGCTGGCACACGCTTTGTATTATACGAAACCGGCTTTGCTATCTTACAATTATATGCACCAGTTATGCCCCACATAACAGAGACGTTATATCAACAGTTATATAAACAAACAGAAAAAATAAGTTCGTTACATATCACAACTTTTGATACATCTCGTTATGAGTATAGTTACGAACAAAGTTCGACTTTAATTACTACGGTACTTGATATCGTTGCTAGTGTCAGAAAACTTAAGAGTGAAAAACAGCTATCTCTCAAGACAGAGTTACAAAAATTAATAATTTACTCGAACAATGCAGCGTTATCAGGACAATTAAAAACACAGCAAGCGCTGATATCTGGAATTACCAAAGCGCATGCGCTCGAATTTTCTTCTGAAGCACTTGAGCACAATAGTTTAGAAGAACAAGACGGTCTATTCGTTGGGCAGATAAAATTATAAGAATTTAATGGTTATTGTATGACGTGTTATGTTGCGATTGATTGGTATGTAAGCCTTTAGGCGACATTTAATTAGGCCAATGCGAGATCTTATCGCTGCTTTGGTCGTATATAAAAACAGAAAGACAAAGCCCCTATGATCTTAATTAATAATCGCCAACGAAAAATCAAAGTAAATCTAAAAGAGCTCGAAAAAAAAACACACAAGATGCTTGAAGTCCTGGGATACCAGGACTTCGATCTTGGTATTTTGCTCACAACCAATAAATCTATTCACACGTTTAATAAAACCTATCGCCATAAAGACAAACCAACAGATATACTTTCGTTTCCGTATCACACAGACCTGAAAGCCGGACAAAAGATAAAAGTTTTATCACCTGACGACAAAAATCTAGGCGATTTGATTATTTCTCTTGAATACGTTCAAAAAGACGCTGCAAAAACCTGGGCTCGATCTTTTGACGATCACATGATTGCACTTATTGCACACGGCATAGCCCATGTACTTGGTTATGATCATATTATAGATACAGACTATAAAATCATGCTTAAAGTCGAAAAAAAGCTTCTTGCTGCTGTTGGACTTGATAAGCTCATCCAATAATCGATTTCTTAAATTTACTTGAGTTTTGTACCCATATTTTTCTATGCTTATTCTCAGTATAATTTTTACGGTTAAAAATTAGGGGAATACGTGTTGCATCTAAAAAAAATTATTTGTTTTACAAGCTTTGTGCTCAACTTCATAAGCGTATTTTTACCACAACAACTCAATGCATTTTCACTCACCGAGATGACAACAAAATATTTCAAACAATACAAAGAATATACCTCTGGAATAACATTTAATTATCCCAAAAACCACGTACTCACTTGGGAACAATTTGAAACAACCGCCAAAACCTTTGTAACCGAACATAAAAAAACTGCTCTAAAAAAAAGCGAATCTTGGATGAAAGGTGAAGCACCACCTGATGATTTTTTCACTTTTGAAAAACGATATGACTATCACCATGCCTATGTTCAAAAAAAAGTTATACCATCTGGCAGTACCGTATTTTTTATCGGCGATTTCCATGGCAGTCTTCATTCGTTATTGCGTATTTTATGGCACTTTGTTGCTGCTGGCTACATAGATGATACTTTAAAAATAATTAAAGATAATTGTTATATTGTATTTAACGGAGATCTTGTCGATCGCGGTCGTTATAGCATCGAAGTTCTCGATACCGTTCTACAACTAAAATTAAAAAATTGGGATACTGTTTTTCTATTACGTGGAAATCACGAAGAATTTGTAACATCAAAAAAATATGGTTTTATTGATGAATTAAATGCAAAGTATGGGGGCCCCAAAGGAGAAAAACATACTTTTGCTTCAAAGCTTTTTGATTTTTTCCCCATGGCTCTCTATCTTGGTTCAGGCAAAGATGCTATTGCTGGGAATAAACCACATTTTGTTCAATGTTGTCATGGCGGTATAGAAATGTATGAACCCAAAGATTTTTTAGATTCAGACGATAAAAATATTGTTTTTGAAAAGCTTCCTGATGACAAATATATGGGTTTTAATTGGAGCGATTTTGTACAAAATGCAACCGGCGGGATAATTATCAACAATTTTGTAAGAGGTGCAGGCTATATCGCTGACGTCGCAGCAACTTTTAAATATCTTGGGACTCAAAATAGTTCAATCAAAGCTTTTTTTCGTGGCCATCAAGATCATACCCATGTATTTAAAATGTTCTTTGGTTCAAATCTAGGAGCAACTGTTGAGAAAAAAATTGAAGATCTTAAGAATATTGATGCAACAAAACTTGCTGACGTGCAAGCAAAAGAAAAATTATTGGAAACACAGTCAGCTAAAGCTCGCGGCTATCCTGATGGTCCTTATGATTGGCGAGATGTTTTCTCACCTGAAGATAAAACAGAGATGAATGCCAATGGATTCTTGATTCATAAATATGTTCCTGTCTTTACTTTTACCACAGCAACAGAAGCCCGAGGGCTTAACTTTGATAGTTATGGGAAGCTCACTACAGATAATGATTATAAACAATGGCGATTGATGCCGTATGAATTTGCATTAGACGAAACGCGGGCAGGAAAATACGCAACGCTTGTCTATGAAACAACAGACGCAGACCATCACAAACACGTTTCTGCTGTTTTTACAGATGCCCCACCAACAAACCCTATCCCAGAAAAACTTATAGCGCTGACAAAACCATCTGGAGAAGATATGACAAATCTTATTAAAGCGCTTACACAACTCAAAGATAATCTCAAAAAATTAAGTGCCAGACTATTAGTAAAATAATCTGGTGAGATGCAAAAGTTTATAATACAAGACGCGCAGCTCCGAAAGTAAACCCAGAATTAGAGATAGCTTGCGTTTGCTGTAAAAAGTCACGTACTTGCTCTGCAAATTCTTGCATACGCGTATGATTGCCAACAAAATCTTGGTTACAATCGAGCACGAGCACCGGTACGTTTTTTAGATTTGCAGGGATATCATGCCTATCAATCAAGAGCTTTTCGTGCCAATCATGAATCTGTTGCATATACTCTATTTGAACGGTCTCTTCGCCTGAACGATTACGCTTACGCATACGCTCAAAACACATTTCTGGCGTTGCTCGAAGATAAATAAAGCCCTGGGGCGCTTTACACTGTTTTGTAATTAAATAATCAACCCACTGTGAATACACTTCCCATTCAAGTTGGGTAAAAAAGCCATGAGCTTGACCGTTTTTAGCAAAACAATAATGCCCAGAGTAAATCGAGCGCTCCATTAATCTATTCAAATTTGACGACTGTTGCTCTCGCACATGCTCTTTAACGCGAGAAAACATGGTCATTGTTTCCATAGTATAAGCCCAGCGCTTGGGCTCTTTATAAAAATTTTCTAATAAAGATTTGCCCGCAAATTCAGCTGACCAATTTTCGACCGGTTCGTGAATGACCGATATTTCTGGACAATATTTGGTCATAAGGGTTAAAAAGCTTGATTTGCCGACGCCGGTATTACCTTCTACAATGTACATTTTTAGCCTATTATTCAGTATTTCTTGTTAAAATTTCTTCAATTTTCTTCGATACTCGTCTATTTTGCTCATTAAAGAGAAATAGTATAGACTTATACGTATCTTCTGTGAATTTTACATGTAAAATATTAGCTTTTTTAGCTAATAAAAAGTTTCTTAACAAATTTTAAATAGTTTTATAAAAATTATGGCAAAAAAAGATCTTAATGTTCCGTATGAAATGATCTACGGTGCTCACCCGATTATCGAAATGCTTAAAGCAAAACGACGCAAGCTTTTGGCGTTATATACTGGTAAACCAGAACCTAAGTCGTTTTTACGCGTTAAACAATTCTTATCTAAAGACAAAGACCAGGTCAAAGTCTCGTACGTTACTAAAGACGTACTTGATCGCATGGCCGGCGGCAACGAACACATGGGTGTTATTGCGTTAGTTTCGCCATTTAAATTTGCGAGCAAGATTTTTGATCCTGCAAAAAAACCGTTAATTTTATTGCTCGACTCTATTCACGATGTCAGAAACTTAGGCGCAATTTTACGTTCAAGTTACTGTACCGGTGTTACCGGCGTCGTCTTGTGCAAAAGTCAGTCAGCACCATTAACTGCAGCAGCGTTTAAAGCGTCAGCAGGACTTGCAGAGCATCTTGATATTTATGTTGCAGCGTCACTTAAACACGCTGTTGTCGACCTGAAAAAAGCTGGGTATAACTTTTACATGGCTATGTTAAACGGCAAAGATGCACGTACGGTCGAATATAAAAGCCCAGCGTGTTTAGTTATTGGTAACGAAGCAACGGGAATCTCTAAAGATATTAGCGTCTTGGGAACTGCAGTTACATTGCCACAAAAGACAACTGATATTTCGTATAACGCATCAGTTGCTGCTGGGATTTTACTATTCTTGATTTCGTCTGACATGAAGAATTTATAAATTTTATGTAATTAATTCTTGAAACTTATAAGCCAGGATATAGATCCTGGCTTTTTTCTTGTTATTAAATATTGTTACTTAGAAAAGCACCCATTAAACTTATCTGACTTTAAACGCTTTTGATCGCTTCGTTTTTCAGAGACGTTAAGCGAGCAAGCGTAAGCGCTCCAACAGCCATCACGATATCACGAACAGCTATGTCGTTATACATTCCCATTGAAAGTAAATTAGCAGATATAATTAAGAGCCAGATCATTGCAAGATATCCACCAAGACGTGGGCAACAGAATAAAATTAATAGACCAATTACAATCTCAATACCGGCAACAGCCATCATAATTTGACCAGCATCAATAGGAAGTTGTGCTGTAACCAGAGGGCTTAAATACTTTGCCCATACGGTCACCAAGTTTATAAACTTATCAGCGCCAGCAACAACAAATAATAGGCCATAGGTTATGCGCATCGTCAACCACGTGTTTACCAATTTTTGTACGTTCATCACAATCTCCTATAATTATATTTACGTATGCTCTTAATTATTCTTACAATACGGGTGCTTTTGTCTTCTGTAACATGCACACATATACAGAGTCAAGCATCACAAGATATTATTTCCCAGGAAACCATGGAAAAAAAGCACTGGTCTTTCGTTTGTACTCTTGAAACTGCAAATTATTATTAAGTGCACGCTCAACCAACGGTATACCAGTAACAAATAACAGTAATATCGTTATTGTAATTGGGCTGATTATAGCAAAAATATTTGCTGAACTGGCTATCAAAAACAGAGCCCACCACATAACAACCTCACCAAAATAGTTGGGATGACGAGAATAACGCCATAACCCAGCACGCATGATTTTGCCGTCATGACTTGTATGCCTCATAAATCTATAAAGCTGATAGTCGGCAATAGCTTCCCAACCAAAACCAATAACCCACAATCCCAAACCAATAAAATCTAATAATCCAAGAGCTGGCTGCATTGGAGAGATATTCACCATAACCGATGGCACCGACATAATTAATAACAGTACAAGCTGCGGACCAAAGATATAGAGACTATGTATAATGACAGATTTAAGCCCGCCTTCAGTTTTCCATGTGGTAAATCGAGGATCTTTTCCTGTGTATCGATGATATAAGTGCGCGATCATGCGCACAGCCCAAATCGTTATTAACAAAGTAACTAATAGACTACGATCGTAATTATCACCTAAAAAACTTGAAGCAAAAAAAGTGTATAACGTTAAGAGCAAAACACCTCCACCCCATGTAAAATTTGCGATACTTATATCTTTTTTTACACAGACCAATACCACCATGGCACTAAGATAGACGACTAATAGCATGATAGTGTGCATCAAAAACATATCCATCTGACTCCTTTATTGTAAAACAAACAAACTTTTTGGTAGCGTACAACAAAATAGCTTAGAAATTCAAAGCAATGGTTTTTTACAGAAAGAATAAGTACATGTTCAATAAAAAATTATTTTTTAAGATTATATTTACATGTGTCGTCATGAGCATGGTGCCTGAGTTCGGATGGGGAATAGAATACTCTGCAGATTTAAAAAACGCTCTACCAAGACATAATCCCAATTTTAAAGTATCTACCTATGCAAATATTCAACAAAAAATTCATAATCAAATTGTTGGCGATTATACAAAGCGACCAGGTTTAGAAACTGGTGGTGATCTTTATGGCGAATTTGATCAAAAAATAGATGCTCCCAAAAAAACGTTTCTTATCAAATATGCTACAGGCCCAGGTCCACATGCAGTTTTTCATGGCGGTGCAACGTTTCCTGATTTATATCTCACAAGACTTTTTGGAGCGTGTATTGCTAAGCATCCAACAATAAAATTTACTATACCGATACGAGGTGCTACATGGCATTCACATCACACTATGCATGATAGTTATCCAGGACCAAGCGGTATTCCAGAGGGTCTTTCTGGTGCATGGGGAGATCTAGACTCCATAACAAACCACTGTAGCGTGTTTGGATTCACAGAATATTTGATTTATATTGCGCATATTTTTCCTCCAAACGAAACAACAATAAACGCTTATACATTCGAAACTCATACAATGCCTGGAATTTTGAATTACTGGCATATTGGATCAAACAGCGGCTTTTCAAAAATTCCATGTAAATGTCCCGCTCCAAAATCGCCAATCCCATTTAATATTCTCCCGGGAGAATCACCTGATGTTAAAAGTTTAACGCTTCTAGAAAACTTAGTTATTTCATACTTACAAGTACTCAAAGACCATCCTGAAAAAATAGAAATGCTTAAGACCGTTATCAAACACTCCGGACTAACTAATATTCTTGACTCTGGTGAATCACTATTACACGTACTTTGTCAATCTGATGTATTTAAAACAAGTGGATCAAGCGATAAAGATGCAAGTAAAAAAATAGAATATTTTACGTTAACTCTAAAAGCTGCTCAGCAACTTGATCTCATAAACAAAAAAAATTCAAACCAGCATACACCGCTTCATATTGCTGTATTTGGAAACAAACTTGATGTTATCAAACTTTTGATTGATGCTGGTGCCAACGTAGACATACAAGATAAGTTTGGAAAAACTCCACTACTCTACGTTGTCTCTCTTGCCGTAGCTACAACAAATCTAAGTCAACTATCAGATACAAAAACAATGATTACTCTTTTAAAAAATGCTGGCGCCAACATAGATATAACAGATAACACGGGAAAATCGGCACGTATACTGGCACAAGAAAAGGCCGCAACAAAGCCTGATATTCTTGCGCTCCTAACAGCAAAGCCATCGGTAGTCATCCCACCAACTCCACCGCCAGCAAACAAAAAACCGATCGATATAAAAGAAGAACCGGCTATCGTACCTGAAAAACCGAAAGACATACCGCAAGACAAACAAAAATCTCAAAAATCTATGGCGTCACTAATAGGTGCACTAGAAAAATTATCTGCTAAATTAAAGCAATTAGCAAAAGTATTAAAACCCTAAAAATATAACTTACAGGAGCTCGTATGAAATCACATGTCATCTATTTTTTTCTTGCTATAACTATTGGCGCAGGTGCTGTATATTTTTACAAAAAAAAATGCAGTAAATGCTGTATGGACAGTAGCAGCAAGAATATCGAGATCAAAAAAATTAGTGCGCAAGAGTTAAAGCAAGAAATGCAGAGTAACAATAATCTTGTGGTTCTAAACGTCTTAGCTGAAGAATATTATAACGATTGTAAAATTCCAGGCTCCAGAAATTATGATTACGCACAACTGAAAGAAAATGTGTCGTTACTTGATAAATCTAAAGACTATGTTGTTTATTGTGCTTCAAAAATATGTCCTGCAAGCCACGAAGCTTTCAAAATTCTCCACGACATGGGCTTTAAAGTTCGTGCTTTTGAAGGTGGTATTAAAGAATGGAGAGACTTGGGCTTTGCGACCGAAGGACCATGTGTTAAAGAATACTTAAAATAGTTTTTTGTTTTTGAATAACGGAGAAGGCGACCCATTGTGAGCGCCTTCTTTTTGTATCGCTTATTTTTTTGATGAGCTCGAAAAAGCATATACATTTAATATGATTCTAATTTCAGTTTAAGTAAAAAAACAGTTTCAGTTCGCAACTTTGACTTCGCCCAGACTTTCTGTTGCGGGTCAAGTAACTCACCTATACCTGATAATATTCCTCTGTCACTCATTGACTCAAGCTCATTAATACATTTCTGTAAAAACTGTTTCATTGATAAGCCTGTTCTTTTTTCGATAATTTTTTCATTGATAACCCAGTTATTTTTAAGAAAAAACCATGTATCAAAAATATCGCGGTTTGTTTTCCCGATGCGTTCTATCATGGCTACCATTTTGTGAGCAACCATATCCTCCATAATCATTACTTTCATAGAAATGCCAAGATAGGACCTTACTTCGTACTTCGATCCAAAATTTCTACGATTAATCTCAACTTTAATATTGTAGGCATTTTGGAGTTTGTCGTTATATGAAAGTAAAAAGAAAAGACTGAACCTTTTTTCTCGCGCTTCTTTAACAATGCCATATTCTCCAAGAATCTTTTTCATCTGCTCAAAAATTTGAGGCTCTTTACTTGGGTCAAGTAAATCGAAATCTAAATCTACAGAAAAGCGAGATAGATTATAAAACAAGTATGCTGCAGTTCCACCTTTAAAGCCCAAAAATGGCCCAATTGTTGCATCAGTATAAATGTCTTTTAAAATATGAATGAGCATATTTCTGTGAGTCGAAGTTTCTAACGTCATGGCAATATCCTGTCTGCTTGAAAAGCTTTAAAGTAGGCCTGTACTTTTTTTGTCATTCGCTTGTTGTTATAGATAGGCAGTAACGCAAGCACTTTATTAAAATCAAGCGGTGATAGATTATCAAAGTGGTAATCTTTATTAAGATAGAGCACATCCAAGAATGCTCTCTCTTTTGAGGCCGCAAAATAGTTCCCTCGATTTTCAATACCGGCGTTGTTGGTCAAAATTGTATCTTTAATTTTTCTGAATGAATAGGCTTGACCGTCGCCAATAATATCTTTTGTTTGATACGTTGCAACAAAAATTTTGGTATAATGTTGGAATACAATTCCTGCTGCCACCAAAATTGTCTCAAAGCTTACATATGAGGGAGTAAAGATCTTAGTTGCAAGTTCAAGCCGATCATAATTTTTATCTTTTGCATACAAACCTCGTCGAATAGCGTAAAGCTCTCCCTTTTGAATATAATAACTCAGACGCCTCCTCAAAAGTTGAGGCTTTTCTTCACCAGAAGCCAAAAGAATCTCTTTAAATGAAAAAACTGAGGCTTTTGATCGTAATATATTTAAAATATTTGTTTTCTTCATATCCCACTTATAAGTTAAAGGTTACATCCTGCGTTACCTTTGGCTGATATTGTAATAATTTGTACTCAAAACGCAAGCTTTTGATAAAATCAAAAAATTCTTATCCTCTCAACAAAATTTGGGAGAGAACATCTCTCTCAAGTTCACATAAAACCCATCGCCAATAATTACTTTCGTAACCCAAGAGTTAAATAAGAAAACCAAAATTTGCTTTTTCATTTTGTATTTTGTTATTTATCAATAAGGTACGTAACGTATATTTATATTTTTCAATATGTTGAATCTTTAACCTTTAATGGTGAATAATCGATAATTAAGAATCGATATGTCGGTACGTTAAAAATTGGGAGCAGAGCAATGGTGCTTAAAGAAAATCAAAAGCCCATAACAAAAAAGAAGATCTTCATCAGGCTCGTTATGCTCGGACTTTTGCTGCCAGTACTGTTCACGTTGTTTAATCAAGCCAAAAACTTCTTGAATAAAAACATAACTGAAAGCTTTAAAATCGAGACCGTAACGTTTGATATCGAGCATATCTATTCAGATGATTTGGCAAAAAAGATTACCTGTTTTATTACAGAAAAAACAAGCCAAGAAAGTTTATTGGGCTTTGACCAAAAAGAGTTTCGAAAAGAGTTGAAAAACGCATTTAATATTATCAAATCAATTGATTGGCAATATCGAGTACCAAATACGTTACATCTAAAAATTATCGGTACCCTGCCAAAGTGTCTTGTTAATAAGACGCACGTTTTGGGAACCAAACGAGAGCTGTTTAAACGCGAATATTTTAACGATAACAAAAATCTTGAACTACTTGAAAATATAACAATAAACGAAAAGCTCTTAACTAATAATAAGAAAAAAAATAAGATTTCTAAGCTTTTATTTGAATTTATTAGTAAAATCCCGAAAGAACAGTGGGAAAAATTTTATATTACCTATCATAAATATAATCAGATAGAGCTCGCACCTAAAAAAAGCTTCTTTGCTTGCAAAATTATAAGTGATGAAAAAAGCTTTTTTGATGAGAAAAAATTTGAATCTATACATAAAATTGTTGCAGACTTATTTAAAAAAAATATGATAACGCAAAAAATATTACAAAGCCAAAAGCCATTAGTTGCCTTTGATATGCGCTTTGATGGGCGTATTATTGTGAAGGTTTTTGATACATTAAGACGGGGGACGGGGAAATGAAAAAAATGCTTGCAGGTGGCCGTATTGCAGCAATCGACATAGGCACAACAAAGATTGTTGTACTCATTGCTACGGTAGACTCTAAAGGAAGACTTGAAGTACTAGGGATTGGACAGCACCCTTCATATGGACTGAAAAAAGGGGTTGTTGTTAATATCGCAACAACGGTCGATTCTATTAAAGCAGCGCTTAAAGAAGCTCAATCAATGGCAGGATGCACTATTGAGTCAGCATGTGTTGGGATTTCGGGCGGGCACATAAAGTCTTTTAATTCAACAGGCGTTGTTGCTATAAAAAGCAAAGAAGTTACGCAACGGGATATCGACCGTGTTATCGAAGCCGCAAAAGCTATCCCATTACCAAAAGACCAATATATCTTACACGTTTTACCTCAGTACTTTCGTGTTGACGGCCAAGAGTATGTTTTCGATTCATTGGGCATGTATGGTGTACGCCTTGAAGCTCAAGTACACATTGTTACCGGCGCCGTTGCATCAGCTCAAAATATTATCAAGTGTTGCGAGCTTGCAGGCGTAAACCCATCAGATATTGTACTTGAACAAATTGCGTCAGCCGATGCAGTCTTAACCCAAACGGAACGAGAACTTGGTGTTGGTATTATCGACATTGGTGGCGGTACGTCAGATTTTGCTATTTATAAAGACGGTCGCATTCGACATTCAAAAGTTTTACCTATCGCGGGCAACCATTTTACCAACGATCTTGCTGTTGGCTTGGGAATCCCGCTAAGTAACGCCGAAGAGCTCAAGCGTCGCTATGGATCGGTAACCCAATATCATAAATTTGGACATCATAACCTGGCACAACAAAAAAGCTATCTTGACGTTCCACTTGGTTATGACGGCGGTATTAAAACAA
>Ga0206848_1022_pt1 | contig 46279 bp, 43 predicted proteins | sample Alteio_BWOrgCont_18_FD_152635 | JGI IMG/M metagenome (GOLD analysis project Ga0206848, IMG submission 152635) | Enriched cells from forest soil in Barre Woods Harvard Forest LTER site, Petersham, Massachusetts, United States -... | ecosystem: Environmental > Terrestrial > Soil > Temperate forest >...
CATGCCCTGTGACGTTAAGACATCTGCCCGCTCATAAATGCCACCCAAAACAAGGGTTTCTCCTAGGCGAACTTTAGCATAAGTATCAACGCGTGTTTTTGCCACATCAACCGTTTCTTGGAGGTTAGGGTTAGGTTGGGTAAGAAGACTTCCCTCAACACCAATGGAGAGGGTTAAAACATCCCCTTCTAAAGATTCAGGTGTAATTTCAAGGGTTGTTCCAACAGGGTATTTAACAAGGGTTCCGCCATATTGTCCTGAAAATCCATTGACCAGCTCTTCACCGGAAAAAAAGACCGAGGGTTTATTGAGGAAGGTCATAAGAGAAGGCCTGCTGACAACCTCTGTTCGGTTATCAACCGCATTTGCAATGTTAAGACTATAGGTTAAGCCTGCCCAGGTGATTCCTGAAGTGAACACACGCCCCGATACAGATCCTGCAGTACCCAGTACAACTTGCGTCGTCGCTGGGTTTATGACTGAAGCTGCTTGGCCTGTTAAAGGAATCTGATTTGATTTATATCCAGAATCTGCTGTATATGTGAGGTTATCTGTTTGTGCAACCGGGTTACTCGCACTATTAACAGGAGCTCCAGTTCCCCACATACTCCCTTTAAATTTAACAATGCTCCCTGGATTCAGGGTTACGGCTAAACTATCGAGGATGTTATTTCCTTTAGAGGTTTGGGCATCTTCCGTAATGCGAAGAAGATAACAATCAATGATAATTTGAGGGCCATGCACACTGGCCACTTCCCCAGGAGCTGGCGCTTCCTCAGCCACAGGGGTTAAGGATTTCGCCAAAACGTTAGCGGCTTCACTGACTTCTCCTGGTTGAGGGGTTGCTTCCCCTCCCGCTCCTGTATTGTCGGTGGCCCCACCGCCACCACCACCAGCGGGTGCAGGAGGTGGGGGAGTTGGTGTGGAAGAAGATGTTGTGCCACCTCCGCTTGGAGCTGGAGGAGGTGGGGGTGTTGGTACACCCGATAGATTTTGGGTTTGAATGCCCAACAAACGCGAATCTTGAAAAGCAGTCTTTACAACCCTTCCGCTTTTATACAGGCTTTGCCAGTCATCATACCTTGCTGTGACATACTCAACGGCTGGATCTTTCCCTGCCTTTGCACGAAAAAGATCAAGATGTTTTTTGGCGTTTTTAAAGTCCCCGAGAGCAGCATAAATCATGGTTGCAGAACGATGAACAAGGGGATCACCTGTTTTAAGTTTCTCGGCTTTATCAATGGCAAATAAGGCCGTTTTCAGGTCATAAGAGTAGTAAGATGCAGCAGCAAGTTCATGCCACAGATTTGCATCATTTGGTTTTATTAATAATGCATTGGCAAAGTGTTCTTGTGCTTGATCATATACTTGCTCGCGATACTTTAATTTTCCTAATTGGGTGATGGCAAAAGCATTAGAAGGATCAAGGTTGATTGTATTTTCATAAGCAATAGCCGCAAGTTCATTCCCTGAAGCATCCCCGGTTTCAGCAAGTTTTTCATAGGTAAGACCATTCAGGACATGAAAAATAACACTTTTTGGCTTAGCTTGGAGGGCTTGGTTAATAAATTTAGAGGCTTCCTTATATTTTTCTTCTTTTAAAAGTTGGAATGCAAACATGACATCCCGAGGAAGATCCTTTTTTGCATTCAATGAAGCCATCGGAACTTGGCCATCAAATTTAGGTTGGGGATTTGTTGTTTCACAGCCAGTAAGAATAGTTCCACACATTAACACTGTGGAAATGGACCGTTTGATAAAGACCACGTATTGACCCCCTGTTTTTATGAATTGTAGGGGATTTTAAATAATTTTTAAGAAAAGTAAATCCCCCTCAGAGAGGTGAAAAAAATAAGCCAGAACAGAGAGTCATGTCTTATCAATTAAAGGTTTTTTTGGAGAGGGATAAAAATAAAACATGGCATCTCAACAACAAGAGAGGTATATTAAAAACAAAATTATGGGAGAAAAACATGGATGTAATTCTTATTCCTCTTTTTTCAATTGTCAGTGCTGTTATTGGGATTTATGTCTGGATCGTCATTGCAAGCGTTGTCATGAGCTGGCTCATCACTTTTAACGTTATCAATAGAAAGAATAATTTTGTGATGATGCTGTCAGATTTTCTTTATCGAGCAACTGAGCCGATTCTCTCGAAGATTCGTCGTTTCCTCCCCATTGTTGGTGGTTTTGATTTGTCACCTCTTGTCCTCATTCTGGTCCTCTGGTTTATTCAAGCCGTTTTAGGGCAACTTATGGTAAAATTAGTTATTGGCCATGTCTAAAATTATTGATGGCCGCAGAATTGCGGAGGACCTTAAAAAAAAACTTCATAAATTGGCCCAACATCTTGAAAAGGAAAAAGGGGTCAAACCAGGACTTGCGGCCCTCCGCGTCGGTGAGGACCCTGCCAGCCAACTCTATGTCCAGATGAAAGGCCTTCAAGCGAAAGAGTTGGGTTATCATTTTGAAGAACATGTTTTTCCTTCCTGGGTTCCTCCAGAAGATCTTGCAGCTAAAATCCAGGAATTGAATGAATCCCCCCGTATTCATGGGATGATTCTCCAACTTCCTCTTCCCTCAACGTTGGATAAGTTTCACTTTCTCTCCTTGATTGATCCCTCAAAAGATGTGGATGGTCTTCATCCTCTCAATGCAGGGAAGTTGTTTCAAGGACTTGGAGGAGGGTTTATCCCTTGTACTCCCTTAGGGTGTCTTTCGTTGATTGAAAGCGTGTGTGATCAGCTTGCGGGTCTGAACGCAACGATTGTTGGGTGTTCTCTTCTTGTAGGAAAGCCTATGGCTTTGTTATTACTGCAAAAAAAGTGTACCGTATCAATTGCTCATTCCAAAACTCAAGATTTACCCGCCCTTTGTAGGTCAGCCGATATCCTCGTTGTGGCCATCGGAAAACCAGGGTTTGTTAAGGGAGAATGGATACGAGAAGGAGCCGTCGTGATAGATGTTGGAATAAACCGGCTTCCAACAGGTGAAATCATAGGAGATGTTGACTTTAAAACGGCCCAAGAACGAGCAGGGGCCATCACGCCTGTTCCTGGCGGGGTGGGTCCAATGACCGTTGCTTTTTTACTTAGAAACACACTTCAATCGGCATACCAGCATGCTGGCCAACACTTCCCCCTTTAAATGGTTGATTGATTTCTTGATTCCCATCAGGTGTGTCAAATGTGGGGCTATTTTGGAAGATAAGGAGGGGCTCTGTCCTTCCTGTTGGCCCCTGATAACATTTACAGCAAAACCATATTGTCAGTGTTGTGGACTTCCCTTTGACTTTGACATTGAAGAGGGGGCTATGTGTGGGGCCTGTCAGCAAGAAAGGCCATCCTTTAAAACGGCCCGTTCTGTGTTTACTTATACGGGTGAAAGTAAGGATTTGATTTTAAAATTTAAACACACAGATCACCTCAGTTCAGCGCCAATATTTGCTGAGTGGATGGCCAACAACCTTGAGAATATTGAAAATCCTCTGTGTGTTCCCGTTCCTCTTCATTGGACACGCCTTTTTATGCGCACTTATAATCAAGCTGGTCTCTTAGCGCAAAGGATTGCGAGGCAGAAGGGATGGACCTATGACCCCTCCTTGTTAATGAGGAAACATCGAACCCCTTCTCAAGGACACTTGTCTAAAAAAGACCGCGTGAAAAATGTAGAAAGAGTATTTTGTGTTCCTGAAAAGAAAAAGAGAGATCTTGCAGGAAAAACTATTCTCCTGATCGATGATGTCTATACGACAGGGGCAACGCTTGAAGCCTGCTCAAAAACCTTGCTCAAAGCAGGAGCGCATGAAGTTCATGCCTTGACTTTAGGTCGCGTCAAAAAGTCCTAATCATTTGAAAATACATCATTCTATAATTGGCCATTTCGATGAAATCTTTAGGATTTATTGACCTTTTCTGGCATACTATAAGAAACAAAGGGAGGAAAAATGCAAACTTTACAATTTGCATTAGGAGAAACGGCAGATGCTGTCCGAGAGACAGTCCGAACCTTTGCGCTTAAAGAGGTTGCGCCCCGTGCTCAAGAAATTGATCAGAAGGATGAGTTTCCTAAGGATCTTTGGCCAAAGCTTGGGAAATTAGGACTTCTTGGGATTACGGTTCCAGAAGATGAAGGGGGCTCCGGCATGGGCTATCTGGAACATGTCATTGTTATGGAAGAAATTTCAAGGGCCTCAGCGTCTGTTGACTTGAGTTACGTGGCCCACTCAAATCTCTGCGTGAATCAAATCCGCCTCCATGGAACCAAGGACCAGAAAAAACGTTTCCTTCCGCGACTTATTTCTGGTGACTATATTGGATCCCTTGCCATGAGCGAAGTGGGAGCAGGCTCGGATGTCTTAAGTATGCGCACGACGGCTCGTAAAGAAGGAAACGCTTACGTCCTGAATGGCACCAAAATGTGGATTACCAATGGCCCTTACGCCGATGTGCTTGTTGTGTATGCCAAAACCGATCCTGAGGCTGGGACCAAAGGGATTACGGCTTTCCTTGTTGAAAAAGGGATGAACGGATTTTCGACGGCTCAAAAGTTGGATAAACTTGGCATGAGAGGATCTGGCACATGCGAATTAGTCTTTGAAAACTGCGCCGTTCCTGAAGAAAATGTTTTAGGGGGGATTAATCAAGGCACTCAGGTTTTGATGAGGGGTCTTGATATTGAGCGCGTTATTCTCTCGGGTGGCCCCTTGGGCATTCTCCAGGCCTGTCTTGATGTTGTGGTCCCTTATGTTCGTGAGCGCCACCAATTCAACAAGGCCATTGGAGAGTTTCAGTTTATTCAAGGAAAACTGGCTGATATGTACACAAATTCTTTCGGCTTGCCAGGCCTACGTCTACGCAACGGCTGAGGCGTGTGACCGCAAGTCCATCTCCCCCAAAGATGCAGCAGGAGTTTACTTATATGTGGCAGAGAGCGCCACCCAAATGGCCCTTGAGGCCATCCAATGCTTGGGGGGGAATGGGTATATTAATGACTATCCCACAGGCCGTCTTCTTCGAGATGCAAAACTGTATGAAATTGGGGGGGGGGACATCAGAAATTCGCCGGATGGTCATTGGAAGAGATATTTTTAGAGAAAAGGAGTGAGGTGTTAAAATGACAGAAGATGTCTTTATTATGGGAGCAAAACGAACCCCCATTGGGGCCTTTCAAGGTGAGCTTTCAAACGCAAAAGCCACGCAGCTGGGATCGATTGCCATTCATGGAGCCCTTGAAGATGCGCACCTTTCCCCATCTGTCGTCGAAGAAGTTCTTATGGGATGCGTTCTTCCTGCTGGTCTCGGCCAAGCACCAGCCCGCCAAGCTGCTCTTGGAGCGGGTATCCCAACAAGTACACCCTGTACGACTGTCAACAAGGTATGTGGATCGGGAATGAAAGCGGTTATGCTGGCTTCCTCTGAAATTCGTTTAAATGAAGTTGATGTGGCCGTTGCTGGAGGGATGGAGAGTATGTCCAATGCTCCTTATCTTTTGGATAAGGCACGCAAAGGATACCGCATGGGTCATGGGCGTGTCCTGGATCATATGCTCCTTGATGGCCTTGAAAATGCCTATGATGGAAAGTTAATGGGGCAATTTGCTGAACAAACTGTTCGAAAATATAAGTTTACACGAAAAGCCCAAGATGATTTTTCAATTGAGTCTGCCTTAAAAGCATTGAAGGCTATTGAAGATGGGACCTTTGCTAAGGAAATTGTTCCCGTTGATTTAGATTTAGGGAAATTCGAAATTCACGTCACACAAGATGAATGTCCATTTCGGGTTAAAATTGAGAAAATCCCTTCCTTAAAACCATCCTTTGAAGAAAATGGAACCATTACCCCTGCAAATTCAAGCCCCATTAGTGATGGGGCAGCTGCCCTTGTGCTCGCAAGTCGGTCTTACGTTGACCATCATAAACTGAAGCCTCGGGCCATTATCCGAGGATATGCCTCCCATTCCCAAGATCCTGAGTGGTTTACAACGGCTCCCATCTCAGCAATCCAGAACGTGATGCATCAATTAGGATGGAAAATGGAAGATGTTGATTTGTTTGAAATCAATGAGGCCTTTGCTGTTGTCACCATGGCCGCCATTGCGGACCTTCACATCCCCCCTCGCAAAGTCAATATTCATGGGGGTGCGACAGCCCTGGGTCATCCTATTGGAGCCTCAGGCGCACGACTTCTGGTCACTCTCTTAAATGCTCTTGAAGGAAAAGGCTTAAAGCGAGGGATTGCCAGTCTTTGTATTGGTGGTGGCGAAGCTACAGCCGTTGCTATAGAACGTCTTTAGGAGATTCATGGCTATTTTAGATTCCTCTCTTTCTCCAACCTCAGACACTTTCAGGGACAATGCCTGTCAGATGGAATCCCTGGTGGCTGACTATAAGGAAAAACTCATTGCCATTCAAAAGGGGGGAGATGAGAAATCCCGGGAGAAGCATGTAGGTCGTGGAAAACTTTTGGTGAGGGAGAGGATTGAAAAACTCCTCGATCCAGGATCTCCCTTTCTCGAGATTGGGGCGATGGCGGCTTATGGCCTTTATGAAAACCAAGTTCCTTCAGCAGGACTTGTGACAGGAATTGGGCGAGTCCACGGAATTGAATGTATGATTGTGGCAAATGATGCCACCGTTAAAGGAGGAACCTATTATCCTCTCACGGTTAAAAAGCATCTGCGGGCTCAGGAAATTGCTGAAGCCAATCATCTTCCTTGTATTTACCTTGTGGATTCAGGGGGGGCCAATTTGCCCCATCAAGATGAGGTTTTCCCAGATCGAGACCATTTTGGACGTATTTTCTATAACCAAGCCCGCATGTCGGCTCAAGGAATCCCCCAAATTGCTGTAGTTATGGGGTCCTGTACAGCAGGGGGGGCTTATGTGCCGGCCATGGCTGATGAGACAGTGATTGTTCGAGGCCAAGGAACGATTTTCCTGGGAGGCCCTCCCCTCGTGAAAGCTGCAACGGGAGAGAGTGTGTCTGCGGAAGAATTGGGGGGAGCTGAAGTTCACACAAAAGTGTCTGGGGTTGCAGATTACCTGGCCGAAAATGATTATGAGGCCCTTCACATCACACGCGAGATTATCTCGAGTCTAACCTTTCAAAAGGTTCCCTTTCTATCTCTTAAGCCCCCCCGGGATCCTTTATTTAAGGCTGAGGATATTTATGGGATTATCCCAAAGGATCCTCGAAAGTCTTATGATGTGAGAGAGGTCATAGCGCGCCTTGTTGACGGGAGTGAGTTTGATGAGTTTAAAAAAAACTATGGCTCGACTCTTGTCTGTGGGTTTGCCCATTTATGGGGCATACCTGTTGGAATCCTTGCGAATAACGGAATTTTGTTTTCTGAATCAGCCTTAAAAGGCACTCATTTTATTGAACTCTGCTGTAGGCACAAGATTCCCTTGATTTTCCTGCAAAATATAACCGGGTTTATGGTGGGAAAAAAGTATGAGAATCAAGGCATTGCTAAAGATGGCGCCAAACTTGTTATGGCAGTTGCGTGTGCTGAAGTTCCTAAAATAACAGTTATTATTGGGGGGAGCTTTGGAGCCGGTAATTACGGGATGTGTGGGCGCTCCTATAGTCCTCGCTTTTTATGGATGTGGCCTAATGCGCGCATTTCAGTTATGGGGGGTGAGCAAGCCGCAACAGTTTTGAGCGAGATCCGTGAGAAATCCCATAAAACTGCCCTTTCCGAAGAGGAAGAAACAGCATTTAAACAAAAAATTATGAACCAGTATGAAACCCAAGGCCATCCTTATTACGCAACGGCAAGGTTGTGGGATGATGGAATCATTGATCCAAAAGACACAAGAAGAGTCCTTGCCTTAAGCCTGGGTGCAACTCTGTATCATCACCCCAAGGTAACTCAATTTGGAATTTTTAGATTTTAGGAGGATATGATGGAAGACCCCATTCTCTTTAAGGTAGATCAAAATAACGTGGCTTGGCTCACTTTAAATCGTCCTCAAGTTCATAATGCCTTGAATCAAGAGATGATTAATCTTGTTTTGAACTATCTTAAAAAAATACAAGAAAATCCAGATGTCAGGGCTCTTGTTATTGAAGGAGAAGGGGATAGTTTTTGTGCTGGGGCTGATCTTTCTTGGATGAAAGGAGACTCCCACCTCAATGAAAGTCAGATCAATGAGGAAGCAAGGACACTTGCTATCATGCTTTACCAGATTGATGTTCTCCCAATGCCTGTGGTTTGTTATGCCCACGGCGCCGTTATGGGAGGGGGAGTGGGAATGCTTGCTTGTGCAGACATTGTTCTTGCTCATCCAAAGACCCGCTTTTCATTTCCTGAAGTTAGGCTTGGGATTGTCCCTGCCCTCATTTCTCCTTATGTTTTAAGGTCTATTGGACCCCGCCAGGCCCGCCGTTATTTCCTGACTGGCGAAGGGTTTGATGCATCGGAGGCCCAAACCTTAGGTCTTGTTCATTCTGTGACTGACAATAAAACAGATGGGATAAACAAGTTTATTCGTGATCTTCTGGCTGGTGGTCCCAATGCTATTTTGAAAGTCAAACGACTTATCAAGATGCTGAATGGTGATGTATCTGAAGATCTTCGTCTAAAAACAATTGAACTTATTGGAAGTGCCAGGGCTTCAGAAGAGGGACAACAAGGAATCAATGCATTCCTAAATAAAACTCTCCCGCCTTGGGCCCCTCAAAAGGAGACGGATGCTTAAGTCTGTCCTTATTGCAAATCGGGGAGAGGTGGCTTGCCGTATTCTTCGTACGTCTCAGAGACTCGGAATTCGAACCTGTGTTGTGTATTCGGAGGCAGATAAAGATTCCCTTGCCGTAGAACTTGCAGAGGAAGCTTACTTTATAGGACCCTCTCCAGCCTCACAAAGTTACTTAAATCAGGAGGCTATTCTGAAGGCCGCCCATGAGGCCAACGTTGAAGCCATTCATCCGGGTTATGGGTTTTTGTCAGAAAATGCAGCCTTTGCACAAGCGTGCGAGAAAGCAGGCCTTACATTCATTGGTCCTTCTGTTGCCTGTCTTCAAAAGATGGGCTCTAAAAGTGAAGCTAAAGCCATTGCGAGACGAGAAGGAATCCCTGTTATCCCAGGTTTTGAAGGTGGACAAGAATCCCTCTCAAAAGAAGCCGATCTTCTGGGCTTTCCCCTGATGATTAAAGCGGTCATGGGAGGGGGAGGAAAAGGGATGAGGCTTGTCACCGCAAGGGAGGACTTTCAAGCCTCCCTGGAATCTTGTCAAAGAGAAGCCCTATCTTCCTTTGGAAATGGGGATGTTCTTTTAGAGAAGTATATTCCTGAGCCACGCCATATTGAAGTTCAAATTTTTGGGGATAAACATGGGAATTATGTGCACCTTTTTGAGAGAGATTGTTCTCTTCAAAGACGTCATCAAAAGGTTATTGAAGAGGCCCCTTCTTCCCTCCCTGCTGACTTAAAAGAAAAGATTTTTGAGAGTGCCCTGCGTCTTGTCAAAACCATTCAATATGAGGGAGCAGGGACGGTTGAGTTTTTAGTTGATAAAGACAGTCATTTTTATTTCATGGAAATGAACACCCGCCTTCAAGTCGAACACCCCATTACGGAAGAAATTACAGGTCTTGATCTCGTTGAGTGGCAGATTCGTGTGGCTTCCCAAGGAAAACTCCCCCTCTCTCAAAAGGACATTAAGGTCACAGGGCATGCCCTCGAACTTCGGCTTTATGCAGAAGATCCGGAGCAAGATTTTAAGCCGATGACAGGCCAAATCTGGATGAGAGAGTTGCCGAAAGAAGCCCGCATTGAGACAGGTCTTCATCCTTTTGATCACGTGACCTCTTATTATGACCCCCTGCTTGCGAAATTGATTGTTAAGGGGAATAGCCGCCATGACGCTCTTCAGAAGGCTCAGATGGCTTTAAATCAATGGACAATCTTAGGACTCACAACAAATGCCTCGTTTTTAAAGAGACTCCTTGAATCTCCCTCTGTTCAAGAAAATAAGGTTGATATTGGGTTTATTGATCGCAAGGAAAAGACCCTCACGTCACGGGAGCCTACGCCTGATTTTGTTTTGTTTGCAGCGTCCCTCATCTCTCTTTTAGCCGAGTCATCTCTTCCTGAATCCCCTTGGGAAGAGCCTTACCATTGGCACATGGAAGGATATCATCCTTTGTCTTTTGAATGGGCCTGTGGGGATGAAGTCAGATCTTATATTTTAACCTATTCGAGAGAGGGGTGGAAAGGTGAACAGATTGGCCCTTTTCCCATAGAAATCAAAGACAATACGTTGATTGTTTCACAATTCCATATCCCTTTTTGGAAAAGGGAAAATCATATTTCTCTCTTTTTTGAAGGGGAAACCTATAATCTGACTCCTCACACGCCGATGTTGACAACCTCCCATCATCATAAACAAGACTCTCTCTTAAAAGCGCCCTTAACGGGGAAGGTCTCCCTTATCCTTGTTTCAGAAGGGGATGAAGTTAAAGAAAATCAACCGCTTCTCATTCTTGAAGCCATGAAAATGGAACATATGATTGCCTCTCCTTGCAAGGGCAGAATTAAACGTATTTTTTACAGCATTGATGATATTGTTGAAGAAGGATCGATTGTCATTGATTTGGATGATGAGAAGGAGGCCTCATGACTTTCCCCAAACACGTTAAAATCGTTGAAGTGGGACCGCGCGATGGGCTTCAAGCCGAATCCCAGACCCTTCCTGTTGAAATCCGAATCCAATTCATTGATTTATTATCTGAGATAGGTTTGAAGGCGATCGAAGTGGGCAGCTTTGTCTCGCCCCGTTGGATTCCTTCAATGATTGATTCAGATCAGGTGTTTGATGGGATTTCAAAAAAACCAGGAATTGATTATTCAATCCTTATCCCCAATCAAAAGGGTTTTGATCTTGCTCTTCAGCATAAGGTCGAGTCTACCGCTGTATTTACAGCAGCTTCCGAAACTTTTTGTCAAAAGAATATAAATACCTCGATAGAATCCAGTCTTCACACCTTTGGTGAGTTTATTCCTGAAGCCAAATCTCGGGGAATAAGGGTACGCGGATATGTTTCCTGTGCCATTGCCTGTCCTTATGAGGGGCCTATTGCTCCTGAGCGGGTTCAGGATGTGGCTTTAAAACTCTTTGACTTAGGATGTGATGAGATTTCTCTTGGTGATACGATTGGTGTCGGAACACCAAAACAAGTCAAAAACCTCCTCCATAATTTCCCTGTATCCTTAAAGAAGCTTGCTGTTCATTTCCATGATACCTATGGTCAAGCCCTGGCTAATATTTATGCCGCTCTTGAAGAAGGGGTTTCGATTATTGATAGCTCTGTTTCTGGGCTTGGGGGATGCCCTTATGCTCCCGGAGCCTCAGGAAATGTAGCGACAGAAGATGTTGTCTATCTCTTAAATGGTCTCGGGATTGATCATGGTGTGAATCTTGAGGCCCTCTTAAAGGCAGCCAATTTTATCGATGAGAAACTCGGAAGAAAGACAACTTCCAAATCTTCACAGGCTCTCCGAGGTGCCAAAAGATAAGATATTTCCTCACTTTTTTCTCAAATTGTTTCACGTGAAACAATTTTGATGAAGACGTCATCCTAAATTTATTTCCACGACTGTCGGGAGAAAAGTGGAGGAAGAATGACTGAAGTAAAGTCCATCCCAGTTTTTAAGATATTAAGATTTCAAAGTACTTGGAATGCAATTCACCCCTCCTTGTGTCGTCCTTGTGTAATAAATGCTTAGCCTTGCGTAAGCAAGGGTTAGCATTTATTGGCACGAGGATCCACGGATTTAAAGTTTTTTATGGATCCTCGGCCAAGAAAAGTCATTGTCCTCGCTTACGCAAGGACAAGACTTTTCTAGCCAAGGATGACACACAGCAGTGGCAATTGTTTTTTCCCCGAACAAAAGTGGAATCAAGTTCAGGATGACATCGAGCGAGGGATGGCCAATTCAAAAACTTGACTTTTTTAAAACAATAGGTTATACAATAAATATAAACTGGAAGAAGTGTGGTTTATGAACTCCAGAGGGGTGTATTCAGCTGGGCAATGAGTTCTTCATGTAACTTAATTTCCTCAGATGTAGCTTCATGGGGCCGTGGTTCCCTGTAAGATTTTTGTTTTGTTTCCCCTGAAGGGGAAGCAGAAATTGAAGAAAAATCTAAGGTAAGGCCAGGCTGTTTCCCTCCAATAAGCTCTAAGTAAACTTGGGCTAAAAGTTCCGCATCTAACAATGCTCCATGTTTTTCACGCTCTGTATTATCCACGCCAAAACGTTTACAAAGGGCATCCAGGCTCGCAGGGGAACCTGGAAACTTTTGCCTTGCAAGAGCAAGAGTATCAATAGCTCGATTGAAAGGAATTTCCGGCCAACCAAAGACCTTTAATTCCGCGTTGATAAATTTCATATCAAATTTTGCATTGTGAATCACAAGGGGGGTTTCCTCAATGAATTCAAGAAAAAGAGCCCCAACCTCTTTAAAGGGAGGATGATTTTTTAAAAACTCATAGGAAAGCCCATGAACAGAAAAAGCATCCCCAGGCACTTCCCGTTCTGGATTAATGTAGGTATGAAACACACGCCCTGTGGGAATATGATTAACAAGCTCAACACACCCAATCTCAACAAGCCGGTGACCATCACTTGGTTCAAATCCAGTTGTCTCAGTGTCTAGGACGATTTCTCGGAGCATAAGGTTTCCTCTTCAAGGTTGTTGGCCATTTTCCATCCCACTGAGGAGAAGGTTTTTGAGATAAACTCAGGATGAGTCTTTGTACCCTTCTTAACGCACTTCCCTTATCCCGTCCACAGGGGATGATAAGGTCAGCATTTTTCCTCCTTTGGGTATCTGTGAGTTGTCGGGATTCAAAAGCTTTGAATTTTTGAGAGGTCATTCCCGTCCTTTCAAAAACTCTTTGTTTACGAACCAAAAAAGGAGATGAAGCCACAATAACCAGATTACAATAGCGATCAAGGCCCACCTCAAGGAGAAGAGGAACATCTATAACAGCAATCGGGACTTTTCTTTTTTGGCATTCCTGAAGAAATTCCTTTTGCTTTTGAGCCAGCTCGGGATAGAGAAGTTTTTCGAGGGTATCGAGACCATGGGGGGAGGAAATAGCCCGCTCTCCTAGGAGCTGCCTATCAATCTTCCCCTCTACAAAGACTTCAGGCCAAAGTGTTTTAATTTTTTTCTGAATTGAGGAATCCGAATTCAGCAAGGTGTGAATTTCCTGATCAGCAGAATGAACAGGGATCCCCATGAGTCGGAAGTATTTGGAAAGGGTTGATTTTCCAGCTCCCATTCCTCCTGTAATGCCAACGATCCACATTACATCGACCTCTTTTTGGAAAAGCTGTGGACAAGTTGGGGGTAACTCGGGTCCTTTTTCCTAAAAAGGAATAACCTGTGGGTAACAAAAACATACTGACAAAAAGATCCCCATGGGAATTGTTTTTCCACAGGGTGAGGATAAATGAGCTGTTTTTTCATCATACAAAGATATCCCAAATGTTATCCCCAGGTGAAGAAAAGAATCCAAGCTTTAGAATACGCTATTTTTTTAAGGTTTCCACAGAATTTCTTTATTCTGAAAACAGCCCTTGTGGAAAAAACAAAGCTGTGAACAAATAAGGGATAAGAATTTATCCCCATCATTTGCTGTGAAACAACAACATCATCCTTTTTTATAAAATTATAAATTGAAGAAGAGAGAAGAAAAACATGTCAAAGTTTTTGAACATTTTTCAGGGAAAATATGAGAGACCCCCCCCTCTTTGGTTTATGCGTCAAGCAGGACGATATTTACCCGAGTATCGGGAAAAACGGAAATTTTTTAAGAATTTTCTAGAATTTTGCTATACGCCTGAGGCTGCGGTTGAGGTGACTCTTCAACCCTTACACCGATTTGATCTCGATGCAGCCATTATATTTTCCGATATCTTAGTGATTCCGGATGCCCTTGGACAAAAGGTTTGGTTTCAGGAAGGGGAAGGGCCAAAGTTAACAGCTCTTTCTTTGTCATCTTTTCAAAAAGATCTGTCCTTAAATGGACTTCCCGAAAAACTAAATCCTGTCTATGAAGCCATTCGGTTGACAAAGGCTTCTCTTTCTCCAACGAAAGCCCTTATTGGATTTTCAGGGGCTCCCTGGACTCTTGCTCTTTATATGTTGGAAGGGGAAGGCAGCCGTGATTTTGCAAAGGCTAAGGAGCAAGCGTTTGAAGATGAGACAGCCTTTGCGGCTCTTTTGAACCTTCTCACAGAATCCGTGTCATTCCATTTAAAAGAACAAATTCAGGCAGGGGTTAATGTCGTTCAACTTTTTGATACTTGGGCAGGGCTGTGTCCTGCAAGCCATTTTAAAAAATGGATTTTAGAGCCAACTCAAAAAATCGTGAAAGCATTGAGGGCTTCTTATCCTGATGTGTCAATCATTGGATTTCCTAAGGGGATTGGTCCTCATCTTATTGAGTATGGAGAGTCGTCAGGGGTGGCAGCCGTAAGCCTTGATTCGAGTATTCCTCTTGACTGGGCCTGTAAAAATCTTTCTTCTTCCTTGATTCTCCAAGGAAATTTAGATCCTCTGTTGCTCGTCTCAGGGGGGGAGCCCTTACAAAGAGCATGCGAAGATATCCAAAAGACAATGGGGAAGCGTCCTTACATCTTTAATTTAGGCCATGGAATTCTTCCTCAAACCCCCATTTCCCATGTGGAGGACTGTATTCGCTGGGTTCGGGGGGAGGCGTGAAGAAGGCTGTTGTTCTTCTCAATTTAGGGGGGCCTTTATCAGAAGAAGGCATAAGGCCCTTTCTTTTCAATTTATTTTATGATCCTGCCATCCTGACTTTGCCAAATCCTTTTCGATATTGCCTTGCGCACCTCATAACCAGGGGACGTCTTAAAAAAGCGCGAGAAATTTATGCTTATATGGGGGGAGGCTCTCCTCTCCTTCGTCACACAAAAGCACAAGCAATGGCTTTGGAAAAAGAACTTGGGAAGGACACCAAGGTGTTTGTCGCGATGCGCTATGCGCAGCCCTTCATTCATGAGACGGTGAAAGAGGTTAAGGCTTATAAGCCTGATGAGATTCTTCTTCTTCCGCTTTATCCTCAATTTTCTACAACAACGACTGGGTCTTCATTTAAAGAATGGAAACGAGTTACTAAAGGGCTTGATATTCCAACACGTTTTGTAGGGAGTTATCCTGTAAATGATGGATTCACCTCAGCCTTAAAGGAATTGGCTTTACCTCATTATAGTGACGCTCTACAAAAAGGAATTCCTCGGCTTTTATTAACAGCCCATGGACTTCCTGAAAAAAACATCCGGAAAGGGGATCCTTATCAAACACAGGTTGAGCAAACAGCAAAGAAATTTCTTGAAAAGCTTGCGCTTCCGGAAGTTGATTCAGTTTTATGTTATCAAAGTCGTTTAGGGCCATTAAAGTGGATTGGGCCTTATATTGAAGATGAGATCATGAAGACTGGGCAAGAAAAGAGGCCGCTTGTTATTGTTCCCATTTCTTTTGTGTCAGAACACTCTGAGACCCTTGTTGAGTTGGATATTGTTTATCGAGAGCTTGCGCTTCGAAAAGGGTGTTCCTCCTATCATCGGGTAGAAACCGTTCAAACCCATCCCTCTTTTATCAAAGGACTCGCCCATCTTGTCAAAGGAGATACAAAATGTTTTCTGAGTATTATTTAACGTTTAAAGCCCTTCACCTCAGTGCTGTTATTGCTTGGGTAGCAGGACTCCTCTATCTCCCCCGTTTTTTTCTCCATCATTTGGAATTTGATGTGGGAACAAAGGGATATGATACTTTTTGTAAGATGGAACGGGGGCTTTTAAAAATTATTATGCTCCCCTCAATACTCCTCACCTTTGTATTCGGAATTCTTTTGGCTTTTATCACCCATGCTTGGTCAGCCCCATGGTTTCACTTAAAACTGGCCTTCGTTCTTTTGCTAGCTGCATTTCATGGATATCTTTCTCGGATTGCCAAGGGATATGCGGTGGGACAGAAACCTTCGCTTTCTAAAAACACGCTTCGATTTATCAGTGAACTCCCTTTTCTCGTGGTTATTTTGATTATTTTTCTGGCCGTTTTGAAACCTTTTTAAAAAAAGACTTGAAATTTCTAAAAAGATTTGCCACATATAAGACTCTCTTGACTTAATCCCCAGTGAAAATCCATGAACCTAAAGACTTTAAAAGCCAAAACGCCTGTTGACCTTCTTGCATTAGCTGAAGAACTTGAAATTGAAAACGCAAGTACGCTGCGCAAACAAGATATGATGTTTGCCATTTTAAAACGAATGGCTGAAAAAGGAGAATCCATATTTGGAGGGGGCGTTGTTGAAATCCTCCAAGATGGTTTTGCTTTTCTCAGATCTCCAGAAGCTAACTATCTGCCAGGTCCTGATGATATTTATGTCTCTCCGAGCCAAGTTCGTAAATTTGGCCTGAGGACAGGGGATACGGTTGAAGGGGAAATTCGCGCTCCCAAAGATGGGGAGCGGTATTTTGCCCTTCTCAAAGTGAATACCGTTAATGGAGAAGCGCCAGATGCCATCAAGCATCGTATGAATTTTGATAACCTAACTCCGCTTTATCCGGATGAAAAAATCAATCTTGAGATAGAAGATCCAACCTATAAAGATTTAACTCAACGGGTTATTGAGCTTGTAGCTCCCATTGGAAAAGGGCAAAGAGCTTTGATTGTGGCCCCTCCTCGCTCCGGTAAAACGGTGATGATGCAAAATATTGCTCACTCGCTGGCCCTCAACCATCCTGAAATTACGCTCATGGTTCTTCTCATTGATGAGCGGCCTGAAGAAGTCACAGATATGGCTCGTTCTGTTAAGGGAGAAGTGATCAGTTCAACCTTTGATGAACCTGCAACCCGTCACGTGCAAGTTGCTGAAATGGTTATTGAAAAGGCAAAAAGACTTGTGGAGCTTAAAAAGGATGTTGTTATCCTTTTGGATAACATTACCCGTCTTGCTCGGGCCTATAACACGGTCGTTCCCTCTTCTGGTAAGGTTCTCACGGGTGGTGTGGATGCCAATGCACTTCAACGTCCAAAAAGGTTTTTTGGAGCAGCGCGTAACATTGAAGAAGGGGGCTCTCTCACCATTATTTCAACAGCCTTGGTAGATACAGGCTCTCGTATGGACGAGGTCATTTTCGAGGAATTTAAAGGAACAGGAAACTCGGAAATTGTGTTAGATCGGAAACTGTCCGATAAGCGAACTTTCCCAGCCATTGATATCACTAAGTCAGGTACCAGAAAAGAAGAGCTTTTGATGGAAAAAGATCTCCTCTCAAAGATGTGGGTCTTAAGGCGCGTCCTTATTCCTATGGGAACAACAGATGGGATGGAATTCCTTCTTGAAAAATTGAGAAATACAAAAAACAACTCTGAATTTTTTGAGTCAATGAATACATAAAGTGAAAAATGTTTCACGTGAAACATTTTTTCCTGTTGTCATTCTGAATTTGTTTCTACTGTTGCTTGGGGAAAGTTAATCACACCCTAAAACTTGTCATCCTCGGAGTAGAAAAGATTTATTTTCTGCAGGAAAATAGTAGCTTTTCTTCATCCGAGGACCTCAAGAGCTATATGGGTCCTCGGGTCAAGAAGTCCTAAGCCCTCGCTTTCGCAAGGGCAAGGACTTCTAGCCCGAGGATGACAAGGGTAAGTAATTAATTATAATTTTCTCTGGATGATACCTAAAGAAAGAACCTAGGAGCCCTTCTTTGCAACCCATTCCATCCGAAATATATCTCCCTAAGCTCAAACAATATGAGGGGCTCCTTAGAACCTGGCAACAAAAGATAAATCTTGTCTCATCCTCAACCCTTCCAGACCTCTGGGAAAGGCATTTCCAAGATTCCCTTCAACTTCTTCCTTATATTCCTGAAGAAGCCAAGAGCTTGATCGATTTAGGAAGTGGGGCTGGGTTTCCTGGCCTTGTTTTAGCCATTGCACTCTCTGGAAAAATCAAGGTTACACTTATTGAATCAGATCTCAGAAAATGTCTGTTTTTAGAAAATGTTTCACGTGAAACATTTTTAGATATCACCATTGTCCAAGAACGAATTGAGTCAATAAAAGAATCCATGACTGCCGATGTGATCACAGCAAGAGCTTTAGCGCCTCTTCCGCTTCTTTTAGAGTATGCTTTACCTTTGATGAAGGAGGATTCAACGGCCCTCTTTTTAAAAGGGGAATCGGTTCAAAAAGAGATTGGTGAGGCTCAAAAAAAGTGGGAATTTGACCTTGAATTTTTTCCAAGTTTAACCGATTCTAGGGCCAGCGTATTAAAAGTAAAACATCCAAAAAGGATTCATCCTCATGACTAAAACCATTGCTGTTGTGAATCAAAAGGGAGGGGTAGGAAAAACAACAACGACCCTGAACTTGGCAACAGCCTTTTCCACCATTGGAAAAAAAATTCTCGTCATTGATTTTGATCCTCAAGGAAATGCCACAACTGGTTTAGGTTTTACGGAAAAAAAGAGTATTGTTGGAAGTTATGAAACCTTAATTGGCGAGGTTGATCCCCAGTATGCTTACCACCGTACCTTAATTCCTAATCTTTATTTAATGCCAGCAAGCCTCCATCTTTCCGGGGCTGAGATTGAGCTTGTAGGACTTCAAAATCGGGAAAAACTTCTCGCAACGGTCATTAAAAAGATCCACTTATTTGATTATATTTTTATTGATTGTCCCCCTTCCTTAGGGCTTTTAACCCTCAATGCCTTGGTTGCAGCGGATCAAGTTTTGGTTCCGCTTCAATGTGAATTTTATGCTTTGGAAGGGCTGAGCCAAATTCTCTACACCCTCGGTCAAGTCCGGAAAACATTTAATTCCCGTCTGACTTTACAAGGGGTTGTTCTGACTATGTTTGATAGCCGAAGCAGTCTGAGCACACAGGTAGCCCATGACGTTCGTTATCATTTAAAAGATAAGGTTTATGAAACAAAAATTCCGCGCAATGTTCGAGTGGCAGAAGCCCCTTCCTTTGGGAAGCCTGCCGTTGTTTATGATTATAGGTGTTCAGGGTCTCAAGCCTACCTTCAACTTGCTCGGGAGATTTTAACTCAAGAAGGGAAATTAGCAGCATGAGTGATATCAGAAAACAAGTCCTAGGCCGTGGTCTTTCAGCTCTTCTCAACCCGAGTGGCGGTGATGAGAGAGAGAGCCAAAAAGAGCCATCCATGACCCTCTCGATTGATTCGATTCACCCCAATCCCCACCAACCCCGGGTTCTGTTTTCAGAGGAGGAATTAACCTCCTTATCTGAATCTATCCGGGAAAAAGGAATTCTTCAGCCTATTTTAATTCGGCTCCATCCAAGTGAAACTGGAAAATACCAAATTGTTGCGGGGGAAAGGCGGTGGCGTGCAGCTCAAAAAGCAGGATTGACCCATATTCCTGCTTACTTGAGACATTTTTCCGATAAGGAAACCCTGGAAGTTGGTCTTCTTGAAAACATTCAAAGGCAAGATTTAAATCCTATTGAAGAAGCCGAAGGATACAGGCGTCTGGCTGAAGAATTTGACCATACCCAGGAATCCATGTCCCGAATTTTAGGAAAAAGCCGGAGTCATATTGCCAATACTTTAAGGCTCTTAACCCTTCCTGAAAAAGTAAAAAAATATATGATCGAAGGAAAACTTTCTGCAGGCCATGGAAGATCCTTGATTGGAACCCCAAATCCTGAAAAATTAGCTGATATGATTGTGGGAAGAAATTTAAGTGTTCGCCGCGTTGAAACCCTCTTAAAGAAAAAAGGGAAAAAAGAGACGGACCTTACTTCTTACACTCCTGCTGATCCTGAAAAAGACATTTTAGAAAAGCAACTTTCTGATCTTTTAGGCGTTCCTGTAGGTCTCACCTTAAAAGGAGCGGGAGGAAAAGTTACCCTGACTTTCAAAAATCCAGGAGAGTTGGATGAGATTCTGAAGAAACTTAACTCAATTCCCTCTCCAAAATCTTCATCTGAATCTGCCCCCTTTCGCGTCTCGCTGATCTAACCGAGATGCCCTAACATATCTTGACACGCTCGGGAAAAAGGGAGAGCAGAAAACTTAACTTCTTTTTCAAGTCTCAAAAGGGTTTCGAGAAGGCCTTGGGCCTCATGTGGACTCCAGCGAGAAAGGGCCGTTTCATAAAGGGGCTGGTCCTTAAAGAAAACAGGAGGACTTAACTTTTGCCAAGCAATTGTTTTAGGGGATTTCTTAAAAGGCATAAGCTCACAGAGAGTTTGGAAAGACCGTGCTAAACTCCTCAAAAAAGAGATCAGATCAGGGGGTGTGATTAAAGAAAATGAAGATGTTACTTTTTGAGGGTCTCTTAAAAGGGAAGCGTGGATGAGAGGGGCTAGTTCATTGGAGGACGAAGGGCTTAAAAAGGCTTCATAGTGACTTTCAGGAACTTCCCCAAACAGTTTTATTTTCTCAAGGGCGCTTAAAAGCCCCATATAATCATTTTGGTAAGCCTTAAAAAGGTGCCCCTTGAATGATGGGGCAAGATTCATTTCCTTAATTAAAAACTCAAATTCAGAGGTTAGAAGGGGAGATGCATAGGCACCAATGGCCAACGATATGGGGGAGGCTGTAAAATAAGTCACAAGCTTGGATTGGGCCCGTGCTTTCTCTGAGGTAAAAATGTATATGCCGTCTTTGAGGTTTTCCACATGATTTAGGATTTTGTCTGTTACGTTAGGTACAAGGGTGAGGGTTGTTTCCGTTTGTTCTTCAAAGAGAGAGGGGGAAGATGGTGATGCTGTTAAAACATCAGCTTCCGTTGTGGGTTGAAGAGGAAGGGCCAATTTCTTTTGGATAAATGAAATGGACCTCTCAAAAATTTCTGGCTCATTTCCAAAAAGAAAGAAAAACTTATATTTTTGAAGATGTGTTTGAAAAAGAGCCGGAAAGTTTACTTTCATGGGTTATTCTTAAGATATATACTTACAACAAGTCTTATTTTTTCAGCCAGTAGACGTGAAGCTTCTTTAATAGCGTAATCTTCCGCAATGATATCTGCGTAGTAATTCTTCCCAATAACGGCAAAAGAGTTAATGGCCTTAACCGTATGGGTATGGACAACTTTTTTTGTCTTTGACTCCGTTAAGGTAATCAAGCCCGTTAAGGTTGCTTCTTTCCGTATCGTATTTTCATTCTTGGCAACAGCAATGCCTGCAATTTCCTCTGTTAAAACAACCTTGAGGATATACTTAGGCTCAGGGGGTGTTCCTTCCGGAATCATCATATCGACAAGGAAGTTTCTTAAAATCTGCCCATGGCGATCAGGAATCGTTGCAATTTTAAGGGAATAGGAAACGGTTGTGCTGTCCTCAGGCGTGGTATAGAGAGGCTGCCAGCCGCAAGCGGTCATAAACAAACAAAGGCTTAGTGAGAAAAGGAGCTTAAAAGACCACATTGGCAATTTTTCCTGGGACATAAATAAACTTTTTAAGTGGCCTATCTTGAACATGAGTTTGAATAGAGGGCAAGTCTAAAATAAGAGATTTCACTTCATCGGCTCCTAAACGTGGGGATATATCAAGCGTTCCTCTCATTTTTCCATTCAATTGAATGGCAATTGTCACACTTTCCTCCTGAAGAAGGTTTGGATCCGTCTTTGGCCAAGGCTGATTCGCAACAAAAGGCGGATGGCCAAGTTCAGCCCATAAGGCTTCAGCAAGATGGGGCAGGGCAGGGGAGAGAAGAATGACAAGGGTATGGAGAGCCTCATAGAGTGCCCATAATTCCGAAGCGTCTGATGCAGTATAGGTTTCAATGGCATTGGAGAATTCACGAAGGCGCGCAATGTACCTGTTAAAATGAAACTTTTCAATGTCCTGAGTAACATGGGAAATCGTCCGATGGGTTAACTTACGAAGGTCAAGGGCCTTTTCAGAAAAGGAGGAAGGTTGAGAGGTCGTATTTACCTCTTTTAAATCAGCCACATGGGAGGTAATCAGGCGCCAAAGTTTATTGAGATAACGCCAGCTTCCTTCAATACCGGCTTCTGTCCACTCAAAATCCCGCTCAGGAGGGCTATCAGAGAGCATGAAAAGGCGAGCCGTATCTGCACCATAGTCCTCAACAATTTTTGCCGTAGGAACGACATTGCATTTAGATTTGCTCATTTTTTCAGAGCGACCCACTTTGACGGGACTTCCATCAGCAATTTTAAAGGCTTGCCCTCCCTTCTTTTCAACTTCATGAGGGTATAGCCAAGCCCCTGCTTTGTCCCGGTAAGTTTCATGGCAAACCATCCCTTGGGTCAGAAGATTTTTAAAAGGCTCAGAAATGGACCAATACCCACATTGCTTGAGGGCTTTTGTAAAAAAGCGGGCATAAAGAAGGTGGAGAATAGCATGTTCAATCCCTCCAATGTATTGATCGACAGGCATCCAAAACTCAGCTTTTTCTTTATCAAAGGGAAGGGTTGCGTGAGGAGAACAATAGCGGGCAAAATACCAAGAAGAGTCCATAAAGGTATCAAAGGTATCCGTTTCTCTCTCTGCGGCTGTCCCACAGGTTGGGCAATCCACATATTTCCATGTCGGATGGAGATCAAGTGGGTTTCCAGGTTGATCAAAAGAAACATCTTCTGGCAATTTTACAGGAAGTTCGTTTTCCGGAACAGGAACAAGGCCACATTTTGGGCAGTGAATGATAGGAATGGGGCATCCCCAATACCGCTGGCGGGAAATCCCCCAATCTCGAAGTTTGTAGCTGATTTCCATTGAGCCTAACTTTTTAGATTCCAGACGCTGAATGACTTTTTTCTTCGCTTCTTCTGTTGTGAGTCCATTGAGGAAATCGGAATTGATGAGTATTCCTTCTTCTTCATAAGGCAGAGGCTCATCCTCGCGACCTTCAATCACAGGAAGAATGGGAAGCTTATACTTTGTGGCAAACTCGAAGTCCCGTTTATCGTGAGCAGGACAGCCAAAAATGACGCCTGTCCCATAATCCATCAGCACAAAGTTTGCAACATAAAGAGGAAGGGTCTGATCCTTTAAAAAAGGATGTTGCACAGAAAGGCCAGTATTAAATCCCCGCTTTTCCGTTGTATCAATTTCCTTTTGACTTGTACCCAACGCGCGGCATTCAGTGATAAAAGTATGAAGGGGAGGGGAGGTTTTTGAGAGACTCTCGACAAAAGGATGATCAGGTGAAATCCCAATAAAGGAGGCTCCAAAAATTGTATCTGGGCGGGTTGTAAAAACCTCTAATGTTATCTCTTTCTCAATGAGAGGGAAAAGAATTCGTGCCCCTTCCGACCGGCCAATCCAATTGACCTGCATGGTTTTAACCTGCTCAGGCCAATGATCAAGGGGGGCCAGATCATCTAAAAGATCTTGCGCAAAATCAGTTATCTTTAAAAACCATTGGGAAAGTTTGCGCCTTTCAATGGGGGCTCCAGACCGCCATCCTTTTCCATCAATCACTTGTTCGTTGGCGAGGACGGTTCCCTCAATAGGGTCCCAATTCACAAAGGACTCTTTTCGGTAAGCAATACCTGCCTTTAAAAAATCTAAGAATATCTTTTGTTCATGGGAATAATAGTCAGGAGAACAGGTTAAAATTTCCCGGCTCCAATCATAAGAAAACCCGAGAGAATGAAGTTCTTCCTTCATTAATTGAACATTTTCAAGAGTCCACTTTTTAGGATGGATACCGTGTTGAATAGCTGCGTTTTCTGCAGGGAGACCAAAAGCATCCCATCCCATGGGATGAAGGACAGAAAAGCCTAAAGACCTCTTATAACGAGCAAGAACATCCCCAATTGTATAGTTTCGAGCATGGCCCATATGAAGGCGCCCGGAAGGATAGGGTAACATTTCCAAAACGTAGTATTTTGGCGACGTTTCTTTTGCTTTAAATAATGAAGCCTGATCCCAAGCCTTTTGCCATTTTGCTTCATTCTCTCGGAAATTATACCTTAGGGTCATCAGGTTCCTGTTATTTTTTAGATGTTGTTCGGAAATGGCGGGCTCGCGCTAAAATAGCATGCTCCAAGTCTTTGATCGTTTGGGGATCAACCGATTGGTCAGTCCAATGTCCATTTGTATCTTTTTCTTGCCTGAAAAGACTGACTTTAAGTCCATCAGAACGAAGTTGGCGATCAAGGATGAAAACATTTACTTTTAAGCGTTCTTGAGGGTTTTGAGGGGGAGAATACCAATCTGTAATGATTACACCCCCAAAAGGATCGGCTGAGGCAATTGGCATAAAAGAAATGGTATCAAGGGAGGCCCGCCATAAATAACTATTCACGCCAAGACCTGTATCTTCTTGATCCCGTTTTTTAGGGCCTCCAAAAGTAAGTGTGTCCTCGCCTAGGAATTTTCCATACATTTCTTCACGGCGTTCTTCAGTAGGCGATGATTTCAATTCTTGTTCTTGAAATTCTGAAGAACAAGCTGTAAGATAAAGTGCCAAAAAAAAGGCTGATAAGTATTTAAACCTCATAGTATACCCTCACCTCATCAATTGCTTTAATGGTATGCTCTTTGGAGATCAGAACGTCAAGGGGATAAAAAAGGAGGGATAACTCCCTCCTCAAGTAGTTTACAGAACCCAAATCTTAAAAGACAAGACGTGATCCAATAATAAATACATTGGCCTTGTTGCTCTTTGTTGGTGTTATGGACTGCTTACACTTACTCAAGACTTGGGTTGCGCGCGCAGCCTCGGCACGTGCTGCAGAGTTGCTCATTTCAATATGGGAATATTCTAAATATACACCCAAACCTGGCGCCAATTTTTGGTCAATGGAAGCTTGAACAGCTCTTGTTTTGGCACTCCGAGGCTTATAATGTTTCCCTAAAGCATTTCTCCAGCCGTAATAGTAACCTGTTCCAAACTTAGTTGATCCCCAAGTATAGGAGAGACCCAGGTTAATCCATTCACCAGCATTTGCTTTATGTCTATGGGGTTGATCTACAGATAGACGGGATCTTCCATTGTTTCCATACTCCATCCCAAACCCAAAATCGGCATATCGAAAATCGCCACCAAAAGCAAAAGCAGCCGTATGATGCCGTTTGGGGGCACCGTGATATTCAGGCCGTGCATTTTCAAAAATAGCTGTTCCTGAAAGGGCCATATAGAAACCATTGGAGAATTTATGAATAAAGTTAATTCCGCCAGCTACGTTATCTGCTCCAAACGGTTCTTTTGGATCATCCGGGCTTGTTTGTGAACTAATCTTAGCTTCACCTATATGCTGGGTTTGAGGGGTATAGCTGACACCAACCTGGATCCCTTTCCACCGGGGTGAGACATAAGTCACTTTTGTTGCTCGACTTGTATCCCCTACCAGGTCATCAGAATGGAGTGTTCCTGTTGTAAAGTTGACAACACGGTCTAAAGGACCCTCCATAAAGCCTGTTCCGCCCCATTCATCATAACCACCAAAGGCCATGAAATCTTGGACGCCATAGGTGTCCCCTAGGAAAACTTTACCCCAGGTTCCTTCGAAGAAGATATAGTTTTCACGAACGATTTTATCCTTGTTCCGATTGCCGTCTAAAACGATGGCCATACCGTATTCCATACCTGTATCAAGTTTACCGGAAACAAGAAATTTGATGCGGGAGTTATCCACTGTGAAGAGTTGACCTCGTCCATATTTTTTGCGGCCACAAACATCATCATCTTTCTGAACCGTTTTGCGCTTGTTATCAAAAAACCAGTTGTTAAATGAGGTTTGACCGCTAATCTTAAGGGTTGGAAGTTCTAAAGCAGAGGTTGAAAAGGAGGCCGCATGAGCAGGGACGGTAAGTAATGCCGTGCTTAATAAAACCGTCGAGGCAAAAAGAGAGCGTATCATGGGTGTCCTCCAGATAAAAACATGTTAACAAACAAAAGGGTTTCTTACCATCACAAAAATGATAAATACAAATCTATAAAAGACACTTGATCTCACAGCTCTCAATGGTAAACTTCATCAAGATATAATTTTTAGAGGGCATGTGACACCCCTGCCACAGTGAGTTATGTTAAGAATTTGTTTGAAGATCCAAAATGCAGTTATTTTAGAGGCTCTTGAAGAACTTCTCCCTCAAGCGGGAGTATGCCTTAAGACAGAAGAAGTTGAATCTGATGGGGTTTTGTGTACCTCTTCTTGTGGAGAAGGAAGTAAACCTTCATTAGACTTTTCAAGTCTTCTAAAGCCCATGCGGTTTACGGACCTCCTTTCACAGGTGAGAAATTTTCCCTATTGCCAAGAAATATCAATCTCCCATTTTTCTTTAGATATTCGTGAAAAATTGTTAAAAAATCAAAAGACCCAGGTGGAGCAGAGGCTCACCGAAAAAGAATGTCAACTGTTACGATTTTTCCATCAAAATAAGGGAGAAGAACTTTCAAAAGACAAGCTTTTGAAAGAAATTTGGGAGTATCATCCTGATACAGAAACCCATACGCTTGAAACCCATATTTATCGATTGCGGCAAAAATTGGAGGATGATCCAAATAATCCTCAAATTCTCCTCAATGGGAAAGATGGTTATTGGATGAGGTAAGGCCTATCTCATACCATTTTGCATTCAAACAATGAGTAGGAAGACGAGGCGAGGGGCGCGGAGCGTATTCAAATACGTGAGCACCCCGAGTCCGAAGTCTGACGCCCTCATTGGAAGAATGCGAATTGGTATCACATATTCACGTAATTTGGGCCTGACCCTCCTTCAGGGGGAGTCCAGGTAATGTTTTGAGTAGGATCCTTGATATCACACGCTTTACAATGGACACAATTGGAAGGGTTCATTTGAAGACGGGGTCCATCTGGGTCTTCCACAAGTTCATAGACATGGGCTGGACAATAGCGCCCTTCAGGAAAAGCATACACAGCATTATTGACAGTAACGGCCTTCTGAGGATCTTTCAGATGCAAAGGATTGGGTTGGTTCTCATCATAATGAATGTTTGAGCGATAGACTGAAGAAAGGCGATCAAAGGTAATTTTCCCATCTGGCTTGGGATAAGGAATAGGCTTGCACTTAGCAGCTGGTTTCAGTTGCTGATAATCCGCATGATTTTTAAGAGTCCAGGGACTCTTGCCCCAAGTAACATAGGTCTCAAAGGCTGCATTGATCAGGCCAAACCAAAGTCCTTTTTGGAACCCTGGACGAATATTACGGACTTTATAAAGTTCCTCATAAACCCAGCTCTTTTCAAGCCGACTCTGATAAGTAAAAGGTTCCTTTTTAATAAGATGATCATAAAGGGCTTCAGCAGCAACCATGCCTGATTTTAAGGATGTATGAGAACCTTTAATTTTGGGAACATTGAGAAATCCTGCAGCACAGCCAACGAGAGCCCCTCCTGGAAACTCAAGCTTAGGGATGGACTGAAATCCCCCTTCATTTAGGCATCTCGCCCCATAAGAAAGGCACCGCCCCCCCTCCAAAAGTTTGGAAATCATCGGGTGAGTTTTAAATCGTTGAAATTCGTTAAAAGGACTGAGATAAGGGTTCCCGTAATCAAGGCCAACCACAAATCCAATCAGGACTTGATTGTTATCTAGGTGGTAAATAAAAGACCCCCCATAGGTATCTGTTTGAAGGGGCCAGCCAATGGTATGAACAACATGCCCTGGTTTGCTTTTTGAAGGATCAATTTCCCAGATTTCCTTAATTCCGAGCCCATAGGTTTGAGGATTAGAGTCAGCATCAAGTGCATATTTTTTAATGAGTTCTTGGGTGAGAGACCCTCGGCACCCTTCAGCCAGCAAGGTCATCGACCCAAAGATTTGAACCCCTGGCTCAAAACGGGAGGTAGGATTTCCTTGTGAATCCAAGCCTTGGGGAGTTGTCTCAACACCAATCACTTGATTTTCTTCATTAAAAAGACAACGGGCTATAGAAAACCCTGGGAAAATATCAACGCCTAAAGCTTCTGCTTGGCCTGCCAACCACTTACAAAGAGCTCCAAGGCTTCCAATGTAATTTCCTTTATTATGCATTTGAGGGGGGGTTGGCATGGTCCAAGCTTGAGAAGAGGTTAAAAAAAGAAAGTGATCTTTAGTAACAGGCGTTGTCAGAGGTGCTCCACGTTCTTTCCAATCAGGGAATAACTCATAAAGTGCTCTCGGCTCAATCACAGCCCCTGAAAGAACTTGGCTTCCGACTTCTGCTCCTTTCTCAAGGACACAAACATTGATCGAGGGATCCAATTGTTTGAGTCGGATAGCAGCCCCGAGCCCTGAAGGTCCAGCACCGACAATAATAACGTCATATGCCATTGTATCGTCATTCATGGGTTACCTGTGCTTTCTTTGGCAAATCAATAACGAATTTTGAGAATTTACCAACCTCGCTTTTGGCACTAAACTCTCCACGATATTGATGAACAATGATATCATGACTTAAGGAGAGTCCTAAACCTGTTCCTTGACCGGAGTCTTTGGTTGTGAAAAAAGGATTAAAGACTTTCCTCAGAACAGAAGGTTTCATGCCAGGTCCGTTGTCTTCAAATGTAACCTGGATTGAGTTTCCAAGATTTTTAGTTGTGACGATGAGTTCAGGAACATAATCAGCGCCTAGTTTTTCTTTCTTTTCATGCATGGCAAAACAAGCATTATTTACGATATTCAAGAAAACCCGGGCCAAATCTTGTTGAGAACCTTGAATATTTCCAATGGTTTTATCAAATTCCTTTTTGATTTTAGCAGTAAAATGGTGCTCTTTTCCTTGAAACCCGATGTATGCCAGTTCAAGCGAATCTTCTATAAGTTTATTGAGATTGAAGGTTGTAATTTCACCATCGCTCCCTCGTGCATGGGCCAGCATTCCTTTCACAATAGAATCAGCGTGTATCGCATGCTCTTTCGCCTTCAACATATTTTGTTCGATGAGGTCAAAGAGCTTGTTTTCATTTGAGACTTTTCCTCTAAGCTCGTTCAAGGACTCAAGGGATAGCTCTGAAAAATTAATAATAAAATTCAAAGGGTTTTTAATTTCATGGGCAATGCCGGCTGTAAGGGATCCAAGGCTTGCCAGTTTTTCTTGAACAATAATTTGATTTTGAGCCTTTTTTAAATCGGACAGGGTTGTTTCAAGTTGTTGATTTTTTTGCTGGAGTTGTTTTGTTCGAAGCTTTACGCGATTTTCAAGATCAGCCATGAGGGTGCGATTTTCTTGAAAAATCCAAGAGACAATATCAAACCAAGGGAGCCACCGAATGGGAATGTTCTGAGGAGTACTTTTTTCTCCTCGGTTCTCTTTTGAGATATGATCCACCAATTTTTGAGCCGGGGAGATAAAGTCATGAATCATCAAAAGATAGCCCATTCCGACAACAAAGATGAGAATAGATGTCACAATCAAAATATTCACAATGGCTTCATAAAAAGCGTTCTTAAAGAGGGCTGAACTTGATCCGACATAAACAAGAAACCATGGCGCCTCGTGTAAATCCATCACATAAAAAATGGAAGATCCTTGAGATGAAAACCATCCAGACGGGGCCTTCATTTCTTGATCAATAAGCTCGATGAGAGGTGTGGAAACAAAGTGATTTAAGTGAGAAATACCCCTCTGATCAGGCAAAGCCTGGTCTCCATTTATGGCTAAGACTTGATGGTCTTTGTTGATGAGAAGGAGGGTTCCTTCAAACCCATTAAACCGTTTCATAACGCGAGTGAGTTCTGAAAGACTCAGGTCAAGGGAAATAATACCCAGAAAACGATTGCCATCATAAACAGGTGAGGAATTCGTGACCACAATCCCGCGTTGAGTATGAATCCCATCTGCAATGCCATCTTGATACGCAGGGGTCCAAAAATTCTGCTGATGTGGGTTCTGATCTGGCCCTGCGCCTTGAAAGAAAAATTTATCTTCAAGGTCTTTATGGTAGGAATTCTGATGAAGAGGGGTCCAAGGGTAGAGGTTTTGGAAATGATTTTTGGACGTATAATAAACCCACACAGCGCCCCGATTGTTTCGGAGAGCCATTTCTAAAAGAGGATTCAATAATAGAGCCATTTGAAGCTCTGTTTTTAAATCATCTGTGATTCCATCAAGAGACCCAAGACCCGTTAAATTACCAACAAGATCTTTATTTATGCTTTGAGTTTCAATGTCTAAATAATAAGAGGTCTCTTTTTCATTACTCTTAAGAAAGGGGAAGAGCGGCGAGGTCGTCCCAAATTTTCGAATATAAAATAAAGAATTTTCAGCTGCGTGTTTCAAACCATTCACATACCCCCGGATGGTTCGAGCCCGGAGATTCATATTCATGGTGTGCTCATTTAAGCGGTTTTTAAGATCGATGAGAATAAGCTGCTTATTGTGATTATACTGGAAATACTCAATTCCCACGGTGATTGCCACCAGGGCAATTCCGATAAAGAGTGCAATTCGATTGTAGCCACTGCGAAATTGGGTCATCTTTGCTCATGGAAGGGAATTTTCCCTCTCTCTTTTTTGGATAGTTTATCTGGAGGGCGACTATTTTGTAACCTTTTTTTGTGAGCCTATGATTCTTGCCGTTTTCCTTCAAAAAAAGTCTTCAAAATTAAGGAGCACGCTTCCTCTTCCAACCCGCCGATGACTTCTGGGCGGTGGTGGCAGGAGGATGCCTGAAAGATCTTTGCGCCATGATCAACCCCACCGCCTTTTGGATCATAAGCCCCGAAATAAAGGCGCCTTATGCGGGCAAAGCTCAGGGCTTGGGCACACATAGGACAGGGCTCAAGGGTAACGTAGATATCACAATCCTCAAGCCTTCCTTGGCCTCGTTGATGACAGGCTTTTTGAAGGGCCAAAAGTTCAGCATGGGCTGTCGGATCACCTCGCCCCTCCATTTCATTGTGGCTTGAGGTGATAACTTCACCGGACTGAGCATCCACAATGACAGCCCCCACAGGAACTTCATCAAGGGTAAATGCTTTTTCAGCCTGGGTCAGGGCAAGTTGCATTGGCTTTGATTTCAACATGTGGCATAACTTATCTTAAATTCAGTCACGAGACTACTGGAGAGTTGTTGATGACCACAAAAACAAGAACTGAAACCGATAGCTTTGGACCTCTTGAGGTTCCTGCAGATAAATATTGGGGTGCTCAAACCGAACGGTCCCGCCAAAATTTCCGCATTGGCGTTGAGGTGATGCCCCTTCCTCTCATCCGAGCCTTTGGCCTTCAGAAAAAAGCAGCGGCCCTTGTGAATATGGATTTGGGGGAACTTGACCCAAAACTGGGCAAAGCCATTGTTCAAGCGGCAGATGAAGTCATTGCTGGAAAATTAGATGATCAGTTTCCTCTTGTTGTTTGGCAAACAGGCTCGGGCACTCAAACCAATATGAATGCCAATGAAGTCATCGGGAATCGAGCGATTGAAATTTTAGGCGGAAAAGTTGGCTCTAAAACCCCCATCCATCCTAATGATCATGTGAATTTAAGCCAGTCTTCCAATGATTCCTTTCCCACAGTGATGCATATTTCTATTGTCCTTGAAATTCACCGGCTTTTGTTTCCGGCCTTAGAAGAGATGGAAAAAGCCTTAAGGGATAAGGAACGCGAATTTAAAGATATCATTAAAATAGGTCGGACCCATCTTCAAGATGCAACGCCCCTGACTTTAGGTCAAGAATTCTCAGGCTATGCCACCCAAATTAAGATGGGGATTGAGCGAGTTAAAAACACACTTCCTCATCTCTATCAACTTGCTCAAGGCGGGACAGCTGTTGGGACAGGTCTGAACGCCGATCCTCGGTTTGGGGAGGCCTTTGCTAAGAAAGTTGCTGAATTAACAGGTCTTCCTTTTGTGAGTGCGCAAAATAAATTTGAGGCCCTGGCTTCAGAAGATACGCTTGTGGAAGTTTCTGGAGCGTTGAATGTTCTGGCTGTTGCCTTCATGAAAATTGCAAATGACATTCGCCTCCTGGGATCAGGCCCTCGCTGTGGGCTTGGGGAACTCATCCTTCCGGAAAATGAGCCAGGATCATCTATTATGCCTGGGAAAGTAAACCCTACCCAATCTGAAGCCCTGACCATGGTTGCAGCCCAAGTGATGGGAAATAATGTCACCGTTTCTATTGCAGGCTCAAATGGTCAGCTGGAGCTGAATGTTTTTAAGCCTGTGATGATTTACAATATCATTCAATCCATTCGCTTGCTGAGTGATGGGGCGCTGAGTTTTACGGAAAAATGTCTTGTTGGGATTGTGCCGAATAAGATACGGATTAAACGCTCCCTTGAAAACTCATTGATGCTTGTCACCGCTTTAAATCCTCATATTGGGTATGATAAAGCGGCAGAAATTGCGAAAAAAGCCCACAAGGAACATAAATCTCTTCTCGATGCAGCCTTAGAGTTAAACTATTTGACGAAAGAGGAGTACGAAGCGTGGGTGAAGCCGGAGGCCATGGTGGGGGGCCATGGGTGAATCTGGGCTTCAAAAACGGTCCTATTCTTTAAAAGGACATAAAACGAGCATTGCTTTAGAACCAGCTTTTTGGGAGGTTTTAGAAGAAGCAGCCAAGGCTCAACATCTTTCCCTTCCTCAACTCATTAATAAAATTGATGAAAATCGAACGGGAAGTCTTGCAAGTGCGCTACGCTTGTACGTCCTTGACTATGCTTTAAAAAAGGGTGAGTTATAAAACCATTTCCTATAACTCATAAAATAAGGTATATTTGAGTTATAGAAAGGAATCTTATAACTCATGCTCTGGAATTGGCAGCAGCCAGATTGGCCTCACTTTAAGTACAATACATCCAAACTTATAAGCTTTGAATCCCAGTTTTTAAAGGGCGAGGGACTCCTTCTCGGGGCCTTTTCCCATTTGAGTGAGGAAGATAAAAAGATCCTCACCATTGATATTATCAGTAATGAGGCCCTCAAAACCTCAGAAATTGAAGGGGAATATTTAAATCGAGACAGTGTCCAATCTTCAATCCGAAGGCAATTTGGCCTTCAAACGGATGGGCGGAAATCCTCTCCTGCTGAGCAAGGCATTTCAGAAATGATGGTTGATGTGTATCGAACTTTTCAGGAGCCTCTTTCCCATAAGATGCTTTTTTCCTGGCATGAGATGGTTATGAAAGGAAGGCGAGATTTAGAAAGTTTTGGGGAGTATCGAACCCATGGGGAGGCCATGCAAATTCTTTCAGGGGCTTCTTACAATCCAAAAATACATTTTGAAGCACCTCCTTCGGAAAGAGTGGAAGGTGAAATGGATCAGTTTATCAAATGGTTTAATGGCCCCCCTCAAGGTGAAAAAGAGTCTTTAAGCCGCGCCGGGGTGGCTCATCTCTATTTTGAGTCCATTCATCCTTTTGAGGATGGCAATGGGCGCATTGGAAGGGCCCTTGCAGAAAAGGCATTAGCCCAATCTTTTGGGGAGCCAACCTTGATTGCGCTCTCTTATACGATTGAAAAACATAAAAAAGCCTATTATCAGGCTCTTGAAAATGCGAATAAATCCAATGAAATAACAGAATGGTTGCTTTACTTTGCTCAGACAGTTCTTGAGGCTCAACACTACACCAAGACTTATATTGAGTTTTTAATAGGGAAAACAAAGCTTTATGATAAGCTGCGGGGTCACTTAAACGAGCGTCAAGAAAAAGTCCTTGCGCGTCTGTTCCGGGAAGGACCTGAAGGATTCAAAGGTGGATTAAGTGCTGAAAATTACATCAGCATTACGAAAACATCCAGGGCGACAGCGACTCGTGATCTTCAAGATTTGGTTTCTTTGGGGGCTTTAACAAAAAAAGGAGAGCGGAAACATACGCGATATTTTTTAAGTAACAAGAATGGCTAAAAATATGGTATTTCTCATAAAATGTTTCACGTGAAACATTTTTGGGAAAATCTATTCCAGTCGCCGTTTGAACATCCATCCTGCCATGGATAAGGTAAAAACTGCAATTAAAGCCATGGGCCAGGTATGATGCCATACCTCTGAGGCAGCAATGTCCTTTAAAAAGATTCCTTTAATAATGATGAAGAAATGCTTGATAGGCAGGAGGTTCGTAAATGGCTGCAACCAATGGGGCATGTTTTCAATAGGGGTAGCATAACCCGATAAAAGCATGGTTGGGACCATAAAGACAAATGAGCCAAGAATTGATTGTTGTTGCGTATGGGAAATAGCTGAAATAAAAAGACCTACCCCGACCATTGAGAGCAGAAAGACAATCATACTGGCATAAAGGAGAAGAATCGATCCTTTAAAAGGGATATCAAAAAGAAGAAGGGCTGCAATCATGAGCATGGTGCTTTCTCCAATACTAATGATCATCGCAGGGATCATTTTCCCAATCAGGATTTGCCAAGGCTGTAAGGGGGATACCAGAAGCTGATCAAAAGTTCCATTTTCCCGTTCCCGTGAGACTGAAAGAGCTGTCACCATTTGGGCAAGCATCATACTTAAAATTGCAACCAAGGAAGGAACTGTAAACAAAATATACTCAATATTTGGGTTAAAGAAGGACCGATACTCCACATCGACAGGTTGGGGAAGTCGAACACCTTGATTGGTAAGAATATCCTGATTGAAATTTTGAACGATGGTGTTGAGGTATCCTGTTACAATTTGGGAGGCATTGGATTTCCGCCCATCAAGCACCATTTGAAGTGGGGCTGACTTTCCTGCTGCAATCAGCCGCGAAAAGTTAGATTGAAATTGAAGAGAAACAATAACTTCTTGAGTATTTATGGCCTTTGCGACTTGTGTAGGATCTTTAAACTCATAGACATGCTTAAAGTAAGGTGATCCTTTAATACGTTGAATCATCTCATGGCTATACCAGCCTTGATCTTCATTATAAATCCCAAGGGAAATGTTATACACATCAAGGGTTGCAGCATGGGAGAGGATGATCAGCTGAATGAGGGGGGGAGCAATGAGCATAAGGCGGCTCTTTTTGTCCCGCCAAACGGCAAGTATTTCTTTGATAATGAGGGCCTTAATGCGAGCCCAGATGGACCTATAGGATTCAAATGAGGTCATGTTAATCAAGCCTCTTCACTGTTTTCATGGCTGCAAGACCCAAGAAAAAAGATGCAATGATCATCATGGGAACAAGATTTGGAATGAGAAGTTCTTTTGGGGTCTCGCTTAAAAAACTACTTTGAATAATAGTCACAAAATAACGAGGAGGGAAGACATAGGTTAAAGCCTGGATGGGCCAGGGCATGGAGGTAATTTCAAACAAAAACCCAGAAAGCATAAATGAGGGAAAAAATCCTGACATAATTGCAATTTGACTTGAAACAAACTGATTGCGCGTAGCTGAAGAAATCAAGAGCCCAAGGCCAAGCGCAGCCAACAAAAAAAGAGATGTTGCAAGAATAAGAATCAGAAAAGATCCTCGAAATGGAACACCAAATAAGAAAATAGAAAGGGATACACAAACGGTCATGGACCCCAGTCCTAAAAGGAAATAAGGCACAAGTTTTGCAAGAAACATTTCTTGGATTCGGATAGGGGTCGACATCATGGCTTCCATCGTCCCACGCTCCCATTCACGCGCCACAACAAGGGCTGTCAGAAGTGTCCCAATCAAAGACATAATTGTTGCAATTGAGCCTGGCAGGAGAACTTCTCGGCTATTCAAGTCAGGATTAAACCAAACGCGAGGCTCTGGGCTTATAGGCAAAATATAGGTGCTTGTTCGCTCGAGGATTTGTTGGAGATTCCAATTGTTAACAACACCTGTGGCATAGTTTAAAACGAACCGGGCTGTATTGGGCTCGCTTCCATCCAGAAGGACCTGGAGAGGGGCAGGGACTCCTTCAAGGATTTTCCTTGAGAAATCAACAGGTATGGTAATAATTCCCCGCAAACGACCAGCCGTGAGCTCATTAATAAGATACATCCGGTCGTAGCTTGTTTTCACACTGAAATAAGGGGTTCCTAAAAACTCATTAATCAAGCTACGGCTAACAGGGGCTGTATCTTCAAGGAGGATGCCTAAAGGAACATCTGTTGCGTCTAATGAAACACCATAGCCAAAAATAAAGATCATCAGAAGGGGAAGGACAAACGCAATGAGGAAAGTACTTGGATCCCTGAGGATTTGCTTTGTTTCCTTTTGGAAATAAGCCCAAAAGCGCTCAAAAGAAAACTCCGTCATCCATGTCCCCTTTCTTTTTTATAAACTTCCGAGTGTTCAATGAGGGCAATAAAAGCATCTTCCAATGTTGGATTTGGCATTTCCTTTGATTTAACACGCTCTTTAAGGTCATCAGGGGTGCCTGTTGCAATGTTTCTGCTTCCATAAATGAGCGCAATGCGGTCACAATATTCAGCTTCCTCCATAAAATGGGTGGTGACCATGATGGTGACGCCTCGCTCAACCATGCCATTAATATGGACCCAAAATTCACGACGCGTTATGGGATCTACACCTGATGTAGGCTCATCTAAAAAAAGCACATCCGGTTCATGCATGACAGCACAGGCTAAGGCAAGGCGTTGCTTAAAACCAAGGGGAAGGAGGCCAGCATTACTATTCAGATAAGAAGTAAGGTCAAAAATCCTACTCATTTGGTCGATTTTCTCTTGGCGGTTTTTTCCCAGAAGTCCATAAACCCCTGAAAAAAAATTAAGGTTTTCTTGCACACTTAAATCCCCATAAAGGGAGAATTTTTGAGCCATATACCCAATATGGGAACGGGCTTCTGAGGTGGATGTTTTTAAATCAAGACCTGAAACAAGAGCTTTGCCTTGGGTGGGTTGAAGGAGACCACACAGCATTTTAAAGATGGTTGATTTTCCTGCTCCATTAGGGCCTAAAAGACCAAAGATTTCCCCTTTTTTGATGGTGAAGGAAATATCCCCCGCTGCTGTAAAATCACCAAATTTTTTGGTTAAGTGTTCTGCTTGAATTGGAGAAATTCCACCCTTCTCTTTTAGAGGGATATGTTCGGCAAGAACAGATATGCCTCCTGGCCCCCCTCCCAGAATATCCACAAAGGCATCTTCAAAGCGTGGTTTTACAGCCACCCATTCCGATCCTTTTGAGGTCACGGGGCAGGCATTTGCACAAACAAGGCGTATTTTGTTTCCTTGAATGACACCATCAATCACGCCAGGGCGGGATAATAATTCAGAGAGAACAACTCTCTTTTTTTCAGGAGGCACATCCATTTGAAAGACATGGTCCTTAACACGTTTTGTGAGTTTTTGAGGAGGGCCATAAAAAAGGAGTTTTCCTTCATTGAGGAGAAGAACTTCTTCACATTTATCTGCTTCATCTAGATATGAGGTCGACCACACCACGCTAATCCCTTCATGTACAAGGTCTTGGACCATTTTCCAGAGTTCTCGGCGAGAAAGAGGGTCAACACCCACGCTGGGTTCATCCAGGAGGAGAACCTGAGGTTGACTGAGAAGGGCACAGGCTAGGCCAAGTTTTTGCTTCATTCCTCCAGAAAGATTGCCTGCCAACCGATCCACAAAAGGTTTTAAAGACGTAAAATCAAGCATTTGCTGAAAACGGGAGTCTCTGTCCTCTCCCTTTAGCCCATGGAGGCTGGCATAAAGGTTAAGGTTCTCAATGACTGTTAGGTCTTCATAAAGACCAAATTTTTGGGGCATATACCCTATGATATCATGGATTGAAGCAGCGTCCTTTTGTGTATCCAAGCCAAGAATTGTGATATGTCCTGAGGTGGGGAGAAGGAGTCCTGCCATCAGTCTAATGAGAGTCGTTTTCCCAGCACCATCCGGTCCGACAAGCCCTGTTATGATTCCAGGACGAAGAGAGGCGTTGACTTGATCTAGAGCTGGTTTTTCAAGTCCTGGAAAGGTTTTTATCAGGTTTGTGATTTGAATGGCAGTGTGGGGAGGACTGACCATCGTGATGTCATTTAGCAAGCTTAAGAGTCACAGTAACGGGCAGGCCTTGGCGAAGTTTTCCTTCCGGATCATCAACAAGAATGCGGAGTCGGTAGACAAGATCTGTCCGAAGCTCAGGGGTTTGAACAGTCTTAGGAGTAAACTCCGCTTGGGGAGAAATAAAACCAACTTGTCCTTTAAAGGGCTTATCTGGCTCTGCATCCGTTGTGACAGAGGCTTCCATCCCCAGTTTAAGATGCCCGAGATTTGTTTCTGAAACATAAGCCCGAATCCATACTGGCTTGTGAAGAGAGAGGGTATAAACGACAGAAAGAGGCTGAACAATAGCCCCTGGTTCTACGACCCGTGTGAGCATAATTCCATCTGAGGGAGAATGAATTTCCGTATCTGCTAGATTAATCTCTGCACTTTTCAACACGGCTCTTGCTGTTTCCATGGCAGCCCGGCCTGCTTCAATGTCTTCTTTGCGGAAGCCCTCTTCTGCTAAGCTTAAGGCTTCCTGGGCATTTTTAAGGAGGGCTTCACTCTCCAGTTTTTGAGCATGGGCATCATCATAAGCTTGCTGAGACGTCGAGCCTGTCTTGAGTTGTTCTGTTTGTCGTTTGAAGACAATAACAGCATTGTCAAAGGCGGCTTGCCGCTCGTCAACATTGGCTCTGGCTTCTTCAATTTCTTGAGGACGGTTTCCATGAAGGAGTTTCGCATAATTTGCTTCTGCCTGCTCAAGTTGGGCTTTAGCTGATGCAAAGGCTGCTTCATAAGGAGCCTTATCCAAAACAGCAACAAGATTCCCTATCTTAACCTGATCCCCTTCTTCAAAAACCATTTTCTGGACTCGACCACTGACACGGAAACCAAGATCAACTTGACGAATATCCACGTTCCCATAGAGAACAATCGTATCTTTGCTGTTTTGGTTTTCAAAGTAACCAATGATAAAATAAAGACATGCTAGAACCACAACAATGAGGAGGGCTAGGATCAAGAGTCTTTTTTTTGGGAGTTGGTTTATTTTTTTCAGTTTCTTATCTCCTCCACTATAATGAGCGGTAGCCTACCACAAGGAGCAACAAATGGGCAATTAGACATTTGAGCAATTCCCCTGCCAAAAATTACTGAATATTAATTTATTTCTTATAAAATAAATAAAATTTAGAGGGAGCTTAAAAACCATGACACTGACATCCATAAATCCAGCATCTGGGGACACTCTGGCCACATATCCGGAAATGGCACTTGGTGAGGCCACCCAAGCTGTTGAGAAAAGTGATAGGGCTTTTTCAAAATGGCGTGAGTCCTCCTTTCAAATCCGATCAGATGCCCTTAAAAGAGCCGCTCAAAAACTTCGTTCACGAATAGAGGAATTTGCAAAACTCATGACTCTTGAAATGGGCAAGCCCATAACTCAATCGAGGGCAGAAATTGAAAAATGTGCTTGGCTTTGTGATTATTTTGCTGAGAATGGGCAAGATTTCCTTAAATCTGAGCTTGTGAAAACCGATGCCCAAAAGAGTTTTATTGCCTATGAACCTTTAGGGGTCATCTTAGCCATTATGCCTTGGAACTTTCCCTTTTGGCAGGCCTTTCGAGCAGCCGTCCCAGCACTCATGGCGGGAAATACAATGGTTCTCAAACATGCCTCAAACGTTCCAGGATGTGCCCTTGCCATTGAAAAAGTATTCGGTGAGGCAGGATTTCCTGAAGGTGTTTTTCAAACTCTTTTAATTCCAAGTTCTTCAGCCCTTTCTCTCATTGAATCCCCTCTCATTAAAGGAGTTACCCTAACGGGGAGCACAGGGGCGGGGCGGGCTGTCGGGGCGAAGGCAGGGCAGTTCCTGAAAAAGTGTGTGCTCGAGCTTGGGGGAAGTGATCCATATGTCATATTGGAAGATGCTGACCTAACGCAGGCAGCTTCAATCTCTATGATGAGTCGACTCCTCAATTCGGGGCAAAGTTGTATTGCTGCAAAAAGGTTTATTGTTCTTGAAGGCCAAAAGAAGCGTTTTGAAGACCTTTGTATTGAAGAGATGAAAAAGGCCGTTATAGGCGATCCTCTTCAAGAATCAACAACCATGGGACCTTTAGCTCGCCAGGACTTAGCAGAGACTCTCCACCATCAAGTTTCACAAAGTCTGGAGAAAGGAGCCATTTGCCTTTGGAAAGGGTCTATTCCTGAAGGTAATGGGGCTTTTTATCCCCCAACAATCCTGACCCAAGTTAAAAAAGGGATGCCTGCCTATGATGAGGAATTATTTGGCCCTGTGGCGGCCATCATTGTTGTGAAAGATGAGCAAGAGGCCATACATGTTGCAAATGATACATCCTATGGACTGGGAGCGGCTGTCTTTACTAGAGATATTAAACGAGGCGAACACATCGCTCAAACACGGTTGAATGCCGGGAGTTGCTTTGTGAATGGCCTTGTGAGATCTGATCCCCGCCTTCCTTTTGGGGGTGTGAAAGAAAGCGGCTTTGGAAGGGAACTCTCCCATATTGGAATTAAAGAATTTGTGAACTGTAAGACGGTTTATGTAAAATGATTAGGGGATAAGGTGAAAGTCATTGAGAAACGCTTTCGCAACATCATAAGGAGACTTTCCTGCCCCATCGACCTGATAGTTAAGCTGTATGATTCGTTCTTGCGTTATGAGTCCGAGAAGAGGGGATATAGCCTCATAGATTTGTGGGTTTTTTTTGAGGGTTTCTTTCCGAATGATGGGGGCAGCTTCATAAGATGGATAAAAACCAGAATCATCTTTCAAAAGAATTAAATGATACTTTTGAAGTTTTCCATCGGTTGTATTCGCCCCAATAACATCAACATAATTATTCTGAAGGGCTGCGTAACTTAAGGTGGGTTCAATTTGGATGACTTTTTTAAACACGAGTCCATAGGCCTGGCTTAATCCAGGGTAGGCATCAGGGCGCTTTAAAAACTCAGGGGCAGCAGCAAGGGTAAGTGACTTTGAAACCTTTGCGAGGTCGCTTATCGAAGCAATGTGACCTGCTTGGGCAAAGTCTTTTTTAAGAGCTAAGGTTTGGGAATTGGAAAACCCAAAAGGTTTTAACCAAACAAGGTTAAATTTAGCCTCGTATGCCTTTCTGACCTTATCCATCACGTCCGTCATTCCTCGTTGAAAAGGATACTTTAAAATGGTTAAGTAAGCCGTCCCTGAATATTCCGCACAAAGATCAACTTCGCCTTTCAGAAGGGCTTGATGGATCACATCAATGGATCCCAAATTTGTTTTCCTTATAACTTTCAAGGGAGTTTTGGCTTCAATGAGTTGAGCCATGAGCTCCCCTAAAATATGTTGTTCAGTAAAGTTTTTACTTGCAATGACAATCACTTTTTCAGGACCCCTGAGCAGGGGAGTTAGGACTAAAACCAGAAATGTCGCAGCAATGCCCATCAGAAGAATGGTTTTTGTTTTGGAGACTGAATACGTCTTTCTTTCTCGATTTTGGACAATTTTTTCTATCTGAGAGACTCCATAATCAAAGATAATAGCCAAAAGGGCAGCTGGAATCGTTCCAAGAAGGATCAAGCGAGGATCATTCAGGGAAATCCCTTGTGTAATAAAGTCTCCAAGCCCGCCTGCTCCAATGAAGGCTGCAATTGTTGTAATTCCAATGATCATGGCTGTTGCAACTCGGATTCCGGACAAAATGTTGGGGAGGGCTAAGGGAATCTTGACATAATAAAGCTTTTGAAAACTTGAAAATCCAAGGCCTCTGGCAGCTTCAAGACATTCAAGGGGTACCCCTTTTAATCCAGTGTCGGTGCTTTTTAAAATAGGATAAATTCCATAGAAGGTCAGGACGATGAGGGTTGGTATATCCCCTAGACCTACAATTGGAATCAGAAGGGCAAGTAAACCTAAGCTTGGGATTGTTTGAGAAACACTTCCCATCTTTAAAGTAACCTGGCGAAGGGAAGGAATGCGATCAATAAGAATGGCAAGGGAAATAGAGATAACTGATGCAAAAAAAAGAGAAAAACCTGTCAGCGAAATATGTTCAATTGTTTTTTGCTGGAGGGCTGAGGCATGCTCACTTAAAAAATGTAACAAATCGCTAATAGCATCCTCCTTTACTTAAGACCAATATTGACCAGTTGTTCAACAAAGGGGGTTTGGGGAGATAGCATCAGATCCTCTTTTGTTCCAATCTGTTCAATCATTCCTTCTTGGATAACGGCAATGCGGTCTCCAAGTTTAAAGGCTTCGGAAATGTCATGGGTTATAAAAATAATGGTTTTCTTAAGTTCAGATTTTAACCGTAAAATTTCATCCTGAAGTTCGGAGCGGGTAATAGCATCGAGAGCTCCAAAAGGTTCATCCATTAAAAGACACTCAGAATCCGTTGCCAGAGCGCGGGCTACGCCGACACGTTGTTGTTCTCCCCCCGAAAGTTGATGAGGATACCGATTAGAATAAACATCAGGAGAAAGATGCATAAACTCAAGAAGTTCCTGGATTCGCTTCCGGCGAAATTCTTTCTTTTTTTTGTCGAGGCGAAGAACGATATCCAGATTTTCCATGATGGTCATATGAGGGAATAATCCAACTTTTTGAAAGACATAGCCAAAAAAAGATCGCCTGAGTTTATTGATGTTATAAGATTTTAACTCTTTCCCTTTAATTAGAATTGTTCCTGAGGTGGGATCTTCAAGACCATTCAGCATTTTAAGGAGAGTTGTTTTACCCCCTCCTGAGGATCCAATGAGGACAAGGCTTTCACCTTGATAAACGGTCAAAGAAATATTATTAAGGCTCGAAGATGTCTCCTGCGCATAGGTTTTACATAGATTTTTAACTATAATAATACTTCTTTTTTCCAGATGAAGGCCTCCTTTTATTATCTAAAGTGTGCGCCCTGAATGGAGATGAGTCAAGTCAAGGAAGACGAATGCTCAAATTGTTTCACGTGAAACATTTTACAACCCTGACATCAGGTTTAAGAATGTATCATAATAGTCTATCCCTCGTGCAAACGTGATAAGTTTAGGAATGTCGCCGTGTGGAAGAGAAAGGGCCATGTCCTTTAAAACACAGTTTCCTTGGTTGACTCTAAGATCAAGTGAAAAAGGCCCATGATTGATTTTAAAATCCGAGATGATTTTTTTTACAAAAGTTTCAATCAAAACAAAAAGATCTTTTTCTAGATTTGCGCGAATTAAATATTCTCGTTCTTGATTTGAGAGGGAGATGATTTCAGTGATGTTTAAAAAATAAAGAGAATAATCCTTAACCAGAACATCTACTTTATAATCAATGCCTTCTGTATCTTGAGGATAACCCTCAAAAATCTGAGAGGTTTCAAGGTATGCTAAAGCTGAACTGGCCAATAAGCTAGGCTTATTGAGAGTTGTTGCTATCTTTCCGACCAGAGGAAGATAGTATTCATTTCCTGGGATGACACCATCAATGGTAAAAACGCGTTTGATTTTATGAATGAGATCGAAAACAGCGTCTTCATCATTTAAATCCACCTGAAAATAAAGTGATGAAACCTTTATGATATCTTTAGGAATCGTCTGACAAGGGCTTATATTTGAAATAACAAGGGTTGTCTCCCCCTTTTCGTAGACATTCTGGAGTAAGGGATAGGATAAATAACAGGGTTCAAGAAATAATAGAGTTTTATGACAGATATGATTCATAGCCCTGATAAATCCTACCCAATTTTTTGAAAAATAGACCCTGCACCTCTATTTTTAAAGCCAGCGGCTACTTGTGTCAATAAGGATATTAAATTTAGTGAACTTTTTATAATGCATCTATTATGATAAAAATGAGAAAGATTTTATTTTTTATCTATACGATAGCTCTATGGTATTGGCCTCAGTTAATAAAAAACAATTTATTAAAAAATTAAGACTTGACGGAATAAGGATAATACAATTATGTATTGGCTTTCCGAGGCTTTAAAAAGGGTATCCATGTCTTCCTCTATTTCAGTTGTGAAGCGTGCATACGAACTTTCCCAAGCAGCGGCTAAAGAGGGTTTCGATTGGGAATCAGCCTTTAGTGCTGCAAATAAAGTCAAAGAAGAGCTTGAAGAAGTTATTGATGAACTTCAAAAGGCAGATACGGCTGAGGGGCAAAAGGCTCTTCAAGAAGAAATAGGAGATCTTTTTTTAGCCTGTATATGTCTTTCAAGACATTGTGGTGTTGAGCCTGAAGAGGCCATTGAGTTAGGTGTTGAAAAGTTTTTAAAGCGTTACAAGCGTTTTAAAGCTTATGCAAATGAAAAGGGAATTTCTCTCAATGAGGCTTCCGAAGCTGATCTTAGGAGCTTATGGAATAGTCTTAAGGAAAGAAATAACTGAATAATAATGGGAGCAGAGACGGCTTTTAGGTGTTAAAAAAAAGTTCTTGATTTTAATTTTTAAATATTATATAGAACAGTCATTCAAAGGAAGGAATAAACATGACAGAAAGAAATGAAACATTAGAGTTAACCTCATTTGTTGCAGATATTGTATCTGCATACATTTCAAACAATAAATTGGAATCAGTTGAAATCCCTGGATTTGTTCAACTTGTCCATCGGAGCCTGTGTGCCCTCTCTTCTGGGCAATCATTTTTGCTCTCAGGTCGGTCTGAACCAGCTGTAGCTATCGAAGATTCAATCCACCCTGAATATATCATTTGTCTTGAGGATGGACGGAAATTAAAAATGTTGAAGCGTCACCTTAAAACTGCTTACAACATGACACCTGAGCAATATCGTGAAAGGTGGAACTTACCAGCTAACTATCCAATGGTAGCTCCAAATTATGCAAAGCGCCGGAGCAGCATTGCCCGTGATATTGGTCTTGGAACTCATCGGAAGGGTCGGAAAAAAGCAGCTGCTTAATTCTGCTCTATTTAAAATAAGCCGATGTTCTGAAGAAATTGGAGCATCGGTTTTTTTTTGCGTTCAGTGTTTAGTTAATGGTAGAGGAAACATGGCTGGAAAAGACATTATAATTGCCTTATGGGCCGTATTTCTTTGGTCACTGAATATCGTTGTCCAAAAAGTAGCCATTACAGACCTTTCCGTATTTATCTTTAGTTTTCTGCGCGTGGGCCTTGTGTTTCCCCTTCTTTTTTTCTACCCAAAGCCTGAAAAAAGTTTGTGGAAATATATGCTCTGTGGGCTTTTTATGGGTGTCCTTTATTTTATTCTGTTTGGTTATGGTCTGAAATCAGATATAGGAGCAGGTCTTTCTGCCTTTATTGTCCAGCTGCAAGTCTTCTTTGGAATCTTATGTGGTTTTTTGATTTTAGGAGAAAAGCCAAAGTTATTTCAAATCATTGGAATTCTGATTTCCTGTCTTGGGGTCTATGCTTTGAAAGCAACCTCTTCTGATGCAGAGTTTCCGATGGTGGCGGTTCTTCTTCTGATTGGTTCATGCTTTTGTTTTGGCATGGGAATTTCTCTTTCGAAGAAACTTAAAGTTGGAGGATCGATGAGAGATATCACCTGGCTTTCAATGGCTTCGGCTGTTCCTTTGCTTTTTATCTGTTTTGTTGTTGAGGGGCCCCTTCAAACAGTTGATATGCTGATTTACATGCCAACAACTGTTTTCCTGACTCTGCTCTTTGCAACAGTTATATCAACCATTTGGGCAACGTACTTATGGCTTGGGCTTCTTCAAAGAGCCCCGATTTCCTCAGTTGTGCCCTTCATGCTGTTGCTTCCCATTTTTTCGAATATTATTTCTGCAATCGTTCTTGGAGAAAGGCTCACATCCCTTCAGATGGTTGCTGGAGCTATCATTATTGTTGGGGTTATGTTTGCCCAAGGCCTCCATATGAATCTTCGGCAGCTCTTAGAAAGAGCTGGAACACGGGGGGATTAAAAGAAAGGGTCCTTGCTTATTATGGCAAGAACCCAAGGTGCGTTTAACTCTGATTTAAGCTTTTCTTGAAATCGCAAATAACGCTTCACCTGTCGCTTGCTTTGTCCCTTTAAGAGAAATATCCCCTAAGGAAATGATTCCAACAAGTCGTTTGTCTTGACTGAGAACGGGCAAGCGTCGAATTTTGTTCTTCCCCATGTTTGATGCAGCCTCTTCAATGGTGTCTTCTTCAAAACAATAAAGACATTTGGGCGTCATAACATCTTTAACGGTTATGCTTTGTGGATTTTGCCCTTTGGCAGTGGACCGAATGGTAATATCCCGATCGGTGATAACACCGACAAGACGATCATTTTCACCAACGGGCAAAGATCCAACGTCCCGTTCAAGCATAAGTGTTGCTGCTTCTTTAAGAGTTGTACTTGTGGTTATGAACTTGACGTTTTTTGTCATAAAGTCTTTTACTTTCATAGCAATAACTCCTTTTTTAATTTGGATAAGTTATTTTTATGGCTAAAAATGATCAGTCGAGAATTTTGTCTCTTAATATTAACTTATATCACAAAATAATTAATATTAGTTTAAGTAA
>Ga0206848_1023_pt1 | contig 44800 bp, 34 predicted proteins | sample Alteio_BWOrgCont_18_FD_152635 | JGI IMG/M metagenome (GOLD analysis project Ga0206848, IMG submission 152635) | Enriched cells from forest soil in Barre Woods Harvard Forest LTER site, Petersham, Massachusetts, United States -... | ecosystem: Environmental > Terrestrial > Soil > Temperate forest >...
CCTGGTCTTCAGATAGGCAAGGTCCCTCGACTGTGGTTCGGGTTAACCATGTGCTCGACCACACTTAACGGCTCACCTCCGCTCGGGATGACAGGTTGGAAAAAGAAGAATACTGCCGTCCGCAGGACCCTCCGCTCGGAATAACGGATGGAGAAGATAAATTACCGCCATGCACGGCACCTCACCTCCGATCGAGATGAGCAGTCCTCTTAATCATATTAATCCCATCCAAAAATTCCGTTATTCCGTCAAAAATCGGCCTCAAATCAAATCGGGGAAATTCTCAAATTGGTTGAGGATGTCGGCGGTAAAATCTTCGTAGGCATAGTCCTTGGTGCCGCGGGCTTCCCAGAGAATGCGCGTGGAGGGCAGTTCCTCCCAGGGGCGCTCATCGAGTGAGGAATTGCCGCTGTAGCCGATGCCGATTTGCTTGACCAAATGATTGGCGGAGACAAGCGCGTGAGTCAGAAGAGAGCGGCGATGGATCTTGTCCGGTGTTTCGTGCTGGGCGATGGCATCGGCCAGAAGCGGAGGAAGGCCCTGCTCCTTTACCCAGGCTGCGCCGATTTCGGTGTGATCTGTTCCCAACATTTCCTTTTCGCACACGGTCAGCGGGATTTGCTCGTGGAGGGAGCGCTTCAACGCGGTGAAGTAGGCGAAGGGGAAAAGCTCGGCGAGGATGAATTTGCCGATGTCGTGAAAGGCTCCGACGGGATATTCCAGGCCGCATCGTTTCAGGTTGAGGGCGTCATGTAAAAAATCGATGACAATGCCCACGGAAATCTGGTGGCGCCAGAGAGGCATCCAGTCGAAATTGGGGGAGGGTGTCCAGTCGTAATTCAGGGTGAAAAAAGTAAGCGCCAGATTATGCGCCCGCACGTCGCCGATGGTTTCGATCAGATCGATCGGGGCTTGGTTAATGCCCTGATCAGCTTCCGTTTCCGGGTTGGCCATGAAATCGAAGAGCGACCGGATGGCATGATCGTAGCCGGGTACCTTTTCCAGGGCTTCGATCAGGGCTTCGGGTTGCTCGGCGCGAGGGCGGCATAAGTCGCGGATGGTCGGTACCAGTGCGTTGATTTTAAGCGGTTCCAGCCGATTTTTCAGGGCTTCATCAACCTGGGTCCGCGTTATCTCGATCGATTGGGATCCCTTTTCCTCCCCCATGGCCCATTGCGAATGACCATGGGCCAGAATGCCGTGGAGTGTCTGGGTTTCCGCTCCATAGCGCGGAACGGAGAGGGGTTTGGGCGCGATGGGCGCCTCGAGTGGAGAGGTTTCGTAACGGAAGGAGTGGACATTCTCAAGTGCGGCGCGCAGTTCGCGGTAATCCTTGAAACGATCATCCGGCGATCGTTCCATCATTTTCTTGAGAAGATAAATCCAGCCGGTCGACAGGCCTGCATTGCGGGCCACTTCCATCGGAAACGGTTTTTCGAGATGTCCCCAGACAATGTCTTCGACGGTTGCGCCTTCGAAAGGGGGCGATCCCGTCATGAGATGAAAGAGGGTCGCTCCCAACGAATAAATGTCGGTGCGCTGGTCGGTGGGGCTGCGGGTGATTTGTTCGGGAGAGACGTAAGCCGGAGTACCGAAAGCTTCCCGCTCGGTGCTGTCCACTTCCTTGACGATTTTCTGTGCCAGACCAAAATCGGTCAGCATGATATTGTTGGCCCGATCAACTAGGAAATTGGCCGGTTTGATGTCCAGATGGACGATGTTGGCCTTGTGGGCGGAGTGGAGCGCGGCGATGGCGTGGCTTAAAAACCACTTGGCGCGCTCTTCGTTAAACCAGCGCTGGGTTTCGATATAGTCATCGAAAGTCTCCCCTTCGATGTAGGCCATGCTAAAGAAGACGACGTTGCCTTCCTGGCCGATGAAAAAAATCGGCACGATATTGGGGTGGCGGAGAGCGGCCACCGCGCGGGCTTCCTCCTGGAAGTACTGCACGTAATTCGGGTTGCTGGCATATTCGGGCCGGAGGACTTTGATGGCGACGTAACGCTCAAGCGCGGGTTCGAGCGCCTTGAAAACCGTGCCCATGCCGCCTTGGGCGATTTTGTCGGTGATGACATAATGGCCCAGATAGGTTCCGGAAACCAGATCGTCAAGTTCCAAGGGCTGGGACATAAATGCTTTTTTCCTCTGTACGCACCCATGCGCACTGGAAGGAATTTAACGCCGTTTCCTTGGAACAACAGTTGAAAGTGCCTTTTAGAGCGGACTTTTTTTGAGGAATTTTCGCAGGCTGCTTGCCGTTACTTGGCCTGTCCGGGCGTGGTTGAACGATTATTGGCTCCCGCAATAACGGTTGGACCGGCGTAGCTTTTGACCAGCCCTTGGGCAACACAGTCGGCATACTCACGGAAAATGCTGCCATATTTTTTGCCATCGAAAGTCTTTTCTCCCTCATAATCCCCGGCCAGGAGCCGTTGGTAAACAACCTGGTTGTTCATGAAATAGGGTTCCGTACAGACGACCGGGCCGTCGTAATCGCGATTGGCCGCCAGGTTGCGCGCGACCACGTAGGAGTTGTTCGGAATGACCTGTCGTGTCGTGCTCGAATTGCCGTAACCGACGGGTTTAAGGCCGGTTTTCTGGGCGAACACGCCGGAGATCGCATCGGCCACCTCGGCCTCGATATCGGAGCCGCCTTCGACCATTTTGTAGACGCAGCGACGGCGCATTTCCGGGTCGGCCATTTCGCTCGCCGTGTAACTGCCCTGGACGAAGAAGATGTTCGCGTTGGCGGAGGTCAGGCGGCCGCGGCCACTGCCCGGAGTGGCATCGATATAGAGCGTGATGGTGATGTCGGGCACAAAATTGTTGCGGATGCGGTTACCGCGTTCCTTGATTTCCGAGCAGCGATAGAAAAGGAACTCGGCGAGGTCCATCAGCCGATGGCCAAAGAGAAGGTTGAGCTTGTCGGGTGGCAACGCCTTCACGCTGGAATGCGAGGAATGTTGAACGAGGAGTTCCCGCGCTTCCGGCAACATATCCTCGGGGCGGTAGGGAGTGACCGGCTCGGTGGCATCGCGCACGACGAAGACCGATGCGCCCAGATCGGTCAGCTCCTGCTTGAGCAGGCGTCCCGTGATCAGGTTAAGGTCGCCTTCCTGCACCGGGGCGCTGCCGTGATAACGGGTGCTCCGTTCCTCCATTTGCGCCCAGGGCCCGCCGATATGGCCGGGATCGATGGCGACGCGCAGTCCGTTGAGCGGTTTGTCGAGGGGATGAGGCTCGGCGCGAAATTCTTCCGGCGTGCGGAACCAGCGCATGGGCGCGCGCGCCTGGCTGGGCGCGGCGAAGTTAAGGATGAATTGCGGAGCGCGGCGTTCCTTCGGCGAGGGATAAATCACAACGCGGGAATCGTTGATGTCGAGATAAGGGGGAAGCGCGGAGAAGGGATCGTACAGGGTGTGGAGCTTTTGTTCGAATTGCTGGCGGGTGATCGTGCCCTGATAAGGATCGATCGCGAACCACTCGTTGGGCGTGGGAAGCCTCGGTACTCCCGTGTTGGTTTTGAGATGCCGCAGGCTTGTGATGCTGCGCGCGGTCAAGGAAGCTTGAGGCGTCAGAGGCGGGTAGGCGACCAGCGGAGGATCGACAGGTGAGGTCGGAGCAGGCACCGGCGGTGGGGAACTGGGGTCGATCGATTTTGCCGGGGTGGGGATACAAAAAAGCAGCAGCACACCGCTTAATGCAGCAAGACTGTAAATGGTTAACTTTCGCTTACCCCGGATCATGGCCGAATACGCTGTCAGCAGCCCCCGCAAAACGCAAGGGCGGAGTTATGTAAAATAGCTCCTTTTCTTCCCATTTTCATATTTTTCTGACGCGTCATCCCGAGCGAAGGTGAGCCGGAATGCGTTTTTCAAGCGCATGGTTAACTCGAGCCGCAGTCGAGGGATATGGCTGGAATCACCGGCTGGCAAGAAAAGCGCCAAAACGTTTTAGATTTGCGTAACGGCAACCCGTATCCTGCATTAGCGACAAGCGGGATTTCTTTTTATATTCAATATCCCATGACGCTCTTCCCACGTTTTGTCCGATCAATCCATATCCCTCGACTACGCCTCGGGTGAACTTATCGCTTGATTCATACTTTCCGATTCGGTTCCGCTCGGGATGACGATTGTGTTGTGATAGGATTTCAAAATCCGGGCAGGCCGCCAAGTCCGGCAGGCATCAGCTTGCCGAGTTCCTTCTGCGCATCGCTCTTACCCTTGTCGATGGCTTCGCGCACCGCTGTGACGATCAGGTCTTCGAGCATCTCGGCTTCGCCCTCTTTGACCAGAGCGGGATCGATTTTCAGGCTGACAAGCTGCCCTTCGCCGGTTGCCACGGCCTTGATTTGTCCACCTGCGGCCTCGGCTTCGTAATGGCGCGCGGCCAGCTCGGTTTGAAGTTTGGCGGCCTTGGCTTGCAGTTCCTGGGCCTGTTTCATCATTTTCATTACGTTCATGGCGATTTCTCCGGGTAGGGATTTTTATCTAAGGCTTTCTTAAAAGGATTTGTCATCCCGAGCTTGTCGAGGGATCAGACGCGCGGTGCCAGTGCGCAACGACCGAAAATTCAAGATAGATAATTCATGGAGCTTTGTCACACGTCGAGTTTTCATGGAGCGTGTCTGATCCCTCGACAAGCTCGGGATGACGGTTTTTTTATACTACTTATTGGCGGGCGCCACGATTTTGGCTTCAAAAATCTTCAGGGCATTCTGGATCACGGGGTCATTGAGAAAAGCTTCCTGCGACATGTTGGGCGGAGGCGGGGTTGGCTTGGTGGAAGTGTTTGACGTGACTGGAACCGGGGAGGGAATGGCCTCGGTTTTGCGGCCCTCGCCAACGAGAAACACCAGGCGCAACGGCGTGCCCAGTTGCTCCGCCAGCGATTTTTCGAGCAATTCCAGGTTGCGCGGGCTGCGCAGGAAAAAGAGTTTCTTTTCGAGCGCAGTGGGAAGCATCACTTCAAGCTGGTCAGCCTTGCAGGTGTGGAATTGTACGGCGCGAATGGTGTCGGCTTCCATGGGCCGTTCCTGGGCGAATTTTTCCACGGCGGCGAACCACGCCGTCTGCGCCGCGGCGGTCGTGGGCGCGGCAGCAGGAGGCGGAGTGGGTGCGGAAGGCGGGATCGAAACAGAAGCGGCAGGAGTTGGAGTGGCCGCGACAGGAAGCGGTGGGGCAGAGGTCGATGCGGCGAGTTTGGCGGGGGCTGTCGTCACGCCCGGCTGACCAGGCGCGCCGCCCAAAGTTTCCAGAATGCGCTCGAGCGAAACCTTTTCCTTGAGCTGGCTCATCTGGATGAGCGCGACCTCAAAGACGACATCCTTGGCCAGGGCGTAGCGGAGCCGGTTTTCCAGGTGACTCAGTTCCTCCAGGATTCCGAGCGCGGCGTTGCGTGAAATCTGGCTCGAGACTTCGGCCAGTACATTTTTTTCGAGCGTGGAAATTTCCCCTTCGAGGGCCGTGGGAGAAACCTGATAAATCACCAGATTGCGGAAAAAGCCAAGCAGATCCTGACTCAGTTTGCCGAGGTCCTTGCCCGCAGCGGCCAGTTCCCGGGCCGATTTAAGCACCGCGCCGACATCGCCCTGCGCGAGCGCGCGGCCCAAACCGGCAACAGGCGTGAAGCCGGTGAGGCCGAAAAGCGAAAGCACGTCGGCTTCGGAAACCCGGTCGCCGTAAAAACTGATTGCCTGGTCAAGCGCCGACTCCGCGTCGCGCAGGCCGCCTTCGGCGTAGCGGGCGATGGCGTCGAGCGCGCCCGGTTCGGCTTCTACTTTTTCGAGTTCGCAGATGTGGGCGAGGTGGCTGCGGATAAGGGGTTCGGGAATCCGGCGCAGGTCGAAGCGCTGGCAGCGGGAGAGGATCGTGGCGGGCAGCTTGTGCACCTCGGTGGTGGCGAAGATGAACTTGACGTGGGCGGGAGGTTCCTCAAGCGTCTTGAGCAGCGCGTTGAAAGCGGCGGTCGAGAGCATGTGAACTTCGTCGATGATGTAGATTTTGTAGCGACCCTTGGCGGGCGTGTAGCGGACGTTGTCACGCAGATCGCGGACCTGTTCGACGCCATTATTGGAAGCACCGTCGATTTCGAGGACATCGAGGCAGCTCCCTTCGGCGATTTCCGTGCAGATGGGTTCCTTGGGATCGAAATCGGCGGTGGGACCGTCTTTGGCTTCGAGTGCCTTGGCCAGGATGCGCGCGGTTGAGGTCTTGCCCGTGCCGCGAGGCCCGACAAAGAGGTAAGCCTGCGCAATGCGGCCCAAGCGAAGCGCATTGGTGAGAGTGCGCACGACCGGTTCCTGGCCGACGATTTCAGCGAAAGTCTGAGGGCGATATTTACGTGCGAAAACCTGATAAGCCATGAGCCACCTAGCGTAACGCGTCGGCGGTTCGCGGCAAGTCCGGAGGCTGGATCGGAACGGAAAATATCGGCCTCAACTTCTCCCTTCCCTCGCCGGAAAATTATTTGCTTGCGATCAAATAAATATTAAACCGATAACGCGGGAAGACGAAGGTTCCGGCATGATACAAGCCCCGCTTCAGGCGGCGTAAAAGGGTCAGAGGAGAATTGCTGTCAAAGTCATTAAAACTCCCTAAAATCTCAATCTTAAAACCGGCTTGATAAAATAATTGGTTTAATTCCGAGGCGGTATATTCCCGCCAGTGGAACCCAAAAAAAGCCTTCTTGCCATTGGATTCATAGTCCTCGAATTGGTAAAAGGCATCAATTTCCTTTTTTTCATGGAGGCCCAATAATAGTCTGAGCAAATTATAGACCGATGCCCTATTAGGTACCGTTATGCAGACCTTGCCTCCCGGTTTGACCACGCGATAAAGCTCGCGGACAAATTTGATGGGGTTAAAGTTAAAATGCTCCATGGTTTCCCAGCATAAAATTGTATCAAATTGATTATCAGGAAGAGGCAGAAGATGGGGGGCCGATTTCGTCGGGCCGAATAGCTCAAAAAAATCGACATATCTTAAATGAACGGAATAATTCTCATAAAGAGCCTTCAGAGGGTAGACAATGGGATCGCCTCCCTCCAGCACCGTATAGGACGAACTCGCGGCACGGAGGATAAAGGGAGTGTAACTATAAAAGGGGCCGATTTCGAGAACATCGCCGAGATTGCGTGAAAAAAGCCCAAATCGTTTGCACGTGTTGTAAAGTCGGCGCGCGTGACTCCGAAAATAACCGTGCACCCCATCCAAGACATTGGCTTTACTTCCTAATTCTTCTGCTGTGGCCTTAAATTGGCAAAAAGTTATTTCGCCTCGGGCAGGAGTGAACGGCATTTGGGCTAGTGATACCGGATTACATCATTCCCATCAAGAGCGATCCAATGGGAAGAAAAGAATACTGCAATTAGTTTCGAGATCGAAGAAGGCGGTCAAGGCTGCAGGAACCTCCTCCGGAAAAGACAAAAAAGAGAAAGACAAAACAGTACAGCACCGCCAATTCACCCTTGTTCACGAGGGGAAAAAAGCCGTGCGGTGCATGAACCATGAAATAAGCCACGGCCATTTCTCCCGAAAGGATGAAGGCGGTGAAGCGGGTAAAAAGTCCAATGGCCAGCAGGAATCCGCCGACCAGCTCAAGCACGCCGGAGAAGCCGATCATTGAAAAGAGCTGGAAGGGATGGCCGGACACATCTTGATGGGGAACTCCGAGCAGCTTGGCTGATCCGTGCTCAAGAAAAAGAAGCGCGCTCACGATGCGTAGCACGCTCAATGCACAGGGGGACCAGGATGTGAGATGGGAGCGCATATGATGATAAAAAAAACCAGAAGCAGCAACAACGGTAGTCAAGTTACCGTTGCTTCCTTTCGGACCTGGCGGGGTTGGCTTGCTGACGCTTTACCACTCCTGGCTTGGGTAGCATAACGCGATTTCGAATTCTTGCCACGTTAAAAAGAAGTGATGCCTGGAAGGCAGTTGCACACGGACGGTCTTGCGTTAATTTTGAAGACAGCCGCGGGGTGGAAAAGTGACGAATTTTGATAAGAAGAGTGATTCGATTGATTACACGAGAAATTTTCAGATAGAATAATTTATCCTAAGTTAACATAATTTCGTTGATAACCAATAACTTACATCGAAACAAAAAATATTGGTCCAATTCTTGTATGGCTCAGGCATTATTTACAGAATAACAAAGCTCGATTTTTATGCCGAATACTTCCCTTATTTTACATGTAAAAGGAACCGTTGACGAAACGACTTCTCTTCCCAAACAAGTTGTGAGGGCGGCTATTGCCGAGGGAAAACTTTCGCGGTCTCAATTGATTTGGAGCCCGATCCATAATGCCTGGAAACAGGTGCGCGAATTGCCTCATCTTTGGCCCAGCCAGAAACTAGCGCCCGCTCCTATCCCGCGAGCCGGCTCCGGCAAATTACCTCGATTGGCGACGGGAGCTCTGCCTCGTGTAGCGACTGGAACGTTGCCACGGGTGGCAACCGGTGCGTTACCCCGAGTGGCGACGGGGGCTCTGCCTCGGGTAGCAACGGGTGCGTTGCCCCGAGTGGCAACCGGAGCTTTGCCTCGCGTGACCGCTCCTTCCCCCTCCCGGGAAGAAACCTCGGTCGAGAAACCTACAAATGAAGCGGGAATCCAACCGGCGGCTCAGGATTACGAGGTGATTGAAAAACAAGGGGGCTCTATTCTTAAATGGCTCTGCCTCGGCCTGACGGTTCTTATTCTGGGAGCGGTGGGCATCAACTATCTTGCGGTGGATCAGCTCTTGGTTTCCGCTTTGAATAAAACCCCCTATTCCCAAGTGACGGTTTGTGCTCATTTTGGTGGTTTTGTGCAGAGTAATACAGTGGTAATTCATATCTTGGATTCCCATTCGCTCAACGAGGCAAATCTGACCGATTTTTTGGTGGCCCTGGCCCATAGCACTCCCCAGGAGACCAAAGTATTTGAAAGAATTTCCCTAACTTCGGGTTTATTGGGCGAATACAGCCTTTCAGGATCCGATTGGAAAATATTGGGAGACATGGGACAGGCGGACGCCGCACGGCAAAAAGAATTTCTCCTGAATCAGTTGGGGGACGCCTCCGGGCGGCCCCTGCTCAACTCCGCGGCGACGGCGGAGCAGCAGACCGCCGAGCGGGAGAAGATATGGGCGGCATTTGTTGCTCAGTTTGTCCGGTCGTAAACGGTTTCGGATTATCGGAGGGATACCAATCTCGCAATGCCGCCATGGCGGAATCCTTGTAGTAGGAAGCGACGCCGATCAACGCTCCGCTGAGAAGCAGAATGGAGATAAGCAGGAACCGATTTCCATAGCCGATAATGGCAAGATCGATGTTGGAAAGAAAAAAGAAAATGAAAAAAGGCGTGGGAAAGATGAGAGCGCCCAGCGTAATGCACTTGAGCAGCAGGAAGCGATTTTTCATCTTGGTTAAAAAATACTTGCTTACAGGATTGACGGCAAGCAGGACTATCTGTCTTAAGTGCTTGGAGTCCATCCTTAAAAGCAGGCTGCGGTGTCCGGTTTTCGGGGATGGATTTTCCTTGGATTTGAAAAGATTCGCCCTTAACCAACCGTTATGATTCCGATCTTACACGCCCTCCATCGTTCGAGGGGAAAAAACATCGCGAGTTTCATCGGTCTGGGCGTCTTCATTTTGTGGCTCATGACGGCGGGCTCACCTTTGCTGGCCGATGGAACCCATGCCACACCAGTGCCTGCATCGCCGGCGTCTGCGGACTCGGGTGATTTTGGCCAATATCTGATTGACCATCAGGACGATCTCGCTCCGTTCTTTAACGAGCATGATAGTGAGCTGGCCAGGGAAGCCATACCTCTTGTGCTGGCCTTGATCGGAAGGATCGTGCTGTTGACTCTTATTGCCGGGTGGGCCATCGATGTCTTCCTCAGCCGCTGCTTTTCCGCCTTTTTCGCTCCGGTCTATGCGAAGTTGAAACGGGCCCTCCTTTACGCGACCGGACGACTCCTGTTGAGTCTGCTCTGCATGATTTTGTCGGGGTTGCTGATTTTCCTGAGCATGGGCATGTCCAACCTTGCGGTCGTGATTCTTATTCTCGTTGGGCTGCTTTTTCTGCTCACACTCGGCGGTCAGATTTGGTGGGTATCCTACCTATATCGAATGGGGCTGGTTCCCTCGATGGTTTTTTATCTTTCGGTGATCGCGGTCCATTCGGTCATCGCTGTCCTGGTCTCCGCGCCCATCCTGGGAACGAGTGCGCCCCAATTGTGGCTCGGATTCATGAACCAGAATGTCACCTCGAAGTTGCAGGCCGAGATTGAAGGCGCCAAACATGAGCTGACTGAAGTCAGCCGTGCCCGCGACGATATCAAAAGCCAGGTGACCGATGCTCAAAATCGCCTGACTCAGGCCGAGGCACGGCAACAGGATCTGCAAAAGGAAATCGAGGAGAAGAAAAATTCCGATACGTATATTTTCAGCCGGATTGCCCAGGTTCGCGCCAGGGGTGATCTGGCTGCGGCGCGCGATCAACTTAATGATTTTATCGCCAAGTTTCCCAATGGAAGCCTGACGGACACCGCCAAGGCGCAGTTGACTGCGGTCAACGCCGATATTGTGACCCAGGATGCGCAGAAAAAGCAGGCCGAAGCCGATGCCGCCGCCGCTGCCGCCCAGGCGCGTGCCGATCTCCTCAGTCGAGCGGCCAAAGGACAGGCAACTTTGTCCGAAATGCGCCAAGCCCTGATTGGAAAGACGACTGCCCAAGTGACGGAAATGTTTGGGCAGCCGAGCGAAACCGGATCGAATCGCTGGGGCTACGGCAAACAAATGATCATCAATCCTTTGACCAACCAAACATACGGCCTGACGGTTTATTTCACGGAGGGAGTCGTGCAAGGCGTCGATTACTACTACGGAAAGGGATCGCAATGAAGAGTCACCTTTCCCTTTCTGTCTTGTGGTCGAGCGGCCTTTTTTTCCTGATCATCATGGCGGGACACGCGGAGGCGAGTCAACTTTCGCACGAACGCCTGGCTTTCTTCGATAAACGCGGTTATTTCACCCCGGCTTTTAAGGCTGCAATCCATGAACTGGTCGAGACCAAGGACGCCATCATCCAGGCCAAGGAGGAGGAGAAAAAACTGAGAGGTCAACTGCCCGATCTGCAGAAGCGGAGCAGCGATGATGAGGCGAAAGTGACAAGTCTCGAACAGGAATTGGCCCAGTATGACCATCCCGAAGAGAAGGATTTCACGACTCTTCAGGCCCGAATGAACGATACCACGGCCAAACCGCAGGAGCAGATTGTACTCGCACAGGCCTATGTGTGGGCCTATCCCACCAATCCGCACCAGGCCCAGGCGCAGCAATATTTACAACAGGTGCAGAAAAAGCTGGCCGACCAGCAGCAAGCGGAGAAAGAGGCCGAGGCGGCGCGTGAAGCAGCCCATGCCAAGCTCGTGCAACGGGCGCAGGCCAAAGATTTGAACCTGGCTGAGTGGAAAGATTTCCTCCGGGATATGTCGCAGGAAGATCTCCTGAAATATCTCGGGCCGCCTTCGTTTCACGGTAATGACTACTGGACTTATACGGGTGCGTGGACAACGGACCCGATGACGGGTGAAAAAGTGGGATTGCGAATCGATTTCAACGGATCGCGCGTACTCAGTGTCGTGCAGGGACCGCAGTAGCGGCAGTAGCAACCGAAACTGTAGAGGTTATCCTGTCCGTCATCCTGAGCTTGTCGAAAAATCAGTTCAAACTATAGCAGCGGTCGCTGCTTGTTCCTGAGCGAAGTCGAAGGAACCTCCGAGGTAGCGGCGCAGGCTCTTGCGCTGGACCGTCGCGGAGCCCGCGACGGCTACCCATGGAACTGATCCTTCGACAAGCTCAGGATGACGGATGGCTTGAAGCCCATGTCAGGTTTATTTTATCACGCCTTGGGTGGTTCGGTTGGCGCTGGAGCAGGCGGAGGCTTCTGTGGCAATGGCTTGGCGATCACGATCGTTCCATCATTCATATCGGCAGCCGGATTGGTGACGAGCCGGTCGCCTTCCCTGACTCCACCGAGGATTTCGACTTCGGTGCCAAAGTCGCGTCCCACCTTGACCGGAATAAAATGGATTTTATCCACACTGTTCTCACTGTCGACCCGCATCACCTGGGTCCCAACCGAGTTCACGACCAGGGTATTGGCGGGAATGAGAATCGACGGGGCGCTATCGACAAGCTGGAGGCGCACTTCGGCGAAGGCACCCGGCAAAAGGGCGCCATCGGGATTGGCCACGCGAATTTCCGTCTTGAGGGTGCGTGAAGCATTGTCGAGGGCGCCCGCGTCGCGGACCACTTCGCCGTGAAAAACCCGGTCGGGATAAGCTTGGATATGGATGTCAGCCGTAACCCCGGCCCGAATGGACCGGGTTTGAGCTTCCGGCACATCGACGTAAACCCGCAGGGGATCGGTCTGGGCGATGCGATAAAGTTCCTTGGTGCCGGTTCCATTGCCAGAGGAGACGAGATTGCCCACGTCGATATCGCGAAAGGTGATGGTGCCGGTGAACGGAGCCCGGATTTGCTTGAAATTTTGCAGGTCGGTCAGTCGCGCGACGTCGGCCAGATCGGCGTCGAGGGCAGCCTTGGCCTGGTTGCGGGTGGAGTCCTTTTCTTCGGCTTCTTCCTGTGAGACGGCGTGGGCCTTGACCATGGTATCCCAGCGATCAGCGGCGGCCTGGGCGATGTCCAGGGCGGCCTTGGCCTGTTCAGCGGTCGCCTTGGCCTGGCCGAGTTGTTGATCGACTTCGGGCGTGTCGAGTTCCGCGAGAAGGTCGCCTTCGTGAACGACGTCGCCAATGTCGACGAGCCAGCGCTTCACATAGCCGTTGGTGCGCGCATAGAGCGAAGTCTGTTGAAAGGCTTCGACGGTTCCGGGCAGGGGTAATTCGGTTTTAGGCGCGGCCAGCCGAGCCGTGCCATAGATGACCATCCGCTGGGTATTGAGTTTTTGTTCGTGGTCCAAATCGGTTTTGGCGGCAAGCCGGGGAGCGATGCCGAAAAAATAAAGGAACCCAACGAGAGTGAGCATGCCGACAATGAGAATGGCCAGAAGCTCGGTGCTCATTCCCTTGCTTAGAGGAGGCTGGCTGGACGCCGTTTGGGCGATTGGAGCTTGAGAAGGCGCCGGGTTTTTTTGCGGAGTGGGTGAAACGGGGCTCATGGAAAGCAGGAGGGTTTAGAGAGGTGATTCGGAAGCATAGCCTGATGAGTGAGAAGAATGGCCGTTGGTTTCGGTTTCAACCGCACCGTCGATCCGGCGGCTGGGATGAGGATGGTTCATGCCGGTGACATCGGCTTCATCGGTGATCTCGTATTCGTTGGGTTCAAAAAGCAGGGGGTCCGTTTCTTGATGTTTATCTTTTTTGCGCAGCACGCTGTAAACCACCGGCACGAAAAGAAGGGTGAAGAGCGTGGCGACGAGCAATCCGCCGATCACGGCACGACCTAAGGGGGCGTTTTGTTCACCGCCTTCGCCCAGTCCGAGAGACATCGGCAACATGCCGATGATCATGGCCAGCGCGGTCATGAGGACGGGGCGCAAGCGGCCTCTCCCGGCCTCCAGGGCGGCATCAAAGGAACTGCGTCCGGCGTGCCGTTGCTCATTGGCAAAGCTGACGACCAGGATGCTGTTGGCCGTGGCGACGCCGATGCTCATGATCGCCCCCATCAGGGCAGGCACGCTGAGCGGCGTGTTGGTGAGAAAGAGCATCCAGACGATGCCGGCCAAGGCGCCCGGAAGCGCCATGATGATGATGAAGGGATCGAGCCACGATTGAAAATTGACCACCATAAGGAAATAGACGAGGCCGATGGCAAAAAAGATACCGATTCCCAACTCCGTGTAGGCGGAAGTCATGCTCGCCACCTGGCCGCGAACCTTGATTTGGGAACCGGTGGGGAGGAGGTTATTTGGATCGGGGTGTTGCTCGGCCGCCTTGAAAAAGTGGGAGTAGAGTTTGATTGGCCACGGCTCCCCGGAGGGGTTGCTCGTTTGTGCGCTTGGCGCGGGTTTGAATTGATCGACGATTCTTTGGACGTCGTCGGCCACGCCGCCCAGGTCCCGGCCTTGCACATTGACGCACACGTCATAGACGGGTGAGATGGCGTAATGCGAAATCACCGCCGGGGTGTCGGCGCGGGTAATGGGCGCGAGATTTTCGAGCAGTTGCGGCGTCTGCAATTTCCCGGCGCTGATGGGTGATTGCTTCAGGGCGTCGAGAGAATCGATTTTATATTGGGGGGTCTGGACGGCAACGGTGTAATTGACGCCGTTGACTGGATTGAGCCAGTAATTCGGCGCGGTCTGGCTGCTGGAACTGAGGGAGATCAGCAAATCGGTGGCGACATCGCGTTGGGTCAGGCCGATTTGGTCGGCGCGGGTGCGGTCCACATTGACAAAAAAGGTCGGGTAACTGACCACCTGCTGAATGTGGACATCGACGGCGCCGCGCACGGAACGGATGCGATCCATGAGTTTGCGGGCCACCTCGTAGTCAGCCTTATTGTTTTTGGCCGGTCCGACGACCTGAACATCAATCGGGGAAGGAAGGCCGAAGTTGAGAATTTGCCCGACGATATCGGACGGTTGGGTGAAAAATTCGTAATCGGGCATCTGATATTTGAGCCGATGACGGAGTTCCTTCACGTAATTCCAAGTCGACTTGTGGCCTTCCTTGAGCGAGACCAGCATTTCGCCGTCGAAGGGTCCCGAGGTGGCGGAATCGCTGAAGGCCAGATTGATGCCGCCCACCGGCAGACCGATGTTGTCGATGACCAGGTTGAGTTCCTCGGGCGGGATGACCTGGCGGACGATCTGCTCGACCTGCGCGAAACCGCGCTCTGTTTCCTCGATCCGGGTGCCGCTGGGCGCGCGGATGTGAAGTCGGAACTGTCCGGCATCGACTTGAGGAAAGAAATCGCGGCCCAGGAAAGGAATGAAGATGACCAGACTCGCGATGACAAAAACGGCCGTCACGATCATCAGTAAAACGGGTGCACGCAGTGCCGATTCCAGAAAGCCTGCATAGCGGTTTTGGGTCCACTCGAAACCGCGGATAAAATGCCAATGGACGCGGGCAAAGGCATTATTGGGGCGTTCGGCCACACGACCCTCGGGATGGTGCGTTTCACCACGCAGGAGAAAATTCGCCATGGTGGGAGCGACAGTTCGCGAAAGAAAGTAAGAGGCCAGCATCGCGAAGATCACGGCCAGGGCGAGCGGGGTGAAAAGATAGTAAGGCACCTTATCGAGGAAGAAAACGGGCACGAAGACGATGCAGATGCAGAGGGTCGAGACGAACGCGGGAATGGCGATCTGGTGCGCGCCGTCGAGGATCGCCTTGACCATCCGTTTGCCGAGACTCATGTGGCGATGGATATTCTCGATCGTGACCGTGGCGTCATCCACGAGAATGCCCACGGCGAGGGCGAGGCCGCCCAGTGTCATGATATTGATTGTTTTGCCGAGAGCCGCCAGAAGGATGAGCGAACAGCAGATGGCCAGCGGGATGGAAATGGCGACAATCAGCGTGCTGCGCCACGAGCCGAGAAAAAGCAGGATCATCAGGGCGGTCAGCGTCGCGGCGGTGGCCCCTTCGATGAGCACGCCGTTGAGGGCGGCTTTCACGAAGATCGACTGGTCGAAGAGGGGCTGAACGTCGAGCGTGGAGGGAAGCGTGGTTTTGATCTGGGGCAGCTTGGCGAGGAGGCCATTGACCACATTCACGGTGGAAGCAGAGCCGTTCTTGAGCACGGGCAGCAACGCCGCTTTTTCGCCGTTGAGTTTGACGAGGTTCACCTGGGGGGCGAATCCATCGCGGACCTGGGCGACGTCACGGATATAAATCGTGGCGCCGTTGACTTGTTTGATGGGCAGATCGTTCATCTGGGTCAGGAGATCGGGGCTGCTGTTGAGCAGGACGTTATATTCGCGGTCGCCAATTTTAACTGTGCCGGAAGGCAGGATCACATTTTGCTGGTTGATGGCATCGCTGATTTGCGCGGGAGAGATATCGAGGGCCTGGCACTTCTTGAGATCGAGATCGACCGAGACGAGGCGTTGTTTGCCACCATAAGGCAGGGGGATGGAGGCTCCCGGCACGCTGGCGAGGGGCTGGCGAATGAAGTTGAGGCTCTGGTCGTAGAGCTCGGCCTCGGGTAATGTCTTGCTGCTGACGGCCAGTTGCAGGATGGGAACCGAGGACGCATTGTACTGAATGATCAGCGGAGGGGTCGCCCCCGGAGGAAATATTTTCAGCAAAGTCTGGCTGATGGCCGTTACCTGCGCCACCGCCTGTTCGATTTTGACATTGGGCTGGAAAAAAACCTTGATGGCGGCCACGCCGGGATACGATTGCGACTCCTCATGTTCGATGTCGTTGACCGTGGTGGTCATGGCCCGCTCGCTGATGGTGACGAATCGGCGTTCCATCTCTTGGGGAGGCAGGCCGGTGTAACCCCAAATCACGCTCACCACGGGAATGTCGATATTGGGAAAAATATCCTTGGGCATATTGAGGTAGCTTACGGCGCCCAGGATCAGGATAAGGAGGGCCATCACCGTAAAGGTGTAAGGCTTGCGTAGGGCGAGGCGGACGATCCACATGGAAGATGTTAAGAAAAGCCGAGGGCGAGATTGTTGACTAAAAACCTAGTAGCGAGAATACCCGCGATTTATCGAAAGGCAAGGTAGAGGGGAAACAGAGAATTTCAACGCCGTCTGAAGAAAAGCAAATCGTGCAAAATACAAGAGGCCATTTGTAAATTGCCTCGAGTATCGGGACCATTTAACTCCCTTGCAGGGGGTTTTAAAAAAATACCAAAATGTAATGTTTCGCCCCTGCCCATTATGCCGACAGGTTATTTCGAAATTAAAAAAATTTGAAAATAAGAGATAAAGCGAGAAATGCGCATAATTAAGTTTTTGTGAACTAGTCACTTATAACAATGGAAGTTGAGATGGGGTAAAATATCTTTCCCATTTTGGAAACCTTAAGGGCTGCGCCGCCGTCATAAGAAGATAAGTCAACGGGTGAATTATGCGCCGAGGGCACGGCTGGGGAAAGTCACCTAAACAGTTAGGTATGGGATTAGCTAAAAAGGAAAAGCGGTAATTTATCGTTAGCCAAAGGATTTTAGTATGATGCAATGTTCCCTTTTTTCTCTTGGATGTGTTTTTTGTTTTGCCCCTCCGCACAACCAGTCAAACCTAACTGCGTTGCGTGCGTTGAAAATTGCCCAGCGTCGGCTGCGACCTGAAGTACGGGCCAAGCTCCTGAATATTTCCAGCGCCCGCAGCAATGGAAATCTTACCCCGCAGGCATGGCGGTTTACTTTCATGGATCCGATCACCAGCGGCAACTGCCGGGTGGTGACCGTTGCCGCCAAGACTTCCTCCGAGCATCCGGATACAGTGGAAGCTTTTGGTTCCTTCAAAACGGAGAATGGAGATTCTTCCCACGTCATTTCGCAGAACAAACTGCTGGTCGATTCCTATCAGGCGCTCGAAAAGGCACGGAGCACCGTCAAATTGAAAGGTGTCCATTCGGCGGAATACCGGCTGATCCAGCGCAAAGGTGGGCAGGAAGCTTTCTGGAATATCAGTTTCTTTGCCGAAAGGGAGGAACCTGCGTTCACGGTTCGAGTCGGAGCAAAAACCGGTGAAACAGAATTGATGGGAAAAGAGGCGAGACAACTTGAGTCGGCCTTGAGTTAGGGCATTTTAAACTAGCATGCACAGCCTCGTTCCCAAACTCCATTTGGGAACGCACCTGCTGAGGCAATTTCATTGCCGATCCACAAGTCCACGACACCCGAGATGGGAAGCCAATTGGCGCGAGATGGAATTTCGCGAGGTGCAGGAAGACGCTCCCAAACAGAGTTTGGGAGCGAGAAGTCTGTAGAGGCTGTCCGAAAAATCACCGTGATAACCTCAGAAAACGAGAAAGCCCGTCATTCCGAATGGAGCCGGGCCACTGAAGCTTATTCGGGCAGAAAGCTACCCCGAGGCGTAGTTGAGGAATCGGTTTGGAAAAACAATGCCAGGCGAGCTCATGCCGATTCCTCGACTTCCCCCTTCGACTTCGCTCAGGGCGCGGCTTGCTGCCGCGGCTATGGACGGAGTGACGGACGATGGCGCCTGCGCCGCACCGTTCCATTTCCAGCAGGCCGCGCAAATGTTCCGACAGGGGAGAGGCGGAAGGAACAAGAGGCGACCGCAAGGGAAGGCCGAGATAGGTTGTGGAAAGATCACAGGCGGTTTTCATAAGGAATACCTCACACGAACGATGCCTTCTTCCGGCACGGTCTGGAGGGTGAAGCCCAGATCGCGGCAAAGATTCAAGGTGTCGTGATCTGCAACCAACAACTCTCCTTCCAAATAGGCGAAGTCGTGGGCGCGGGCGATGCCGACCAGATGCTTGAGTAATTCCCGGGGCAGCTCCGTTTTTTGGCATTCGTCGCTGATCAATATGGCAAATGAAGCGACATAAGGCATGTCGGTCGTGGTCAATCGTCCTACTCCTAAAATACCGCCTGAATGGTGACAGGTGGGATGGCGTTCCGCCACGATCGCAAAGGATTTGGTGGTATTTGTGCAGACCACAGCCAATCGCTCGTGCAGGGTTCGGGTATCAAGAGAGATATGTTCGAAGTAGCGCAGGTAAATGCTTTCTTCCGATAGCCCCTTATGAAAACCGATCATGCGGGCTTCATCGGCAGGGCGAATAGGTCGCAACTCGATGCGTCCATATTCCTTGAGGAAGGCGGTATGGAGGGGATCGGAATGTGGCGGGGTGGTGGACAAATCATGCGGTAATGCCTTGCTGCGACTGGGATGAAGGCGGTCGTGTTTCATGGATGCCTTTCTTTTAATTGAATGTAGTTCGACAGCAAAAACGCGGCTCTCCGTCCCTTGGCTGGAAATAACCAGATTTTGCATAAGGTTTAGAAAGGAGACTTAAGATTTCTCGCTACGGGGCGATCCTTCTTGTAGACTTATGAGCGTGCTCAAGGCGACCGACCTCATCCGGCGGCTGTCCGAATCGCAAATCTATCGCGATTATGAGAGTGCTTTTAACAAGGCCACCCATCTTCCGCTGACCTTGCGTCCTGAGGTGATCTGGCAGCCCGCTCTGCATGGAAAGAAAAACGAAAATCCTTTTTGTTCGGTCATGGCCAAGGCGAGCCGGAGTTGCGCGGCCTGTCTCCAGGTTCAAGAGGAATTGTCGCAGGGCGAACCGGGCGAGACACACAGCGTGACTTGCTTCGCCGGTTTTTGCGATACGGTCGTGCCCTTGACCGTGGGAGGAAATCTTGTCGGCTATCTTCAGACCGGACAGGTGGCCTTAAAGCGGCCCAGCGAAGTTGCCTTTTCGCGGATATGCCGCCAAATCCTCTCTTGGGGAGCACAGGTTGATTTAACCAAGTTGGAGGACGCCTACTTTCATAGCCAACCCCTCTCGCGGGAAGAGTATGAGGCGATGGTGAGATTGCTGGAGATTTTCGCGAAGCATCTCTCCACCGTGGCCAATCAGTGTCTCGTGCAGAAGGAGCATAAGGAATCTCCCATGATCACCAAAGCCAGGAAAATCATCGGGGAAGGCGGTGAGGAAAATCTGTCACTTGAACACATGGCCAAGGCCCTCAATGTCAGTACCTTTTATTTTTGCAAGATGTTCAAAAAGGCAACTGGATTGACCTTTACCGACTATGTGGCGCGAACTCGTGTCGAAAGAGCCAAGGTTCTTCTGCTCGATCCGAATGTTCGCATCAGCGAGGCGGCTTATGATTCAGGTTTTGCTTCCATCACCCATTTCAACCGCATGTTCAAGCGGATCGTTGGACAGTCACCCACCGAGTACCGGCGTAAGCTTCCCGCTTTTAAAGGGACCGTTAAAACCGGATCGTGATTCCGGCGTGGTACTGGACCATGTTCCGTTCGCGGCTATGGGCGGCGCCGTCAAACTGGTTGCCGGCGAGGAGTCCGGGATTGTTGAGATAGTCGTACTGGACTCCCGCATAAACACTCCAGTCGCCGTATGATTTGGAAATGAACTCCAGAGGCACAGTTGCCTTGAACATCGTACTGATGAGGCCAACACCTGTTCCACCTCCCGCCCCATTCCGTTGTTGGTAAAAATGGTCCGAGGGCAAAGTCATATAGGTGGGAAGCTCAAGTTTCAGCGGGATATCTTTGAAGGCATAGGTTGGATCGAAACCCACGGCGCCGTAATAGCCGCTTGGAGCCTTGGACCGATCAAAGGCGATGGTTGATTTGTTGGAAATCTCGTAAAAAAACTCGATGTAGGGATTGAAGGAAAAATCGGAAATAAAGTGATCGTGATACGTGAGGCGCGGATCCCAGTTCCAGCAGGTGGGAAAGGAATGGGTTTCGCTCATGAAGGCGGTAAAGGGTGATTCAAAGGTCCAGTCGCGAAGAAATTTCACGTTAAGTCCCGCGCTGGGATCGATTTCATTCCAGTTTCCTGGTCGAACGCCCGATTGTTCCGTGTCGACATCGTTCCAGACACCTGTGGTCAGTGTGATCTCATTAACGTCCTGGGCTTGGTCTTTCGGCGCATATAATTTCCAATAGAGCAGAAGCTTGGGCTGGGCTACGAGGCCCTGATTCTGAAGATTCAGCCCGCGGGGAGTCAGGTGATAGTTGGAAAATTCCAGATTGATCAGTCCGCTCAGAATGGAAGGAGATTGGGTGGATGAATCGGGCGCAGCGACGGCATTGATGGATGAATTAATCGGTGTGCTCGGCTCGGTATCGACCGGCGCCTGGCCTCGCAGGACCATGGCACCAGCCGATATTAAAAGGAGACTCCACGGCCAAAAGAATCTGGACAATATTTTCACAGGTTGGAATGAGAAGAGGGCTTGCCGGAGGAAAGGGATTTGAAAGTCTTCTTGGATCGAAACGATGTATGGTCGACGATGATTTCAATGGCGAAGAGACCGACCGTGACGGTGATAAAGCTCGTGATGAGAATCCACGGAGGGAGCAGATAAAGAACGGTGCTGAATGTCCCGAGCACCAGGAGCATCAGGACCAGGTAGAGCGTTTCGCGGGCTTCGTTTTTGTTGGAGTGGTAGTGGGCTTTCATGACGACTCAACCTAAATCGCCCTGGAAAAGAGGGCTCCACGGGACTTGTCATGAACTGCCCCGATTTTGCGGTGCTAATGCAGAGCCAGGAGAAGCTGCGCAAAAATGATCTTCAGAAGGGTGGCTAGCGGATAAACGCTTGCGTAGCCCAATTGCACCTTTTCCATCGAGGCTTTTGCGGCGGCGAAACTAAGGGCGGCGGGCTGCGTTTGTAGTCCGGAAAGCGCGCCGAGAAGTGTGGAGAGATCGTTTGCGCCCATGAGTTTCATCGCCAGCCAGGCGACGAAATGCGTCGTCAGCGTGATCACGATGGCAAAGGCAATCAGAATCATTCCCTCGGCCCGAAAGGCGGATACAAGTCCCGGCCCTGCATTCGTTCCCACTGCCGCCAAGAAAAGGAGAATGCCAAAATTGCGAATACCCACGTTAAGGGCGTAAGGCATGGTCCAGACCAGAGGGCCCGTGCGGCCCAGCCAACCAAGAAAAATCCCGACGAGGAGAGGACCACCTGCCAAACCCAGGTGCAACGGAGAAGCGAGACCGGGGATCGGAATGGGTATTTGTCCTAAGAGCAATCCGAAGACGATTCCAAGGATGAAAGTCAGGTAGCATGTTTCCGAGAGAGCGGTCACCGAGTTTCCAAAGAAGCGGGCCAGATTCTTGAGATGAGCGCGGTCAACGACGACCCGTACCTCGTCGCCAGGTTGAAGACTGAGCAAGGGAGAGGCGGCCATTTCCATGTCACCGCGCCGGATTCGACTGATGACCAGATGGCCTTCCATGTCCTCCACCTGATGGAGAGGCTGTCCGCAAATGCGAGGATTGGAGACATAAAAGTCAACAGCCCCAAGGTCGCTTGAATGATCCTGAAGATGGGTGGAGCTGGGCGCTCCGATAAAATCGGATGCTTTCTCCAGTTCACCGGCTGTGCCTACCAGGGTAATGAGTGTGCCCGGCCTCAAGTCTTCCTGGCTTCCGCTGAGGGAAAGGTGGCCGTGAGGCGATTTCACCCGGGTTACCCGCACCAGAAATTGAGTCTCGATTTTGCGGATGGTCCAAAGCTCTTCGGCGTTGTTCCGAATGCATAATGTGCGGACTTGAAGTGAATCCGTCGGGACATCATGGTTCCGGTTTCGCTCGCGCCAGGCCAAAAACTGGATGATGGAAAGGACGATCAAAATGGCAAAGGGATAGGCAACGCCATAGCCGATGACGACAGAGTTAGCCTGACTTCCGGAGTAGGCGCCTTGCCGAACCGCTTCCGTGGCCGCACCCAAGGCGGGAGTGTTCGTCAAGGAACCGCAAAAAAGCCCAGCTACGGTATCAGCGGCCTGATGAGCAAAATGGATGAGAAGAAAGCAGATGAGAAAGGCCGTTCCAAGTGCCACAAGAATGGCGGCGTTCAATTTCATTCCATCTTTTTGAAAGCTTCGAAAAAAGCCCGGCCCGGCTTGCAGACCCACTCCGTAGACAAACAGGATCAGTCCCAAGTCCTGCAAGACCGGCGGGATGGTAAATCCCGGCCACCAGGCTCCCATGGCTAGTCCGGCAAAAAGAACCGCGGCTACCCCTAATTTAAATCCTCCCGGAAAGGAGATGTTCCCCAAAAGAAGTCCCAATCCGATAACGATCAGAACACGCAACACCGGCGAGGCGGTCATTTCGGAAAAGGCATGAAGAAGCTGTGGCCACATATCCGAAAAATAAGCCGAAGGGAAAAAAGCCACTACACCGGAATTGGTCTCTACTCACCCGACTTTGCGCTCATTTGGCCAAGATCAGGCTGGAGGCTGTCCGAAAAGTCGGCGTGGGTCACGTCACGCGTGGCAGGCCGAATTTGGGCCGAATCGAGGCGCGAGCGAGGAGCATAGCCAACTCAAATGGGAGGTTCCCGGCCATAAGTAAGCAATCGGTTGCAAAGCGATTGAGGTGGGATCGCATCTGGAGTGCGGGGCTTATACCCTTGACGACTGTATCGTCACCATTACAATTTACGCTTTTCCATCCCTAAAAAGTCTCTGCTGGATTGAGGTTTCTGGAAGGAGAAATTTTTCAAAACCTTATGCTTCTTACAAACACGACAAAATTTTGTCATCAAGATCGCTTGGTCAGGGGTGGTAGGACAGGAAGAATTGTCCGATTATTGATGACGCTCATGATCGTGGCAGCATCCTGGCAAACGGTTGATGCGGCAGGGACATGGACTCGCCTCAATAACACCGCACCCAGCGGAATCAATTTGATGCTGTTACTGACCGATGGAACGGTCATGGCGCAAACGGCGGGCAATGGGACTAATACTTGGTTCAAACTTACGCCCGATTCCCATGGAAGCTACGTCAATGGGACGTGGAGCGCGCTGGCCTCGATGCACGATACACGCTTATACTTTTCTTCGGATGTTCTGCGGGATGGCCGAGTTTTTGTTGCAGGAGCGGAAGACGGCACGGGTGGAAGCACGGCGGAAGTCTACGATCCATTGACGAATACCTGGACGCTGGAGCTTCCCCCCTTGGTCAATCCAAGCGCACCGGAAGGCGTGCAAGTCGCCTTTCTTCAGGGAGCCGGTTCCTCCATTAGCCAGGTACTCACAGGCCTCATCCCAGGGACAAGCTACACGGTGACTTTCTCCGCCGCCCAACGAGCGAGAACAAATATCAACGGCCAGACGTGGCAGGTACAATTGGATGGAACCGCGATTGGAAGCTATGCCCCGCCGGAATCGGCCATTTTTTATACCGATTATACAGCCAGCTTTACCGCCACGGCCACAAGCCAGACCCTGGCGTTCGTTGGCACCGATACGCATGGTGGAGACAACACCGTCTTCATCGATAATGTGCGGTGCTCGCAGTCCATCACGATCCAGGATAGCGGCTTTGAATCACCGTCTGTCTCGGGATATTCCTATGGCGTCACTGGCTCGCCATGGACGTTTAGCGCCCAGTCCGGCAATAGTGGCGCCGGTATCGCCGGAAACGGGAGCTCTTTTTTCACGAATGTAGGCTTCTCCGATTCCATCTCGACGACATTGCCTAACGGGAACGTATTAGTAGCTCCCGTTTCTCCCAGCACCTCGGGCGGCACGATGATTTACAACATCACCAGCAATACTTGGTCGAATGGCCCTCAACTTTTCCGGGGCAGTTATCAGGATGAAGCCAGCTGGGTCAAATTGCCCGATCAAAGCATTCTCACCATCGATCCGTTCGGCACCAATTCGGAACGCTATATTCCATCGTTAAACCAATGGATCAACGATGGGATTGTGCCCGATTCCTTGTATGACACCACTTTGGGTGAACTGGGAGCAGCCATCCTTTTACCCAACGGAAAAGCCTTCTTCCAGGGCAGCACCGGGCACACGGCGATCTACACGCCGAGCGGTAACAATAATCCCGGCACTTGGGTGGCGGGGCCTGACTTTCCGAATGGCCTGGGAACACCGGATGCGCCTTCGGCGATGATGACCAGTGGTGTGGTTCTTTGCACCGCGGGACCCGCTGCTAGCTTTAGTGGCCCGACGACCTTTCTTGAGTATGATCCGAATGCAAACAGCTTTACGCAGGTGAGCGGACCAACTGGCCTCACGGATGGCAGTTCTGCGCCTTTCGGCACGCGGCTTCTCGATCTGCCCGACGGAAGCGTGCTCTATTCCGACGGCAGAAGCCAACTCTACACCTATCGTCCTTCCGGCGCTCCTCTGGCCGCAGGGAAACCGACGATCAGCAGCATCTCACAAAATGTTGATGGATCCTATCATCTCGTCGGCACTCTACTGACGGGCATTTCGGAAGGCGCGGCTTATGGCGACGATGCCCAGATGGCGAGTAATTATCCGATCGTTCGCATCACTGATTCCTCCGGGAATGTCTATTTCGGACGCACCTACAACTGGAGCAGCACGGTCGTCATGGCTGGAAGCACACCGCAAACAACGGAATTTACCGTGCCCAACCTGCCCAGCGGAACCTATTCCCTGCAGGTTGTGACCAATGGCATCAGTTCGAATGCTATTCCATTTTCTCCGATACCCAGCCTTATTCAGGATAACGGCTTCGAATCGCCTTCCGTTTCGGGAGGCTTTGTTTATGGCATCACCGGCACACCTTGGATGTTTAGCGCCAAATCAGGCACTAATGGTTCCGGTATTACGGGAAACGGGAGCGCTTTTACTTCATCCAATTCAAACGCACCGGAAGGCGTGCAAGCCGCCTTTCTTCAGGGAACCGGCTCTTTCAGTCAGGCCCTGACGGGCCTCGTCCCAGGGGCAAATTACACGTTGACCTTCTCCGCTGCTCAACGGGCGACGACAAATATCAACGGCCAAACGTGGGAGGTGACATTGGATGGGGCTGCAATCGGAAGTTATGCGCCGCCGCAGTCGTCTACTAATTACAATATTTATACGGCTAGCTTTACCGCGACGACAACGAGCCAGACCCTGGCATTCGTTGGTACCGATACAGGTGGTGGTGACAATACCGTTTTCATCGACAATGTGCGGCTTTCGCCCCCCATGCTCTCGCAAGATAATGGCTTCGAGTCGCCGTCTGTCGCGGGAGGATTTACCTACGGCATCACCGGCACACCATGGACGTTTAGCGCCAAATCGGGCAATAATGGCTCTGGTATTGCCGGAAACGGAAGCGCTTTTACTTCATCCAATTCAAACGCACCCGAAGGCGTGCAAGTCGCCTTCCTCCAGGGAACCGGCTCCTCTATTAGCCAAGCCCTGACAGGCCTTGTTTCCGGAGCAAACTACACGGTAACCTTTTCTGCAGCCCAACGGGCGACGACAAATATCAACGGTCAAACGTGGCAGGTGCAGTTGGATGGGAACGTGATTGGAAGCTATGCACCGCCGCAATCGGCCACCGCCTATATCGATTACACGGCCAGCTTTACCGCGACGGCGACAAGTCAGACCCTGGCGTTTGTTGGCACCGATACGCGCGGTGGAGATAATACCATCTTCATCGACAATGTACGCAATACAAGGGTTGTCTCGAGCACGCCCGTGTTCGGCAATGGGCCACCCCCATCTGCCGCTACAATTAACACGGCTTATAATTTTTCTTACCAGGCAACCGGCCTTCCGGCTCCCACATTCACACTGATCTCGGGGAATCTTCCGCCAGGGCTCACCCTGACATCCGGAGGAGTGCTCTCCGGTATGCCGACCACAGTCGGTACTTACACCGGCACGATCACCGCCAGCAATGGCGTCGGTTCACCCGCCACGCAAAACTTCAGCATCACGGTCGTGACGGCATTCGTCCAGTGGGAAAGCCTCTACTTTAATGCCCAACAACTCTCCGATCCGGCCATCAGCGGCGCTGCGGCCATTCCCCAACACGACGGCGTTCCTAATTTGCTAAAATATCTCTTCAATATCAATCCGTCGGTTCCCATGAGCGCTTTGGATCGCGCTGCACTTCCTGTTACAGGCATGGCAACCAACGGCGGAAATCAATATCTAACCCTCACCTATCGCCAGTATGCATCGGAGAGAGGCCTCACGGTCAATGTGCAAACCTCTTCCGATTTGCAAAGTTGGCAGACAGTGACTCCCGATATCACTCAGCAATTGGGCCTCGATCCAAACACCGGAGATCCCATTATTCAAGTCGAGGTCAATACTGCCGGTGCGCCCAAGAAGTTCATTCGTTTGAATGTCACGGGATCATAGACACCGCCTCTCACCTCACCAATTCATCAATAAAGAACCTCGCGGCAAGCAGCGGGGTATTTAACTGGAGGGATGACCTCCCGGTCGTCCGCGGACGCGCAGGAGCGCGTCCCTCCATGAAAACCTCCGGTTTTCATGCTTTCCCTTTATCAGCCTGCGGCAAGACCGCAGGGTATACTTTGTAAAAAAGCCAGTGTCCTTTCCCACTGGTACTTTTTCGTCGATCACCTCAATGCCCGAGCATGCTCTTCCATGCCTCAAAATAGACCACCACCAGAAAACGACGCCCCTTATTTACGGAGTGCTGCATCTCGAAAATAGGGTGCAATTTTTACCAACATCCACCAAAGTCATTAATGCCTTTGTTTCAATCCCGAACCAGAGTCGTTTGTCTGGTTCTAATTTTCACTGTCGTTGGTTCCCCCTTTTCCTTGTTTGGCAAGCAGCTTGTCGTCACGGAGGTTCCGGCTGCCAACAATTTGATTTTGTTTGATGGCAAGGGAGTCGCGCCCATTTTCATCGATGCGAACACCAACGCCGCGGTTTTGCGGGCGGCAAATGATTTAACGGAAGATTTTACGCGCGTTACAGGAGTTAAAGCGGAGATCGAGAACCAAATTTCATCGAACTCCAAAGTTCACATCATCATCGGCACGCTGGGTCAAAATAAGTTGATAGATCAGCTTTCCGCACAGGGAAAACTGGACACGAGTGGCATCAGTGGCCAGTGGGAAGGTTATGTTTTGCAAATCGTAACCAACCCGCTTCCTGACGTTGACCGCGCGCTGGTCATTGCCGGAAGCGACCGACGCGGGACAATTTACGGCATTTACCACCTTTCAGAGATGATCGGCGTTACCCCCTGGTATTGGTGGGCGGATGTGCCGGTGGCGAAAAAGAAAATGCTCGCTCTTGACGGCGATATTTTGAAACAAGGCCCGCCGGGTGTGAAGTATCGCGGTTTTTTTATCAACGACGAGGATTGGGGGTTGCAACCCTGGGCTGCAAAAACATTTGACCCGCAATTTGGCAACATCGGGCCAAAGACTTACGCAAAAGTATTTGAGCTGATGTTGCGCCTGCGCCTGAATTACCTCTGGCCCGCCATGCACGGCTGCAGCACAAGTTTCGGCTCCGTGCCGGAGAATGCCGAGCTGGCGGACAAATTCGGCATCGTCGTCGGCGCATCGCATTGTGAGCCGATGCTCTATAACAACATCCATTGGGACGGGCACACCCAGGGGCCTTGGAACTATGCCCTCAATCGCGACGCCATTCACAACATCTGGGAAGAGACGGCGAAGGCTCGCGGCCAGTATGAAGCGGTTTGGACGCTCGGCATTCGCGGCATTCACGACGCCCCCATGGAACAGCCGCCCAATGACATGCCAGGCAAAATCCAGCTCATGAGCCAGATCTTGAAGGACCAACGCGAATTGCTGGATCAAGACGTCACCAGGCAATGGGGGCCGATTGCGCAATGCTTCATACCCTACAAAGAAGTGTTGCCGATTTACGACGCCGGATTGAAGGTGCCGGATGACGTGACGCTGGTTTGGGTGGACGACAACTTCGGTTATATCCGCCGTTTGAGTAATCCGGAGGAACGCAAGCGCTCCGGTGGCGCGGGTGTCTATTGGCATTTGTCTTATTACGGTCGCCCGCATTCCTATACTTGGATTAACGCCACGGCGCCGGCCCTGATGTGGGAGGAACTGCACAAGGCTTGGGAAAACGAGGCGCGGCAGATCTGGATGATCAACGTCGGCGACATCAAGCCAGCGGAAATCGGCATTGATTATTTCTCACGGCTGGCGTGGAACCCCGACGGCCCCAGCCTCGGCGGGCAACGCGCATTCCTCAACGACTTTGCCACGTCCAACTTCGACAAACAGTCCGCGCAGCCGATCACAGATCTGCTGATGGAATTTTACCGGTTGGGAACCGTCCACAAGCCGGAGTTGATGGATCGGGCCTGGGCGCTTTCGCTGACGCCGGAGCGCGCGACGCAATTGGAACACGATTATCAGGCTTTGCTCGACCGCGAAAAATCCATTGCCGACGCGATACCGATGGATTCAAAAGATGCCTACACCGAAATGATTGGCTTCCCGGCCCGCGTGCTGGGAGACGCCGGTTTGATTTTCATGGCCGACCGGCAAATCCAGGAAGCCAGCGACATCACGGCGAATGAAAACAAAATCGCGCAACTGCGGAATGATCTCGAAGCGCAGATTGAAAACTACAACACGAAAATCGCCGGCGGCAAATGGAGCCACATCATGCCCGGTCTTGTAACCGGAAAAGATTTGATGGACTGGAACAGCGAAGTCCGATGGCCCTGGGGGGAAAAGACCCCGCCCGCTGCAGACAAAAATGCCTCGCCGAACCAATCACCCCCAGGTCAGGGCTGGCGCGACGCGGCAACCGCCGATCGTCAATCCTCAGCCGGCTCGGCCCAATGGTCAATCATCGAGGGGCTCGGCCCGTCGGGCCGGGCGATGGCGCTGGAACCGGCGAACCTCGACTCGTCGTGGAGCGAGACGGACACAAATGCTCCCACGCTCGAATTTGATTTCACTGGCAAAGACGGCGACGCTGAGGCATCGATAAATTTTCTGCCGACATTCCGCATTTATCCCGGCATGAAATTGCGCGTGGCGGTGAGCGTGGATGACCATGCGCCAATTCTGGTCGAAGCGCCCGGTTCCAACGGCGCGGAAAACGAAAATGGCCCCATCCGCAGTTCCGCCGTGCAAAACGGTTATACCGAGGCGCGAATCCCCTTGCCCGGCCTGACAGCCGGCAAACACGTGCTTAAAATCCGCGCGGTGGATCCCGGTGCGGTGATCGATGCGATTTCATTGCCTTGACATCGACATAAATCGTCGATTCAAGTGGCTGAGGAGTAGAGTCTTAGAGCATTTTAAAAGATGTTTTATTACTCCTCGCCATATATTAATTTGTTCTAAACCGCCTGCATGTCGCCTGCCGTCACCGCCTCGACTTCACCCGCGTCATTCCGAAGCAAAAGAGCACCCGAATCATCAAGCCCGAGCGCCTGGCCATGTTTGCGACCCCGAACCGTGGTCAGAGTCACCTGTTGGCCGAGCGTAAGACTGCTCGCCGCCCATGCCTCCCGCACTTCCTCAAATGGTCTGCCCAGACGCTTCTCAAAAGCGTGTAACAACGCCACCAATAAATCGGCCCGGCGATAAAGTTGACCCGTGGCCAGGTAAAGCGATGTCGCCAGCCCGCGCACCTCGGGAGAAAAATCGCGCGCGTCATGCCGCACATTGATCCCCATTCCGATCACGGCAAACGCCAACCGCGCTCCCTCCCGTTCCGTTTCGATCAGTAAACCGGCCAGCTTACGGCCATTGAGCAACAAATCATTGGGCCATTTGATTTGGGGACGAAAACCGGAAATGCTTTCCACCGCGTCGACCATGGCCATGCTGCTCAAAATTGTCAATTGCCCCGCCTCTGCTACCGCAAGGTCGGGCCGCAATAAAATCGAAACGTAAAGTCCCCGGTCGGAAGGTGATTCCCAGCTGCGTCCCAACCGCCCCCGGCCTTTTGTCTGCCGCGTTGCCGCGACCAAAAAACCGGCCTTTGCGCCCTTGCGCGCCTGTTCGCGCACCACGTCGTTGGTCGAAGAAGTTTCCACGAGAAAAAGCGGGTCCCAGGCTATTCCATCCGTGACTGCTGGACATCGCGCAAGGATTTCTTCCGCGCACCAAACATCGGGAATCTCACCGAGGCTCACCCCTCTCTGGGGATGAATTTCAAAATTATAACCTGCTTCCCGATAAGAACTTAAACTAAGTTCTAACTCGTTTTGAGAAATACCAGCCATTCGCACCAATTCCTGGCGGGAAACAAATTCACCCTTGGCCCCAAAAAGAGCCCGAAGGAGCAAAATATCTCTGTTACGGAAAAAAGACATTGACGCTTTCCCTTATTCTATAGTAATTCAATAGGAATAATGTTAAATTGGTTATTCCCGCAATATCCAATCGATAAGAAATTCATAACAAACCATTAGTCTAGGAGAATACATGAAAGTAACAATCAAGCGAACAGCGGTCTTTGCCAGCCTGTTGATTTTGGGCCTGACCGCCCTGCATGCCCAAAGCGATGGCGCCTTGCTCGACGCCTTGGTAAGAAAGGGCCTCTTGAGCGATCAGGAAGCGGAGGATGTCCGAGCCAGTAAAATAAAGGATTATAATCAAACGGTTGCCAGCAAGCTGTCGCTTTCCAACCACATCACCAATCTCAAACTTTACGGCGATGGGCATCATGCCCCCCCAAGCCGCCGTTTTTGCTTTCCAGGCTTTTGTCGCCCCGAAGTTTCATAATCGCCATCAATTCGTAACATTGTGACGACAGCTTTTCCTTAATTCAAGGGACTAATGAAATGCTCGCCCCTTTCTCTGCAAGAGGAACGGCGTGCATGGCATTAAGCCAAATCAGAAAAATCAGGAACCTCACCCCCCCAGGAGAAACAGAATGAAAACACTTACGAAGCGCATCCTTGCTCTCGTCGGCGTCCTCGCCCTTGGCATCACGGCCATGCACGCGCAGGAAGACGCATTGCTCGATGCATTGGTTAAAAAAGGCGTCTTGAGCGATCAGGAAGCCGAAGACATCCGCGCCAACATCGCCAAGGACTACGCCCAGACCCCGGCTGGAAAATTGTCCCTTTCCAATCATATCACCCAGCTTAAGATTTACGGCGATGCCCGCATGCGTTACGAGTATCTCGACGAGAGCCCCCAAAGCAAAACGTTCAATGCCGTCGACCCCACCGCGAATCAAACCACCCGCTATCGCTACCGGATTCGCGTGGGGGCCGATTACACCTTCACCGACAATTTCATGGCCGGTTTCGAATTGGAATCGAGCACGGCGGGAGACAGCGCCAATCAATCGATGGGTAACGGCTTCAGCAAATATCCGATCAATGTCGGCCTGGTTTACCTGCAATGGAAGCCCACCGACTGGCTGACGCTCGTCGGCGGCAAACAGCGCAATCCGCTCTACACGACCGATCTCGTCTGGGATCCGGATATCAACCCGGAAGGCGCGGCCGAACTCCTCAGCTTCCATCCGACCGATGAATTTTCCATCGGGTTGACGGCAGGCCAGTTCATCTATGCCGACAATGGTGAAAACAGCGGTGACAGCATCACGGGCTTCACCAATGGCAGCACCACCGTCAACAATAACGACGTCTGGATGTTTGCCGAGCAGGTGCCCATGCAATTCAACTTCGACAAGGACACCTTCGTCAAGGAAGTGCCCGGTTTCCTCACCTACATGGGTGGTGGGAATGCGAACATTTCCGCCAGCGTAGGTGCAGCCGGTTCGAACGGCGTGTTCGGCGGCGGCAGCGCGGTCACTTATACCAATGTCCACGCTTCCGATGCGCTGGCCATCATCACGGCTCCCGGCGAATTCGACTGGAAAGCGTGGGATCAACCCTTCCGGCTCTATTGGGACTTTGCGCTCAATCTTGACGGCAAGGACCGTATCCAGAACGTCTACCTCTTCCCCGACGGCAACGCTGGAACGACGGCTCTTCGCAACCAAAATTGGAATCTGGGCGATAACGTGGCTTGGTTGGCAGGCCTGCAAGTCGGCCAGAACAAGAAGAAAGGCGACTGGTCGATCAAGGGTGATTACCGCCAGGTTGGTCTCGCTGCGGTTGATCCGAACATCAACGACTCCGACTTTGCCGACAGCTACCTCAATCAACAGGGTATCAAGGTGCAGTCGGTCTATAACTTCACCGACTTCCTGACCGGTTCGGTGACTTACTTCAACACTTGGAATTACAAGAGCAACCTCTTCGACAGCCTTACTGCCGCACCTACCGCCGGCAGCAATGCGGCGGCGGTCTATGCGTTGGCTCCGGCCAACACGACGCAGCGCGTGCAGGTTGACTTGCAGTGGAAATTCTAAGCTGAATTAACCAAGTTTCGTCAACGTGCGGCGGTTTGGACCCAGCGTCCAAACCGCCGCTTTGTTTTGGCTTTTATCCCCAAGGTAGCCGTCGCGGGCTCCGCGACGGTCCGGCGCAAGGGCCTGCGTCGGCTACCATGAAATGTTTGGAGCATCATCGAAATTCCCTCTGCACCTTCTCCTCCAAGTGACCTCAATGTTTCCCATTCGACACACAATTGTAACAATTCAAACCCAATCTCAGTGCGGATCCCAACCATTTAGTGTTGCCGAGGTATTTGGAAAGATCACCCAAGGCAGGCAGTTGATGGAGGATTCAGGAACTTGAAACCTTGGGGTTTCCCGGTTCTTTTACACCCGAATGAATGAATAAACCGACAACTTAAAAATGAAAAAACTCCTCGCGCTCTCCATTGCAGCGGCCCTCTCCATCTGCTCCGTCCAGGCCGACACCAAACTCGTCATCAAAGGTTCCGACACGCTCGGCGCCAAGCTTGTTCCTCAACTTGCGGAAGCCTACAAGTCTTCCCACCCCGGCATCAGCTTCAGCATCGCCGCGGAAGGTTCCACCACTGGCATCGCAGCCATCATCGATGGCACGGCCGATATCGGCATGGCCAGCCGCCGCGCCTTTCCCGCCGAAGTCTCCGCCGCCCTGGCCAATGGCCGCAGCTTGAAGCCCACCATCGTGGCTTATGATGGCATCGCCGTCATCGTCAATGCCGCGAACTCGGTCTCCAAACTCAGCAAAAAGCAAATCGAAGGAATCTTCACCGGTGAAATCAAGGATTGGAGCGAAGTTGGCGGCAAACCGGGCGCCATCTCCATCTACACCCGCAACACCTCTTCCGGCACCTATTCCGATTTCAAGGGAATGGCCATGAGCAAAAAAGATTACGCCGGTACCGCCCAGAAAATGGCGGGCAATGAGGAAATCGCCTCCGAAGTGGGCAAGAATGCAAATGGCGTGGGCTATGTCGGCATGGCTTACCTGAAAGCTTCCGGCGTCAAGGCCGTGGCTGTCGACGGTGTCACTCCCTCCATCTCCACGGTTCAGAACCATTCCTACCCGATCTCCCGCTCCACGTTCTATTACACCAATGGCGAACCCAGCGGCGAAGCCAAGGCCTTCCTCGATTACACAATCGGTTCGGCTGGCCAGAAAATTGTTGAAGAAGTCGGCTTTGCTCCCCTTAAATAAGTTGGTTTAGATGTTTGAAAAAGACCCGCTGAATGAGATTCGTTCAGCGGGTTTTTTCTGCAGAATCCTTTTCCCATGGCCGAACCCACTCAAATACGCCGCCTCGATCAACGCCCCCTGAAAGAGGCGATTTCGACGCGCGGTCGATCCATCATCCCCGGTCTCACCAAAGATGATGTGATCAAGTATTTTTTCGGGGCCAACGCCTGGATATCGATCGTTGTTCTCGGCCTGATCATGCTATCGCTTTACAGCCAAAGCATCGGATTCGATCCCGCCGAAGGCTTTTTCGGTCAAAACTACCGTAATCTTCTCGTCTATCGGCAGGCAGGACTTGAGTTTGTCGATATCATTAAAAAAGAGACCTCGGATCTTGGCCAGCTCAGCGATTATCTGAGTGCCGTCCGTCTCCACGAACTCAAACGCCTTTTGGCCGAAGGTAAAAGCGCGGGAAAATCGGAAGACCAGAGCCTCGCCGAAGCCAATACGACCCTCGCGGCTTACGATGACTACATCGGAAAATTAAGTTCCCTCGGCGAGGGCCTCGACGGAATCGCTTCCAATCTCAGCGACACTGCCACCGCGACCAAGGAGGCGATCAAGGAGGTTCAGGACAAAAAAGCGGAAAAACGACTTTATCTCCGCTCCGGCAAAAAAGACCTGGCCGATAAGGTCACTTATCAGGAAGTTGATCTCACCGCCGCTGTCCAGCCGTTCAAGGCCGCTCTCCCCTCTCTCCACGACGCCAATGCCAAATTCAGCGCGGATCTCGCCAATTTCCTCAACCAGCCCCCGCCCGCGCTCGATGCTGAGATGAAAAGCCGGCTGGCCGACTTTGAGAGCCGTCTCCGGATTTTAATTGCCTCCATCCCCGCCTATCAAAACCAGCTCGAGACATGGAATCCCAACCAACCGCTTCCCTGGTACATGGGTATCGTCGATTTCTTTTTCCATACCAACTGGCTGACCGCCAGCGCATGGCAGGATTACTACGGAGTCGTTCCTCTCCTGGTTGGCTCGACCCTGATCTCGATCGTTGCCCTGGCCATCGCCGTGCCGCTCGGGGTTGGGGCGGGCATCTACATCAATCAAATCGCCACGCCCTGGGAGCAGAATATCGTCAAGCCGGCCATTGAGTTCATCTCCGCCATCCCCTCGGTCGTGCTCGGCTTTTTTGGCGTCGCCGTTTTGGGAGAATTTCTCATCCAGCTTTCACGCTGGGGATTGCTGCCTCATTTCGAACAGCGGCTCAACATCCTCACCGCGGGCATCCTTCTCGCCTTCATGGCCGTGCCGACCATCTTCACGTTGACCGAGGACGCCATCAACAATGTCCCGCGTGCTTTCAAGGAAGCCTCCTACGCTCTCGGCGCCAACCGGCTTCAGACCATCTGGCGCATCATTCTTCCCGCTTCACTTTCGGGCGTCATCTCCGCCGTCCTGCTCGGTTTTGGCCGCGTCATCGGCGAAACCATGGTCGTCCTCCTCTGCGCGGGCAACAGCATCTCCATCCCACCGATGAGCAAGGGCCTGATGATTCTTTTCCAACCCGTCCATACCATGACCGGCATCATCGCCCAGGAGTTGGGCGAGGCGGAAAATGGCAGCATCGAGTGGCGAGCGCTCTTCATGGTCGGACTGCTTCTCTTCATCATCTCTCTGATCATCAACTTCCTGGCCCAGCGCATGGTTCACCGCTTCAAGATTTCCATCGGCTAATCCCCCACTTATGAATTCTTTTAGCCATCATCCTGAATTTGCCGAGAAATCGGTTCGGTCTGTAGCGGCGGTCTATGACCGCCGAGGTAGCCGTCGCGGGCTCCGCGACGGTCCGGCGCAGAGCCTGCGCCGGCTACCAACGGACGACACGGTAGTCGTTGACTACCGCTACAAGACTAACCCATGACCGCCCGCACCCATCCCTTCCGGCGCAAAACCAGTCTCGCCACCTATCAGGAAACGGGCGTCTTCTGGGCCCTGCGCCTCTTCACCTACGTCATCCTGGGATTCGGAGTCATTATTTTCTCCACGATCATCTACAAGGGCTCACCTGCCGTTTTCGGTTCGCAGCGCCTGGACACGACCTTTCCCTTTCTTCACAACGATTTTCTTTTCACCAAACCGCAGACGCTCCACGTCTTCAAGTACAGGGGTGAAATCAAGCAAATGTCGGCGGAGAACTATTACGCCTTCGTTGGTCAGGCGCCCGATGCGCCGCCCACTCCGGCTGCGTCTCCCGCCACCGCTTCCGCTCTCTCCTCGACCGGCGTTAACGCCAGCGACATCACCGACCACGAAACTTACAGCTATGCCGCGGGGGGTATTTGGCCCCAAATCGTCGGCACGGTCTTGCTGGTCATCGGCTCCATGCTCATCGCTCTCGTCCTCGGCATTTTCAGCGCGATTTATCTCAGCGAATACAGCAAGCAGGGCCCACTCATCAGCGCCATCCGCCTGGCCATCATCAACCTCGCCGGTGTCCCCTCCATCGTCTTCGGCCTCTTTGGCGTCGGCCTCTTCGTCCTCGCCTTCGGCTGGAACATCTCGCTCATGGCGGGCTGGTTCACCCTCGCCTTCATGGTCTTGCCCGTCATCATCACGGCGAGCGAAGAATCGCTTCGCGCGGTGCCGAAAGGCTTTCGCGAAGGCTCCCTCGCACTGGGTGCAACCAAGTGGCAGACCATCTACCTCAACGTCCTGCCCTACGCGCTCCCCGGTATCCTCACTTCCTCCGTGCTCGGCATCGCCCGCGTGGCCGGTGAAACCGCTCCCATCCTCTTCACCGCCGCTTATGCCACCAGCGACAAGCTTCCCTGGGAATTGAACATCTCCCCGGACCGCCTCCACTCGGGCTTTCTCGGCTATCTCGAATATCCCTTCGCCTGGCTGCACGATTTCGCCTTCCACGGCGTCAACGCGTTGCCTTATCACATCTATGTCGTAAGTTCCAAAATACCGCAGAATGCATACACCGAGCGGGTTCAGTATGGCACGGCCTTCGTCTTTCTCGCCGTCGTCATGATCATTGCCCTCGCTTCCGTGCTTCTTCGCATCCGTCTTCGCAGCCAACTCAAATGGTAATCCAATCTCCTCTCCCATGAGCCAAATCCCGCCTACAACTATGATGGACGAATCCAATCCTACCGCTCAAGCTGTGGAGGTCGTGCACACACCCGTTGTCACAGCTTCAGCCTCGGAAAAGGCCGCGCGCCTCAACGCCCCGACCGTCATCGACATCAACCACGTCGACTTTTATTACGGCCAGAGCAAGGCGCTTCACGACATCCATTTCCCGATCAAGGAAAAGCTCGTCACCGCCTTCATCGGGCCGTCGGGTTGCGGCAAATCGACTCTCCTGCGCTGCCTGAACCGCATGAACGACCTGGTCGACGGCACCCGCATCGGCGCCGGTTCGATCAAGATTTCCGGAATCGACATCTATGATCCCTCGGTCGATGTCATCGAGCTGCGCAAGCGGGTCGGCATGGTCTTCCAGAAATCGAACCCGTTCCCGAAATCGATCTACGAAAACATCGTCTACGGTCTCCGGCTCCAGGGCATCAACAACAAGGGCCGCCTCGATGAAACCGTCGAGCGCAGCCTCCGCGGCGCCGCCCTTTGGGAAGAGGTGCGCGACCGGCTCCACACCAGCGCGCTCGGCCTTTCCGGCGGCCAGCAGCAGCGCCTTTGCATCGCCCGCGCCATCGCCGTCGAACCCGAAATCATCCTCATGGATGAACCCTGCTCCGCGCTCGACCCCATCGCCACGGTCAAGGTCGAGGAACTCATCCACCAGCTCAAGCAGGACTACACCATCGTCATCGTCACCCACAACATGCAGCAGGCCGGTCGTTGCTCCGACATCACCGCCTTCTTCTACATGGGACGGCTCATCGAAATCGATGCCACCGAAAAAATCTTCACCAACCCCACCCAGAAACAGACCGAAGATTACATCAGCGGACGTTTCGGTTGATTCGCCTTTCTTCATCCATAAATTTCCATTATGCCCATGTCCGCCTCCAACGCTCCCTACTCCAACGGTCCGGCTTCCGAGCAGATCGCCCATATCCGGGAAACCCTCCTGCTCATGGCCAGCCTCGCCGACCGGAACCTTTCCCTGGCCATGCGCGCCCTGGTCGAACGCGATGAAAAGCTTTCCCTCTCCGTCGAAGCCGAGGATTCGCAGCTCGACGAGCTCGAGATCAGCATCGATGAACTCGTCATCAACCATATGGCCACCCATGCGCCCGTAGCCACCGATTGCCGCTTCATGCTTGTCGCCTCGAAAATTTCCAGCAATCTCGAACGCATCGCCGATCAAGCGGTCAGCATTGCCCGCCGCTCCCGCGAATTGAACAAGGAACCCCTCCTCAAACCCCTGATCGACATCCCGCGCATGGCGCAGATTGCCGCCGGGATGCTCCGCGACAGCGTCACCGCGCTCATCGAACGCAAACCCGAACTCGCCCAGGAAATCATCAAGCGTGATAAGGAAGTCGACGTCATCAACAAGCAGCTTGCCCGCGAGCTCACCAGCTTCATGCTCGAAGATCCGGCCACGATCACGCGTGCGCTCAACCTCACCATCGTTGCGCGTTGTCTCGAACGCATTGCCGATCACTGCAAAAACATCGCCGAGGAAGTCTACTATCTTTATCAGGCCATCGACATTCGCCACGAGCGGAGTTCCACTCCTTAAACTCCCGCGAAAGGGTACTTTTATCATCCGTCATCCAAGTTCTACACTCCCGGCTTACTGGTTCTGAAACTGCTTGCGTCCCAACAAACGAATTGATTAAAGAGATTCGGATGATAGCTTGCGGGTTGTATTGTACTATTTGCTGCCGATGAAGATAAAGAGGAGATATAGCAGAGTGCTGCGAGCGGTTCTGCTATTTATCGTTGCGGTTCCCGTTCAGGCGCAAACCCCAGTCGCCGGCGAAACGTCGGTTAACGTAGATTGGTCAAAAGTCGAGATGCCGTCCCGAACCACGCCCACGTTGCAGGTGGTCGTCAATCCGCCGCTCCGTCGGGGCTCCTCCATCCATAATGGCGCCTTCGCCGCCTTACATGATTTGGGCGCCGATTACGTCCGCTACGTGCCGTGGGCGCCCTACCCCAGGCTGGCCGTGGCCGAGCTCGAGCCGCCGACTCCGGACAAGACCTCGTGGGACTTCACGAAGATCGACCCGATGACGATCGATTTTTTCGATGCCACCGAGGGACACTCCACGATTTTCAACTTCAGCACCATTCCGCAGTGGATGTTCACGACGTCAAAGCCGGTTACCTACCCGCACGACCCGGAGCAAGTCACCTGGAATTACACTCAAGGCACGGAACTTCGGGATCCCTCCATGAAGGAGTTATCGGAATATTATGCCCGGCTGGTCAGTTGGTACACGCAAGGCGGCTTTACAGATGAGAACGGGCAGTATCGTGCCTCGGGCTACCACTACCCCATTCCTTATTGGGAAGTCTTCAATGAAATCGATCTCGAGCACAAGTCTACTCCCCAGCAGTACACAGAGCGTTACGATGCGGTGGTGAAGGCCATTCATGCCGTGTCGCCCGATACCAAGTTTGTGGGGCTTGCTGTGGCAGGCCCTAAAAACCAGCTTCCTCTTATCGAATATTTTCTCAATCCGGAAAATCACCGGCCAGGCATTCCTCTCGACATGATTTCCTATCATTTCTATGCGATGCCTGCAGCGGGCGAAACAGCCGACAAGTGGCAGTCCACCTTCTTCAGGCAAGCCGCGGAATTTCTCGGCACCGTCCATAAGATCGAGGAGATGCGGAAGCGGCTCAGTCCAACGACCCAAACGACCATCGATGAACTTGGCGTTATCCTGCCGGATGACAATGGTGGCAGCGATCCGGATAAGAGGATTCCGCGCATCTATTGGAACGCGGCGGGAGCGCTGTATGCTTATCTTTATGTCGAGTTGAGCAAGATCGGCATCGAGGCTGTCGGCGAATCCCAACTGGTGGGTTATCCGACACAATATCCCAGCGTCAGCCTGATCGACTGGAAGAACGGCAAGCCGAACGCCCGTTTTTTGATTTTGAAATTGTTGAAGGATAACTTTGGGCCGGGAGATTTACTCGTGGCGACCGACATCGGATCTGCCAGCACCGCCAATCCCGACCTGGAGATCCAAGGCTACAAGACTAAAACCGGACGGAAACTGCTCCTTATCAACAAACGAAATACGTCCCGAACCGTGAATCTGCCGAAGGAAGCCGATGGGGCGACTATGGAGGAGATCAATCTTTCCACGGGTGAGAATCCCCCTTTATCGACGAATATCAACGGTACTACAGTGACGCTGGCGCCCTTCGAAGTTGCCGTTGTGCATCTTCTGGATAAATAAAGCGCTGCAGTTGAAAGCAGGCCGGGCGTATGAGGCGTGAACAGGCCTCTAATCCAGATGAAAAACTTCTTGAAGAGGAGTGGAAACAGGGCTGCCATCCTCACGAGAAGGCATGATATCTTCCAGTGACCGCCACCAGCGACGACAGCATTCCGTTTGGGCAAGAGCATCCCATTGCGCCTGCTCTTCAATTTCGGCATAGGCAAATAGACAGTGACTTTGGAGATCGAGAAAAATGCTGTAATTGTGAACGCCGTGAGACTTGAGAAGCTCTTCAAGTTCGGGCCAAATGGGCGAATGCCTAAGCTTATATTCGGCCTCCCTGCCGGGATAAAGCGACATGACGAAAGCTTTGCGGATCATTTAATCCCTTTCAAAATTGATTTCAAATAATAGCGGTAGGGCGGCAAGGAGGACAAGCACGGATGGTTACTGCCTGAGCATGTTTCTCGATCGCCACCTGGAGCGCGTCATTTGGCGCGAAGATTCGGGGCAATGCCGCAAGGCTTTCCCAGGTGCAGCGTAGTCATTGCCTCGACCACTTCCGCATTGTTCGTCAATTCTTCGAGAATGTGCTTCGCTTCGCGCTTTGCCTCGGATTTGTCCGCGAAGTTTTTTTTGTTCCCCTCTCAGAAGGATGAAGAGAAAAAGACCAGGATCAGTTTCAAAAAGATAACTTATTTCCCTGAAGTGCGACGCGCAGGATGCTTGCGCTCCCAGCTGTTTCGCGGCGACGTCCATCCATCCGTCTGAAAAGCGCGAATCAAATCGCGCATCGCCCGCGCATCTTTGGCCGCGCAACGCGCCCAAACGAACCTTGTTTCCACCGGACAATCATCTGCGTATGCGTTCATAATATGAATTTCATTTAATGGTTATTCGATCTTCGTATCGGTCTTTGGATTTAAAATCTCAGGTAAAAGCCGTTAATTTTTATCCATAGGGGTCTTTATCCCTCTTCCTAAGCCTGAATCAGGCAGCCGCCATGCCAAACTGCCTTGGCATTCTTTCCCCACGAGGGAGAAAAAATATATCCCTCTTAAAATGGCTCCTTACGATCCATTCCACTTCCCATATTCTCTCTGCAAAATGCAAGATCGCCATGCTACCTCCCACGCCATTTGCTTGGAGAGATCTCCCCCTTCGGGTACGGCAACATGAGCGACTTGTAACGTGGCCCGCGGATGGTTCATGCTAAATTAAACCATCCAAGAGGTCCTATGAAGATACTCGTTCTCGAAGACGACGCCAAAATCGCCTCGTTTGTCGCCAAGGGGTTGCGCGAAGCTGGTTTTGTCGTCGATATCAGCGCCAACGGCCAGGAAGGCTGCGAGTTGGCCCGTAAAAATCCTTACGATGCTGCCATCGTCGACCTCATGCTGCCCAAGCTCGACGGCCTCAGCGTCATTGAGCAATGGCGGACCGACCAAATCAAGATCCCCGTCCTCATCCTCAGCGCCAAGCGCTCGTTGGATGATCGCGTCAAGGGACTGCAACGCGGCGGGGACGATTATCTCACCAAGCCCTTTTCCTTCGCCGAGCTTCTTGCCCGGCTCCAGGCTCTCATTCGCCGCTCCGGCTCCTCGGCCATCGTCACCAGCCTCACTTTCAGTGATCTCAAGATGGACCTCCTGACCCGCGAAGTTTGGCGCGGCACCACCAAGATCGAACTCCAGGCGCGCGAATTTCTCCTCCTCGAATATCTCCTGCGCAACCAGAACAAGGTCGTCTCCAAGACCATGATTCTCGAGCATGTCTGGAATTATCATTTCGATCCGCAAACCAACGTCGTCGACGTGCTCGTCTGTCGCCTCCGCAACAAAATCGACCGCGATTTTGAGCCCAAGCTCATCCACACCCTTCGAGGCGCAGGTTACAGCCTGCGGTTACCTTAGGAATCCGTCATCCTGAGCTTGTCGAAGGATCGGACACATGTAGCCGCCGCCGTAAGGCGGTGGCAAAGAACCACGCCCTTACGGGCGCGGCTATGGAAGATCAAGCGTGTCCGATCCTTCGACTGCGCTCCTGCGCGTCCGCGGACGACCGGGAGGTCGTCCCTCCAAAAAATGCCCCCGAAGCTTGCTCCGGGGTTCTTTGCTATCGGTTTTCATGGCAAAATGGTATAAATGGAGTCGCCTTTCACCTTCTTTATCCATGCTCGCCCCCCGCAAAGCGATTGATTCGAATCCCGGAACGGAGAAAAAAGACGCCCGCCGATCCCTTGTCCAGCCGCTCGGCTTCAGCATCCGGCTCAATCTTTGGTACACCTGCTTCTTCGTCTTTGGAGCACTGGCCCTTTTTCTCCTGGCCTACGTCCTCCTGGCCCGCGAACTGCGGGAAGGCGACCGCGAAATCGTCCGCTCCAAACTCGACGCCTGCCGCGCGTGGTACGCCCAGGGCGGCGTCGATGCGTTGCAGCAACATTTCCAGAGTGAAAGCGGCTGGGAAAGGGCCTCGACCTTTCTCGAAGTCATGAACGCCAACCAGGAATTGCGATTCTTTCATTCGCCGCAAAACTCTCCGGATGAAGCGATTCTCGCCCATCTTGGCGGTCACCCCACGTCGAATGAAATCGACTGGCTTCCCCCCGTCCGCTCCGCCGAACAGCACATGGTCTGGATCATCGCGCGAACCCGGCTCGCCGATGGTTCCGTCATGGAGGTCGGACGCACGACGGAAAATCGCGACGAACTCCTCCGTCAATTCCGCACCGTATTCCTCCTCGCCATCGTCCCCATGGTCATGCTCGGATTCTGCGGAGGCGCTTTCATCACCTACCGCGCCCTCGGCCCCATTCGTGAAATCATCGGCGCGGTCCGCTCGATCATCCAGACTGGCGACCTCCGCGCCCGCGTGCCCGGCCCCCGCACCGAGGACGAAATCGACGAGCTCGTCACCCTCTTCAACCGCATGCTCGAACGCAACGAGGCGCTCATCGGCGCCATGCGTGACTCGCTCGACAACGTCGCCCACGATCTGCGCACGCCGCTTACTCGTCTTCAGGGCAGCGCGGAGCTCGCCCTCCAACAGGAAGACCCCGCCCAGATCAAGGAAGCGCTCGCTGATGCGGTCGAGGAGGCCGAACGACTCAACGCCATGCTCTGCACCATCATGGACATCTCCGAAGTTCAGGCGGGCGCCCTCAAGCTCGACCTCGAAACCTTCCCGCTCGCTTCCGTCGTGCGCGGCCTGATCGATCTTTACGACGACGTCGCGCAGGACAAAAACATCACCGTCTCCGAAGCCATCGATCCTGCCGGACAGGTGACCGCCGACCGGAACCGCCTTCAGCTTCTGCTCAGCAACCTCCTCGACAATGCGCTCAAATACACCCCCCATGACGGCCGCGTCGAGATCGGCGCGGACTTCGCCGCCGACGCCACCCGCATCACCGTGCGCGACACCGGCATCGGCATCGAGCCGGAAGATTTGCCCCGCATCTGGGAACGGCTCTATCGCGGCGACAAAAGCCGTTCTCAACGCGGCCTCGGCCTCGGTCTCAGCCTCGTTAAAGCCTTTGTCGAAGCCCACCGCGGAACCATCACCGTCCAAAGCGAATCGGGCCACGGCTCGCTCTTCACCGTCACCCTGCCGAGGTAGCTCCGCGATCTCCGGGCCCGGAAATCTTTTCTCCCCGTCGCCCGGAGGCCGACGGCTACCCCGCCCCGTCATAGTGAGATTCCATCATCCTGAGCGGAGCGACACCTTGGGATGTCGCGCAGTCGAAGGATCAGTTCCGACCTCTGGAAAAAGGTTGGCCGAACTGATCCCTCGACAAGCTCGGGATGACAGAATCGCTGGATGTTAACCGCAAACTGTACCACTACCCACCTCATCCCGAGCTTGCCCCAGGATCGATTCACCCTTAAAACAAAAGGGTCATGTCCGCGACTCCATCTGCCTCAGCCACCGCCAAACCGTGCCCCTTCGAGCGTTATATCAAGCCCTATTTAAACCCCTATTACCTGACCGTGGCGGCGGTCCTGGGCGCGATTACCACCGTCTTCGGCGCGTTGACCCTGGCGCTCATTCTCATCGCTGCTAATTTTAATATCCTCAGCTGGATCGAATAAAGTCCCGGTTCATTTTTACTCGTCCTATGCTAAAATGGGACATGCTTGCGACGGCGTCTCCCTTGGTTCACATGCAGATCGCCATTCCCGACGCCCGGCAATGCCTCCTCTTCGCCGCTCCATTCCTCAGCATGGCTGCCCTCTATTGGCTATGGCGGCATTCCGATCGACTCATCGACTGGCTCTTCCCGCACTGGGAATGGGAAAGAAAACTCGGCTGGCTGAATGCCACCGCCAATCGCCGTGCGGACACAGCCATGCGCTGGATCGGTTACGCCGTCTACGCCGTGCTCGGCTGCGCCTTGGGAGGCATCCTCTGGGGTTCCTCGGCCTTTGACGATATCGCGCAGGAAGCCCCG
>Ga0206848_1024_pt1 | contig 44105 bp, 44 predicted proteins | sample Alteio_BWOrgCont_18_FD_152635 | JGI IMG/M metagenome (GOLD analysis project Ga0206848, IMG submission 152635) | Enriched cells from forest soil in Barre Woods Harvard Forest LTER site, Petersham, Massachusetts, United States -... | ecosystem: Environmental > Terrestrial > Soil > Temperate forest >...
ACTAAAAGTAAAAATAGTAGGTGAGCCAAAAAAACAGGAACTGTTTAGTGATGAGCACATTAAAGGCGGGCTAGAAAAAATTGGAATCGGCTTCACCCTTACAAGTGCAGGCGGAGAGACATATGGAATTACGCAAGCGTTTAATGAGGATAATGGAATTCATAATGGAATCCGAACATTCGGTCGTATTGTAGCACCTCCTGTTACTGGCTTAGGACTTGTCACAACAGTAGTTGGTGTTGGAGAAACTCTTGCTGGAGTAGGTGCTAAGCTATTTAAAAAATAGAAATAAAAAATATAATATTTTCAAACAAAGGGATTATTTATGAATAAAAAATACATAAAATATTACCTCCTTCCCTCAGCTCTTATACTGAGTATAGGAAGTGCACCATCAAAGGCTGCTACTATTGATATACCTGAAGAGAACGTGTTTTGTCCACATAGCATTGCGGCAAAAGCAAAGGTTGTCTATGACAGCGATCAAAAGGAATTTTCAGTTGTTCTAGGCGGTGCCCAGAAGAAAATAAATAAGCATGATGTTTCTGGTATCCCCTCAGATTTAACAGCTCCCCAAATTGAAAATTTTTTAAGGATTGGATACTTCTCTGTAAATCAAATTGGTGAAGATTACTCCTTGAAGGCTAACTTTCGATTGAATGGTGGGTCTGGGAAAAAGGGAGGATCTTCTCTATTAGATAAGGCTGGAAAAGTTCAAACCGGTCAATGGGTCGTTGATTCTGTCCTAAGCGTTAGTGGCCATCGAACAAGTGAAGAATGGTTAAAACAAGGTAACCATCGCACGCCTTCCGAATGGTGGAGTCAAAAAGATCACCGCTCAATTGGTGAATGGTTTGCTGGAGTTCCTTCTAGAAATAGCAGAAATTCAAAAAAATAATTGAACGGTGTAATCAAAGGAGATTCCTACAGCAAGCCTCCCTATCTGCAAGGAATCTCCTCTTAGTTGTTACGATCATTTCTTCATATGCATGTAACAAATTAAGAAAAGAGAGCCATATATTTTTAACTGATAAGGACGACATACAATGCGTTATATGAAGTCTAAAAATTTTTTAATTTTAAGCTTTTATATTATTTTTAAGCTTGGAACAAGTGTTGGAAATGCAATGAGAGATGAAGACGAGGAAATAACTTATAATAGATTCATCAGAACCCAAGCTAGCATAATAAAGAATGACAAAAACATTAATGATCAAGTAGAAACACCTTTCCCAATATACCTTGTTCCAATTTTTCTACCAGCAGACCAATTTTCACCAGGAATATCTCGCATATTTAAAAAAGACAATGAAGAAATACGAGAACAGACTAACTTAGTTGCAAGAGCTAAAGGAACTTTTTCTGAGATTTATAGATGGATAATAAATTTCGTAATAAATAATTTATTCAGAATGAAAAAGTTTAAAAATTAAAATAAAATGCTTAACATGTTTGTTGATAACAGTATTAATCTTATCAATAAAATAGATCCTGCTAATCTGTAGGAGGTCTCTTAAATCTTTCTCCCTGAATTATATAAATTTAGGGTGGGTCATAATCTTCAGCGTTTATCATCTCTTCTAAGAAAATTGTAATATCAGCGTTGGTAAAAGAGGATAAACATGCTGCGATTTTTTTTGCTTTATCCTCTTCTTTCTCTTTATATAAATTAGTAGAGTATTTAACTAACTCCCTTATTTGTTTGTCATCTAAAGTGTAATGACCCCCAAAAAATGGAGTGTGCCGTAGAGAATCAATAGGAGGTTAAGATGACATAACTGAAAGATTGATCATAAGCTTTACAAGAGATGAAGGTAGGTCCTTCGGAGTCGGTTTTCAGGAATTGGCTTCAAACCACCTTAAGCGGCTTTAATAAAGAGTTGAGGTCGTAAGCGTTAAGGAAAAATCCATCACTTAAAATGGGAAGGTGACAATCAAGAAGACGAACGAAAGTAACCCACTGAAGATGTATAAACATTACATTACGGAGGAAGGCTTTTCGTATATTTAAATGGTAAGGAGGGTATTTATTGCAAAAATCGTGAGAAAACAAGAAAGTTTTTAGAAGCTGTATATTTTATTATGAGAACAGGAGCGCAATGGCTTGAATTATCACCACTCTATGGGAATTATAAAACTGTACATAAACGTTTTTTGGCTTGGTCAAAAAAGGGAATTTGGAATGATATTCTTTCCTATTGTTCAAAAGATTATGATGGGGAATCATTTATAATGGATGGATCTATAATAAGAGCTCATGCCTGTGCCAGCGGGTATCAAAAGAACCAACAAGAAGAACAAGCTTTAGGTCGTAGTAAAGGAGGCTTTACAACCAAGATTCACGCGCTTGTTGATGCTTTGGGAAACCCACTTAGATTTATTTTGACTCCAGGTCAAGCCAGTGAAGTCAAACAAGCCCCAGAGCTTATCAAAGGAATTACTGACGCTAATATTCTTGGAGATAAGGCTTTTGATTGAGATGAATTGCTCAATCAAATTATCTCACAAAATTGTACCCCGGTTATTCCACCACGATCAAATCGTAAGGTCCAAAGAGAGGTTGATTATTATTTGTATAAAGAACGACACTTGATTGAATGCTTCTTTTCAAAAATAAAGCATTTTAGACGTGTCTTCTCGCGGTTTGATAAAATGGCCGCGGCTTATATGGGATTTTTAGCGTTTGCTTCATCCATCATTTGGCTACGATAACAAAAGTGGATGGAACCTAGTAATTTTTGATTTTAATTAAAAAAATTGTTTGCCATATTGAATAATTTCGTACATTACGCCGAAAAAATTATGGGAGGTGTATGTACAGACGACCACTTTATCAAAAAGTTCTTAGCAGAATCAAAGACTCCAAAGGATTCATGCAAGTTTTAGCCGGTCCTCGGCAAGTTGGAAAATCAACCCTTGCTCATCAAATTAAAGATTCCATTTCCTTTCCAGCCCATTACGCTTCTTCAGATACTACAGCCTTACCTGATGCAAGCTGGATTAAGCAACAATGGGAAATTGGGCGCTTAAAGGTGAAAGAAGTAAGCTCTCCTAAAGGAGCTTTACTCATTTTGGATGAGATTCAGAAAATTCCTGACTGGTCTAATACAGTTAAAGGGCTTTGGGATGAGGACGTTGCAAATAAATTAAATCTAAAAGTCTTCTTCTAGGATCAGCAACGCTTCTTATTCAAACGGGACTTGGAGAGAGCTTAGCTGGAAGGTTTGAAGTTATTCCTGTTCCTCATTGGTCTTATCAAGAATGCCGGGATGCATTTGATTGGAGTCTTGAGCAATATCTTTATTTTGGAGGATATCCCGGCGCTGCTAGGTTAATTGAGGATGAAGACCGCTGGTCACAATTTATTATTGATTCTATCATAGAAACGAGCATATCACGTGATATAATGCTTATGACTCGTATTCATAGCCTGCTCTTTTAAGGCGAGTTTTTGAGTTAGGGTACCATTTTACAGGGCATATCTTCTCCTATCAGAAAATGCTTGGGCAACTTCAAGAAGCTGGAAATCCTTCTACCTTAGCCAACTATCTTGAACTCCTTTCAGCAGCTGGTCTTGTGGGAGGGCTTCAGAAATTCTCTCCTGATCCCTTACGTCAACGTGCTTCGAGTCCCAAGTTACAAGTCTATAATACAGCTTTATATACAACTCAGAACCATCTTTCTTTCAAAGGTATGCAACGAGATAGAGAAACTTGGAGAAATCTTATAGAAGCAACCATAGGAGCGCATCTTATCAATGCTTCTTTAGGAAACAAGTTAGAAATCTTTTACTGGAAAGAGGGAAATTATGAGGTTGATTTTGTTATCCGCAAACGGGAAACAATTGTTACAATTATGCTAAGTCCTTTCAAAAAAGGAGTGAGACCAGGAGGAGTTGAGATCTTCTCAGAAATATACAATCCTGATCAAAACCTTATTGTTGGAGAAGGAGGAATCCCTATCGATACGTTTCTGTTAATGCCCCTTGAAGCTTGTATAGAACAAGTCACTGGTGAGGCTAAGAAATCGGCTTAAAAAAGAGATTTAGAAAGGAGAGGCAGAGATAACTCTGCCCCTATATTTTTGCATATAATACCGAGTTAGCCTTGGCTACTGGGATCATTTTCTGAAAACTCACTTACCCATTTATATAAAGGAATTTGTTTAGGTAAGTTTTTTGATGCCTTCTCAAGTAGTTCAGGGTGTTTCTCATAATATTGATGTACACTCTGCTTTTGTCCTGCACCTTGAGATTTTTCAGCTTGCTTATCATAATCAGCTACCTGTGACTTATGATGCCGGATAAGGTTTTGCTCCTCTAGTCCTTCAAGTAAAAGATTTGGATTAATCCCGGCATTAATTTGACTGCTAGAGATTCCGAGTAGCATAACACCACTAAGAATGAGTTGTTTATGTAATTTACACATAATATTCTCCTTTTAATAAATTTAAAATACATATACTCAAGACATTAGCCTCTGAGTAATTATATTTTTGCTTTTAATAATGATTAGATTAATCCGCTTTATTTACTTTGGGCGATAACCCCTGTAAGGGATAAACGCGGGGGTGGAGAATTTTCGATGCTTTAAGTTTGAATGAGTTTAGGCGTTCGAATCTGTTCAGTATAATGGGATACAAAAAAAACAACAATATTCGCCAATACACCAGGAACTAAACTCTCAATTAAGTGTATGTCTGTCTGGATAAACAAATTCCATATAAGAACTGTAATTATACCTGCAACGACGCTATAGAGGAAAGTTTTAGTACTAGCTTGTAATCCTAATATACCGGAAAAAAATGGGATAAGAACCACGGGACCCCAAAAATCTAAAACACCAATAATTACATCAAAAATACTCTTACATGAAGTTGATATGATAGCCGCAATGAATCCAAATAAAAAAACAGCGCTTCTTAATGTTATCAACTCGAATTTTTGTAAATCTTTGCTGCTTATGATACTTAGAAAAGGATTCAGAACATCATGAACCAATGAAATGCTTGAAACATTCATCTCTGCATCTGCCGAAGACATCACAACTGCAAACATTCCTGCAACGCATATACCCTTAATAAATATTGGTTGATAATCAATAATAAAAGGGATAATTAAATTTGGATCTAAAGTAGGTTTCAAAATAAATGCAAAGAGCCCTAGACTTGCAAAAATACAGTAAAAAATGGTTTCTAACCCGCCAGTTATATAAACAGCCTTCTTAGCCTGAGAAACATCTTTTGTCATCAGCATCCGCTGAACGAAAGCTGGCCCTACAAAGGGTAAACAAAATACTAAAAACAAACTTATTTCTTTTAAAACGCTGAGATTAGGAGAAGTAATTTTTGAAAACTTAGATACTGCGTGAGGAGAATATTCTCTTATTGCCTCAATATTTTTTAAAGCCGTATAAGATATTAAAAGAAAACCTACACTTAAGATGATAAACTGTACAGAGTTTGTACGTATAATAGATTTAATTCCTCCATAAGAAGAATAAATTATAAGTATAAAAGTTCCTATTATAATTCCGTAAAAATGGGGAATTCCTATTAAAAAATAAAATAAATACCCTATGGCACTAATCTGAGCGCTAATAAACCCAAGAGAGAGAAATATACCGGCAATACCTGTAATAATTTGCCCAGACTTCCCATAGAAACTTCCCATGATTTCTCCCATTGAAATCATGTCCTTAAATTCAAATAGGCGTGGGCATATGTACTTAGCTATAAAAATTTTGCTTATAGGATATCCAAGAAGTATAAATAAATAGCAGATACCATCAGTAAATACCTTTTCAGCTGTTCCAAATACAGAACCTGCACCCATGCCCGTAGTTAATAAAGTAGCCACAAGCATCCATGTTGGGTAATCCCTATTAGCGACGGCAAAAGCCTTGACGCTCCTAACATTCTTCCCCGAAATGATTCCTAAACCTGAAATTAAAAAAAAATATAGCAAAATAATAACATAATCAATTGTGTCCAACTTAATTTCTCCTATGAGTTTGTGGTTTTATCTCACAAAAGTATTGAGTTAAAGTTAAAGGAAGTATTATTTTTGGTAATGGCCTTTTCTCTGAGGGTATCTGCAAGATCGACTAGATTTCTATATCCTGTTTTATCCCTGATATTGTTCAGATGATCCTCAACAGTACGCGGGCTAATAATTAATTGCTTTCCTATTTCTTTTATTGTACGCCCTGTCGTGTAATAATAAAGACATTCTGTTTCTCTTTTTGTTAGACATACAATCTTATTGTCTTTACTTAAAACATTTATCTTATCTATTTTAATTTGCTCTTTAAAGTTCACAGCTTCGGGTGTTTTTAATAGACTTGATCCATCAGGAAGATAAAATGTATGGGAATCAAAAAGAAAATCGATTTTGTCATTTGCTACCTTTTCAATCAAAAAAGAACCCTTTTGAAGGAAATATTGAGTAAATTTAATGAGTTCCTGCATGTGACATAAATATAAAGAATTAATTCCTTCTTTTTCAGGACTTGTAGTGAATAAAAATTGATCCATAAAATCTTCCTTTACGTCGAGTATGGATAATCCATGGGCACGTTGAAAATTATTCTCCATATCTGTGTCTATATGATGAGGGGAGGAATTGACGTAGTCCCAAATACTAATACCTGATCTATATAAACTTGGATGCCTTTCAAATTGCGAGTCTTTATAGTAATCTTGGTTAAAATAATGCTCAGCCCATTTTGGATTTGTTGTTAACCGTGCTTTCGTCCCATCAGAATAAGTTCGTATCCAATCAAAGTTTTTTACACCAATAAATTCAAATAAAGGTGAACATATTTGGGAAACATCATTGCTTAATAAGAGAAACTTTTTATTTTTTATATTCATGATAAAACCCGAAGCAATTAAGTTGATTACTTATAATTCATATTAGCCAAATTCATTGTTCACTGACAATCCGTAATTCTCACGGGTAAGATTACTATTTTTTTCATAATAATTTGTCATAGAATAAAAGTAAATAAAATGATTTATGTGAGTGAAATCGGATGCTAATGAAACTGCTCCGTCTCAGTGCTTGGCTTCAGTATTCAGCCTCGAATTTTTCCCTTGTCACCCAAACGACTGATTCCCGGAGTTCCTTACAAAAGCCTCAATCAAGCTGCCGCCACTTCTACGCCGGACACCACTGTAATCGGGTAACTGATGAATTTATCTGGAAGGAAATAGAAGCCTCTCATTTCGATATCATTTGAGCTCCTTAACGACGCTTCTTCAGTGGTTTACTTTCGTTCATCTTCTTTATCATCACCTTTCCATTTTTTTATGGCCCTTTCCTTAACGCTCACGACCTCAACCCTACCTTCATCTTTTGTAAAACTTATGATCAATAATCAGTTATGTCGTTTTAGCCTCCTATCGATTCTTTACAGCACACTCTAGTTTTTGGGGATGTTACGGCTTCTAAGTTTAGATAGGAAGATAAGAACGCTGTTAAAGCCAGGAAGCGCATCAAAAAGCTTAGGACTCTCCAAATAAATTTCTTTACAACACTTATGTAATTCTTATTAATCCTACCAAAAATTCTAAAAAATAAATAAGAAGGCATCTTATAAATTTTTTCTCGAAAAAAGTTTTTTAAAATATATAACTATCAGCGCGATAAGCTAAGAGGCATGAAGTACCGGAAGCAAAGTCACTGTGTATATTATTGCGAATATCATATGGTATTCGCAACGAAGTATCGTCGGAAGATCTTCAACGATGGGATATTCGAATATATGAAAGAGCGGCTGAAACAAGTAAAAGATCATTACCCCGAGATAGATATTTTAAAGATAAATCATGATAAAGATCACATCCACATTTTAGTAGTCATACCGCCTAAATTTTCAGTTGGACAGGTGGTGAGAATATTAAAATCAAATACGAGTCGAGATTTAAAAAGGAAGTTTCCAGTTTTAAAGGACGTGTATTGGGGAACAGATGGGATATGGTCAGATGGATATTTTGTTTCAACAGTAGGGATTAATGAAGAAGCCATAAAGAAGTATATAGAACAGCAAAGAAAAGAAGATTCGGGGCAAGTGCAACTTGTACTCGGCCTTTAGGCCGACAAGCTACCACGGGCGTAAGCCCGTGGATGTTCACAGCTATAAAAGTCTTTTTTCTATCTTTCTCATAATTTCCTTCTCATTTTTTTTCTCCCCAGCACCTTTAATAATTTCTTCTAAACAAATTTTCTGATCTTCTTGATCTTCATATAATTCAAACGCACGAATAAAAAGAGGTTCCAACACTGCAAAGGACTCCAATTGATCAATCGCAGGAAGCAAAGGTAGTAACACTTCATCAATGGCATCAGCTGGACCAAAATTAAATGAAGGAGGAACCCATTCAATGAACTCAGAAAGAATTTTTCTATTTTCTGGGGTAAGAGGTTGAAGTGCTTTGATAAGGAGCATCCAATCTTCACTGCTGTGACTACCCTTTAAATTAGAGTAGCATTTACTCTTATAAATTTCATCAATCCAATTAATAAGGTCAATTAAGTCATCAATAGGACATTCTTTTAACACTTCAACATAATCAGAAAGGTATGATACTGTCTCTTCTGGTTCTATTTCGAGACTACAAATACTTTCATGTATTTTATAATATAAGAAAAGGAAATTATCCCATGACTTCTCATCAACCATATGCGACGATTTTAAGAAATCTTCAAAAATAACCATCCTATTTTCTAACGTAAAATCATCCGAAATGTGATTCTTACCCATGCTCGGATCATATTCGAGATCAAAAACTAGAGCAGCAAGCTTTTTTGCTTGTCTATAATTAGTGGGCCTAAGGCAAGAGGATAGGCCCCTTATGAGCCAAGGCAGATGGCTTTTTATGATAGATCTTTTTTCGTTCTCGCTTTCATTCTCTAATACAATGCAAAGAATTTTCATTACTTGATGCTGATGTTCAGAATCACCAATTTCTCCAACTGCTCTCTCTACTTCGTGTTTCTCCTCGGTTTGAGGAATCTGAGAGATAAGCTCTTTTAAATATTCACGATCCTCACTACCAAGCCGAATAACCGGATTACGAACCGACTCTAGAGTAATTGGTGACCATACAGCTTCATGCCTAACCAGCCTATATTCCCCATGCATTCCAAATTTTTGCATAAAAAACTCGATATAACCATAAGCTTCTGTAGGAGTTATTTGAATATTAGTGTGTGTCTGGTTTGGTATATTGGCTAGTGGTTGCTTAGCCGGATTTTGCTGAGGAGTAATTGTGAGGTTTTGAAATAGCATTTCAAGCAATGCAGTATATTTTGTTGGATCTAAGAGAGCATGTACCTCTCTAAGCGCTTTTGCCATAGCTTTAACCTTCCCATCAGAAATGAGAACGTAAGGAAGAAGATATACATTATAGGGGCACCTTATCATAAATTCCCTCATGTAAGCTGCTGTTTCCTTTTGTTTTTGAGATCCTTCATATTCTATATTTGAAAGGCGAGTGTTGATCATTGCATAAATATCTTTATTTAAAACGGCCTCTAAGTTGGGTGTCTCAGCAAAAAATTTAGAATCAGAAATAAATAGGGCATCATCACGTCTATATACTCCATCAAAGCCGTTATCCTTTCCTCCACCATACTTTGCATCCTTTTTACAAAAACTTAGAGATTGCATGGTAATATCTGCGGCTAATTCACCAATTTTTCCCTTTTCAATCTTTAAAGCCTGATCTTTTCCTTTTTCAGTTTTTAAAGTCTGATCTTTTTCTATTTTCTTAAGGTTTATTTTACTTCTTTTAAGCACGACAGGAGTGAGGGCATCTTGAAGTTCTCCAAAATAGAAATAGCCTTCTAAATTTTTACCTCTGTCTTTCTGGTTCCCTTTAAATTCATTAAAAAACGAACAAATTTGTTGAGCATTCTTAGGTGATGGGAACGGATCTTCTTGAGTTATAAAGCTAGCTATAACACTTAAATGAGGCCGAGACTCATCTTGAATTCTTAATGGAAGAAGATCTAACGCAGCATTGTTAGGAGAACTTAAAACATTTCCATTATACCGAATTATTCTTGAAGCCCTTATGGTATTCGCATTGGTGGTGAATGGGAGGACTTTCAAGCTTATGTGAGGTTGTTGCTGTGAATATAAACAAGTAATGCTAAACCAATCTGGAAAAGTTAAAGTTACTGAATAAGGCTGTAACACTTCTTGAGCGGGATGAGATAAATAGTATATAGCGCGTCCAGTTCTTAAGGGGGTTGCTCGTTTAGTTTTTACGGGGGATTGTTGAGCTGTAACTCCTAGAACATCAACAAATTCTTGTGTGTTTGTATCAAAAAAAGCAATTCTAAGGTGCTTGTTGAACTTCAGAAGCTGGTCAGGAGCTCTTTGAACATATAGATCTTGAGCACCATTTCCCAGAAAAATCTCCTTTCTAGGTATAGAGCGCGGAAGATCAATTAAATCTATATCCGCTACAATAACAGAGAAACAGGATGAAGACCAAAGTAAGAAAATAAATGGGCTGTAAATTCTGGGTTTTGGCATAAAAAAGTTCATTGTTACTTCCTAGAATTTTTTAATGTATGGTCTATGAATGGCTTAAGTTCTGCTTCCAAAAAGCATCCAAATTTTTCCAGCTTCAGAAAGGTTGACTCCAGTTTTATTGCGTGTTTGAGTATAACAAAAAGCACGGGTAACAAGGTCGTCTGAGGGTATATCTGTGCAGGTGAAAAAATCATATGCGCCCATAAGTGTAAGAGCTAACCCAGTGGCACATCCTACAAGATAGTTATTTTGACTATTAGAATGATTAAGGTAAGGTAGGTAATTAGAAAGTGCATAAAATCCTGCTGTTGCTGTGCCAATTTCTAAAGTTCGTCGAGGTAGCTTTGTAAAAATATGAGAAACTGTGTCAATAACCCCTTCTGTAATAGTGATTTCGATAGGAGTCCCAACGTGCTTCGTAGATGCTCCAAAATCTATATCTAGATGTCTGTGAAAATGTAAAATATTAGTCAATGGCAATTTTTCATATAAGCTTTTTGTAAAAACTTCATCGCCGATTTTTGATGAAGAGAAATTGATTATTTTAACTTGATTCTCAGATAATTTGTAGGTGGATACAAAGCGGCTTGCTGCTAAAGCTGCTACTGATCCCCCTAATCCATATCCAGTAAAAATATATTCATATTCACTTTTATTTTCCGGATTTAGGCTGCTGCTCAATTTCTCATGCAAGCTTTTTTCTATATCAAAAGCTTGTCTATCTATTTTCCCTTGTAAATTATAGTTTGGAGTGGCCTCTATAAGGTCTTGCTCTGCTCTTATAAAGGATTTTTTGCCATGATAGGCAATAACAAAGCGTTTTTTGGTATTATTCTTCCAGATCCCTCCAGTAGCACTACTTTTCTTATCTTCTACAAAGTTTTCTAAAGACCACTCCGGTAATTCAGATGTCTTTTTACCTTGATATGTCATTCTTAAAAACCCAGTAACCGTCTGGATGTCTTCATAGGGAAGATCAATAGCAGGGGGGTAACCAGAAAGAAGATCCTGAGAAAAAATGGCAACTACAAAATTTACGATAATAAAAAAACTAACTTTCTTCATTTTTACCTTCCTTTTTAAAACCAATTCATAATCTTTTTTCCAATGCGTACACCTACATACCCTACACCAATACCTATACCTCCTAAAACAATGACAGGAGCCGCTACAGTTACAGCTGCAGGCAATGTTGCTCCTGCAGAAAGAAGTCCTAAGCTTGTTGCCCCAGAAGCAACTACACCATTAATAGTTGTAGTGGTAGCCACAAGAACTGCAGTAGTACCTGTTACTGTTGTACCTGTAGCAACAGTGGTAGCAGTTGTCGCTCCAATATAGCCAGCAATCCCCCCAACTCCTCCTACCACGCTTTCTCCAAGAATAGTAGAAGTATTTACAGGAGGCCTTATGTCAGCTGACGGATTACCAATAATCCACATCTGTGCATGTTGAAATTGTGGGTTAACTGCTGGATAAGGCGGCGGCTGATGTTGAAGAAGAGTTTTCAAGGCTACATTACTATAATATTCATTATTATAATAACTGCTAATATGCTCTCGATTTACAAAATTTACAAAACCAGTATGATTAGAGCAAATTCTGACTAAAGGTTCAAGAAATCTTTCAGGGTAAGCAATAGATTTCATTCCCACGGTATTAGAAAGATATTGATTAATAAAAGTATCTTGGGCAACAGGTAATCCAAATTTGTCAAGAAGCCTCATATCAAAAGTAATGCAGTTTAATACATCTTCTGAAAAAGGTCCCATATTATAGCCTTTTGCACAATATCGGGGAAAATCGCTTCCATTGTTCAAAGTACGCAAAGAATCAATAGCAGTTATAATATCTTGAATAGAAAAGGAGTTGTTGTTATCCATCCTTTCCCAGCGAAAAAGTTCAGTATTTGCAGCTAAACGCATAAATCCTGATGTGCCTAAATTACACTGATACTGAAAGTTACCATTACCTATCATTGAAGGAAAACTATAATTTTGTGGTAGATTGGTATAATGGTTTAAATAGAGTCTTTTAGCTCTATTTAATGTATTCGCACCATAGAGATAATAATTTAATGTAACAACAGAATCTTCGGTAAAAATTTTTGGAGCGGCAGCTTTAGTAAGGACATTTTTGGGCAAATATTTTATTTCAGCTGCCCATAAATCATTATATTGATTGTGTTGATTTACTATTTCATATTTTATGACAAGACGAGTTCCATTTAAGCCGCAGGTTGATCTTCTATTGTAAGGAGTTTCCTCTTCATCTGCTTGCGCATCTAACCTACATAAACTATAAGAAACTCTTCCAGCATTACATTCAGAAAAATGTACGAATAAAGTGAGTGATATTATTATGAATGCCCTTATCATAAATTCTCCCTAAAAAAGCTTTTTATTAAATTTGAAGTTGATTCTCTCTCTATTAATTTTTCTAATTTTTCATAGTCTTCCAAACAGATTGCTATATTCTGTACTTCAAGAAATTTCCTTTTTACAAGTCCTTCTTCAGGAACAGCATGCATCTTAATAAGAGCATCTCCACCAAATGCAACTAAACCAGCTTTTTTCATCAAAGATGGTGCCCATTTATAAATAGCCGCCATACTTAGAGCTTCACTGAGTTTTGTCTTAATATTAACCATTCTCAAGTTACGAGGGTGAAAGGTTTGAGCATAATCAGTTGCTAATCCCAAAAGATGCTCATCTGGCTTTATACAAATCCATATGCCAGTTCTTGAATACCAATTGAATTTTGTGGGAGGAACATAAGGGACTAAATCAGCTTCATTCGCAAAACAGAGAATGTTGTGTTTTGGGACTAGATTCTCAATATGCTTACTTAGTGTTAAATCACCAATATTAGGAGCTGAAAAATTGACTACTTTTAATTGATTCTCCAAAACCCCATTAGGAAAAAGAGTTCTATCTGCAGCTAAATTTCCAGCACCCAACATAGAAAGAGCTCCTCCTAAGCTATGACCCGTTAAAATATATTCGCAAGGTCCATTAGCGTCTTGTTGAGCATGCAAAAGAGCACTTCTTAAGCTTACACTTAATAATTCGAACATCTCGCTAAAACCAGTATGTACATAACCAGAAAGGCCGATGCACGTAGCATCTCTTTTCTGAGCCTTAAAATCACACCACCAATCAAAAACCGTATCGCTTCCTCGAAAAACAACTATAAGTTTCCTTCCATTACGAAATATTGCACCAGCATGCGGATCATCCTGCCCAGAGTTATGCAAACGAAAAGGATAGTTCGGCCAATTTAGATTCATATAATAAGAATTTATTTGATTGCCCTGATGTTGAGAATGTTGATATGTAAAGCCTGCAAAATGGCGGGCAGCTAACACATCATCTACATCCATTTCGGGTGCGGGCTTATAAGCTTTTAGATCACAAATAAGATGAAAAATAAGAAAGACAAGGACCAGCAACCGTATACATGTCATAAAATCCCCTTTTTATTATCTTTAAATAAGAAACTAGCACCTGGATAGAAGGTATTCAATAGAAAGATTTTCCATTTTTTCCTTTGCTTAGTTTAGCTTAACTTAGCTTACTATTTTTCAAATACCTATTAAGAACGGGTATTTCATCTTGAGTGTTTAAATCCCCAAGTTTTCGCTCATTCTATGAGAATTCTTTCTTCATTTTTTTATTCTATTGCATGACTTGAAAAAACTGCCTTAGGAATTATATGAAACACTATAAAACTCTCAATAAGAAAGAATAGTAAGAAGTACCCAGTAGATTTATCATAACTCATCTTTTTAATCTTTGGTGGATCATATTAGTTCTTCATTCTTTTCCTCAAAATTATTTATTGCTGGAGCTACATATTTCCTCTTTTTTTCAGTCCTCAATAAAAAGGGCTCTTTCAATAAAGCAGGTGGATTTTGATATTCAGTTCGCATCTTTGTCGAAGGATAATCTCCGGGATATTTGAGATAACACTCCAGATCTTTCAATTGAGAAAGTTCTGTTGGCATAACCAAAGGTGTTTGACGAATATGACGGCTTAAGGATACTCCGTCTCGCATGCTATGCGCTCCAAAGGAGATATTTTCCTGAGGCTCGACTTCTTCTTTATCTCCTATAACTTTTGAGATCCAGTTTTGAGTCGAGGGCTCAGAACATCGAAAGAAAACTTTCGTGTTAAACAAATCCAGCATGGTCTCAGCTGAATTTCTGCCATAAATGTTTTCCAGCTGGGGTTTGCTTTGAAAGCCTACCAGAAAGCACCCTCCATATTTGCGCCCCTCAGCAAGACCTGCTTGAAGACGGGGGAGTCTTTGAAGGGCTGTGAGTTCATCCATAATAAACCAAACCCTTCGCTTCTGATTTTCGGATAAAACCATGAGGGCATTAATGGCAATATCCATCCATGCAGAAATCAGCGGTTTTAGGGTTTCTCTTTGGTCGGGACGTGCGGTGATGAATATGCATCCCTTTTTATTTTCATCCATCACCCAGTTGCGAATAGAAAACGCTTTTTGACCTTTATTCTTTGCTTCTAATTGTCTGAGAGCTTCGATTTGAGAAGAGAGTATGCTTCGAATAGATTGGGTTGTTTTATCATTGTTCTTAAAGGCAAAGGTAGCGGCTTCTGTGCCTTTAAAGAAGTCCTCAAACTCCTTATCTGTTGAACTTAAAAGGAAGGTGGTAAGAGTTTTTACATTTTTCTTTCTTTGAAACGCGAGCTTCCGGAGAGCGGTCTTAAAAATGGCCCGAGCCGCATTATCCCAAAAGGGATCCTTTGTGCCTTCTTTTGTTTGAATGAAAGATTCTGAAAGCACGTCATAATGTGCGTCCAGATGACAATCAACCCAAGGGTTCCAAGCCACTGACCTTGTGTCTAATGGATTCAGGATGAGGTCATTTTTTTCATTATAATAACGTGAGACATAACTTCCAGTCACATCGAGGATGATGGCGCGATCGCCTCGGGCTCGAATTTGAGGGAGGATGCTATGGAACAAGTTCGTTTTTCCTGAACCCGTTGTTCCCGTAATCAAAAAGTGAGACGTTTCTTTATCTTTCAGAAGAGGAAGCTTGTTCAGTCGACCTTCATCACTTATGGGTAGTTCAATGTCAGAGGCCTCCCCATTTCGGGTAAGTTGCTTTGCGAGCGTCTGCCAAGGAACAAGCTGGCTTCCTCGTTTATGTTGAGTTCGTTTTTGAGCCCGTCCAAAGAAAAACCAAACGGCCATGGTGAGGAGATAAGCAAATATCGCAAAATAGAGGCTCTTATAGGCAATTTGCTTAATCTCTGCTTCCATAAGGTGGGTTGTTTTCATCATGAGGGAGTCATTGAGGATGTTTATACATCGCCTCTGATATGGGGATCCTTTTAATGGGATATAAAGTTGAGTGACGGTTTTATGCTTTTCAACGGGGGTTGTTGCGAGCATCATCTTCGCCCAATAGGTATCATAAGTCATACGCCAAGCTAAACTCGGGAGATGATAACTCTTCCAGGCAAAGTAACCTCCTCCTGCAACGAGGGCCACGACGAGCCCTGCCATGAGGATTTGCTTGAGCATATGGAGTTGGTGGATATGAACTTGTCCGCCGTGGGTAATGGTTTTAAAAAGGGTCATGGTTGTGTCTCCTTAAGACATAGGGGGATTGAAAGAATCAATTGAGGATGAAGAAGGATTTTTTTTGAAACTCTCTTCAATCTTGAGAGCTTCTTCTTGAAGGGGCTTTTGGTGTTCCCCTATTTCTTTTTTTCCGTCTTCGATTTTTTTCTCTATGTTTGAGATGAACTCTTCTGCTGCTTTTCTAATACTTTGGGGATGTTCTGTTTGCTGTTGAGATTTGGGCAAGGAAGTATTTTTAGCGTCTTGTTGTTCATGAGCTAATTGATGAGGCTCAAGTCCTGCTCGTGTTCCTTCGTTAATGGGAGCTTGGGTCTGCTGTTGATAATATGTCTCACTATTAAAGTCCTTTTGAAGCTTGTTAGCTCCTCTATTGTAGGAATGATCTAATCTGTCTTCCACTTCTGAAGAACGAATCGATTGAATCCTATATTGAGGATGGGCTTCTCGGAAACAGTTGATGTAGGCGGCTCTCTCTTCACCTCCTCTTTCTATAATCAAGCGCGCCTGATCATAGCCCACCTGTCCTGGCGATTGATCCGGTCCCTTGTTAACAGGCTGATGAGCAATAAACTCAAGCACCTCTTGGGTAAGATTTTTACTAATCGTAAAGCTCTGACTTTGACTGGAAGAGAGATCTTTTGAAAGAGTGTCCACTTGGCTTTGGGCAACTGAAGATTCATCTCTTAAACCTTTTGCATGGTTAAGACTTGCGGTTACTCCTCGTCCCAGCTCTTTCAGTTTTGTGTCACTGGTGTTTTCTGAGACAGATTGAGCAGCTGAAACAATTTTTTCAAGATTATCTCCATACTGATTTTGCTGTGCAAGGTTTTAGCCGAATCCAGGGCTTTTTGAAGTGTTTCTGATTCCGATGAACTCCCACTGATACCGATTCCTGATCCCATATAATCTATGCCAAGCTTCGCAGCAACGGCCACTTCGAGGGCTTGCGCTTTTGTGAGATGATTGCTTTGGCGGATATCTTCCACATAGTTATTAAAGTTCTGAAGACTTTTCGCTTCCGAAGCATTTTGAGATTTGCTCCAATCTTCTCCAGAAGAAACAGCCTTTTCCACTTGGGATAAAAAGTTGGTTGTTTCAGATAGAGAAGCTTCCGTTGCGTCATTGGCAGCACGGGATTTTGTTTCGGCTATACTCTTGGCGTGATTGAGATTTTCTTGTTGGGCAAAGCTTGTGTTTTCTGTGCCAATAATTTCAACTCCAAGCTTTGAAAGGGCTTGATCTGTAAAAGATTGGGTTCCATCTGCAAAGGTTGATTGTTCAACACCAGAAGGGTTTACGGATCTGAAATGTGAGCTACTATGAGTAGGGCTCGTATTATGCTGAAAGGTAGTTGTGTTTTGATAAGCTTCTGTGCCCATACTGACATTACCTAAACTGATGTTCCCAGAAACAGTCTCTGCTGCAGCACTGCTAGCGGATGATTGCATAGCAGATCCCAAGTGATGGGCAAGTCCCACAAAGGCAGCAGCGCCTTGTTTGAGAATACCATAGGAGATAAAAGGAATACTGACTGAAAGCCAAGCTGCAAGAGTGACCATATCTGTGTTGGCATTAATGACAGCAGATGAATTTAAAAGGGTAAGTCCTTCTCGAAACCCCTGTCCCATGGACTCTCCCTTTCCATAAAGGGTCATCACAAGATTAAGGACGGCATAAAGGGGTGCCCATAATTGGGTCCAAACGAGAATCCCAAAATACGTGATCAGGATTCGATACCCACTAGGCAATAGAGCCAACACCACAATAAAGATAAAGAGAGCATAACTTAAGGCTTCAATCACATTCTTAAACAAAGGTAACGTTCGAGCTGCAATCTCCCCTGCAATGGCATAAGCCGATCTTTGCTGTAATAAAGCTTTTGTGGCTGCGTAATTTGAAGCTGACCCTAACTCTGAAAGCTTGTTGGAACTTGATTCTTCTATAGCATTGATCATCATTTCTTGACGCAAAAGATCCATGGCGTTTGAAGATATAATCTTAGCGTCAGACAGAAGTTTTGCACTGGCCATTAGGTCGTTGAAAAAAAGGCCCTCTGTAAGGGTTTTGTTTTGAACCCGTTTGCCATAAACGGCTGTTGCCCTTTTGATCTCAGCGGTCCACAGCTTGCTAAGCTGTTCTGCTCCTTCCTTACACGTGATCACCTTTCCAGGTGTTTTGCCATCTTTATACAAAAAGCCTAAAAGAGGAGAAGCTTCAGTTGAAACAAAGGCCCAGAGATCGGTCTTATTCTGAAGCTCTGAAAGAGTGTATTTGTGGCCAATCATAGCATCATACACAACGCATTGATTGACAAAGCGCTCCATGTTTCCTTTAAAGACGGGATCCACAATGCGAAAGTGTCCAACTTGGCTCATTAAGGCTGAAGCAAACACAGTCCCTGTTTTATGGTAAGGCATATAGTCAGGCGTTACGCCTGGAACAATGCCTGGCAGAGAAAAGACAGCTTCAAACGTTTCGGTGATACTTTTGCCCACTTGACTCACAAGGCTTGCAAAAGCTCCCAATGCAAAAGGAACGTTATCAACCTTATATCTTTGGTTAATGAGGGGATCATGAATAAAAATTGTGGTTTTAGGCAAAAAGATAAGGTTTGTAGCTACAATCACCCATAAGAGCCAATGAAGACCCTCCCTCAAACTACTCCGAAAAAACATCAAAATGAGCACATAGACGGATCCGACGGTAAGTCCGACCCGGATCAAAGGCAGGATAATACCCGTCTTATCCGTTTTAAAGAGAGCCGCAATCCCATTAAAGACGAGACTAAAGAGTTCCCCTCCGCCATAGGTGGTGATGACATTCGTCACTGTTTCGTTCCTTGCTGATGGGAGATAAACATGCTTTGCAATTTGGTTTCGATTTGATGGGTTCGCTCGATTAGATCAAGTGTTGTGGCCATCTGTTGGAACAAAACAGTTCGCTTTTGAAAGAGAGCTTTTCGGGACTCAGTAATGCTTGCTCTTAGCTTTTCAATGTGTCCGTCATCAATTTGGACTTGTTTAAGCTGGGTGGCACTTTCAAAGACAATATTCATAATCTCATCGAGATAGGAGAGAAGGATATCGTAAGCTATAGCTTCACTATAAGTCTTGAGATTTAAGGGGGTTCCTCCGGCCTTAAATGCCGTTTCCACAGCGATAATCTTTAAGATAGGAATCATCGTTGAGTTCACAAACCCCTTCTCTGGCTCCTCAAGAGCTGTATCTGTCTCTACCTTTTTGCTAATCTCAGTAATGAAGTCTTGAACCTTGATCTCAAGAGCTAGCTTTTGAGGAAGGGTGATATCTTTAAGAGTTGGATTTAAGCATTTGTTTTCTCCAACATCATCGCATTTGTAAACTTTTGCAGAACCCATTCCCTTGAGTAAGACCGCAAGAAGATCTGAATCTTCACTCTTAGAGGGGAGAAACAAAACACGATTGTGTCCCCTCTCGTTCCTTAAGATAATGGTTCCAGACATGGTCATAAAAAATTCTGCTAAATTCGGATCACTTTTTAAAAAACTATTTTTTTGAATGGCTTTCCAGGCAAGATTGAATTCATCCCCTAAAATATCTTTAAAGCCTTCTTTCTGATCTTTTTGCGCATTAATTTCTTCTCTCTTGATTCCACATTTCTGACGCCCCTGTGCCCAATCTGTGACCATCCCGAGTTCTTTACTCATCACATTACACAAAAGCTGAGAGCTTCTATCCGTTTGAGGCCACACACCACCTACAAGGGTTGCGGCCGCCTCACAGGAATTAATGCTTTGATTGGTCATTTCTTGAACTTTTGCTGATAAGCCATCTAAAACAGATTTGATCTGAGGGGTAACTGTCGCCAGTGCTAAATTAAAGGCATATCCTGAAGCACTGCTTCCAATGTTTCGAAGAAGCTGTGTAAATTCCTGCGTGTTGATGAAGCTAAATCCACCTAAAAAGAGATCGATTCCCCCACACCCCGACCGGTAATCTGGCATTTGAATAGAAAATAGTTCTGCATTGTTAACCTTTCCACGAGCAAAGACACTGCCTCCTGTATAGAACCCTCCAGTCTGATCCTGGTATCCTCCAGGAGTGGTGATATTGTGTGCCATTCCCAAAGACTTAAAAGCCTTTTCAAGATTCTCCTTCATGCTTGCAGCAAGGGGAGAAGTCAGAAGAAAAGAAATCAAAAAAAATAGACAAAGCAGCGTTTTTTTCATTTTTTGGTTCCTTCAGAATATCTGGTTAAAAGATGAATACGTTCCTCAATCTCGCTTTCAGAAACCATGCCGTAGGCCAATGGAATAAGTTTCCCTGTTGTGGGATGGAGCGCAATCAAAGCAGGCACATGAGCAATCTGAAGACGTCTTGAGATTCCATTGTCTCGCTTGGCATTAGGGAATTCTGGAAGAGTGCCTCCATCCATGGATATGCCTAAAACAGTCCAGCCATACTTTTGAGAAAATCGTTTCACAATGGGTGCAAAGGCATGGCAATAAGGGCACTTCTCTCGGAAAAAAAAGAACAACCCATAATCTTGGGCCAATCCTTTAATATGAGTTTGAAGATCTTTGTTTTGTTCATCATAATAAACCTGCCGAGCGTTCTGATCGACGGGATGAACTAAGGTCTCATCCAAGGACGGTGTGGTCATTACAACGCGTTTCCAGGATTCTGAAAACCTCTGGCTTTGATCCATTACCATTTTCTGGGCGAGAATGTAGGACATGATATTTTCCCGCGTGGGCTCGATGATAGCTGCATGAAGCTTTTGTTCGAGTTTCTTTCTTTGATCCTCAATAGTCCCCGTAGGATTGAGCGGACTTTTTTTCTGATCACTGCTTACTGGATTCTGATCACTGTCCTGGTACCAGTGCCAACCTTCTGCATGTTTGTCAAAGAACCCGAGACTTTGACAACTGTTTTGAACGCTGCAGTTAAACTCACTTCCGGAACCACTTTTTTCTTTTGAATCAGACATGCATTCAGTCTTCAGCAAAACAAAAGCAGTAATGAGTACTCCTAAAAGAACTTTTCTAATTACTAATGACTGTTTTCTAATCACTAGCATCACCCTTCATTCCTCTGTTTTGTCTGCTGTTTTGTATTGGGTGCAAGTCCCTTCTTAATCGTCTCTAGCCGTTCCCCAATATGTTTGCCAACGCCTTGAAGATGAGTGGGATTATAACTTTTCATGAGGTCTTCAAAAACTTCACTGAAATCAATTTTTGAGAAGTCAATTCTCTGAATTTCATTGATGGTAAAACCACGACAAAGTGGGGACTTTGGCTCACCCCACCCTAATCCAATTTGAGGACGTCCTTGTTCATGAAAAGCTTTGAGAAGTTTGGATCCAAAACAGCAGTAGCTTGATTTTTTCTTAACGCACTTGCCTAAGATTTTTTTATCACAATAGGTTCCTACATAATGACAAAGTCCGGCTTTGCGCTTGTTGCTGAGGAGTTTTTCGTTTGCTTTACATCCTCCAAGGCCGACATTCTTTCCCCATCCCTTTCCTGATCCACAACAATCTTTAAAGTTCAAGATATATTTTGAGCATTGACGAGTTTCTCCTTTAAAAAAGGATCCATTTTTAAACTTTCCCTGAAGTTCCTTAAGGATGCTAAGCTGAGACAGAGAGGACATCATCTCGTTGTTGACCTCCCAACTTTGATCTCTACAGTTTCCATCCAGACAAAAGGGTGTTTGTCCTCCTGTGATTTCATATTTTGTTTGAGATTTTCCTTTGCACTGATAAGTCTGAGTATAGACAACGCAGGCATTGCCCACTTTCTTTTTACAAGTTGAGGCAATTTGAACACAGCCTTTGGCTCTTAAAGGACCACAATCATCCTTGGCAGGATAAGAACAGTTATAGGTGAATGTTCCTTCCCAACAGTCTTGAGTGACAGGAATCCCTCCTATGATTCGGGTTTGTTTTCCGATGCTGCATGTCTTTGAAACATAATGGCATTGACCCTCATCGGCTTTAGCTTCTAATGCACCACAATGATTATTCCAAGAAAAGGATGGCTCTTTTATACGCTGACGATAGGCATAGGTGATACGATAAATAGGATAGGTATGTTTCCAGTGATGTCCTCTCTCTGTTACATATCTAACTAAAGTAGGAGCATTCACAGTTGTAATGGACTGTAGGGGGATATTATTTTGCGTTGATATATAGGAACGTAAAGCTTTTTCCCCTGCTGCATCCATCCCGCGCTTCCAAGATAAAATTCCACCTCGTCCTCCCCAACTTCCATAAAGATGAAAAGACTTGATTTCAAAGCATCCTTGTTGCTCAGGACCCCATGTTTCTTTTAAAGTTACTATAAGATGCGCTTTACAAGTATGAGTTGCATCATCCCCAGCTTCTTCGCAAACAAGAGTTTCATCTGTTCCTCCTTGAACACTCGCAGTACTTTGAGTTTCTTTCCCTCCAATTTCTGTGAGGGGATTCTCCATAAGCTTTTCAGATCTCACAATGAGGGGATCCTTTTGAGGATCTATTTTAAAGTGAGGCCTTGTATTAGAACTCTCAATAACCATTTGAGCGGCTGGATCTTGTGTGAGAGCACCTTGTGGTTTTCCAGTAAGATCAGAATTTGTATATTTTGCTTCTTTTGGAGTGTTTCCATTGTAAAAAGGATGAGATCCAGCTTCTGATTTTTTCTGGTCCAATTTGTTTAAAAATTCTTGAGCGGCTTCATCCCCTTGTTTAAGATTTTTCCAAGAATCAGCAAAAGCAACAAAAGGAAAAAGAAAAACAAAAAAGAGTAAAAGAAGTTTGAGCTTCATTCTTTTGCCTCCCTTATCGATAGAAGAGACAGAGCTTCCTCTTTAAGATCACCGTCTTTTGCAAAAACTTCCAAAGCATATTGAGCGCTCACATGACCTTGCAGACGGTCATGAAGAGGCGTGAAGTTTCGCATCTCTGCATTTAAGGAAAAAGGTTTACTGAGGATAAAGGTAGGAACAGTTTGAATTGAAAACAGCGTATAAAGTTCAGGATCAATAATGAATCCTAGTCCAGATTTAATAATCTTTTGTAGTGCATGAACAGTTTTCCGGTAGCTTCCGTCTTTGAACCCCCTCAAGACAAGCGTTGCACCATAACGTTTGGCTTCCTGGGCAAGATTTAATAAGGCTTTTTCTCCCAAAGAAAAGGAAACAAAAATGAAGAGATTCGCACTCTCCGCAGAGGGCACAGAACTTGAGGTTCTTGAAGAAACTTGAGGTTTTCTCAATTCCTCAATAACAGTTTGAAACTCCTGAGTTGTAAGAAGAGCGGATACTTTTTCGAGAGATTCTTCTTTAAGTTTTAAAATCTCTTTTGGTACTTCAATAGTGTTGCCAGAAGAGGTCTCCATTTGATAAAAGCTTTTCTCACAGGGGGCTTTCTTAAAGAGAGCTTCCTGACTGGAAATAATTTCCTCAGATTGTTTCTTCAGAAGAGCTTCGGTGTTCTGAATATGACAACTTACTTTAGGAGGTGACTGCATAGAAATAGATTCACTTTTCCTGGGAAAAAGCATCCATAAAGAAATCAAAAAGAGAGAAAAACTCAAATTGCGCAGCAATTGCGTTTCCTCCAAATTAGATAGCCAAAATCTTCGCCTTTGTAAGGAAACTCACGACCCGACCCCCAGATGACTTCCGTCCGTCCTAAGGGATTGCAAGCCATAGGACCACGCGTGGTAGGACGCGGATATGTCATTTGGGTTTTGTATTGAGACTTCTTAATGATGGGGAGCGGATACTTCTCACATAAAGAAAGGGAAACACCCCTCTGATAGCTTGTGCCAAAAAGAAGAAGCTCTCGATGGAGTTTGGCCATCATGCGTTGAACCATGAGAAGACTTGATTGAACCCCTCCATTGTGCGCGGCATTGTTTCCTGTAAATGGATAGATGCTCCCTTGACAGCCTCCACACCAGAAAAGACTATCCAAAGAAAAACCTGCGCTTGTGGTAGCGCAATCAGCCGCACAGGCCGCTTGAGCAAGTGGATTTCCAAAGAGAACGGCTTCTGGATTTAAGATGAACGAAAGCTCATCTGCATTCCATAAAGGATCCAATTCAGTAATCCAGCCCACATCAAAGCTTTGTTTTTCAAGGCACACAAAATCTGTCAAAAGCTCAAGCCAATAAATAACAGGATAAACGTACCAATGAACTTGATAGAAACTACTCTGAGTATGCCCCTCTCCTTTATCTCCATGGACACCATAACCAACCACACTACGCCCCATCTGAAGACCTCCCATGCTCACCATTCAAAAAGGCACATGTGTCACATCAACGAGTCTCGCTGGCTCCCAAAACCCAACAGGAATCCCTGGCACTAATCCAGGGATTGGTGGTCTCGGACACAAACAAGGAATTTGACTTGGATTTGCTGTATCTTCACGCCCTCCCCCACTTACTCTTGCAGAGCCAATACTGATAGGAAAAAGGCATGATCAGCAAATATCTGTTATGGGATTGACAAAACGTCCTGAACACGCTTGACTATTTGAAAAAGTAATAAAAAAACTAAAAATAACCAGGAGGCAAAAATGTATGCATAAACTTATTCTTACGCCCTTTCTTTTCCTTTCTTTTTCTTCTTTCTTAAATCCCACACAAGCCAATAAATCATTCCCAATCTGTGACCTTTCTGAAAGTGAACCCTTTTCAGCCAATTCAGAATATTTCTTTTCATCAGAATTGCTCTTGAGTGTAAGCTTTTTAGGATGGCTCCTCTTTTTATGGATATCTTCAAAGCATGCTTGAAGGCGTTTCCTAGCTATTGCTTGTTGCTCCTCATGCTTTTCTCCCACACGAGAACTAGGGCTTTGAGGACATGCTTTGTTAAGTAGAATATGAAAGAGGGAGAGAATCTTCATGGAAGCTCTCTCCCTTTAACTTTTTTCTCTTCTGATTGAAGATAAACTTCCTCAATGCGAAGTCTAAGACCTTCCTGACTTACCTTCGCTGGAACATGGTGAATTCCAAGCTTTTGTGTGAGGATACCGCCTTGATCAAAGTACACAGGTACTTTTATTTCTTCTGAAAGAGCTAAAGGGGCGCCTTTGACAAGGATTAACTTTGAAGACTTTTCTTGAAGCTTTCGTATAGCCCAAGCCTTTTGGTCCTCACCATCTCCATCAAAAAAGAGGAGGTTCTGAGAAAGGCTCACCGTCTCAAAAGGATTAATGCGTGTTCCTTTTTTATAAATAATGCGACCCAAATGGTCTTTAAGGTCCTCCTTCACCACATAGGTGGGGTCGTAATAAAAGACCGTGGCTTCAGTGGTACGCGTTATTCCAGGAACTGGCTTTGGTCTTTCAACAGCAGCCCTTGTTTTCTTTTGAAGTTCGTGGTTATGGCGTTCTAACTCCCCACTTTTCTCCATTACTTTGAGTTTATGTTGAATGATTTGAATAGGGTCGGCTTCCTCAATGGGGTAAGTGGCTCCAAGAGTCCCGCAATCTTTTGCAATCGCGGCACCAGACATTCCTAAAATACTAAGGATAAAGAAGGCTTTCACCAAGTCCACACCGCCTTTCCCCAGATCTTCTGAACTGGCACCAACCCAAACTCTTCATACCGGGAATCAAAACTGTTAGGATTATCTCCAGCAACAAAGACGTAATTCTTAGGGATAACCTTGGCAGAAATTGGCGTGAGTGGTTTTCCTTTGCTGGTCTTATCTAAAAGAGGAAGGACTTTAGATATACAAGGTTGGGCCTTGCCAGGGTTATTTTTACAATGCAGCAAGCTAACTCTAATTCCGTGCCTATCCTTTAGAATCCGATCTCCAAAAACGCCCAGGACACGTTTGGAATAGGGCCATTTTCTCAGCTCTGCCACATGATCCTCGCGATGATCTTGAATGAGAACGATGTCGCCCACTTGCACGCGCGTATGTTTAAGAAATAGCATATATCCTATTCCTTCGAGGCTTTCGGAAAGGCATTGAGTTAGCTTTGTTTGAGAAAGAATAACAAACCCAACAAGGGTAAGGCCTCCAAACCATATGAGGGATTTTTGAAGCCAGTTCTTCATGGATGAGAGTTCCCTTGAGATACCAGTTGAATGGCTTCTTTCAAACTATGTCCTTGAGCCACAAGGCTTTGAACAGCTGCAAATTCATCTGCTTTTGTGGAATATAAAATCTTTGAAAATGAATCGAGAAGGAGTCTCCCAACCGCAAACCCTTTCGGGCCCTTGATCATAATTTCAGCATATTTGCCTTGCTCAGTCCGAAGGGATCGAAGCGTTCGCTCCATGGCTGGATCCATGGCTAAACGATCAGAATTTTTAAGGAGTTTGATGGACTCATCCTTTTGGGACAAAAGGCACATCCAGTCCGCATTATCAAATGCTGCCTGGGCTCCAGGGGTTGTATAAAAGTCATTGACTGACTGGGTTCCTACAACAAGTCCTCCAAAATATTTTCGAAGGCGCCGGGCTGCCGTTTCAATAAAGACCCCTGATTGAGCGCCTCTCAACATGTCCCAGGCCTCATCAAGGATAAGACAGCTCGGCGTGGTACGATCACCCATATAGACAGAGTTGGTGATTTGTAAAATCACCATTTGCACAATGACCGCTTGAAGATCTTTGCGTTCTTTCAGTTCCTCAAGTTCAACAACAACCAAATTGTCGGAAAGGTCTATATTGGTGGGGCCATTAAAGAAGCGCTTATAGGATCCACGTTCTGTATAAGGGTGAAGACGTTCTCCAAGAGTGATCGCTGTGATATCGGGATGCTTTAAGAGAAAGTCCGCTACATCTGTAATGGTGGCCTTATTTTGTTTGTCCTTCCAAGCTCGTTGAATGGCTTGCTCAAGGTAGGTGTCTTCAAGATCGGTTGTCCCTTCTTTAGGCGCTGCCATGAGGGACAAAATTGGTTTAAGCATGGCAAGGGCGTCCGACGCTTCCTGCGCATCCTGAGAGGGAATAGACGAAAACGGATTGATGCAAATATGCGAGGACGTCGAAAACTCCACATATGTCCCCCCTAAAAGCTTAACTGTTTTTTCAAAGGATCGTCCCACATCCAAAACAAAGACTCGCGCACCCATACCCAGCATACTGGTCATGAGTTCTTGCATAAAGACGGACTTTCCAGAGCCTGACCGCCCCACAACGCAGGTATTATAATTTCCTTCATTATTATCAAAGGGTGACCAATAGAATAGTTGGCCTCTACGGCCCACAAGCATCATGCCTGGAGACTTTGTGCCCTGCCATTCACCTTGAATAGGCATGAGGTTGGAGGGCTCATGACTCAAAGTCGTCTTTGTCGTTTGAAACCGCCTGCTATCCTCAACGGATCCTTCACCCCAGGTCATGGGAAGACAGCTCAGAAATGAAGGAAGTTGCAGATATTTATCTAAAACCAGCTCCCATCTTTGGGAACGATAAAGGTTAAAGAGGGTTTGCTGCTCACGATCAATCTGTTCAGGAGGGCTTAAGAGCCCCACCTGAAAACGCGTTCTCACAAGTCTCTGGCCGCCCCTTCAAACTTTTCTCGAACAAAGCTCCATTCTTCTGCTTCCTTCTTTAAAGAGGGCACATACTTGGCAATGGGGCTGGCAGCTTGTTTTTCAACGTTGCCACACTTGGCCAGCATTTTGGTTTTAAGGGTTGTCTCATTACAAATATGAACCCCATAGGAGAGAAAAAAACTCCCCTGAACTCGTAAGAACTCTTCGAATGGATCTCCAATTAAAATGCCCATGGCGCCTTGTTGCCAATGGGGTGGAAGAAAGCGCGTTGTATAAAGGCGTAAAACTTGTTCTTGATCTCCAAACACCAATTGAGAAGATTCCACACAAATACGAGTTGAAGGACTAATCAACTGATGGGATAGGGAGTCGTATATGTTCCAAGGAATAGATACATTCTCAAGGCCCTCTGTCGGATTTAAAAGTTCATCAAGCCCTGTAAGTAAATCCTCAGCTTGCCAGACTTTAACAGGTAGCCCCCAGCCTTTGAGGGTTGTGATCAGCTGTTCCCTTAAAGCAAGAACGCTCTCGATGGATTCAATGAGGGAGTTGGGTTGACAGTAAGACAACAAAAGACGGAAGGTTCTTATTCCTTGGGTATTCCTTAAAAACTGGGATCGTGCATGGGCCAGTTCTTCCAACACATCCGAGCGACCACCACGCATGCATTTCCAAGTTTTTACGCAATGTCCAATCCGGGGGCTTGCAACAAGGAGACATTGCAAATTGGATCCCAAGGGAAGGCTGTGTTGGAAGATTCCTGTCAACTGCCTTGGAATATCCTCTCCGCATCCCACGAGGGGTAATGTCTCGAGAACAAAGCCAAGGCTTGATCGATTTACAAATAATTGGGTTTCTGGGTCAAAACTCCGATAGGGCAACAGCTCACTCAAACTGTGGGATAACAGAAATTCATTGGCTAACCGAAGAGTTGAAGAAGATGCGCCAAAATTAGCATTTCCGTGGTTTAACAAAGAGGTGGAACCAGGTTGCATTAAGCTTCCACCATCACCCAAGGAGCAACCCAAATCTCACTCTCTTCATTATTTCCAATTGATTGGTCTCCAGAAGAACACTTGTCACAAGTAGATGATGAAGCAGATGCAGGAGTTTTTGGAATCTCCCTTTGGTTGATCATATCATTCACTTCAGAGATGGATTTACATCCAACACCTGTTCCTGGTAGACACTCAAATCCTCCTTCGTAAATGCCCATACAGCCTGTGAGGCTAAGGACAGACGCAAGGGAGATGGCTTTGTAGAATTTCTTCTTCATAGGGTTTCCTTTCCTATATGTGAGGGGACACGAGATTTTTCATGGGTTCTTTCAATTTCTGACTGAACGCTCTGAGCTCCAATAAAGGTCCCTTCCGTAAAGACAACATCGACCACTTGGCCGGCAGCGATTTGGATCACGGGTTGAAGCTGTTCCGCACGATCAATATAGTATTGAGAAAGTCTATCGAGGGCGGATGTTGCGCCTGTTGCCATGCCTGAGGTAAACATCTCGCCCACATTGGGTGGAGAGACTTGGGCGCTTCCCGGTGCAAAGGGACTTAACTGAGCTTGACGATTTTGCGGGTTTGCGACATTACTGAGTCCTGCAAACATACCGCCGACAAGACTTCGGATGAGGAACTGGCCGTCTTTTGAAACAACAATGCCTCGAATGCCGGCCTTACCGTCTGAGCCCGCAATGTAGCCAGCAACTTGAGTTTCAATGATCTCGCCAGTAGATCTCTCAATACAGGTGAGTTTCTCAAGACGCGCGTAAACACGTTCCGAAGACAAATCCCCAAAGGCACTGGCTGTACAATGGCAATCCTTGAGATCACTTTGAAACCGCCTTGGTAGAGTCCCAGGATCAATCAACCTTAGGAGCATCGGTCTTGGATCAGATGAAGCTGTCATTGCAGAAGATGCATCAAGCCCTGAAAGCAGCACCGTCTTTGCAAAAGCTCCTGCGGGAATGGTTGTATCTACGGTTTTAGCTTGCTTATGTTTTGGATTCTCGAGAAGTCCTAAGGTAAACTTTTGAATGAGACTACCCTCGTGTTCAGGTTTTTCTCCTTGAGGTTGAGCAAAAGGAACGGCCTGTTTTTGGTTTTCGAGCTGCATCTCAAGCTGAAGAATTTTGGTCTCTAGGGTTTGAATCTGGGTGGGTTCAGAAAGAAGGAGATTCTTTGTTATTGCTTCCTGATTTTCTTCTGTTCCATCCTTATTCAATAATGGCTCATTTAATGAGGGCCCATTCAAGGAATGGCCAGAGCTTTGAAAGAAGTTTTTGAGCTCAGCCAAACCATCGGAGAGTTTTTTGGTTTCCTCTTCCATTCTGTGCCAACGCACCTCATTCAGATCAACCTTATGAGAAGCTGTTTCAATTTGCGTGGGAACGGGCTTTGGAGCTTCAACTTGTTTCTGAACGGGCTGTGTCTCAAAGAGAAAAAACACGAGTCCATAGGACAAAGTGAGGGCACCAAGAATAACACATATCAACCAAAAGCGCTGAAGCCGCTTGATACTGCGTTCCGATTCAGGATTCAAAAACCGACTCAACCGCTTTTTAAGGGAGAGATCTTGCAACGACATATATGGCTCCTTTTTCATGAGGGGTTAAGGTTTTTTTGGGCATCAAAATCGCCACGATCTCGCTTTGTTTGATTGAGAGGCTTTTGATAAATTCGGGTTCTGATAAAGTGAGTGGACTGGTCGTTTTGTTTTTGACCTCATACGCCAAACACCGAAGTTTTTCTCCTTGAAGCTCTCTGGTTAAAAGATGAGGCCCTTTCAGGGTATTCAAATCAAGAGGCATGGCTTTGTAGCCCAAAGGAATTCGACCCAAACGACAGGCTTCAAAAAGGTTTTCGATTTCGTCTCGTGTTATAGGCGTTTCAGAAAGTCTCCCATTAAATGGGTCTTTAAAGAGTTCAGGTTTGATCTCCTCATCTTCCTTGAGAATAAGCGCTTCTGGCGCTTGGTCTTTAGGAAGAAGCCTCAAATCCTGGGTGTGACCCTTTTCTGTTGTCAGCGTAAGACTGATGGAATTTAAACTCTCAAGTCCTGTTGGCCGAATAAAGATCTGACCTTGGTCCTCATCAGACTCTAAAACATACTCGCCGGCATTCCCAAAAACATTTGAGATTCTATCATCTTTGACGGTTATGCGGGTGAGACCCTGGCGAGATATAGGGACTTCTATGACCTTTAGATCATCAAGGGGTTTGAGAATAGCAGCTTCTACAGCTGTTCCCAGCATAAGCATGGGTAAGAGTTTAAGATGCATGGGGATTTCCTCCTGAGACACTTTCTAAAAGAATGCCGCTTCCACGGTGAATGAACTTGAGAATGAGAGTTTCTTGGGAATCACGAACCTGTTTACCAGCAACGTAACTTGTTAAAGTTCCCTTCACTTCAACCTCGAGAGTTTGCGTGTTAGCTGTAATTTGAGAGGGCTTAAAATGAGTCGAGAGCTGAAGTTTTGTATACTGTTCCCCATCTTTGATGAGTTGCTTTTTTAAAACTCCATGGGCCTCAGGAGTTGCATATTTTAAGAGAATTTCATGGTTATAGGGAAAGCTTGTGGGAGACACATCCAACAGAAGTTTGGACATATGAAGTCCCATCTCTTCCATGTATTCCTTGGAAACTTCACCTCCCTCAACCCACATGGTTTTGGTGACATGAGGTGGCACCAAAATGGTGCGGGCACTTTTAGATAAAATGCAAACGCCCAAGATTATGTTGCTCAAGGCCAAAAATCCAATCACAGCCCAAAATGCATTCCTCTCGGATAAAAGCCTCGTAATGTTCTGGTGTAGGAATTCTAATTTCATCCGATGTACTCCCGAATATGAGAAGGCACGGGAAGCTTCATTACTTTCCCATGAATGGGAAGATGCCAATACATCGCATGGATAAGACTGGCTCCCTCATTTCTTTTCTTGAGAATGCGTAGAAGGGAAAGGGTGGCAATTCCTGCCACAAACCCCGACGTAATCCAGCCCATAAAAAGCCCTCCAAAGAGGGGGGCCATCAGGGCAAAGACTTCATCCTTATTGACGCCTAGAAACCGTAAAGGCTTATCCAGGCGATTTAGGAGAAAATTCTCATTATGATCCATGGAATTTTCCTTAAACACAAACGGCATAAGTGCCGCCAATCCAAGATTTGGCAAAACCAAAGCTTGCGGTTGTCACAAGGGCAATTATAAAAGGAGCAGGGCTTGACTTCATGAAAGAAAAAGCTGCTCCTGCAAGACATCCTGTAACCAGGATGATGGGGACAAGGTTGTTGTTTAAAATACTGACGAGATTAGTAACGCTCGTGTTCAATCCTGCATCAGGGCTATTCCCTACAGCCAAGACTTCCGGGCACCAGAGCATAAAAGCCGCTGCTAGTGCAAAAAAACTGAGTGTGTGAAAAAAAGTGTATTTTGATTGAGTGAGTCTCATTGGATTTTCTCCTTTTCTGGTTGAATGAGTGGAAGGGTTTGAGTGGTGGGTTGAGGGGATGGACTAGCTTGAAGAGATGGGGATGCCTCAGACAGAGACTCTTTCTCTATTGCCGTTTCGTTTTGTGTGTTTTTATTTTGAGGGTTTAAGAGGGTAGGGCGAATATGTTGAAATTTTCCTACATATTGCACTTTTCCTTCACTTCCCCTAACAACAACATGAGGAGTTATACGGGGTTGGTTATATTTATCTGTCCAAGTTTGATAAGTAAGCTTTCCCTCGATATAGACAGAATCTCCCTTTTTAAGGAGGTCTTTAAGCCATTTTACAGTTGATTCTCGAAAAACCGTGACTTGATGCCAGTCCGTGTGTGAATGCCATTCCCCCGTTTCATCTTTCCACGAATATTTTGTGGTTAAGAAGAAAGTGGTGATTTGTTTTCCTTGTTTTGTAACCTTGAACTCAGGATCTCGGCCAATATTTCCCATCAATGTAATTCTATTCAGCATGGTTTTCTCCGTTTGGTTGCTCTTGTGGTTTGTTTAAGGGGATGAGGACTTGAGTTCTGATATTGCGTGCTTTGGGATATGTCTTTTCAATGACTGAAAGAATCTTTAAGCGTAAGTCTTCAATATGGCTGAGGACTTTTGGATCTTCACTTTCAATCCATACAAGCCGCCCATCAAATTCTGCAAACTTGGCATTTGCAATTCGCTGAAGCTCAAATAAAGATAGAGATTCTTGATGAAGATCAACACGACTTAACTGAGTACACCAGTATTTCCATGTTGGATCTTCGATTGCTGCCAGAATGTCACATCGCTCTTTCTCTCTCGTTGAGCTGAGGTCTTCTTCTTTTTTTAGCTGCAAATTTTCAGGGGAATCAAAGTTTCCCTCCAGAATTTTTAAAAGATTTCCTTCTTCAAGGATCCAATCAAAGGTTACACGCCACTTGCGAGACCCTTCTCCCATAAGAAATGGAGAAGATTTGATGCGCCCACAAAAGGACTCCCATTGTGACAGGTCATTTTGAAAATGTTTTGTAAGAAGGAGCTTTAGCTTGGATGCTCGTTCATCCGTCAGATGAACGTCTTGGCCAATATGACTTTTCCAAGTTTCAAGAATTTGATTTAAAAAATCATTTTCAAAACTTGTCCTCGAGTCCCATCGGGGAAATTCGCGCGCACGCAAATCTTGTGTGTGTTCTTTGTTTTTATTCTTTGAAGTCGTCTCTGTATAGGTATATGAAGCTAAATTTTTTTCCTTCGAAGGAAAAATTCTTTGGTTCGAAACAAAATCTTTTTTGTCCGGAAGAAAATTTCTTTCTTTCGAACATAAAAAATCTTCAGAAGAATTGTGATTAGAAGGTAAATTACTTTTGCTCTGATTTTTCTCGCTACTGAGTGAGTTTTTATTTTCTTCCTCAACTGAAGAAACAAAAACAGCCCTATAAACCTCAGGAAGCCTGTGACCAATTGCCTGAAGATCAGAATTGAGCTTCCTCAGGTTCACTCGGTATTGAGTTGTCTTCTTCCATTTATCAAGGGGATGAGGTCTTTCATCAATCCACCCATGATCTGCTAGATGCTTGAGATACTTCCGCATGGTGGGAGGAGAAGATTTCAACATGGTTTCTTCAATGAGCTCAGGAGCTGTTTTGTAGATCCATCCATGACGCGGCTGGACATTGCACTCAGGATAAAAACTGCGCTCTTCCTCAAGAAGAAGATCAAAGTCCTTTACCCGCTGCGTCCAGTACAAAAGCTGATTTAAGACAACGGCACTGAAATGATCTCCTGTGAGATCAACAAATTCTCGCCTAATGATTGATACACCCGGGCACTTAGTTCGAGAGTAATTAGATTGAGGAGAGGAAGAGCCATCTTGCTCTGAAGATACTTGATGATTCATATGATCATTCATCGACGCCTCCTAAACTGTCTTAAGCGTTGAATCGTTGACCAAGTGCTTTTATAAAGTGCATGTTTTTCAGGTTTTAAAGGTAAAATCCCATGAAAAAGCTTGTTTCGTGCCTCATTGGGCTGAACTTCTAAAAGGTAGGGCCAATGGCCATAGGTTTTTGTTCTAAAAAAGTCAGTAGGATGAAGAGTAAGAACCAAGAACCTGGTTTTTTCTTGAGCGCCAAGCTTGATAAATCGTCTATAGAGATCGTCATAGAAGTTTTCACAGAGGTCGATCTGTTCAAGAGCTGAAAATGGTTCCCTTTCTTCTATACAAAAACAAATCCTTGCAACCCAAACCCTTCGCTTGTTAAGTGACAGAGCTGCAATGGTTTTACCAACCCTATCCTCAAGATCTCCTAAATATTCTTGAGTAAGGAGAGCCCCTCCATAGATGCCGCGTTTTCGATCTTCGGCAATCATGAAAGTGGTTGTTGATCTTTCTTCAGGAAGAAGATCAATTTTTTGATAGACTTTAAAGAGATCTAATAAAGCCTCAATCTTGGCCTTATAAAAATCATGATCTTTTGGGTGAATAATCTTAATCATAAAGCTCCTTGCTTATTCCAATAATTTTTGTTGGAGCTCAGCAAAGACCAGATGAAGGAAGGTAGAAATTCAGCATCCTAAGGTTGTGTCATTCTAAGGCTTGCACTGTGGCAAGAGATGCGTGTAAACTTTTCCTTACACCAGGCTTTGCTAAGTCTTGGTTGTGGAGCGCCTGTGGTGATTTTGATGAGTCGTTCACAGGTGCTTTCTTTTTTATTCTTAGGGTAGTTTATTCATCATTTTCTCCTTTGATTTTGAATTTTTGCTTTATCTAAATTAAATATTTGGGGAGATTCGTGTCTTATATGATTGTATTGATCTCTTATATCCATCGTACTTTGCCTTATCATTTTTTCTTCAAAGGCCACGACATCCTTAATAGGATAAAAGATCGTACGTCCGATTTTAATATAATTAGGGCCTTTTCCATGCCATCTCCAGGTTCCAAGAGTTTCCTCAGTCATTTTCCAGCGGTTTGCTAATTCTTCTGGACTTATTGAATCCTTTACCATAGATTCCTCTCTATTAGGCGATGCTTCATATTTGTACCCATCTGGGTATATAAACACTTTATCTAATAATTGTCAGGAGGGGTTTTTCATCTAATGATGTAAAATTCTTTACATCTAACGAAATCTATGCAAAACTATCCAAATGATTACACAAATAGCAAAACAGATATCAACGCGCATGAAAGCGAAAGATCTTTCTCTCTCGGCCCTTGAGAGAGAAGCGGGATTAAAGCCGCGTACGCTACATAATATTCTGAGGGGAAAGTCCAAAAAGCCAAGTGCAGAAATTGTGCAAGCGATAGCTGATGCTTTGGGGTGTACGGTTAAAGATCTTCTTAATAAGGATGAGACATTCCAAGAGAACGAGACGACTGAATCAACAAAGGAAGCTCTGAACAGAGCCTACAGTCATCCCCAATTACTCCTAGAAACTGTGCAGTGGATCAATGGCAATGTCCCTCAGGGCAGAAAAATCCTTTCTGTAAAACAGGTGCTTACCTCGGTTGAAGAAATTTATCTGCATTCTCTTCAAAAAGACCCCACAAAAGTTGATGAAGATTATGCCGAATGGTTTATGGATTTGGTTACTAATTAAAAGGAAGCTTTAATTTTTTCTCATCAAGATAAAGAATAATATCGCGAGTCTTTGGGTGATTCACTCCAAAAAGACTCTTATGTTTCTCAAGATATTGATGGGTCAAGGCTTCGTTTTGGGAGTTTGCCCCTAATATTGCAAGGGATTTATAGAGTTCACTTACATCATCAATTTTTTTATTTTTTAAAAGTTTTTCGAAAATTTGCTCACTGGCGAGGAACTGTTCTTTTGCTTGATCATAATGTTTATTAAGGGCATAAAGTTTGCCAAGCATAAGATGGGCAAAGGCTTGGTTTCTGTGTTTATCTTCGCCGCCTACAACTTCAACATATGTTTTCAATGAGTTCCTTATTAAAGCTTCTGAATTTTTAAAGTCCTTTGATTTAGGAAAGCTGCAAGACGCCTTCATGACATCAAGGTGGGCAAAGAAGGTATTCTTTTTGTTGGTATAAAATTCGGTCGCATCTTTTTCAGATTTTTTCAGGATCTGTTGGCATTTTTCCAAATGTCCTTGTTTGAGAAAAGCTTCAGCTAACTGATTTAAAATATAAAATCGAATAGAAGGATAGAGGTTAAGTCCTTCAATGAGGGTATGATAGTGAGCTATAAGATCAACTGTTCTCTGAAGTTCTCCCTTATCAATTAAATAAAGGGTTGTCGCAAAAATAAAGAGGGAATTATAAGCTTCTGACTTGGAAAGAGGCAAAAAAGCTTCTCCTTTTTTAACCAATTTCTCACATTCATCAAGGTTTCCAAGGAGGGCATTGTATTGAATGAGATTTGCAATGAGTCGAATTTTTTCTTCATAAAGTCCCTCTTCCTTTTCTAGGAGAAAGCTGGCTTCGTGTCCATAATCAAGAGCTTTTGTGTAATCAGGTGATTGAAGTGCTGATAAAACAGATTGGGTAATAGTGTAAAGAATCTTATCTGTTGCGGAAAGAAGAACTCCTTTGTCTAAATCCGCTTGAATGCGCGAAGAAACAATTTTGGCCTTTTCAGGGTCTCTTATTCCACAAACTAACACATCAAAAATTCTCGCTCTAAGAGAAGCTAAAGTGGGTGAATGATAATCGAGTCTATTGGCTTCTTCAGAAATTTTTATCGCGTGGAGTAAAGGTGCTCTGTCCTTTAAAGTGTTCTCAGCATTTTGGTCTGAACGTCCGGAAAATGATTTAAGTAAAATCAAAGAGGTTTCTTCAATGAGCTGCTTCTTTTCATCAGGAGAAACAAAGGTACTTATGATTTTTTGAATTAATTCATGCATACTCATATAGACTTTCTTCTTTTCTTTAATGGTGGTTGTTTCAATAAAGGAAAATTTATTAATAGCTTTTAAAAGGTCGGATATATCAACATTCATTTTTCTAATTTTTATCCAATCTTGAATATGGACAATATTAATTTCGTTATGATTAAGAAGCGATAAGAACTCTATTAACTGGAAAGCTTCATTGGAATTTCGTTTGAGTTCATCCAAGTGCATTTTGATAGCTTTAAACTGATCTTTTTCGTAAGTATCAATTGGTCCTCCAAGTCTTTCTGCTGCTATGCTTATGGCTTGATCTGAAAGAGGATTTTCTTGAGCGTGCTGGTGAATATAATCCTCAATACTCATGCCAGGATATTCTTTAATATAATCAAGAGCCAAACCAAGGGAAGATGGAGAGTCTGCCATGTGACTAGCTAATTTATCTTTGTTGTCTTTCCCTTCTTGAGGGAGAAAGAGGTTAATATAGGCAATACTTTCTTCCCGTTCAAAGGGTTTTACTTGAATAGCATCAACAGAAAAATTTGCATTTTTGGTGGTAATAAGGACATGAACATTTTTTTCATGAGAAAAGGGAATATAAGATTCAATATCTTTATAGGTTGGAACATCATCAAAAATGAGAAGGCATTTTAACCTTTTTCTTCTGATTGTATTCTTAATGATGTTAATCAGTCTTTCGTGTCCAATTGATTTAATTTTTTCATCCAAACCCAACTTCATATGAGCACTTACTTCTAAGGCAAATTCTTCAAATTGGGGTTCAAGATATTCGCCCCCCTTAAACCACCATACGACGTCATAGGCAGGATAATGAAGGTAAGCATAATGCTTGGCAATTTGTGATTTGCCAAAACCCGTTGGTCCATAGAGAGCGGCTATCTTTAAAGGACTATTTTTAAAAAGTGCGCTGATGGTTTTTAATATTTTTTTCCTACCCACAAAGTTATGATTTTCTGAGGGCAAATTCCAAATGGGAGGAATAGGAGAAGCAACGCTTTAAAAAAGAGTCCCGCTAGGAAAAGAGCTGTCCCTATTTTGAGGGCTCTATTTAAACAGCTGAACAACATTGCTACTTACGGTTTCTGTGTGTTTGTAAGGAATTACCATCTTAGAAATATTAAAACCATTAGAAGCTTTTGAATATTCGCAAGCAAAACCATTTTCTTGGCACGTCGTACGAAACACATCCTCTGTCATAAAGAAGGCGAAAGAGTTTTTAAGAAGCGCTTCTTTATCCTTTAAGGAATAACCATTGTCTTGGACTTCGAGATGGAGGTCGTCATTTTGAGCATCAACGATGATAGAAATCTTTCCATTTTTAGGAGCACGATATAAGGCTTTCCCAATGAAGGTTATTAAAAGAGATGTTGTATGAAGAAAGTCCCCTTGGAAATACGTATCATCCGAGCAAGTTATCTCTATTATAATATTAAATTTATAGATCTTATCGGCAAAAAGAGAGCTAATATTTTCAAGACATTTCTTGAGATGGATGGGTTCAGTATTGAACTGTGAAATCTGCCCCCTTGATAAGGATTTAATGGTGTTTAAACAAGCATCAAGAATCTCTATGTGATCTGGTTCTTCAAGAACTTTTCTTAATAGTCCTAAAGATTTTGCCAGAGAGCTTAGCTGTTCTTTTTGCCGTCCAGCTACATTTGCATGAAGTGTTTTATAAGCTTCAAAAGCAATTTGTAGGCTTTTATGCTCTTGTTGAAGGATAAGAAGCATTTTTTCTACTTCTTCTGTTTTAATTTTTAAATTAGAAAAAGCTCCAATAGTATCTCCTATTTCATTTTTAGACATTTTTTTAAAATATCGAAAAAAGTAAGAAGCACAGAAAACCAGGAAACATAAAGCAAGAGCCATATAGAAGAAAAACACTCCATACCGCGATTGATTCTGAGTAAAAAACGCAGAGAAGCACAACGGCTCTTTTGCATAAACAGGAAACGGAGCTTTTTGAAGCAAAGCATGAGCATAGTGATTGGAAGTAAAGGAAAGGGTTTTTAGGTCCATTAAAAAGCTTTTAAAAGTACTAAGATCAATCTGGATCTGTAACATTCCTTCCAATTTTTTATGGTTATTAAAAACGTGAGATTTGCTTGTAATATTCGCTTGATCAAAAACAATTGAAGAATCCTCTTGTAGGGGTTTTTGAAGAGGAATGCGTTTGCTAGACAAGTCTTTTATCCCAAAACGAGTTATGATTCCTTGTGGATTTGAAAACTTTTCATAAGTTATAGTTTTAATTTGAGGAAATTCATGGCGTGAATATAACAAAGGAACAGAGTTCAAAATGTTTTCAATTCGTTTTACATCTCCAAGCGAAGCTGCAATACGAACATTTGTGAGATGATCAAGCTTTTTTAAATTTTCAAGTGTAGCTGCTGTCTTATTTTGGAGAGTGTTCAGCTCAGTTTGTTGGGCTTTTTGATAAGAACTGAGGTATATTTGATGTTCAAAAAAGGCAAATGTACTGATAAACAAAAGGGAAAGGGAGATAAAACTGAATCCCCAGACAGCAGTAGGCTTAAAAAAATCCTTAAAATCTCTTGCAAACCCCATAAAGCAATGGATAACCCCTGTTTATTAATGAGTTTTTTTGATGTTACTATGCTTAGGAGAGAAAAATCAAATGGATAACTTTGAAGAAAATTTTAGGCCTTCCATTTCTCCCCATTTGATGACAATCTGATGACAATTTTTTGCTTCTTATTTTCAAGGCCCTCAAAACCCCTGTGTTTTCCTGGTGGGCGCTGCAGGATTCGAACCTGCGACCCGCTGATTAAGAGTCAGCTGCTCTACCAACTGAGCTAAGCGCCCGACAGAGGGAGAGCCTGAAGGCTCTCAAAAGATTTATCGAGAATAAAACTCCACAACCAAGTTTGGTTCCATTTGGACTGGATAAGGAACTTCGAGAAGGGTTGGAATCCTGACATAGGTCCCCTTCATGGCTTTATAATCAACTTCAAGATATTCAGGGACATCTCTTTCAGCAAGTTGAACAGCCTCGAGAACAAGAGGGATTTCCTTTGATTTTTGACGAACCTCAATCACATCCCCTGGTTTCACTAAATATGAAGGAATGTTGACTCTTTTTCCGTTTACCAAAACATGGCCATGGTTCACAAATTGACGAGATGCAAACACAGTTGGAACAAATTTCATCCGATATACAACAGCATCCAAGCGAGATTCCAAAAGACCAATCAAATTTTCGCTGGTATCTCCATGCCGGCGCACAGCTTCTGCATAAAGGCGGCGGAATTGTCTTTCTGTTATATTCCCATAATACCCCTTCAACTTTTGCTTAGCCGTTAGCTGAAGCCCATAATCTGAAGGCTTTGACCGGCGTTGACCATGCTGGCCAGGTCCATAGGCCCGTGTATTAATCGGACTCTTTGGGCGTCCCCAGAGGTTAAGCCCAAGGCGACGGTCAATTTTATGCTTTGATTCTAGTCTTTTTGTCATGCGACATTCCTTTAGGAAAAATACTAATGTGGGAGACTATAATCATTCAAAAGCTCTTGTCAAATCGTTTTGTGTATAAAATTCATATAAATTTCGAGAACCACCTTGACCCAAGACTTCAATACCAGTATAGACATCTGTGGGGGCCGGGTGGCAGAGTGGTGATGCAGAGGACTGCAAATCCTTGTATACCGGTTCGATTCCGGTCTCGGCCTCCAAAAAGGCTGGTCTTTTTAAAAAGACTTTGCTATAAACCTTGCGTGTTCCCCGGTAGCTCAGTCGGTAGAGCAAGTGGCTGTTAACCACTGGGTCGGCGGTTCGAGTCCGTCCCGGGGAGCCAACCCTCACAAGGGTTTTCTCCAATGACCCCAGACCTCTCAAAATCCCCGGTGCCGCACTGGTGCCGCAGGAAGAGGACGATGCCTTTAGTTTAAAGAAGATAAATTCTGAGCCTCGAGAGTTGTGAGGGCTGTTTGGACCTTCTCAGAAAGCCAATCCCGGTGAGAATCATTTTCAGCCAGGTCCGATAAAAGAGAGATGAAGGCATCCAAATAAGCAATGCACCGAGCTTGGACAGGATTCTGTTTCCCGTCGAGCTCAGCAATGGCGACTCGTTCTTGGTAGTTATCATAAAAAGAAGAAATCGTATGTGAATCCCAGTTGTCACTCTTGTCACTTATTGACCCGGACATATTCTTCAAATTTTTCTCAAAAACGTCCATAGAGGGAGGTGACAACAGTGCCAAGTCAGGTTTTAGATTCCAGTTGTCACTTTTGTCATTATGTGCACCGGGCATATTTTCCAGATTTTTTCCTAAAACGCCCATAGTGGGAGGTGACAACAGTGCCAAGTCAGGTTTTGGATTCCAGCTGTCACTTTTGTCACTAAGTACACTGGGCATATTTTCTAAAAACTGATTCAGCCATTTACTCATGGGGAGTCCTTATGATGCCAGGATTAATAAGATAGGATGATTTTGTTTTTCTACTTCCTGTGGGGAATTCCTCGCGAAGCCATCCATATTGGACAAGAATATCACAAGCTGTTTCAGCGATTTCTGTGGTCCCTAAAAATGCCCAGTGCTTACGATACACATCCCGTGCGGTAAATTGATCCTTCGTTTCGCCCTTGAGAATCTTTTTGGCAAGGGCACGGGCTGCTTGATAAGTTGGACTCAGGCCCAGTTCATAAATCCGGCGCGCATGCATCTCTAAGTAGTCACACCATCCAGCAGCTTTCATGACCGCGTCCCGTGTTATAGGTCCTTGGCTTTTTCCATGGGCAATTTCGATCAGATGAAAGATAAGGGCCAAGGCTGGCATGAGTTTGCGATACTTTGTGAGATGCTCTGTAACGATAGACTCATCTTGAGTCTCTCGGAGTTTGTCCTCAAACTCTGTCAGCCATTCATAGAAAACCTCTTGAGCTTGGTCATTAAATTGGAAATAAGGGATCTCTGCGTTTTCATCGAGGTGGGCTCCATGATGCGTAAAGTTCATCGTAGCTAACTGTTTCATAATCTGAGACGCCTTTCGTTGAGCTTCTTCATGGGGTTTTCGATCAATTAGCTTCCAGGCTTTGATTTCATCAGGATACACAAGCAGCTGGAAGCGTTGGAAAAGTCCATCATTTTCAATTCCTGTAAGGGTTTTATGGAGATAGGAGAGGAGCTTTGTCGGCTGGGTGCTTCCCAAGAGAGAAATGCAGAGATTCTTTGTATGTATGGTTCCTCGCCCAATGCGGTCCATGGTTTTGGACCCAAAGCCATTCCAAGCTTCCAGGTAAAAAGTCCTGTCAACGATCCTCTCGATCCCAACTGGCCAATAGCCCAATAAGTTCATCACGAAAAAGCAAAAGGCCGCGTTCGTTGTGGGAAAGCAGCTCATGCATTTTTTCAATGGTGGCATCGTTGGCGAGATAACGTTTACATGTTGGGATCTCAGGCTCTTTGAGGCTCCTCAGACTTTCCTTCGCTATTCCCATGGAAATACTATCTCTATCGTTGGCGGCCTTGCCCATCTCCTTTTTGATAACCTCTTTGGTTGCTTTGTAGGCTTCTTCCTCAACGTAACAATTGTGCTGATCTTGTTCATATTGTTCAAAGGCTTCCTTTTCCAGATCTTCAAGAGGCTTGAGAATTTCCTTGAGGGCAGGACTTTTGAGAGTACTTGGAGCACCGACAATACCTCCCCACAAATTGGGAATCACAGTCCATGAGTCCTTCGTTTTGGGGCGAATGCCACAACCCGCCCCGATGAGTGAGGACGTCACAATAATGGCGCCCACAGCTACATAATCCAATGGGCATTGCATGCGCTCGGCTATATCCACAAGCCAGTCACGATAGGGTTCAGGAATCAAGGAAGGTGGCAAGGCCACCACAGGGCGCAGTTCCGCTTTGATGGCGTTGAGTGGCGTCGGTTCAGGCCATGCCATAGTTTGAATGACAGGGGCGAGCTGTTCCTTCACAGCTGTAATTCCCTCTAGCACATGGAGATCATTAAAGTCAGTCGGTTTTGTTTCTGTGTTTTTGAACTGAGGAAAGACGACAGAACAGCCATGTTTATGAGCTGCCTCCTCTGCCGTTGTTCGTCCTACATTTTTCTCTTTCCAAACGTCATCATCTCCTGAAACAATGAGTGGGCTTTTTGGATAGGCTTTCTTTATTTCCTCAATTACAGGCTCAATGTTCCCAGCATCAAAGGCCACCACTACTATTTGCTGTGTTGCCATATGAATGCTGGTTCCTGTGGCATAGCCTTCCACAATAATGATGGGCTTTCCATCTTCCAGAACGCCCATGTGATGGAAACATCCTTTCTTACGCCCACCCGGCAGAAAGCGTTTGGTGCCATCGGACTGTATTAATTGAAGACTCCAGAGCTTGCCATTGATATCCTTTAGAGGAATGATCAAGCATTCCTTATGGAAACGAACACCAAAGGCATCCACATTCTTTCGAATCAGGTAAGGTGAGCTTCCGACCTGTGAGGCAGCATTCCATTTCTCGAGAGCTGTGTGGGAAGCTTCTTCCTGCTTATGGTTTCGTTCCTCTTCAATCGCTTTTGAAGCCTTGTCACTTTGTTCATAGACTTGCTCTTTGTCCAAACCAGGAACAATCTTATTGCCGAGATTCCACTTCTCATGGATATCCCGGCCCCAATCCCCAAAGGCCCCTGCAAGGCCATAGCATACATACCAGCCATCCTTGCGGTCTTTGTGCTTTGTGGCAAAGCGATGGATCTTGCCATCGGCAATAAGTTGCTCCTTATAATCAAGGCCAAACTTTCTCATCGCTTGGACAAATTCATTTTCATATCCTCCCTGTCGTTGGACAAAAGGAGAGGTAAGGGCCACATTGTGGCCCTGTGTTGTTGTTTCAATCATTGGATTTACTCGCTGTTTTTAGTGATCGTTCATATGGGTAGGTCTATTGACAGTACGCCGATCGACAAATTCCAGCAGGTCGCCATAACGGTATTTTGCCAACCTTCCCACTTTAACAACGGGAAGTTCATGACGTTTCGTGGACTTCCAGATTGCGAGTGTGATCTCTTTTACCCCCAAGAAGTCAGCAGCTTCCTTGCGGGTTAAAAGCTTGTGCCTGTTGAACTCTTCCATTTTTTATCCTCTCTTGGTTA
>Ga0206848_1025_pt1 | contig 44053 bp, 34 predicted proteins | sample Alteio_BWOrgCont_18_FD_152635 | JGI IMG/M metagenome (GOLD analysis project Ga0206848, IMG submission 152635) | Enriched cells from forest soil in Barre Woods Harvard Forest LTER site, Petersham, Massachusetts, United States -... | ecosystem: Environmental > Terrestrial > Soil > Temperate forest >...
ACGGCATTTACATTGGCAACGACCTGATCGACGCCCAAGGTGGAACCATCAGCCTGAACGGAAAGGCGGGTTATTACTTTAACAACGATCCGGTCATTATGGCTGTGTCGGCTGGAGACGGTTTGGATATCGACCACTCCGTCGTCCAGACGAGCGGAACCGGTTCCATCACCCTGACGGGCGACGCCAGCCTCCCGGCAACCGGCTCAACCGTCCCGACCGGAATCTTCAATGGAACCGCCACCGAAATGGCCGGCGTCGGCATCTTCAATAACAGCGTCATCAGCTCCGATCAGGGAAATGTCCTCATCACAGGGACGATCAATTCGGGCGAGGGCACCGGTCAAAGCGCGCCGCTTGAGGGCATCAATATCTTCGACGGGGCGATCATCAAGACCAACGCGGTAGGTGTCTCGCCCGCCGGTTCCCTGACGTTGATCGGTGATACTTCCGGCTCGACATCGACGGACAACGATAACGTCGGCGTGAGCATTAACGGCTTTGATTCATCTTCCAATACGGCATTTCTTACCACTCTTTCCGCGGGTAACGGAGGTAGCATCCATATCACCGGCACAGGCGGCACGATCAATATCGATTCATCGGCAACGAACGATTCGAGCGCGAGCGGTGTCGAACTCAATGCGAATGTCAATATCACGGCCACCGGTTCCGCTCCCATTACGATTACCGGCACGGGAGGAACCGATAACGATGCTTCCGGAGCAAACCGGGGTTCGTCCAACGGTGTTGCCATTTCCACAGATAAGGGCGGCTCGACCATGGTCTCCTCCGGCAGCGGCAACATGACGATTATCGGGACGGGAGGTGCCTCGCCGGGCCAAGGCCTCGGTGTTTTGGTTGCCGGCTCGAACGGGTTCTCCACCACGGTCCAATCGACGGCAGGAAATATCTCGGTCACGGGTATCGGCGGTTCGGGATACACCGGGACAGGCGTCATCGTAAATAGATACGTTCCCAATCATGGCATTGCCGTGGCCGATAACGTTTTAATCAAGACTCAAGGCACAGGCACGATTAGTCTTACCGGCACGGGCGGGGCTAATTCTTACGGTGTGGGAATAGAACAGCTTCCCGCCGGAAATGGTTTTGATTCCAGTCCCGTTACTCCCACCATCACCGCCGGAGGCGCATTCAGCGTGACGGCTTTGTCCGGCACGGGCATCTATTTTAATGCCAACGTTACCGCCGCCAGCGCCAGTTTCGGCACCGAGACCGGCACACCGGCGATTACATCGGGGCAACTTCAGATCAACAATTCCACCATCACTCTCGGTGGCGGAAATTTTACCGCCTACGGCGCAGGCGTGGTGGCCAATGCGGATGGTGTTGATATTACCAACAGCACCATCAATACGCAGGGGGGCACGCTAACGCTTGTGGGTCAGCAGGCGGGAACGAATGGCGTCTATGGCGTCAACGTCAGGACATCCTCCACGTTGAACGCCGGTTCGGGTGCGTTGGATATCACGACCCTGGGAGGCTCGAACATTTGGCTTAATGCGACGGTGACGGCCCAGAGTGCCACGTTGGGCAGCGGATCGACGGGGAATCCGGCGTCGGTCACAACCGGTTCGTTGCAGATTGAAAACTCCAGCATCACCTTGGGCGGAGGTGACCTGATCGGCTACGGCGCCGGGACGACCAGCAGCGTCGACGGCGTCGATGTTTACGGTTCCACCATCAGCACGCAAGGCGGCAATATTTTTCTGACGGGCAGAGCCGGCTACTATTTCAACGGCTCCGCGCCTGCGCCGGGCAACGAATCAGGCTGGGGTGTTTTTGTCGGCGTCAACTCGGTCCTCGAAACATCCGCCTCCAACCAGAACTTCACCACCGGAAATATCACGATCACGGGTGATGGCTCCCAGCCGTCCCTCACGGTAATCAATGATCTCACGGGCGTCGAAATCTACAACAGCAAGCTGAGCGTGGTCGACGGAGCCATTTCCGTCATCGGAACCGTCAATAGCGGCACCTCCCAAAATATAACCAACCAGTATGTGGTTTATACATCCGGCGTGGGAGATGGGGTGACGGGTGTCCTCGTCGATGGAGGATCGAACGTTGCGGCCACCGGCACCGGTTCCGTCAGCCTCGTCGGCAATACGACAGGCTCCATATCGGATGCCTCCGGCTCGACCATCGCCGATCACGACAATAGCGGCGTGCATATTACGGGTCAGAACACGACCATTGCTGCCAACGGCGGGGGCATCAACATCATCGGCACCAGCGGCTCGATCATCAATAATTCCGGACCGGGCGCATCGACTGCGCTCGATGTTTCCATCGGCCCCTTCCAGTCGAGCGGAATTCCCACTCTTAATGCGGGTGCCGGCAACCTCCTGATCGACCCTGTCGTTGGCGGCAACGGGATCAATGTCGTGGCCAATATCACGGCGGCCACCACCACGCTGTCGGACCCCGGCCAGGAAGTGGACGTGTTCAATAATGGAAGCTCCGATTTTGGTGTCCTTAACCTGATTGCTAATACGGCAACGATTTATCAAGTGGCATCGATCGATCTGGGCGTCGTTTCGGTCAATAACCTCACGCTTATCTCGAAAGGCAATATAACCCAGACGGGGCCGCTCACCACCTCGCTGCTTTCCGCCGCGGCGGGCGGTTCCATTACCCTGACCAACCCGGGCAACAGCATCACCCAACTGGGGCCAATCAATCAGACAGGCGGAGCGATGATTTCAAGCGGAGGCACTCCCCTGGTTCCGACGATAAACAACGGTTCGCAAACCTTTGCATTCAATGTCCGGGGCACCCCTTATACGATTAACCTGAACCAGGTTAACAATATCCCGGCTCTTGGAATTACGATTCAGCCCATCGGCAACCAGATTTCGGCAGCGGTGAGTAATATCGGCGGCGGAACGATGGCGGGCCAGCAGGTGGCGGTCGTGCTGCCTGTCAACAATCAGGTTGCGCCCCAAAACCCGCCCTCTTTCAACACCGGCATTCTTGTCGCCGACGCCTCGACCTTGGGAAGCGACATCAGCTACAATCCACAGGGATCGACCAGTCCGATTTTCCAGAATGTGTCGATGCTTGGCGGAGCTTCGAGCGGAGATTCCGATGTGGGGCCCGACGATGTTGTGCGGATCGGCGGCGGTGCCGTCAGCAGCACGAAGATGCCGCCTGCTATTGCCGGTGCCTTGCAAGGTGCCTTGAACAATCAGGTTCGACAGGACCTTTCCAGCGCTCTTCACGGGCATTAGCAGGGAGCACAGGGGAATGAAAATAATTTTTTCCATCATCCGGGTTGGAGTCTGCCTGAGTGTGGCGGTCTCCGTATTTAGCTTTCCGGTCATGGCGCAAAATTATGAGCAAGTCGCGCCCAAGCAGCCGGAAAAAACGGGAGAAGGCAACGTTATCAATGATAACTCGGCCATAGCGGCTGGGCACGGCAGCACGACGATTCTGGTTGATCGTTTGAAGGGGTTGGTTTTTCTCTCGGACGTTCATCAAGTGAAATCGGGAGGCGTGAAAAAATCCCGGTCGATTGATCCAGGCACAGTGGCGTTTGCCAAGCGACCTGACTTCGCCCCTGTGGTGGAACCCTTCATCGGTCAGCCCGTGACATTGAAGTCTCTGGGTGAGCTTTCCCGCGCCATTGTCGCTTATTATCGGGAGCATGATCGGCCTGTCGTCAACGTCTTTGTCCCGGAACAAAACATCACCAACGGTTATGTGCAGGTCGTGGTGGTGGAGAGCAAGGTTGGCCAGGTAAGCGCGACGGGAGCCAAATATTTTTCCAATGATGATTTGCGGCACGAAATGCAGTTGCGGCCGGCTGAGCCGATCAGCGGCGACGAAATCCGGGGTGACTTAAACTGGATCAATCGCAATCCGTTCCGGCAGTCGGATATTCTTTTCTCCCCCGGCCATGAGCCTGGAACCACGGATGTATTGCTTCGTACGAAGGACCGGTTTCCACTGCGTGTTTATGCCGGATTCGAAGACAGCGGAAATCAACTCACGGGCGACGACCGTTACCTCGCCGGTTTCAATTACGGCGATCTCTTCGGGGTGGGACAACAGCTCTCTTATCAATATACCACCGGCAGCGATTCGAATAAATTTTATGCCCATTCCGGAACCTATGTCATTCCGTTGCCCTGGCATCACGAACTTACCTTTTTCGGCCTGTACTCGGAGGCCAACGCCAACATCGCCACGCCTCTCACGACCTCGGGCGTCAGTTGGCAGACGAGCGCCCGCTATGAGATTCCGTTGCCGGGAACACAGGCGTTCCAGCACTCGATTATAGGAGGATTCGATTTTAAGCAAAGCAACAACGATCTCGATTTCGGCGGCACAACGATCTCCAATGTTTATACCGACGTGGCCCAATTTGTTCTCGGCTATCAGGCGAGCTATGTCGATGACTTCGGCAATACCTCCCTTAGTGCCACCGGTTTCTGGAGTCCCGGTGATTTGACCGGAACACCCGCCAATACCGATGCCGCCTACATGACCACCCGCGCAGGAGCCTCCTCCAGTTATACGTATGGCCAGCTTACCCTTCATCGGGTCACGCGCTTGCCGTGGGATTTCACTTGGTCGGTGCGGGCTTTGTACCAAGTCTCCGACGCCAACCTATTGCCCAGCGAAGAATTGGGATTGGGCGGTTATCAAACCGTTCGTGGCTATGATGAGCGCGAAGCGAACGGAGATGACGGCTTTCTCTTTTCCAACGAAATAGCTACTCCGCCAGTCAGCCTGGGCCAGATGATAGGTCTCAATCAGGCTACCGATCAACTTCAGTTCCTGGCTTTTGTCGACTACGGGGGCACCAGCTTGCACCATGCCACGCCTTCGGACGTCAACCCCAACACCAACCTGCTCGGGGTCGGGCCGGGAGTTCGCTACAACATCGCTCCCTATATGAGTGTCCGGTTTGATTATGGATTTCAGATGATCGATACCGGTTTCGACACACGCCACAACTCACGCGGGCATGTCGGTGTGGTGATCAGTTATTAGGGCGTGTTTTCAAAATAGGGTAAGGTCGCTCCGGGGTTCTTTGGCCTTCCACTTCGTCGCTCGCTCGTTATGTAGTACGATGGTACCCCATGTGTGCTTTCGGCTATCAGCCGATAATTGGTTTAGGTGAGCTCGTATTGTGACCGTTTCAGGGTTTTGTGGGCGTGGGAGTGATTGATGGTGAGGAATTGAGAGATACTTGATTCGCAATCCTCTTGTCGTTTGCGGCCACTTCATCTTTTCCAGTAAAGACTCCGCCTGCATAAGCTAGTCCGAATACACCGCTAAGGAATATCAGAAAAATGACGGCCAGAATGACTAGTGGCAGGATAGGGGAATCCTTTTCAATGAGTGTTGGCATAATTTAATCCTACTAGATTGCTTTACAGAGGAAAACTACGCGACAGATGGAACGAGGGTAATGGGGTACACACCCCATAGCGTCCATCTGGCTATTGCGGTTTAGTCAGGACATGAAAACCACTCAGAAAAATTTCCTGACCAAGTACTTCGTTATCGCGGTGCTGGCTTTAGGAACAGCACCTGCCTTTTCGCAAGTGTCCATATCAGTTAATATTGCGCCACCTCCGCTTCAAGTATACGAACAGCCCGACTGTCCGGATGATGGTTACATATGGACCCCGGGATATTGGGCTTATGGCGATAATAATTATTACTGGGTGCCGGGAGCGTGGGTTCAACCTCCTGAAATGGGGTTATATTGGACTCCTCCCTATTGGGAATCGGATGGAGACACTTATGTATTTTACCCAGGTTACTGGGGACCCGAGGTCGGTTATTATGGCGGCATCAATTATGGCTATGGCTATGGGGGGAATGGCTACCGCGGCGGTCGCTGGGAGGGAGGACATTTCTCATACAATACGGCGGTGAACAACATCAGATCGGCCCACGTTCATAATACCTATGCAGATAGAGCAGGCATCAACAATAATACGAATAAAGTGAGCTTCAATGGCGGTAAAGGAGGAGTGCAAGCTCAGCCCACAGCGCACGAGAGGCAGTTTTCTAGTGAACGCCACACCCAGCAGACCCCGGTGCAGAAACCTGAAGCAACCGTTCACTCACAGGCCCCGGCCCAACAACAATCTGAGCTCCAGCATGAGGCGCCCCAAGCGCAACAAACGGAGCATCGGCAACAACCGTTCGCGCCGCAACAGCAAGAGTCCCAGCCTCAGGCCAAGCAAGAAACTCACCTGCAACCGCAGGCACAGACTCAACCGCCTGTGCATGAGCAACAGGTTCAGCCCAAGCAGGAATCTCATCCTCAAAAACAGCCCCAGCAATCAGCCCCTGACAAGAAGCCCGCTGCACAGTCCGATAAGAAATCTGACAAAGATAACGCTCCGGGTCATTAACGCGGATCATGATCACTTGATGGGGTACACACCCCATAGCACTCGCACCATTTTACCTGTTTAGTACACAATATGAAAACCATTCAAAAAAACCTCCTACCATCAATCCTGGCTGTTCTCTTCATCGCCGTTGGCGCCGGTCGCGCTCTGGCTTATGACCATGACGACAAGGGTTGGTTCGACGAACACCACCACCACCATGCATTTATCCAACATAGCGGTCATCGCGGCTATTGGGATCACGATAAAGGCGGAGCCCGCATTTTTATTAACATCTAAATACTCGTCGATAAATCACAACAACCGCCGTCCATGACGGCAAAACAAGAAAGCAACCAAATGAAAAATAATATTCGCAAATGGAGCGGCCTCACCTTTTTAGGTGTGATGCTGTTCATCGCCAACATAGCCTCCGCACAGACTGCTGCCCCTTCCACCACTTCAACCACCACGACCACGACATCTTCTGATGGCACGGTCAGTCAGTTCAGTCCGGACACCATCGTTGTTAAATCGAGCACATCAACCACTCCCCTTAGTTACTCGTACTCAAAGACGACAACCTACGTCGATGAAAACGGCAATACCGTTTCAAGCGAAACGGTAAAATCGGGTGCTCCCGTGACTGTCTATTACACGCAAGACGGCGATAAAATGGTCGCCACCAAAGTCGTCGTAAGAAAGACGACAACCACGACAACTCCAGCAACCCCTTAACTTGAGCTTATGGGTGCGCCTGCATAAGCAGGCGCACCTCCCGCTATGGATAAAATTAATTTATGAAAAAGCCCTTACTTTTCTGCCTCTTGGCTTCTGTCATCGGAGCCTTGTCCGGCTGCGCCTCCGATCGGCCCCAGACAACCACCACTTCGATGACAACCGAAGAAACCACTGTTCGTCCCGCAAATCAGTAACTGTTAAAGAAACGCCCAAGTAGTTGTCCGAATTAAATCCATAAGACCATTATGTCTCGTATCGTAAAATCTGTAACCGGTTTGGCCTTAATCCTGGCTTTAGTCTCCTGCGCTTCCGTGAGTGTGCAGAAAAATAGTGAGCAGGCCACGTTGCAGATGCCGCAAAAAGTTTACGTTGCTTTTTTTGACGTGACCCAAGGTAAGTTCAAGGTGGATCGCGAGGACGTCGAACTCACCAAGTTTAAAAAGAACCTTCAGGCTATGATGCAAACGGGCATGGTCACAGATCTATCCCATCGTCTCATTTCTGCCGTTCCTACAAATAAAATCCAAGGATTTCAACCGGAAAACGCGTGGCTGATCCGCGGTGAATTTACGAAGGTTAATCAAGGCAGCCGCCTTCTTCGAGGAGCCATCGGTTTTGGAGCAGGTGGAACCAAAGTGGAAACCAAAGTCTATGTCTATAACTTGAACCAAGATTCAAATATACCCTTTCTTACATTTTCAACGACAGGTGGCAGTAATGCAGAACCTGGAGCAGTTACCGGGGCCGCGATCGATCCCGTGACAGCTGCCATTGGCGTAGTGGCAAGCGGAGCCGGTGGAGTCGCTCACGGTCTTACAGAAGATACAGCGCGTACAGCCCGGGAAATCACGGCGGAACTTTCCGATTACATGTATCGAAGTGGTTGGATTTCCAAAGACAAGTGGATCAAACCCAAGAAGCTGGATGAGTAGTGGCCTGGTAATTCTATAGCATTATAATAATACTATAGCCCCGCGTGGAGCGCGACGGCTACCTCGGCGGTCGGATCGCCCGCCGGAAAAGACGACTACAGTATTTTTCTAAGGGGTTCTTGTCATTTTACACCGGCACGCAACTCGACGTTGGGAGGGGAGTGCGACGTGGGTTCCATGCTTTGTCCCGGCTGAGCGGGGTTTCCATCTTGACGGCAATAATTGACGTGGAAACGGTCGAGAAAGGCCTCATGCAAGGGTAATCGTTGCAGGTAATCATTCCAATCCTTTCCTTCCCGAGGCGACCAAAGGACTTCCGACAGGGCGCAACCACGCGGCCACGCCATGTACTCCAACTTGCCTTGAGACCAAATATATTCAGTCCAAACCTCTCCTTCCGCACCCAGGACATGATCGATTTTATCCGGCGGCAAATCTTTCGGAACGGGTTCATAGTTGTACACTTGGTCCATCGAAACAGGTTTCTCACCGATAAAATGGAATGCCGGGATCGTCAAGGGGGTTTGAGGCTGTCCTTGATCAAAGTAGAGGGTGGGACGAGGAGTCATGACGACATCGTTTCCCTGCTTCAGACCCGGGATCGCAAAGGTCACGTCGTGCCAAACCATCATGGTTGCCGACGGAGAAAGTCCACCTTGTTGAATTTCGTCCCAGCCGACGAGCCGCTTGCCGCGCTGGTTTAACATCTTTTCGATACGTTGAACGAACCAGCTTTGCAATTCCTCTTCATTCTTCAAATGATGGACTTGCATGGCTGCCTGGGCGTTCGGTGAGGCCTTCCATTGATCCTTGGGAGCTTCATCACCGCCAATGTGGACATATTCTCCCGGAAAAAGAGGAAGCACTTCATCAAAAATATTTGCGAGATATTGGAAGGTTTTTTCGCCGGGCGAAAGCGTGTTGGGAATGACTCCCCAGGTTGTTGCCACGGAGGGTGGGGCCCAATGGGGAATGTCGGTATTGCCCAGTTCCGGATAAGACGCAATGACAGCCGTGGTATGGCCGGGCATTTCCAACTCCGGAACGACGGTGATAAAACGGTCTGCGGCGTAAGCCACGATGGCGCGAATTTCATCCTGGGTATAGAAACCACCGTAAGGAGCACCATCCTGCTTGTTGGGGTCTTCCATCGTGGGCGAGGTCACGCGATAAGCGCCCACGGCGGTGAGCTTCGGATACTGCTTCACTTCGATGCGCCATCCCTGGTCTTCGGTGAGATGCCAATGAAAGATGTTGTATTTGTGAAGGGCCATTAAATCAATAAAGCGGCGTACCTCATCCGTCGTGAAGAAGTGGCGAGCCACATCCAGCATCATCCCGCGCCAGCGAAAGCGAGGCTGGTCGATGACTTTGACTGCCGGGACCTGCCATGCGCCTCCCGGCGTTTGGATAAGAAGCTGATAGAGTGTCTGCGCACCGTTAAACAAGCCGTGTGGGGAATGCGCCGCGATCTCAATGTGCCCGGAGCCAGAAGTCAGCACATAGGATTCATTCTGCCGCCAACCGGGGCCTTCGACCGTCATGTTCGGATCGAGCCGTAGGGTGATCAACCCAGATGTCTTCACTACGGAGGTCGTTTTTCCCGTGATGGACGTCATCTCTTTGGACATCATTTGGGCTACAGCTTTAGTCTCCGCATTTGAAGTGCCGATGGTCGTTTTGTCGGAAAGGAGGACAGGAGGTTCCGTTCCCATCTGCAAGTTGGCGGGTCTGGGAATCACCGCCACTTGCTGGATAACGGGCGTCTCCGCCTTTGCGGAAATAGCATTTCCCAGCAAAGCCAGAATCAAAATAATTTTGTTCATGGCAGGACAGGGTTATCCGGGTTTTGGGCAAAAGCAGCTTCGATCTCTTCCAATGTTTTACCTTTCGTCTCCGGGAGGAGAAATAAGACAATGAGGAAGTAGGCAATCGTGAAGCCCGCCCAGAGCATAAACATGGCGGTGTAACCATAATAGCCGACAAACGGGAGAAAGATTGCTGAAATGAGGGTCGAGATCCCTTGGTTGATGAAAAGGCCGAGCCCCATGCCGATGGAGCGAATGCGTGTGGGCATTAATTCGGAAAGAGCCAGCCAAACGCAAACGCCCGGGCCCAGGGCAAATGAAGCAATGAAGAGCATCAGGCAAATCATGACCAGATTGCCTGTGTGGAGGCCGGGCGCGGCTCCATATTTCGCACTCTCAATCGTCAATGTTCCACCTTGTGCGCCTGGAACAATTTTGATCTCCGGATCCGGATCGTTGCTGGACGCCGAAACCATTCGCTCCTGATGGTCATAGGCGTAGAGCACCATAAGTTGCGTCGGTTCCGACTTAACCGGTTGCCCCAGTGTAGAGGCGTCCGCCTTAATGCTTAAGGTGTTTCCCTGAACGGACGCGCGCACCCTATCGGTTACGTCGATCCGCTTCGACTCGGATTGATAAAAGACCATGGCCAGGATCACAAGCGCCGTCGTGATGCCGCCGGTGCCGAGCATGAGAAGAATCTTGCGTCCTAGTTTGTCCACCAGAAGCAAGCCCACGATGGTAAAGACGACATTGATCGCGGTGACCCACGCCGCCTTCTCCGCTGCCGAGGTGGCATCGAGGCCGGCTTGTTTCAGAATAACGACGATAAACTGGAGAACGGAATTGATCCCGGTGGTTTGTGTCAGGCCGAGCACGGCGCAGGTGAGACAAAAAGGAACCACGTACTTGCGTTGAAACAGCGATTCTGTCGAATGATTCCGGTTTAAGGTCTGGGAAGAAGCCGTTTGCCGCATCTCGTTAAACTCGAGTTCCGCCTCGGCGGGTGTCCGGGATTTCTGAAGCGCTTCAAGAGCCTGGCTTTCCTTGCCCTTGCGAAATAACCAGCGCGGGGATTCTGTGACAAAAAATGAGCCTATCAGGAAAATGGCGCCCGGATAAATGGCCGAAAGAAACATGGCTCGCCACGCATGGTCCTCGGTCTCTGTTAATCGCTGGATATCGGATGTTCCATTTCGGACAGCCTCCACGCCTTGGGTGTAATGAGCGCCAACGCTTAGCGAGATCAGGATCCCCAGGGTGAGAAGTAACTGGAAGGCGGCGGTGCCCCGGCCGCGTATGCCGGCGGGCAGGCATTCTGCGAGGTAAAGCGGGATGATGACCGCGATCATACCTGCACTTAGTCCCTGCAAGGTCCGGCCAAGAAAGAGCGGGGGAAAACTTTGGGCCAGAACGATGAGAATGACGCTTCCGACAAAAAGAAATGCAGCGAGGATCATCAATTTTTTACGCCCAATCATATCCGCGAGCATTCCGGCAACGAGCGATGAGATCGTGCCGCCCGCCAGCACCGCCGCGACCAGAAGCGATTCCTGCGAGATCGTCAGGCTGATCGTTTTGTCGATATAAAGCAGCGCCGCGCCGATGATGCCAATGTCATATCCGTAAAGCAATCCGCCCATCCCGGCGATGAAGAGCAGGAGCAGGGTGTAGGCTGTGTGGCTGAATTTGCGTACTCTCATCACGATTCCTTCCAGAGGCTGTCCGAAAAATCGACGCGGGTCACGCCGACTTTTCGGACAACCTCTAGGCCGCATCATGCGGCACTCCTGGGTCTCCAGATGACCACAGAGATTCTCTGCCGGATTTTAACTTTGCTGGATTGTAAAGGTCCGCCAGCGTGTCATTCAATTTTGCCTGGTTGCGCAGAGGCAGGCTGATGGCCAGGTTCATTGACTGGGTTGTTGGAAATTGGTCGCCTGAAATGGGGTTTGCCGGGAATACTCCAGGATGAATGCTGTCGGGCAATACCTGCCTTCCTTGCGTCTGAACCAAAGCGGCTTCACCAAAATGAGTGCAAGAAGAAATTTCCGACGGTGTGCAAGGCCTCTTTTCGCGATTATTGTTCGGCAGTCTGCCATGGTTCAGGGGTGGTACTATAGGGCGGGTGTTCCTCGTCATCCCTGAACGTGGGGGCATTTTTTACGCCTAGTTGAAAATAAGGCAATATGGGAGTTTTGTCGGATGTGCTTTCATAGGGATTGCCCACTTTTTGAATCAACAAACAGAAATTACAGACTCCTCCACAATCACCGATCAGCACATCCATATCCACCGGACCGAGAGCATCGAGGTGGAACGCAGGCCCGATCTTGAGATGCGCATCATGGTTATCGTGGCCCGCGCCTGGAACATAGGATGGGAAAGTAAACGGAAGCGCTTCGTGCAAATTCCCCTGCTTCGTCAGGGGATCCCATCCTGCGTCCAGAACCAGCCCTCCGTTGATTTTGACGACGAGGATATTATCCCCAAAACCAGAGAGCCTGTATTCCCCCTCATGGGGCGCAATGACTTTTCCATGATAATGGATGACCCATAGCCCGGGTTCGACCTCCTTTTCCAAGCCGAAAGCTTTGGGTGCGTCCTCGGAAGACCGGGTTGAAATAGCGAAGACGAGCGAGTAGATGGAAGACTTGCTTTTATAATAAGGTTCGAACAACTCGTCGTTCCACTCTTGCCTGAGATAATGGGCCAGAAGATCGAGGTATTGGCTTTCCGTCATGTCAGTCGGCTTTCTATCGGAAGTCTGTTTAAAGTCGTAGAAATCGCCCTGCAGCCCCGCTCCATTGGGCGCTCCAAAGAGCGTCGTGTCTCCTCCTCCGCTGCCGGTTCCTGTTCCCGAGCCCATGCCGGTGCCCATCACGCCATTCACACCGCTCATGACCGTGGGGATCGCATCATCCGTCGTGGGCACGGCGGGCGGTTCGGGCAGGGTGATGGCGGAAACGTCTGTTGTGACAATTCGTTTCAAGTCGGGCGGAGCGCTTTCGACGTTGTTTTTCTTGGCGAGTTGGACCTTGTGCTCCACCTCCGTGTGGGACGGCGATTGTGTGGCGTGGAAATCGATGTGTTTTTTTTGAAAGCGTTCCACGATCAGGAATGTGGCGCCCAAGCCGAAAAGAATATGCAGCAAGATGCTGATAGCCATGGAGTTTGCCCCAAAATAGGCAAGCAGGCGCTTTTGGGGCCGGGATCTCCTGGAAATTATTGTGGGCGTGCGGGGGGTCATTGTTCCTCTTCGCTGACGGTGAAAGTGACGTTGCCAATCCCGACGACCGCCAACGCATCCAGGACATTGACGGTGCGGCTATATTTCGCCTGCGGATCACTGATAACTGTTATAAGCAAAGAGGACTTCGCCGCATCGGCCGCCTGTTTCAGCCTCGCTAACGTGCCTTTGAGCTGGGGCAGGTCGGTGCTTCCGGCTGAATCGAAAGGTTCATCGTTGAGGGTGATGTCGCCTTGGGGTGAAATGGCGATGATCTGTTCGTCAACGAAATCGGTCGGCGCGGTGGTGATGGCTACGCCGGGCAATTTGGTGTTGAGTTCCTTTTCTACCTTGACGCTGCCGGCCATGATCATGAAGAACAGCATGATGACAAAGACCACATCGATCATCGGGGCGATTTGAAAACCCACGTTGCCATCATTCACGTTTGTTTCGAGGCGGCGCATAAGTTTACTTGTTGAGCGCGGAAAAAGAGATGTCGCTGATCCCTGAATCGCCGCAGGCGTTCATGGCTTCGGAGATGTAGAGGGCGGGGACGTCCTTGTCGCCGCGAATCACGGCCCGGAAGGTTGGGTTTTCGCTACGGGTGATTTTCTTGTCGCCGATGGCCTTGGCAAATTTTAAAGGCGGGGTGAGCTCCCCGGCCGTGGCATAGACGTGATCGTCGATGACGAATTCCGCCTTCCTAACCTCGGCGTGCCAGCGCACATTGATGACCACTTCGCTGCGTTTACTGTCCATTTTTTGCGCATCCGGGGCCAGAGGAAGGGTGATGGTTCTGTCCACCTTCAGGACTTGGGCCGAGGTGATCATCATGAAAAACACAAGAAGCACCAGGAGCACGTCCACCATGGGCGCCACCTGAAATTCCGGTTCTCCGTCTGTTGCTCCTCCGCCTGCCATATCAATTTTGGGTTAGGTTACTCGATTGCCTATTCGGAAGCGGGCGTCGCATTCGCGGTTTGGAGCCAGTTTGGCATCGCCGCAAAAATCACGTCGTCCCCAATGTGCACGCCGACCATGGTCTCGTACGGCATCTTTCGAAAAAGAGTCGAAATAATATCCTGGACGTGGTGGATCGCCGTCGTGGCCCGGTTGCGAAGGAAATAGAAGGCCATGAAGGCCGGGATGGCGATGAACAAACCGCTGGCCGTGGCTGTGAGCACCTCGCCGATGGAAGCGGAAAGGCTGGAGGGATCGCCTATCCCGGAGCTCGCCAGAGTCGAGAAGGCTTTGATCATGCCTGTAACCGTTCCCAGCAAACCAATCATGGGCGAGCAAACGCCGATGACCGACAGGTAACTAATCCATGTCTGGATTCGGGAATTTTCCTTCGACAGCTCACCCAGCATGCCTTCCTCGGCAGCCTGCTTGCCTTCGCCCAAAAGGCTGACACCGATGCGGACAACATTATTCAAGGGGGAAGGGTTGGCTTTGCAGAACTGATAGGCGCCCACGTAATCGCCGCTTTGAAAAAAGCCCTTCAACCGTCTCTCATGCTCTTCGGGCGCAATTTTCTTTTGTCCCGTACGGATGGTGCCATCTATGATGAGATAGATCGTGCCGATGGAGAAAAGAGCAATGGGCACCATCACCCAGCCTCCTTCCAGGATTTGTTGCCAGAGTGTTTTTGTCGTGGCGGCAGCCGGGGCTGCCGGGGTTGTCGTGGTAGCATCTGCAGCTGCCGGGGCTGATGTGACGAACGAGGTTGGCGGCGGACTTGATGCCGGGGCGTCCTGCGCCGGAAGCATGGAGGTTCCGACCAAGAGCAGCAGGGCCGCAATGAGTGGGATGATCGATCGAGGGGATGGTGGATGGGAGTTCACTTTTTTAGGTCTTTCTTCATGAGTTCTGCTTTGGCTAAGGAAGCTTCCGGGCTGTCGGGGTATGATGAGATTAATTCTTGATAGGTCTTCGTGGCATTACGTACATCTTTAAGTTTGTCATAGGCCTGTCCCGATCCCCAGAGGGCTTGGGGAACCAGCGGATTGTGTTCGGGATAAAAAACCGTGATGGTAAGATAGGCCAGGAGGGCTTCATCGAACTCATGCTGCGCCAGGTGGATAGCTCCTTCCGCAATCCAAGCCTGGCTCAGCGTATGTGGATCCGAGCTCTGGCTGATCAGGGCATCATAGGCGGCAAGCGCCTGTTGAGGATCGTTAAATTTCGTGACCAGGGTGATTTGCAGCTTGGCAGAGGTGAGAATTTCCGGGTCCTTGGAGTAACCGGTGATTTCATTCACGAGCGCAGTTGCGTCCGCCGACCGATTCAGGCCTACCAGGGCGGAAACTTCCGTGAGCGCCGATTTTGCCCACCAGTTGCCCGGAATATCCTGGATCGTTTTTTGGTAGGCCACGATAGGTTCAATTTGGGCGAGGGCGTGATCGAATTCTCCTTTTGCAATCTGTTCGGTGGCGAGTGCCAAAGCGTCGGGTGCGGGTAGATTCAGCCCGGATACATCGGAAACATGGTACCCGACCTGTCCCGTGCCGCTCGCAGTTTTGACCGAAACCATGAGCATGTCCCCGTTGCGCACCAATCCATCCATTGGGACAACTACCCCGCTTTTTAGCAGGATGGTTTGGGCTGAAACGGATGAGGCGCCCGTTAGGATAAATAGAAGTAAGGCAATCCGTTTCATTTTGAAGTTAGATGTTCCAACCTTTGCTTTGCATTGGCGAATTCGGGAAATACCGATAAGTTCGGGTTTTTCAACATTTCGGAATAGGTGTTAATCGCTTCGGGAATCTTTCCCAGTTTCTCGAAGGCTTCTCCGCTGTTCAGGTAAGCCTGGGCCTGGATCCCCGGGTACTTCTGGTAGGCGACATAGACACGCTGGTAGTAGGCGTTTGCCGCGGCAAAATTTCCCAGGTCCATCTGGATTTTACCCAACGAAAAAACGCTCAATGCCGTCGATTCCCCCCTCCATGCGCGCGTGCTGGCCACCTGCTCGAAAAGAGGCTTGGCATCGTTGGGACGGTTCAAGGCGAGCAGCGCCTGGGCCTCACCGAGGGTTATTTCCTTAAGCTTGGTGGCAGCCACGCCCTTGTTGAGTGCTTTTGAAAAATATCTCTCCGCCTTCAAATAGTCCTTTTGGCTATAAGCGATCTGGCCCAGGCCGTTGTATGCATAATCGACCAGGGGGCTTTGGTCATAGTTATCCATGAGGTAATTATAGAATGGCATCGCTTGATCCGACTGGCCGCCTTGAACCAGGCAGTCGCCAATCTGCCCAAGCAGGATGGGGCTCAAGTCTTCTGGCTTGAATCCTTTGGCTATGTCCAAAAGGAGTTCCTTTTCCTCGTCGAGCTTTCGCTGAATCCGGGCCAGTTCGGCTTTGGCATAAAGAATCCGTGCTTGAGCTGTCGGCTTGGAGGAGGTATCCGGAACCGTCAGGATTTCCTCCAGGTTTTTTGCCGGATCTTCGATGAGAGGGGGCGTTTCTGGAGCCGCCGCACTCAGGGGAGTGGTCGCCGGAGAAGAAGTGGCGGACGTGGAAGCCGGGGCCACCGCCGGACCGGGAGGCGGGGGAGTGGGCAGAAGCGCGACCGCCAGATGCTTGTGGGCATCAAGTTGCGCGAGCTGCGTGATGATTTCATCCACAGCTTCACGGGTGGGATCGTTCAGATATTTTTTGGCTGTCTCGGCCAGGAATTGTTTGCCCTCCGTCACCTTGCCGAGCTTGACGTCAGCGCGTCCGATCCAGAAGAGGGCCGCCACAACCGTGGGATGATCGGGATTATCTTTGACAAACTCCTGAAACATCGTGGCGACGTCCTCCCATTTCGCCTGCTTTTGCAAGATCTTCGACGCGGCAAAGATCGAATAATTCAACACCTCTACGGTTTGAGCTTCTTTATAAGATTCGATGTAAGCCTTGACGGCCTCGTCGTTCCTGTCCTCCGAGGCATAACAATCCCCCATCAAGGATAAGACTTCGGCAAGTGGCCCAAGTTTTCCATGCTTTTGCTGCCAGGCGAGACAGCCTGCTATCACCTGGTCGTATTGCTTGGCTGCAAACTGGATCACTAAAAGACGATACTCGCCATCGGCCGCGTAAGCCCCCTGGGGATATTTTTGCAGGTATGCTTGCAGGGCCTTTTCGGCGTCATCGGCCTTGCCTCCAAAAAGCAGGGCCAGTGCAGTCCGATACTCAGCCTGTTCCACCATGCGTCCCTGAGGGAAATCCTTCTGGTATTGCTGGTAGGCCGCGATGGCTTCGTCGAATTTTTGCTGGCGGAGCTTGATGTCTCCGACAATGACCTCGGTTTGCTCCCGCCGGGGATTGTTTGGCTGATTTTTAAGGGAATCTTCAAAATAGGAGATCGCCTTGTCATAATCCTGCGCATCGTAAGCCAGCGCTCCGCGGAGAAAGCCCACGCTGTCGACATACTTTCCCTGGGGAAATTGCGTCATGTAGGCCTGACACAGAGCCTGGGCCCGATCGACCTGCTTCAACTTATCGAACACGACAATCGATCCGTAAAGAGCAGCCTCCGCCTCGGCGCAGTGGGGGTAGCGGCGCATGATTTCGCGGTACACCACGCCTGCCTCCCAGAGAGAGCCGTCCATGGAATAGGCGCGTCCGATGCGTAGAAAAAGCGGCGGCAGGATGGGCGGCAGCGTTTGATATTGCACGAGAATCTGCTGGTCTTTCACGATCTCACTGTCGATGTCCTTGTTGTCCAACTGTAGTTGCTCCGAGTTCAAGGGATCCGCCTGAATGCGCGCCAGATTGGCCGCACGCTGTCGCTGCAGGTTTTCAATCTGCTGCTTTTGCAGAATGAGGATTTGTTCGTTGTTTCGGACCCGACGGTAGCAATTCAAGGCGTTGGCGATGTCGTTTTTCGCCAAAAACTGATCTCCCAGTTGCACCGCCATGGAATTGAATAGGGTGATATCCGCCACATGGGCAATGTCTTCGTCGATCTGCTGAAGCAACAACTCGGCTTTCTGCCCGCCTCCGGCATCCAGATAAAGGGGGAAGAGCTTCAGATTTATCTTTTCCAGATAATCAGGATTTAAATTAGGCCGGCCCCGTTCCTTTTCCAGAAGCGCAATTGCATCTGCCGGCCGACCGGCACGCTTGCTCGCCTCCACGAGGAACAGAAACACCTTGGCGTGATAGTCGGAAAGCTCGAGCAGCGATTTGAAAAGGGGAATGGAATCGTCCGGAAATCCACCCAGGAGATCCGCCTGCGCCAATGAGAAGGTAACTTGCGCTAAACGCGGCGATTTGGGAAAAAGCTGCTGATATTTCTTGAAAGTTGAAATCGCGTCCGGCCAGTTTTTCCCATTAAATTGAGCGGCTCCCAGCATAAAAAACACGGGCTCCAGCCACTGCCGATTCGGCGGCGCGGCAGGGATCGTCGCACCGCTGAGCCACTGCGTATCGGTGGATGAACCTGTGATGATTGCCTGTAAAGCGGTCGCCGCATGCGTATAGTCGCCAGATCCAAACGCGCCTTGAGCTTCCTTCCACAAGGCGCCTGCTTTCGATCCAACATCTTGTGCTTGCAGTGGCGCTGAAGCGAAACCCGTGACCAAGCAAAGTGCCGCAATGCACTTTAATTGTTTGAACTCAATCATGACGATAAATCAGCGGCTGCATGGATAAATGCGCTTGGTAGCTCCATACGATTAAAACAAAGCGGTATTGAATGCAACAATGTCCACGCACCAATTTTTGCAACGCAAACATCGGGATAAGCTTCAGACCAAATCCTGAATCGCCTAATTAATCAAGCGCGTGAACTGAATTTGACGAGGCGACGGACGCCAGGGGGCGCGTCGTGCCGACGGCTGACAAGAGGATTCATTTTCATTCCGATGTCGGCAGGATCATCGGCGTTGGCAACGGTGATGCGGGATGCCTCAAGGTGGACAATGGCGGTCAGCGCAGTATCTGCCACGGGCTGGCGCAGGTCATCGTGCAAACGCCCCGGCAGGCGGAAAAAATCGTTCTGAGTGCGGAATCGCTTGGCTTGCAGCCAGCCTCCGTTACGCTTGATGTTGACAGTAGCGGGCCTCATCCATTCGTGCCATGAGGCCAAACGCTAAAGGCATTCAAGATTTTGAATTATGATGTCGAAATATATTATTATTTTATTGATGGCAGGCATTCAAATGTCTGCGCAAGCCCGTGACCTCGTGGAGTACGTAAATACCTTGCAGGGCACCAATTCAAATATCGATCTGACACGGGGTAATACCTATCCAACAACTACGCTACCCTTTGGCATGCATACATGGACACCACAGACCGGCAAGAACGGAGATGGCTGGAAATATCAATATGATAAAAATTCCATAAGGGGCTTTCAGCAGGCGCACCAATGCAGCTCATGGACTAGAGATTACTGCGTATTTTCCCTTATGCCTGAAACCGGCTCCCTTGTTGTCGATGAAGATGCACGAGCGGCCCAATTCAGGCACGTTAATGAAATTGCCAGGCCCAATTATTACGCCGTCAAGCTCGATAATGGCATAACCACAGAGATGGCACCCACAGAGAGGGGAGCCCATTTGCGCTTTACATTTCCCGACTCGAAAAGCAGCTACTTGGTTCTTGATGGCTATACAGGTGACGGTCAGATTACTATTATTCCTTCCGAAAAAAAGATTACCGGCTATGTGCACAATGGCCAATACCTGCCGAATAATTTTAAAAGCTATTTTGAAATCGTATTCGATCGGCCCTTTGTTGCCTGGGGTACCTGGAAAAAAGGGGATGCCAATCCGGTGGCTTCAGCAGAGACCATAGAAGGCAAAGAAGTGGGCGCCTATATACAATTTGATGCCGGCGAAAAGGTGCAAGCCAAGGTGGCATCCTCGTATATCAGCGCGGGGCAGGCTTCTCTTACGCTAAAAACGGAGCTGGGTGCTTTTTCCTCGCTTGAGGATACCAAAAATGCCGCTGCCGAAGTATGGAACAATCACTTGGGCAAAATTTTAGTCGAAGGCGAAACGGAAGATGAGAAGGCGACCTTTTACTCTTGTTTTTATAGAGCCAGTCTGTTTCCACGGGAATTTTTTGAATACGACGAAAATAGTCAGCCCTATTATTTCAGTCCTTATGACGGCAAGGTGCATAAGGGCTATATGTATACGGATACCGGATTTTGGGATACCTTCAGGGCGCAATTTCCCTTGAATGTGCTCCTGTATCCAAAAATGCATGGGCAATACATGCACGCCTTGCTCGATGCCTATCAACAAATGGGCCGACTGCCGTCATGGTCCTTCCCGGGTGAAAGCGGCAGCATGATAGGTAATCATGCCATATCGTTATTAACTGATGCCTGGGCCAAGGGCATACACACTTTTGATCCCGAGCTGGCTTTAAAGGCCTATCAACACGAGATAACAACCAGAGGTGGAGGAAGGCTCTCAGACGGCAGGTCAGAATGGCAAGACTATGAACAATTGGGTTATGTGCCCTACCCTGAACATCCCGAAGCAACCGCTAAAACTCTTGAATATGCTTATGATGACTTTTGCGGATATCAATTGGCCAAAATGACCGATCATCAAGACTATGAGCAGCAATTTGCCAAATATATGTATAATTACAAAAATGTATACAATCCCTCTACGGGGTTTGTGCAGGGCAAAAACAGGGCTGGTGAATGGTCATCAAATTTTGACCCCACCGAATGGGGAGGACCATTTACCGAAGGCTGCGCCTGGCACTGGGAATGGTCGGTTTTTCACGATATACAAGGCTTAATCAATTTAATGGGCGGCGATAAAAACTTTACCGATAAGTTGGATGCTGTTTTTACCGCGCCCAATACATATAAAGTAGGCACCTATAATAGAATCATCCATGAAATGAGAGAAATGGCGATGATCAACATGGGGCAGTACGCGCATGGCAATGAACCCATAGAACACATGGCTTATCTCTATAACTATGCCGGCCAACCCTGGCAAACCCAGCGCCATGTTCGAGGAATCATGAGCAAACTATATGATGCGACCGAGAATGGTTATCCCGGCGATGAGGATGAAGGGCAACTCTCTTCCTGGTATGTGCTAAGCGCATTGGGGATATATAGCGTTTGTCCGGGCACGGACCAGTATGTGGTAGGCAGCCCGGTTTTTGATAAAGCTACGATTACTTTTGAAAATGATAAAAAATTTGTTATTCATGCGGAAAATAACAGTCATCGGGATGTATATATCCAGTCCGCCACATTAAATGGAAACGAGTACATCCATAACTATCTTACCTATGGTGATATCACTGCCGGTGGTCTTTTTGACTTGAATATGAGCGATCAACCCAACACGACGCGCGGCATCGAACAGGATGACCGACCCTTTTCTTTATCCAAATAAAGCGGTAGCGATGCAACCAGTGTCACTTGCCGGTGAAGTTCTTGATTTCCCTCTTTCATGAAAATTAAAATGCTCGGTTCTTTGATTCGTATTTGTGGCTTCGCCACCCTTGTTTCTTCCATGGCCATGGGGCAGGCCAATCTGCCTTATATGGACGGCAAGGCTTCCCTGGAGCAGAGAGTTGACGATCTCTTCGGCCGTCTCACTTCCGACGAAAAGATTTCTCTCTTGATGGGCGCAGATGACGGCACGACATGCGCCTTGCCCCGATTGGGGGTTCCTTCGATCCGAATGGCGGATGCAGGAGCCGGTGTGCGCGGCATCAATGCGAGCAACAGGGGGCCTGCGACTCAATTTACGTGCGGCGTGATGATGGCATCGACCTGGGATCCAGTTCTCATCGGAAAGGTGGCGGTGGCCATTGGAGTGGAGGCACGCAACAAAGGCGCGGGGAGTCAGATTTTGTTGGGGCCCGGCGTTAACATCCAGCGCTCGCCATTGGGAGGGCGAAACGGCGAATATTTTAGCGAAGATCCCTATCTGGCTGCGCGGATGGCGACCGGTTATATCCAGGGCATACAAGGAACCGGCGTAGCGGCCTGCATCAAGCATTTTGCCTGTAACAACGAGGAGAAAGATCGCGACGACGTGGATGTTCGGGTGAGCGAACGCGCGTTGCGGGAAATCTACCTGCCTGCGTTTGAAGCGGGGGTCACGGAAAGCCATGTCTGGGCGGTCATGTCCTCTTATAATCTTGTGAATGGAATCCATTCGAGCGCGAATCATTATTTGCTGACGGATATCCTTAAGCAGGGATGGGGATTTGACGGAATGGTCATGTCGGATTGGGGAGGAGTGCACGAAGTGGCAGGCACGATCAGCGCAGGCAACGATCTGGAAATGCCAGGTCCCGGCATGCGTACGCCCAACAAGGTGCTGCAGGCCTTGCAAAGCGGCCAGACAACCCAGGCTGCCCTAGACGATTCCGTTCGCCGCATCCTCCGCACAGCTATTCGTACCGGATTACTCGATGGCCCGATGCAGCGAGACTCGTCCCAGGTCAACTCCAAGGAACATCAGATGCTCTGCCGGGAATTGGCGGAAAAAGGGATCGTCCTGCTGAAAAATCAAGATTCCATTCTTCCTTTTAATACGCAAAAGATCCATTCCATTGCCGTGATCGGGCCGGGGTTTGAGGAAATTCAAGGCGGGGCTTTGGGTAGCCCCAATGTTACGCCTTTTTACAGTTGCGGGCCGCTGGAAGGCATTGAGAAGCGTCTCGGCGATAAGGTTGTCGTCTACGGGACATTAGGCAGCATCGGCAGCTCTCTTATTCCCTCCTCCGCTTTTTCCACTGGCTCCGGTAATGAAAACCAACACGGGCTGCGTGGTGAATATTTTTCCAATCCAACTCTGGCCGGTAATCCAGTCTCCATCCGTGTGGATGCCGCGGTCAATTTCGATTGGGTGAATCAGTCCGCGGCTTTGAATGGGACCCATGTTGGGCCGGAAAATTTTAGCGTGCGTTGGACAGGCAAGCTTATCGCGCCTGTCACAGGCCATTATGAATTTTCGTTCGCGGCGGACGATGGTTGCCGGCTTTTTCTCGATGGGAAAAAAATTATCGATCACTGGGTGCCCAGCTCCCTGGAGGTGGAAACGGCCGAAGTCGACCTGACCCAGGGACAGTCCTACGATCTGCGCGCCGAATATTTTCAGTTGTCCGGCGATGCTGCCGTCCGACTTGAATGGAAGGTTCCTAGCACGACGCTTTTTGCCAACGCCATTCAGATGGCTCAAAAGTCGGATGTTGCCGTGGTCGTTGTTACCACGGATAAAACGGAATCAGAGGGAAGAGATCGTCCTTCCATGGCTTTGCCGAATCATCAGGATGATCTGATCAAGGCCGTGGCCGCCGTCAATAAAAACACGGTCGTCGTTCTCAACAATGGAACGCCCATCGACATGCGTCCCTGGATCGATCAAGTGCCGGGCGTTCTGGAAGTCTGGTTTCCCGGTCAGGAAGCGGGGAACGCTTTGGCCGCGATCCTTTTCGGCGACGTGAACCCCTCGGGAAAACTTCCGACGACCTTCGGCGTACGCCGGGAAGATTACCCGGACAATGGCAATTTCCCTGGAACCAATGGGGTCGTCAATTATGCCGAGGGTATTTATGTGGGTTATCGCCATTTCGATAAGAAAAATATCGAGCCACTCTTTCCATTCGGGCACGGCCTCTCTTACACGACTTTCAAATACGGAAATCTTCAATTATCCGGTGCGACCCTGACACCCAATGGCAAGCTTTCCGTGAATCTTCAGGTGACCAACACAGGCCAGCGCGCCGGGGAGGAAGTCGTGCAGCTTTATCTTCAGGCCAAGAATCCGCAGGTCGATCGGCCAGTTCGCGAATTGAAAGGCTTTTCAAAAGTCGCGCTGGCTCCCGGCAAATCAAAGACGGTCACGTTGGAAATCACGCCACGCGATCTGGCTTACTTTGACGTGGCTGGAAAACAATGGAAAGCCGATCCGGGCGATTATGAAGTCCAGGTGGGCGCCTCATCGCGGGATATTCGGCAGAAAGCGCCGTTCACTTTGAGCCGGGTTTTTATGGAACCGGTTCCTGGCTCCATGGACGTGGAGTCGGCGGCCAAATAGGCCGCAAACAAACCTGATACGGCGAAAGTTTTTGAGCTGATTGAACATTCGCCCGATGAAATTGCGCCCTTTGTCGAGGTGGTGTCTCGGTGGGATAACCACCACAGCCCCCCTTCTGCCGGCTCACCTCCAAGATAGAGCGTTTTAAGTAAACACGTAGCCGCGCTCGTAAGAGCGTGGTGCTCTGCCACCGCCTTACGGCGGCGGCTACACTATTTTGAAAAGCTCTAGGAGCATGCTGAAAAAGGGCACATTTGACTTGAACGCAGAAGAGGGCGGGAGAGTCGAAGAAGGATGCGAGGCGAAAGCGAAAAGCAGTTGGGCTTGTTGAGCGTGATTCATCTGGAAGCGCGGGTGAGGAAAGATCACCCGTTGCGACGGATCAAGCGCTGGCGGAGATGTCGCCCGTGTTCGGGGCCGATGTACAGCGACATCGGACGGCCCTCGATCCCGCCGGAGCGACTGCTCAAGAGCCTGCTCTTGATGGATGCACCGTGCGCACCAAGGCTTATCGCCAAAGCCAGCACACCCGACGTGGCGTCGAACGCCTCTTCGGCTGGTGCAAAGTGTGGGCGGGTTGCGCCAAACCCGCTACCGCAGTTTACCCCGCGTCACCCTCCACGCCCACTGGTCGCCACCGCCTATAATCTCCTGCGCATCGCCAACTTGATGCCGGTGCCAGCCTGAAAGTCAGGCTGGTAAGTGGTCAACTTGCTCATCGATCGCGCGAGTTCACTTCTCTATCCAAGCCGGAACTGACTTTTATCCCGCCCTCTCCCCATTCAGCCCGATCAATCCCAACCTTGCCTCTTTTTCAGCATGCTCGTAGACGCAACCTCAGGATGACGGAACGAGGACAGCCTCTAGGAATGCACGTAGTAAAATACTTTGGATTTTTTGAGCAGGTTGACGATTGCCTGGTAGATCAGCGGCTGGGAATTTTCCTCCCCGTATGCGGTGAATGCAGCCGCATAGGCTGCGTCCTCATCGCGTGAGTGACTGTCGCTGGTGCTGATAACCTGGAGAAAGAAGTGCCCTCCGAGGATATGTTTCGGTTCCGGGGTGATTTCGTCTTTTTTCATGGGCAGAGCCGTATTGAGGATAGTCGGTTCTATTTCGCGCATGCCTTCATACAGAATACCGAAGTCTTTGCCGGTGCTCTTGCCGCTTGGGTCGGAATATTGCTTGGTCAGTTCCTCGAAACTCTTTCCCGCCTTAAGTTGATTCTGAATGTCTGTGATTAGCTTCTGGGCCTCGGCACAAGGTGTGTCCGAGATCGATTCCGAGGTTGCGGAAGGATTGTCCTTCACAAAGATCACCCGGGCATGAACCATCTTGGTTGGTTTTATCTGATCGTTCACCAGCTTCTGGCGTTCGATCTCCTGTTGGAAATCGTATCGCAGCCGGGCCAGCGTGGTATGATGAAAGGCCAGTCCTTCTTCCAATGTGCTGGGCTTGATTTGTTCGCGCAGTTTGTCGACGCGTTGGTCAATTTCCGCCGCGCTGGCGGTAATGCCGCGTTGCTTGCACTCGCGGTCAACGAGATAATTCTGGACCAGGACATCGACAGTGGCGGGCCCATTATCGGCAAGACATTTGGCGACGACATCCTGCATCGGAATCGGATGGTCATCGATGACAGCGGCTGCGGCCGGCAGCGGCTTTCCGGGGACCAGGTCGGCATCGTTGACGATGGTGACTTTGGAATGGCCGATCAAGCTGCCGACGTTTTGGCTGAACAACATGGTTTGCAAATCTCGAGATGCTTTATCGGCATCCTGGTAAAGGGAATTCTCGGTGGGGGGATGGTCGCCGCTGGTGCTGGTGGCCTGGATCAGGCAATATCCCTCCGAAGTCTCAACGGGCTGCGATATTTCATCTTTACTCAATGCCAGGGCCGCCGTCAGCAAGGGAGCTTCCACATGAAGCATCTGGTCGTAAAATATGCCCAGATCGCCTTTCTTTTCGGCGGGGAGACTTTCCGTGTACTTTTCAGCGAGAGCTCCAAAGTCCTTCCCTTGCCTGAGCTGAGCCTGAAGGTCCTTCACGATAGCGAGGGCCTCGGCCTCCGTGCGATTTGTCCCGGAAGCCGCTCCATTGGCTTTTTTGAATTTCACGAGAATTTCCCGCACATGGAGCATTCTTAGAGACTTGCTTTGGTCGGCAGCCAGGATGGGAGCCTCAATGTCCTGCTTAAGGGAATTCCTCAACTCGGCCATGGACGTATGATGGATTTTAAGAGCTTCATCCAGTGTGGTCGGGGCGAGCCTTTTACGCAGATCCTCAATCCTTTTGTCAATTTCCGCATCGCTTACGGTAATGCCGCGCTTTTTGCACTCGCGATCGATCACATAGCTCTGAATCATTTGGTCTATCACGTTGGATCGATACTTACGCAGACACTCCAGGATAAGGTCATTCATCGAAATGATGTGGCCATCGACCATTGCTGCGGCGCCAGGCACGATCTTCCTGACATTCGCGCCGGCATTCTTATCCGTGGCGAAAAGTCCGGTTGGAGTCGGCGTCGAGGGCGAGTCTGGAGAAGCGGCGGCGGAGCAAACGATACTCTGGATGGCGATCACGATTACTGCGAGCTGTCTTTTGGATTCTTGTATAAAAGTCATCGCTTGCTTTCTTCCTGTCGAATGGGTTGAACCTTGATTTTCAAGGAAATTATCGTTGCGCCAGATCGTGGTTACGTCAATTAGTGCCTTTTTGTTCGATGACCCAGTTAATGGATATCAAGCACATGGCGTCAGGCCGAAGGGGCCTGACGCCATAAAAACCACCGCGTTAGGGAACTCTTTCCAGCTCGAAATTTGCCGGGGAATTGCCTCGTGCGGTTTACAGCATTATTTTAATCGTGAACAAAAACCAAATTCCATTGGGAATCCCCTTTGACTCCCCAGGAATACGGCGTGCCGGCCATTTGGTAGCACCCCGGCACAAATTTCTGGTTGAGATTGGACCAATACGGGTCACCTGTCGATTGCAGGTATTGGCTGTTGACAGGGCTTGCAATACTGTAACCGGATGGTGCCGCGATGATCTGCCACGATTGCTGGGAATTATTATTATTTGGTGTATCTGCAATCTTGTCGCAACCGGCGACGGGGCCATTGCTGCCTACGTACGGGTCACCTGTTGCTTGCAGCAATTGGCCCGAGGCGGCATTCTGGATATGGTATCGACCGCCACCTATGGGTATAACGGTCCATAGTTGGTAATTACCCACGTAGCCACCGGTGCTAATCGGCGTAAAGGCAATTTCGTTGCATCCGCCAACGTAATGGCCGGTGCTAGTGGCGAAATAAGGGTCCTGGGTGCCCTGCAGGCACAATCCAGGGCTTTGGATGTTCTGAATTAGATAAGTAGCCTGGGCCGGGGGTGGCGCGTTCTGATAAACGTGGACCCAATCGACATACATGGTGGCTGGAAGCGCCGCGTTATTCACGCTGAAACCGGGCCAATTGCCGCCAACGGCCATGTTCAGAGTGATGAAGAACGTGTTCTGATTGAATGCGTTGGTTCCGCCGGCATTGCCGCCAATGTAGAACTGGGAATATTGGGTGCCACTGATATACCACCTGATGTAGTTGGGGTCCCAAGTGATGGAATACACATGGAAATTATTGGTCGGAGTATTGGCGCTGGAGGTAAAATCGGCCTGACCGTTGCTATACCAGTGGGTCGAGCCATTTACAGTTTGAGCTGTATTGATCTGCTCCATGATGTCGATTTCGCCACATTGCGGCCAGCCAACCGAACCGATGTTACTGCCCAGCATCCAAAAGGCGGGCCATTGGCCTTGGAAAGAAGGCAGGGCTATACTTGCGGCGACTTCTCCATATAGCCAGGCTTTGTGCCCCTGCGTTGTCATGCGGGCCGAGGTATAGTTGTAACCGCCGACGGCTTGATTTTTTGCGGTGATGGCCAGGCAGGTTTGCCCTTGGAAACTGGCGATGGTCGCATTTTGCTGCTGATAGTATTCCAGCTCATTATTGCCCCAGCCTCCGCCCCCCGTCTGAAATGACCAATCCGGGCCGATGCTACCGTTGAATTCATCCCCCCACACCAGTTGCCAGTTTTGCGAATATGCTTTTCCAGGCGAGAGCAGCAGCAGGATCGCCAAAGCGAACAACTTTCCTGCAGCCATGAGCTTTTTGTGTATTGATGGTTTCATTTATTTATCCGTTAGTACCTTTGTGTTTTTCGATTGGGAATAAGATGTCCGTTAATGGTCAATCGCCAGAAGATGCAATTACATTTTTGTAATTGCAAGCATATTATTGGGCATTCACGTTCGCCTGCTCATCGAACACTGGCGGACTACCCCCTACAACCAGATCCGTCCCTATGGTTCCATCGGTGCCGAGGGAAGGGTAATCCTCATTAACTTCCTTTGGTGCTGGGTAAGATTTCCTCCAAGCCAAGCCAGAGTGCTTTTGTCATCTGCGCAAGTTGGTCTTCAGTGACGCAATAGGGAGGCATTAAAACAAGGACATCGCCGACAGGCCGGGTGAGGAGTCCATGCTTTCGGGCCGCCTCGCAAATCCGATGGCCGATTCGGTCGGCAAAAGGGAAAGGTTCGCGCGTCTTGAAATCGCGCACGATTTCGATGGCGCAAATCAACCCTTCCTGGCGGACATCGCCAACATGGGGATGTTTCCAGAATTTGGCAACGAGGTTCGCCAACGCCTTTTGCAGGACAGAATTTTTTTGCAGTGTGTTCTCGGATTTAAAAATCTGGAGACTGGCCAGCCCGGCCGCGCAGCCGAGGGCGTTGCCGGTGTAACTATGGCCGTGGAAAAAAGTTTTCAAGTCGGAAAACTCGCCGAGAAAAGCATCGAAAATTTCCCATGACGCGAGGGTCACGGCGACGGGGAGATAGCCGCCCGTCAAGCCCTTGGCGAGCGCGACCAGATCGGGCACGATTTTTTCCTTTTGGAAAGCGAACATCGAACCTGTGCGGCCGAAGCCGGTCATCACCTCGTCGAGAACGAGCCAGACACCGCGTTCCCGGCAGGCCCCGGCGGCTTTTTCGAGATAGCCCGGCGGATGCATGGTCATGCCTGCCGCACCTTGAACGAGAGGCTCAAGAACAAAGGCCGACGCTGTTTCACCTAGCTTGTCTAGCGCGGCTTTCAGTTCGTCGACGCATTCCCAGTTGCATTGGCGTGAGGTGCGGGCGTCGGTGCCGCGCACCGGTTCGGCGCGATTGTGGGGGCACCGGTAGCACGCGGGACTCATCACCTCGTGCGTTTCAAAGAGCAGAGGTTTGTAGGCGGCGTGAAAGAGGGGACTGTGGCCCGCGCTCATCGCCCCGACGGTGTCGCCATGGTAGCCGTTGGCGAGCGAGACGAACGTGGTGCGTTTCGTCTCACCACGTTGCAGGCGTGCCTGGAAAACCATCTTCAGCGCAGCCTCCATCGCGGTTGATCCGTCATCGGAGAAGAAAACTTTATGCCCGGACAGCCCGCTTGCTTCCACCAACTCACGCGCAAGGCGCGGGGCGACATCATGGGTCAGGCCGAGAAAGGAGCTGTGCGCGATGCGGTCGAGTTGGTCCCGGATTGCCTGGTCAATTTCGGGGCGGCGATGGCCATGCAAGTTGGTCCAGATGGAGGAATTGCCGTCGAGATATTCCTGGCCATCCTCGGCTTTCAGAACGGCACCATGACCCTCGACGATGACGAGGGGAGCATGCGTGGCGGCATTCCAGTCGCGCATTTGCGTGAAGGGATGCCACACATATTCCCGGTCAAGGTCGGCGGAAGTCATGAGGCCTGATTTTGACGAAATTAACGGAATTAACGAGGGGAAAGGTAAACTTGATTCCCCGGCAGAATCGAAATGAGAGCCATTTTAGCGGCTTGCATCGCTGTGGGCAGGTTGACATAACTACATCATGCGTCTCGCCTTTCTGTTATCCGCTCTTTTGTTGCTGACCCATTGCGGTGCGGTTCAGGATTATAGTCCTGAGACTGGTCCTCCATCGAGTTTTCAGGGCAACCAGGGCGGTGCAGGCGTGCAGGCCCCCATTTGGTCCAACGATCCGAATAAAAAGACCGTTACGAATCAAAATCCGACGCAATAATCGTCATCCCGAGCTTGTCGAGGGATCAGACGCGTTAGAGATAATCCATACATTGGAAAATCAGAATCCCGTGTCTTGAGGTGATCTTCGAGCTTTCAGGAAAAAGAAACGAGTCTGATCCTTCGACAAGCTCAGGATGACAGATACCTCAAACTGGACCATGACCGGAATTTCTGTTCTTTGGGCTGATTTCGTTTAAAAAGCGCGCATGAAGATTGTTGTCGCTTATTCGGGTGGCTTGGACACCTCCATCATTTTGACGTGGCTGAAGGAAAAATATGACGCGGAAATCATCGCGTTTTGCGCCGATATCGGCCAGGAGGAGGAACTGAAGGGCCTCGATAAAAAGGCGCTGAAGACCGGCGCGTCGAAATGCTACATCGACGACCTGACCGAGGAGTTCGCCACCGATTTCATTTACCCGATGATCCGGGCCAACGCGCTGTATGAGAACCAGTATTTCCTCGGCACGAGCATCGCACGCCCCCTCATTGCCAAGCGGCAGGTGGAGATCGCGCGGCTGGAAAATGCCGATGCGGTGGCGCACGGCGCAACCGGCAAGGGAAACGACCAGGTTCGCTTCGAGCTGACCTTTGCGGCGCTCGCGCCTGATTTGAAGATCATCGCTCCGTGGCGCGATTGGGAATTCAAGGGGCGCACCGACTTGATCAACTACGCCAAATCAAAGGGCATCGCCGTGCCGGTGAGCGTCAAGAAGCCTTACAGCACCGACCGCAATCTTCTCCATATCAGTTTCGAGAGCGGCATCCTGGAAGATCCATGGGTCGAACCGCCCGCCGACATGTTTAAGCTGAGCGTCGCGCCGGAGAAAGCGCCCGATAAACCGCAGTATGTGGAACTCGATTTCGTTGCGGGTAATTGCGTGGCGGTCGACGGCAAAAAGCTCAGTCCCGCCAACGTGTTGCGGACGCTGAATAAACTGGGCGGCAAGCATGGCATCGGGCGGGTCGATCTCGTGGAAAATCGCTTCGTCGGGATGAAATCGCGCGGTGTCTACGAAACGCCGGGCGGGGCGATCCTCCATTTTGCGCATCGGCAGCTGGAGACGCTGACGCTTGACCGCGAAGTGATGCACCTGCGCGACTCGCTCATTCCGCGCTACTCGGAGCTGGTTTATTATGGTTTCTGGTTTGCGCCGGAACGGGAATTTCTCCAGGCAGCGGTCGAAGAGAGCCAGAAATATGTAACAGGCACGATCCGGCTAAAGTTGTACAAGGGCAACCTCATCGTGGCGGGACGGAAGAGCCCGGTCTCGCTCTACAATCCTGACGTGGCTACGATGGAAGCCGACCAGGGCGCCTACAACCAGGCCGACGCCACAGGCTTTATCCGGCTAAATGCGCTACGATTGAGAACTCGCTCGAACGTCTTGTCGCGTAAGAAAAAGAAATGATCTCCGGCCTCGGAATCACCATTCTCAAGAACAACGTGCCGTGGGGACCGTTTACCCGGCAACAGATTGAGGAGGGATTGCTCCGGGGCGACTTCACGCGGCAGGACCTTGCCCATGCGCCGGGAGTGAAGGAATGGCGGCCATTGGGCGAGGTGCTCGATCATGTCGAGGGGAGCACGGTATTGCCTCCGATACCCAAGAATGGCGAGGCAGTTGAGGCAAAAGCATCGGCGATGCCTGCGCCTCCCCCGATTCTGCCGGAAGCAAGTCAAGCGGTGTTGGTAACGCCATTGGTTGAGGAAGAGCCGGTCAGGTTGATCCCGGCATCCATCATCCCGCGTTTCATCGCCTTCCTGATCGATTGCGCGATTTTGTTTGTGCCGCTTGTTTTGCTGTTTGCCATGGGGGCTGTGCTTCTTGAAGTGGGAGGTGCCTGGGAGGGCATCGATCATGAATCGAGGATGCAGGAATGGGTGCTCCTAAAGCGCAATCTCACGCATCTCTTTTTTCTGGTGGCCATTGGCCTGGGGTGGATTTACGCGGCGGGCCTGGAGGCGTCTCGCTGGCAGGCCACGGTGGGCAAGAGATGGGTGGGAATAAAAGTAACCGATGGTCGGGGACATCGGGTCGGTTTTCTATGCGCCACGGGAAGGCACCTGGCAAAATATCTCTCGGCGTTGCCCTGTTTTCTTGGTTTCATCATGGCGCTTTTCAGTTCGCGCGGGTTGGCCCTTCATGACCGACTGGCCGGTTCCCGTGTGGTGGAAAAATAAACAAAGAGACTTCATGGCAACCATTACCGTGCTTAAAAATAACGTTCCGACCGGTCCGTTTACCCGGACGCAGATCGCGGAGAAATTGCAGGCCGGCGAGATGCATCTGGAAGATTTGGCTTTTGTCGAGGGATTAAGCCAATGGACGCCCTTGCACGATGTCTTGGCGAAAGTGGATGCGGTTGCAATTCCACCGTCGCCGCCGGTGCCGGGCTCAACTCCTCCCGCTTATTCTTACGCCGTTACCATGCAGCCGCCGGAACATTTGCAGTATGCCGGTTTTTGGCTGAGGGTCGCGGCAATTTTTATCGACGGACTTATTTTTTCTCCCCTCTCGGTTATTTCGATCGTTCTGAGCTTCATGAGTCGTGCCGATAATAATAATTTGAATATTGCCATGTGGGCGGTTTCACTCGCTTATTCGCTTTTCCTGCTTGTCGTGCGATGGCTTTATTTTGCCTTGATGGAATCGAGTTCCTGGCAGGCGACCGTGGGCAAACGAGTGATGGGGATTCAGGTCACTGGTATGCAAGGCGAGCGAATCGGTTTCGGACGAGCCACGGGCCGCTATTTCGGCAAGATCATCTCTGCCTTACCGCTGTGCATCGGTTTCATGATGGCCGGTTTCACGGAGCGCAAACAGGCGTTGCATGACATGATCGCCGGTACGCTCGTCGTGAGAAAATAAGAGTCGTCCGATTTCATGAGCGTTGCCCATCTTCCCGAAGGTTACGTCATTTCAACGAACCCGGCCCTGCTGGATATCGAAGTCATCCACGATTTTATTGCGCAATCGTATTGGGCCAAGGGCATGCCCAAGGCCTTGGTGGAAAAGATGATCCGTCATGCGCTTTGCTTTGGAGTCTATCAGGGAATGAGGCAAGTGGGGTTTGCCCGGATCATCAGCGATTTCACGACCTTTGCCTATCTGGCCGATGTTTTTATCCTGCCGCAACATCGTGGCAAGGGATTGAGCAAGGCGCTGGTGAAAGCAATTGTGGAACATCCTGACCTGCAAGGCTTGCGGCGATGGATGCTGGTTACCGTCGACGCGCATGGGCTCTACGAGCAATTTGGTTTCAAACCTGTGGAGCATCCGGAGCGGCACATGGAAATTCATCACGCCGGAATGTACGAAAGGATGAGTCCGCTGGAAGCGGCTCCCGGTACTTAGCTCAAACTTGTTTTTAGCGCAAAACGCGCTTAACTAAATCATGCCTCTCGACATCAAGGACCTGGTCACGTCCCGGCTGGGTGAAAATTACGACCTGCACGACCGGTACCTGAATCGGACGCTCGTGAAGGTGCAGCGCACCATCGGTTTCGACATCGTCTACGCCCGTGCCAAGGGGGCCTACCTCTACGACATGGATGGGAAAGATTACCTCGATTTTCTCTCCGGCTTTGGCGTTTATAATATTGGGAGAAATCATCCCGTGGCGCAGCAGGCCATCCGCGATGTGCTGGAATTGGATCTGCCCAACATGGTGCAGCTCGATTCCGCGCTGATGAGCGGTCTGCTGGCGGAGCGCCTGGTCAAGCGGCTGGCGCAGCAGGGTGCGCCCCATCTCGACGCGGTTTTCCTCTGCAACAGCGGGACGGAGGCGGTCGAGGGCGCTTTGAAGTTTGCCAAGTGCGCCACACGCCGCCCCCGCGTGCTGTCCCTGAAAAATTCCTATCACGGGCTGAGCTACGGTTCGCTTTCAGTTACGGGCAACCCCGCTTTTCACGAAGGCTTTGGCCCGTTTGTGCCCGTTTGCGAGACCGTGGCCATGGGCGACGTGGAAGAGCTGGAGCATGAGCTGAAGAAAGGCGATGTCGCGGCGTTCATCGTCGAGCTGGTGCAGGGCAAGAGCGTGAAATTTCCCAAGGACGATTATTTCAATCGCGCCCAGGCTCTCTGCCGCAAATATGGCACGCTTTTCATCTGCGATGAAGTGCAGACCGGACTGGGCCGTACGGGTAAGTGGTTCGCTTTCGAGCATTGGAACCTCGAACCCGATATCCTGACGCTGGCCAAGACGTTGAGCGGTGGCTACGTGCCCGCGGGTGCAGTTATCACGCGCCGGTCGATCTATCAGAAAACTTTTTCACGCATGGACCGCTGCATCGTCCATTCGACCACGTTTGGCCGCAACAACCTGGCCTGTGCGTGTGGCCTTGCCGCCCTGACCGTGATCGAGGACGAGGGGCTGGTCGATAACGCCGCCCGGCTCGGTGTCTACCTGGAAAAGCGCCTCAATTCGCTCCAGGAAAAATACGACATCATCAAGGAGGTTCGCGTGAAGGGCCTGATGTGTGCGGTCGAGTTTACCGAGCCTCGCGGCCTCATGCCCAAGATGGGCTGGAAGCTGGTGCACTCCCTCGATGCGAGCATGTTCCCGCAGCTCATCGTGACACCTCTGCTGAGCAAACATCGGATTTTAACCCAGGTCGCCGCGAACAACGCCGACATCGTGAAAATTCTGCCGCCGCTCGTCGTGGGCGAGAAGGAGATCGACCGGTTCGTCAACGCCCTGGATGAAGTCGTTGCCGATCTGGGCAAGTTCCCGGGGCCGGTCTGGGAGATGGGCCAGAATTTCATCAAGGCGATGCGGACGAGCGACCCGCGCGATCCCGAGTTGGCGGCTGCTTCCGAAAGCGCAGTCTCGAAATAAGGTCGTTGCTGGTTCCGCGATGGTGCGGCGCTCAGGCTTTCCAGCCATAAGTGCGATAGTCGAATGCGAAGGAACCGTTCGTGCCGAGATCAACGACGCCGAAGCCTTCGGGACAATCGAGCATGGGACCTTTCCAATAATTGCCGCAGACCGCGCCGGAATTGATGATTGGCACGCCGTTCACGACGACTTTTTCAAAGCGATGCAGATGTCCCGACAAAATGGCCCGGACATTGTGACGGGGAAGAGCCTGAAAAAGTTCATCGGCATTCGTGCAAACCAAATTTTTCGGAAGGTGATACTGCGGTTCCGAACCGTGGGCCAGCAGTAGGCCGGTGGGAAGGAGCGACATGACTGGAATATGGGTGCAGATGATGGTTGGGACATTCCGGTGGGTTTCGAGATCGGTCTTGAGGAAAAGCAGCTCGTCATCGAAGAGCTTGCCGACATAGGTCCGGTCGGGTTGCGGGGCAATGTCGTCCAGGACGACGAAGTGCCAGCCTTTGTGATTGAAACTGTAAAAGAGACGGGGCAATTGAAAGCGATCCTGGAAAAGCGACTTGCCGTAGAACTTCTCCGTGGGCGAAACGGTCGTATTGCTGGTGCCGACCAGATCGTGGTTGCCGAAAGTCCAATGCGCGGGCAAAGCGGTGTGGTCTTTCCAGATTTTGAGAAAGAAATCGAAACGCCTTTCCGCCTCGGCGACGGTGAGGTCGCGCGCAAGATTCACCAGGTCGCCGCCAACGAGAATGAAGTCGGGTCTGGGGTCGAGTTTTTCCACGGCGGCCACGCATGCGGCAATTCCCTCGGCGGAACGCAGGTCGCCATCCTTCAGGAGGTGCAAATCGGTCAAAAAGGCGAAGCGAAATGCCGGGCTGGCCGGCGGAGCGGACGTGCCTTGTCCCAGGAGCAAATCGAGTCCGGCGGCGGTAATCACGCCGGTCCCCAGCAACTGGCGAAGAAAATGGCGGCGCGAGTAAAAGGAGGGACCGCTCGGAATCTTCACGGCTTTCAGCCTTTGACGGCGAAGCGAAGCAGCGAAACATCGTCATCGATCGCCTGTTTGTCTCGTGCTCGATCCAGCCATTGCAGCATGGTGTCCCAGGTCGGTTTGCCCTGGTGGACCTGCGTCTCGAGGTAGGCAAGAAATTCGTCGTAGGAACCGCGTCCGCCCTTCGGATCGGTCAATTCGTAGAGTCCATCGGTGAAAAGATAAAGCTCCGAGGCAGAGGTGAAATCGACGGTGGTTTCGGGTGCGTCGATTTCAGGCATAATACCCAGGACGGGGCCGCCGGGCTGCGTTTTGATCAGTTCGGTTTTGTCCTTGTTGCGCGTTACCAGCAGCGCAGGAGGGTGTCCAGCGTTGGCATAGGTGATCTGGCGGGCTGAGCGGGAATAGACGCCATACCAGACGGAAAAAAATTTCCCGGCGTGATCCTTCATCTGGAACGTGCGGTTGAGCCGGTCGACCACCTGGGCGGGCTTGGAGAAATCCATTTGCGCGGCCCGGGAGCGAAGCAATTCAAGCGCAGTCACGGCCAGCAGCGCGGAACCGAGGCCATGACCGGTGACATCCAAAACATAAATGGCGAGTAGGTCGTCATTGATGCGGCGATAACCGAGTCCATCGCCGCCCAGATGCGTGGAGGGATGGAATTCCCAGTCGACGATTTCCTCGCCATGAAGCGGAGGCGGAAGCATAAGCCGCACATACTTGGCGGCATCGGCAAATTCCCGGTTAAGTTTTTCCTGGGTGTCGACGAGCTGCTGGCGTGTTTCGAGAAGCTCATTCTGCGTTTGAATGATCTGGCCGAGATTGACCTCGCGCTCGACGATGGCGGCAAAAGCCATCAGGCGGGTGACATCTTCCTCGTCAAACGTGCGCGGCTGCGTGTCGACGAGGCAAAAGGTGCCGATTTTTTTCCCACCAGGCCCGGCCAAAGGAATGCCGGCGTAAAACCGCACATAAGGCTCACCGATCACCAAAGGGTGATTGCGCCCCATCGGATGAAGATGCGTATCGGGAATGATAAAAGGCTCGTTGCGGTGGATGGTGTATTGGCAAAAGGAGATGCTGCGGCTGGTTTGAGTTTGGCAAAGACCATAGCTTGACTTGAACCACTGACGGTCGCTGTCGATAAGCGCGACATAGGCGATGGGCGCCTGAAAAAACTGGGCGGCCAGCCGGGTGATGCGGTCGAAGCGATCCTCGGCGGGTGTATCGAGGAGATCCAGGGAGCGCAGGGCGTCCATCCGCTCCGATTCGAGAACTGGGTCGAGGACGAGGGCCTCGGGCCATTCCAGTGTCGCGTTCATTTTTTTACCTTACCGCATCCGGGATGAACGACAAGGGGACTATCCCTTGATCAATTGCCAGAGGGTATAAAAAGCCGTGAGAGCCAAAAGGAAATAGGCGACGGCCACGGTCGGATAATAGAAGGCAATGATTCGCGAAACAGGTGGTCCCTGGAGGCTTCCCACTTGGGCGCGAATATATTTGGCGAGTCCACGCGCCAGTTCGCGGCGATGGATGTGGAAAAAGGCGAGATACGCGTGATATTTGGTCCGGGAATAATTGATGCGGATGCTGAGGGGATCCGTGACGAAGCTTTTACGCGCTTCGATCCATTCCGGTTTCAGGTGGGCCTTGACGAGGAAATCCCGGATCAGGCGATCGATATCCTCGCGGTAAATATTGAGCACACGCATGGTGAAGCGCAGGCGACTGAGTCGGTAAAGGAAGAAAACGATGAAAATGGTTTCGAGAACGTAGACTCCCGGCCCCATATTCCCATTCTGGTAACCGACCCAGGCCCAGTAAATGGTGATCAGAAAGCGAAGAGTCCCCTCAAAAATGGCAAAGACGGAGAACCAGCCCAGAAAGCGTTCGAGCGGCGTCGGGACATAAACCGTGCGCCGTTTGGTGTGGATCGATTTGCGCAGGGCGAGGAATGCCGCCAGGAGCGCGCCCAGGCCTGCCGCTCCGGCGCCATAACGGGCGCTGCGGCGCATCACGGTCGTCGTGCGCAAGGCATGGAGATGCGGGTTGATGACAAAAACGCGCAACGTGCTCATGCGCCGTCCTTCGCGGTCGAAATAATGGTTGGTGCGCTTCAGGGGTTTGTCTTCGTTCGTTTTGTAACTGAAGGAGGCGTAGCCGCTCACCGGATTTTTCATTGGTTTGTCCTCATCATTACGGAGGCTGATGACCGTGGTGTCACCCACGACTTTAATACGGATGGCGGGTGCGCCATAATCGGCATGTATCGAGGGATTTCCCTTGCCGTCAAAGAACTGGCGATGCACCAGGTTTCCCTGATCGTCGTATTCCTGACGGATGACCGCTGCGCCGACGCCGAGCACGATCTGCGGGGTGCCATCGTCGCCAAAGAAGGCCTTTTCGCTTACCCGATTTTTATCGTCGTAATGGTAGACAACACGAGCATAGCCGGAGTTCTTGTGGTTTTTGAGCTTGCCGTCGATTCCGAAAAATTCCTCGAAGAGCTTGTTTCCCTGGTCGTCGTATTCATAGCGGCGTTCGTGGATGCCATTGGTGTCATTGAGCGTGGGTGCGCCGGTGGCATCGAAATAGGCTTCGCTCAGGAGCAGGCCCCGTTTATCAAATGTGCGCATGCATTGGTGAACGCCGGTGCTTTTCTCCTCGACCGCCTGTCCGGAGGCGCTGAAGTAGCTTTCAACAATCTGGGTCGAGTCGGGATAAAGTGTGTAAATCGTACGGGTAGTGGAAATACCTTCATTGTCGTTGAGTAAATTGCCCGAAGCGTCGTAATTGGAATATTCGATGCGGTGTCCCTGGTCGTCGTAAGTCGAACGGGTTTCAAAACAGCCATTGTCATCGCTAATGGCGGTTCCCAATAACCCCATGCGCCGGCTGCTGATCACCTGCCCCTTCTCGTCGAGCGTGCGCATATTGTGGATCACGCCATCGGGATCGCGTGTATGTGCGCCGGTTTCATTCAGATTGGCGATATCGGTGGGATAGCCTGCCGGATTAAGCGTCAATTCTTCACCTTGAACGCCTGTTGCGTTACGAATGGACTGTCCCTGGGCATCACGATACCACCGGCGTTCGATTCCCGGTTGATATTCAAAATCGATACGCGCGACCTGAAACAGCGGATCGAGCGCGGGGACATTAGCCTGGCGATATTCGATCCGCTGGATTTTGCCGTCCGGGCCATAGGTAAAGTAGTAACAATCGGCCTTGGCCGCCGCTTCTTCGGTCAATGCGCCGGTGCCGACGATCTGGTAACGCGCATCAAGATCGATGGTGAAGAAACAATGAGGCTGCTCGGTCATGGTGACCGGCGGAGGCGCGGAGGATTTTGTCTTTGCCGCATGTGCCGCACTGCTGAACGCGAAAGAAATAAGGACGAGGCAAACGAGGGGTTTCATGCGGAAATCGATTTTAACTTGAAGCGGAAACCACTGCCAATATGCCGGACAGCTTGCGAATGTGGTCTTCATCCAGATGCGGCCCAATCAAGACAAGCCCTGTAGCAAGGCCACCTGCATTTTCCAGAGGCAACAGGAGCAGTTCGGCTTGGTCGCGTACCTGCTGGAAGGTGTGAAGTTGTTCTGGTGATTCTTTAAAACGGACAAACCCCTTTGCCCGAAAAACCGAGGTCGGAAGACTGCCTAAAAAGCGTTGAAACACGCTCCGTTCCACCGGGCCATGCAAAGGCAGGAATAGGGTCGAAGCGGCGTGAGGCAGCGGCTCATCCTCATCGTGGCCATGGTCATGCGCGTGCTCATGATGGTGATGATGATCGTGATCATGCTCCTCCTCATCGTGCGAATGAGTGCGGGAGGCAAAGGAGCTGGTTCCTTCTCCGCTTAGGAGGTCGGGTTCGATTTTTCCCTGCTGGGTGGCCGCAATCTGGGCCGAGGGATTGATCTTGCGCAGCGCGATCTCGACGCCCTGCCGGGTCTTTTCGTCGACCCTGTCGCTCTTGTTCAAAAGGATAAGGTCGGCGTAACGGATCTGTTCCTCCTGAACGGCGCGCCCCCGCCACGAGCATGGAAAATCCGAGCCATCGACGACAAGGATCATTCGTCGCACGACGGTGCTTTCCTGTAATTCGGAGGCGGTGAGGTGGTCGAGCACCTCCTCGGGATCGGCGAGGCCCGACGTTTCAATCCAGACCAGGTCGAGATCGGGATTTTCTGTCAGCGCGTGCACTTGCTCGACCAATTCTCCGAAACTTTGGCAGCAGACGCAGCCGCCGGTGATGCTGCGCAGTTCCAGTTGTCGCCGCGCGAGGAGGGCCGCATCCACGTTGACCGATCCAAAATCGTTGATGATGACCGCGACGCGCTTGAGCGGAACCGTGGTCTGGGCCAGCCAATGTTGAAGCGTGGAAGTTTTGCCGCTGCCGAGGAAGCCGGTCAGGAGAAGAAGGGGAAGGGGCTGGGTGCGCATGATGCGGTCTGTTGCCATTTCGCGGGTTTCCTCTTACGGTAGCGCAAATGTACCGTTTGAGGGCACTCTTTTTTGCGATTCTATTTTTGGGAGTAATCGCCTTTAATTCGGCCTATGCCGGGGATGATCGCCTGGGTCTCGATGCGAAGCAGATGGTCGTTTGCCTGGCGGCTGATTCTTCTTCCTTTGAGGGTACCTTGCAGCTGTTCAGCCGGGATGACTCGGGGCAATGGCAGCGGGATGGCGAGCCGTGGCCGGTTTTGTTTGGCCGGGGCGGGCTGGCCTGGGGACGCGGACTCCATCCGCCACAGGCCGGGCCTCAGAAGGCCACGGGCGATCATCGAAATCCTGCCGGTCTCTTCAAAATAGGATTTGTGCTCGGTTACGCTCCCACCCTGCCAACCGGGGCAAAAAACTGGCCCTACCATCAAGTGACAGATCGTGATGCCTGGATCGATGATCCCAAGCTGGTTGATTACGGTTACAATCATCTCTATACGCTTCCGCCGGGAGCGCCCTTTCCCGCATGGTGGGAAGAGGAAAAACTGCATCTCGGCGACCCGGCTTACGAATGGATGGTGCTCATTGAGCATAATTATGACCATCCTCTGCCCGAAGCAGGCAACCTGATTTTTTTCCACGTTCGGCGAGGAGACCATTATCGCACCGCAGGTTGCACCACGATGAAACTGGAAGACCTGCAGCATTTGATCCGTTGGCTGAAACCCGGTTCAAACGCCATGCTGGCCGAATTGACACGGGCCGATTATGCCCGTGTCTGGAAAGACTGGCATTTGCCGCCGCCGGAGAAGGCGCTGGAGAAATAACAGTTCCGTCATCCTGAGCTTGTCGAAGGATCAGCTCAGTCTGTAGCGGCGGTCGCAAGGCCTACGACGATTACCTATGCCCGGCAGCGCGCACACTGCGCGTTGTCCCTATCCACGAGTCAACGCCACGAATTCATCCACCGTCAACCCGCTGGATCGGATGAGACTGCGCAATGTGCCCCTGGCTACTTCCTTATGATCAGGCACGGAGAGAGTAGCCATGCTGCCAGGCTTGATGAGGATCACATGGCTGCCGCGCTGGCGTACCTGTTGCCACCCGTCGCGGCAAAAAGCTTTGATGACCTCACGCCCGCTTAACACTGGCAGAAAAGCCATTACACCGTGACCTCAACCTGCTGCGTCTCGACAGTAAGCGGCATTCCCCGCTCAGCTCGCACCTCCAAACACAACGCTATTGCTTCCTTAACATGAGCCAAAGCTTCTTCCCGGGTCTGTCCCTGACTGACACAGCCGGGGATGGCGGGGCATTCAGCAATCCATACGCCATCTTCATCCCGTTCCAAGGTGGCAGTAAATTTCATATCCACAGATTAAGTCGGTAATGTCGCTTTCGCAAGTCCTCCTCGTTCCGTATCTGTCCTCTTTATCTCCATTGTAAGGTATGACCGTCGCAGAGCCCGCGACGGTCCGGCTGTCAGCCGCTATTTTAGCGACGCCAATGCCTTGGCAGACAAACCGACCACTTCCGAGAAACTTTACCTATCAACACTACTGATTAGTAGGGCTGGTCGAAGTAGGAGCTGCAGTAGGAGGAGTCGGAACGATGATGTCTTGAGACAAAGTCATTAACAACGCAACTATTTTCTGGTCAGGCTTATTCGAGAATATCGAGCGCAGGCTGTTCTGCTCTTGGTCGTCCTTAACTTCTTGTTCAACGGGGTTTGCTCCATCCAATTTAGTGGTTTTGAGCATATACCCTGAGTAAGCCACATCGAAAGTCTCATCAGTTTTCGACAATTGAAATTGAGCCGTGTAGGTAAGCTCAATACTTTTAAAAGCCTTGGTTAGTTTATCCAAAGATTCGCTGGCGAGTACGTTCCCCGCAGGGATAATGCTTCCGCCCCACCCTATGGGTATTGCTTCGTCATTCTGGGTATTTTTGTAAGTTCCAATATCGACGGTGGCAATTGCTTCAATAATGGTGCGTCCCTGTGGTGTATTAAAGCTCCGCCAAATCACTTTTTTGAAACAAGAATATCCTTCCAGTGCCGGGCCAACTTGTACCGATTTATCAAATCCAAGGGTTCCGTTTTTAACCTTGGTCACATCGTCATCCGCAGGTTGCGTTGTTTTAGGAGTAGGCGCTGGACTACTAACGACTGGTTGATCAGGTGTTTCTCCATTGTAGCAAATTGCGATTATTACGGCTCCAGCGATTCCAAATAGGACAGTCAAGCCGAGGCATCCAATGCAACTTGAGCGTTTTTTACCCGGTGCAGTCAGTGGGGCTGCTCCTACGACTGGTGTGGGCGGCGGCGGAGCAACTGGAGTGAAGGACAAAATTGCATTTAGAGGCTTCCATTCCGGCAATCCTTCATGCCAAGCAAGATCGGTTGGCTTGACTGCGCCGGAAGCTACCATGGATCGCAATTGCGGTTCTGTGTAGGGACCTACCTGCCGCTCGTTCTGGTAGAGGTATATCTGCACGAGAAGAGAAAATGGTTAATTGAAATCACATGCTGAAGCGGTGGCCGAGGTAAATTTCCCGGGCGACCGGATCATTGAGGAGAAATTCCCGCGAACCCTCGGAAAGCACGCGCCCCTCGTCGATGATATAGGCTCGGTCGACCACGGAAAGCGTTTCGCGGACATTGTGATCGGTGATCAACACGCCAAGTCCGAGCTCTTTCAAGTGGAGAATGATTTCCTGAATGTCATGCACGGCCATCGGATCGACACCGCTGAACGGTTCGTCAAGCAGCAGCAGGGTGGGCGAGGTGACCAGGGCGCGGGCGATGGTCACCCGCCGCTTTTCACCGCCTGAAAGCGTGATGGCCACATTTTCGCGAACATGTTCCAGTCCGAAATCCTTGAGCAGTTCGTCGCATCGCGCATCGCGTTCCTCCTCCGTGATGGGGAGCGTTTCGAGAATGGCGAGCAGGTTTTCCTCGACCGTGAGCTTGCGGAAAATCGATTCTTCCTGGGGCAGGTAACCGATGCCGCGGCGCGCGCGGCGGTACATCGGCATGTGCGTGACATCCTCGTCGCCAAGATAGACCTGGCCGAAGGTGGGCGGCACCAGGCCGACGATCATGTAAAAAGTCGTTGTTTTGCCTGCGCCATTCTTGCCCAATAATCCGACCACTTCCCCGGCACGGACATGAATGTCGACGCCATTGACGACACGACGGTCGCCGTACTGCTTGATGAGTCCGCGGGTTTGGATGAGGAAGGGAGCATATCCGCCGGCGGGCAAAGGAGGCGGCTTTTGCGATGACTTGACTGGTGGCAAGGGTGGAGGCGCGTTGCGCTTGGGCTCGATGTCCGGTGCTGATTCGACGAGAGAGGAAATCGATGCGCTTTTTTCCGATAAATCGGAAGAAGGTAGTGTTTCAGTTTTTTCGGAATTCAAGATTTCATTGATCCTGGAGTTTCCATGTCCGGCTATCGGACAGGAATATCACTTTTTGAATCAGAACATAAAGTGCCACCATTTGTAGCCCGCAATATATTAAGTCGAACTCTAGAAACACTTTCAAATCCATT
>Ga0206848_1026_pt1 | contig 43839 bp, 39 predicted proteins | sample Alteio_BWOrgCont_18_FD_152635 | JGI IMG/M metagenome (GOLD analysis project Ga0206848, IMG submission 152635) | Enriched cells from forest soil in Barre Woods Harvard Forest LTER site, Petersham, Massachusetts, United States -... | ecosystem: Environmental > Terrestrial > Soil > Temperate forest >...
TGATAAATAAAGATGGCTTGACAAAATTTATAACAATTGGACTTAAGGAAGAAGAACCACCTTTGGAACAATCATATATTTTTTATCAAGCAGGAAATACAATATCGGAATTGCAACCAGGTGAAATATACACGTTGACGATAACCTACTATCGATTAAATACAATTCAATTTTTATTCGGGGATACTTCAACAATAACAGTTCAAAGAATATTTGCATTAACTGAATCGCAAATTAAAAAATTGATAAGAATGAATAAATCGCATAAAAAAAATATAAATCCGGTTACTATTGCATTGTGTAAAATTTAGACTTTTTAATGTTTTCATTATATAATATGAAAAACTTGTTAATTGGAAGGTAAAAGAAGAAATGGATTTTAATCCTATTTTTCTTTTACCTTCTAATCTTTTTAAAATGATAAATGTAAAAAAGTATATCTTAACAAAATTGCATCCACTGTTGACACTTTTGCTTTGTGTTATTCTAATAGTGCTAGGAAATATCTACGGCCAACCTTTTTTACTTTCCCATTACCTTTTTTTAATAATTTTATTGGGTATTGAAATCATATTTTTAATATTTCAATTAACAATAAGATTGGTTAGGCTTTCTCGGCGTTAAGACCCTAAACAGGGTCTTTTTAATGATATTTATATTAGTGAATCAATACTTAGTCTTTCCATATCGCCCCTCATTTCATCGGTTGGCAAACAACGTAAATAAACAGCTGTCATTCGAATGTCTTTATGCCCCATAAGCTGCTTTAGCTTGTAAATATTGTTGCTCTGCTTTAAAAAGTTCACCGCAAACGTATGCCTGAATTGATGTAAATGGAATTTTACCCGTGATGCCCCATTTAATTTAGCTACCAGGTGCTTCATGCCATCATAGCTAAATTCTTTATCTCCAGTGCTTGAAACAAACAGATATTGCGTTGTGTATTTTCTCCGCTGTGCTAAATAATCTTTAAGCACAGCAACAACGTTTGCCGTTACCGGGATACTTCTGTTTATTCCGGATTTAGACGTTTCGGCACGAACCGTAACAATTTTTCGTTCTACGTCAAAGTCGCGGATTTGAAGCAGCAACAATTCCTCTCTGCGTAACCCGCAGAATAATAAAACATTAAAAAGCAATAGGTTTCTTTTTAGAACTAAAAGATTGCCATTATGATTTGAATAAATTGCGGTAAAGATTTTCTCAATCTCTTCCTTTTTAAGGAACTTTTTATCCTCGTATACTGGCGATGGGTATTTCATTTCCTTAAAAGGATTTACAGGTATATAGGCCTTTCTTTCTAACCAATCAAAAAAGCTATTTAATTTGCTCCAATAAGTCGCTAATGTTGATTTCTTTACACCGACTCGGATTTGACCTTTTCCAACAATGCGTTTACGTTCATCCAATTGTTTGAAAAAAGCTGTAATAGTAAACGAGTCAATATCATTTAGTGTTAGATCAGGGGTTAGTTTACTAAACGTAGTAAAAACATTGTTATAGCCTTTCAATGTTTCGGGTCTCAATTTACGTGAGAACTCGCACTCCCAAATAAATTCCTGAAATAGTTGAGATATATCTTTCATCTCAACTATTTTGACTTATTCAAAACTGACAGAACAGGTTGGTTTAAATGGCTACGCAGACTATTTAGCCACGCTATAAATCACCTCAATAGTTAAATATTATTAAAAGGTATATATGAATACCTCTTATGACCATTCAAAACCTTTCACCCCCATCGGATATACCAACTGGCGCAATCAGAACCAACTGTTTGGCATTAAGCTACAAGATCGCTTTTCACATATTTATGCCATAGGAAAAACAGGGGTCGGCAAGACAACATTGTTGCTCAATATGGCTATTGATGATATCTATAAAGGCTACGGGGTATGTTTATTGGAGCCCCACGGAGACGCGTGTTTAAAGCTGCTGCAAGCTATTCCGGAACACCGCAAGCAGGATGTGATCTATTTTGATGCCACCAACCCGGCCCACCGCACAGGCCTTAACCCGCTGCATAACGTACCACCTGACCAACGGCATTTGGTGGCTTCTGAATTGGTACTGGCGTTTAAAAAGATATGGGGAGACAGTTGGGGGCCGAGACTGGAGTACATCCTACGCTACTGCATTTTGACACTTTTGGAGTATCCAACCGCTACGCTCTTAGACATAACTCCATTGCTGTTAGATCAGCACTATAGAAATCTTATACTGCAATTTACAGATAACATAAGCATACTGTCCTTTTGGCACAATGAGTTTGACAAGTACCCACCAGGTCTCCGGGCTGACAGTATCATGCCGATTTTAAATAAAGCAGGGGTATTTAATTCAAATACAATCTTGCGAGATATTGTAGGACAGGCACAAGGAATAAATATTGAAGAAATAATGAATACAGGCAAGATATTGGTTTGCAATTTAAGCAAAGGAATAATCGGAGATGATGTATCGCAGATTTTAGGCAGTCTTTTAACCACCGCTATTCAGACAGCAGCAATGCGCAGGGCCAATATCAGTGAAGAAAGTAGATTGCCGTTTATGGTGTTTATTGATGAGTGCCATTCGTTCATTACCACTTCGTTTGCAAGCATGCTTTCAGAGGTGCGTAAGTATAAAGTGGGGCTGTTTCTGACACATCAGTATTTGGAGCAGTTGCCCGAATATCTGCAAAGCGCTGTTTTAGGTAATGTCGGCACCATCATTTGCTTTCGCCTGGGTACGACAGACGCAAATGTGATGGCAGAGGAATTTTACCCAACGTTCACTATTGATGATTTTATTAACATACCGAGGTTCAATATTTATTTAAAGTTGTTAATTGATGGGGTGGGTAGCACGGGTTTTAGCGCCACAATCAGTCTTTTAAAAATGTTTGAGCCTGTTTCGCTTTAGTAAGGAAATCAGTGAAATTTTTTGCACCCCATATGGTATTGTCATCGTCAATTTGTCTTGTGTACAAAATAATGTTTTCCCGTATTTGCTTTGGGATTAATGAAAGACTGTTTGTTTCTCTAAGCAGCAGAACAATTTGAAAAATTACATCCACAGATTTTCCCCACTGATATGGCGAGTTTTGTAGGTCTCTGTATTTTACTGATGATGAACAATCTTTTAATGCATCTATCAATAATTCACTATCGCGTGTAACTTTAGCCAAAGCATACTTTGCTTCCGCTTTATTCTTTTGCAAAAGCGCCCACTCATACTTAGCAGTCGGCTCACTCCAAAAATTTTCTGCTTGTTCATAATAATATATTGCCTTAGTTGCATTTTCTCTCTTTTCGTTTCCTATAAAGAGCGCTTTCTGCTTATATACGTTTCCCAAATTGTTAAGTATCCGTGGTTTTAATCGAATATCTAGAGGGTCAGTTATGAATTTGAATAAATCAACACATGCAATTAGGAGTTTCTCTGCTTCAATTAAATTGCTTTCGTCTTTATTAAATTCGAAAATCCTTACGTGGGTAATTGCCTTTTGGTCTTTCAGGTCAGCTTCCCAAACTACGTTATCTTGGTTAAATGATAGTCCTTCATCGAAAATCAAAATCGCCTTTTGCAATAGTTCAACACCTGTTCTTTCACCCAATCTACGATACGCCAATCCAAGAGAATTTGCCATCGGCGATTTTACAGCCGTGGATGCCTTGTGATATAAGTCTTCAAGAACGGTCAAGTACAGGGTTAAGGTTTTAAGGTCTGACTCGCGGGAACAAACCTCTTGAAATATGTTGGCAGTTATAAGGTCAATCTCGTGGTCAGAAACGGAAAAAGTTGCTTTTTTGCTTAGCAAAGTTCTTAGTCCATTCATATCATTTTCCTGACGGTAATAAATGAAGCCGGTTATCAAATATTGTTTTAAAAAGAAATTGAAGTGTTCATCTGTTGGGTCATTTATTGCTTCGCCAAAAATCCTGTGCGCTTTACCAAATTGCTGTTGGTCTATGGAGGAAGTTGCTTCTTCTGAAATATTTTGATTGAATTTATTTTTTTGCATAGGTTTATCAACTCGTAGAATACTGTCCTCCGTGTTTTTTATTTTATTAAATGCTTCCTGAATAATTTGATTTCTGAATTTTTCAAGTAAAATTGAACTTTCGTTTTCCGATACAAACGTTATAAAGTCTTTATAGTCATTCAGGGTAATGTTAATGATAAGAGTTATAGCACCTGTTTGATTATAGACATTTTTGTCTCTGCCGACAATGTCACCGCTGGGAACAATATTATTGTGTTGAGATACTTGATTTGTACTTTTATCTTCAACCATATTATGATCGGTTATCGTCTCTACCAGTTATATTGCCCGTTAATGTATTATTTTTTTGCTCAACGTTATTAAAATTATTTCCAATATTATTTTTGATGGAAATAACTTTGTTCAGAACAAATAGACTGCCGATAAAACTAATTATTGACGCAATATTTCCTATTAGGCTAAGCGTTTCCATATTTTACTCTCATTTTTAAACTGTAACAATAATAAAGTTAACATTTCTTTATTATTCTTAAATTTAATCAATTATGAATTTACCAACAACACCGCTGTTTTCCACACAGGAAATAAGGTATTCTTCGCTCCCAAACTCTACAAAAAGTAACGCCAGGTTAAGATTTAAATGTATATACGCTTTCGCAAGCACATATACATTTAAACCAGCCATTTCCGCTATCGCGGGCTGAACCTGTCATTATTTTTGCCGGAGCAAGGTCGCTCATCATGAAAGCTTCATTGTATTTTAAGACGCTTCACATTCGTTTCAGCATGTTAAAATCCAACCGCTTTCCTTGTTTGGCTCGCCTACGCTCTCACAATGGCTTCACAAACAGATCGCGTTTGATGTCTTTCCATATAGCCATTCCACTCATCAAACACTGACCCATTTGTTCGTGTAAGACATACTATGCAGCCGCTCCGCTCCCTCTGCATAGACCATTGTTCGGCTCGCAACCAGCTCCGTTTCTCTGCGCTGGTCTTTTTCGGCTCGCATTAATAGCAAATCTTGCAGGGCGTATAGCCCCACCTGATTGCCTGGGCTTTTGTAACTCTCTTGATTTCGTGCGTACACCGGGCCAATCCGCGGCACATATGGCTGTGATACTTGTGGCTGGCCGTGCTGACACAGATGTACACGCTGTCTGCTTTTGGGGCACTGGTTGCTGCTGCAACAGGATTTATATGTATAACTGCAAGCACAAACAGGAGGATTAGGTATTTTTTCATGTTTAAGGTTTATTAAATATACCTACTTTTTGGAATAAAAATATCAAGAATAAAAAACTGCTGATTAGTATGTTTGCAGCTTCATAAGGTAAGTAACCTACTTACTTATTGTGATAAGGTTTAGGTTGAAGTCCCCAAGCAGCGAGTGTGAGGGGCTTTATTTTAAAAAACAAGTAGAAAACCCATCAAAGATACCTGGCTTGCACCGCCCCCGCTAAGCCCTGCAAGAAATTCCGGCATAAACCCGCCGCCCACCACGCCGCCCATTTATTCCGTTGCTTCTTGCAGGGCTTTCCCGCGCCGAGTGCAAAGATTTCTTTTTTCTTTTTGTTTTTTTAAGAATAGTTAAGGTATTGGCTTTCAGGGTTAAAACGAGCAAAATGATTTGGTTTTCTCATTGATACTCATTAGGTTTATACAACTTATAGGAATAATCAACCTAATTATTAACCTTAAACCTTAAACTAATGGCAACACAAGAAACTATCCACGACCACGGCTATCAGATGTTTGAAGACCTGCAACTCTCCAGCAAAGAATTTTACAAAACCCTTGAAGACCTCGTTAAAGATTATGAGTACCCCGGCGTAACCGTCAAAACTGAGGAATTAAAGGAGGGCGGCTGGCTTTCTGCCAAGCGCCAGTACTTCACCATCAGTTGGCAACGGCACCGATTTTTGGTATGCGCCTCGCCGTTTGGCAGGAGCTTCTTTATCAGTTGGTGGCACCAGGAGGGCGCAAATACCGGAGCAAATATTGCCTCCAAGTTTGGCGCGTTAGGCAAGGCGGTGGCAAACAACATGGAGAACAAGACATTCTTTGAAATAGACAATCAAATCATGTTCATTAATTGCATAACCGCGCTTATCAAAATAGCTATCGACAAGGTGAAGGCGGACAAGGGGTATACGCTTGAAAAGCCGCAATTGCTCAATTAGCCCGTGGCCGTATCCACCGCAGCACAATTAACGCAACAGTTTTATGAATGGGAGCAACGGGGCCGGGGCTGGCACAAGGCAGACTATGCCTGCGACCTGGAACCGCCGTTTGCTCCCTTTTTCGGGCATTTCCTGCCCGAAAGCCCCATCATTGATGATGGCAAGCGGCAGTCATTTTTTCAATCCTTATTATTCGGCCCCGAACAGACCGCCGCGATACAGCCACTGCCCAAGAGGAAATAAAGGCCTATCCCCATACCGACGGCACTCCGCTTACCATCTTCTCAATCACCATGCCAAGGCACAGCAAGATACACGCTGAGCAGATGGAGCAGTTGTGTATTATGCTCTCCTATCGGAACAGCCCCATGAGTTTTGAACTCATTGGCACACCGGAGACTATCGCGGTGCAGTTGGTGTGCCGGGACAGCGACACAAGCTATGTCTATACCCAGGTCAAGGCATTTTTTCCCGACTTTGGCATACAGGAAACCTATGACGATCATATCGAGGATTGGTTGCGGGCCGAACTTTGTCTCTATACGATAGACTTCGGATTATCTGAGGAGTGCATGCGCCCATTGGCCCAACTCACCGGCGACAAGGAGTGCCTTACATCCCTCTTTGGTATTCTTGACCGGTTGCACGAGAATGAATGTGTTGTGATACAAACTATTTTTAGCGGAGTGCGCAATCCCTGGGCCGAGCACATGCTCAATGCCGTCTATGGCAACGACCGCAAGACCCCGTTTTTCTTTGATGATCCGGAGATGTGCAGGCTTGCCCATGAGAAAGTATCGCGGCCACTGTGTGCCGCAACTATTCGCGCCATGACATTCGCCGGAACGATGGAAGGGGCAAGCACCTTGCTTGAGCATGTTGCAACTGCCATCATGCACAGCGCCAAAAGCGCGGGCAATGGACTGATACCGCTGGCTGATCCCGCATACACCGTGCACGAGCGCATGGCTGACATGCTCCTGCGGGAGAGCCGAAGAGTTGGCATGCTCATCAACAGCCGCGAACTTGTGAATTTGGCGCACTTTCCGTTAGTGCCGCTCCGAAAAACATCTACCGAGCGCAATACCAAAGCGGTGCCGCATAGCTTATTGGGACATGAATACCGCATCGGTCTGAATGTTCACCAAGGCATTGAGAGCGAAGCAACCCTATCAGAAGAACAGCGCTTGCGCCACCTGCACATCATAGGCGCAACCGGCACCGGCAAATCAACCTTGCTCCATAGCTTAATGATGGAAGATACCCGCTTAGGAAACGGCTTCATGTGCCTTGACCCGCATGGCGACCTCATCGATATGCTCCTTGATACTATCCCGGAAGACCGCATGGAAGATGTGGTATTGATTGACCCAAGCGACAGCGAGTATCCCATCGGCTTCAATATCTTGTCGGCCCACAGCGAACTTGAAAAGGAATTGCTTGCTTCTGACCTGGTGGCATTGTTCCGGCGCTTTAGCACCTCGTGGGGAGATCAAATGAACAGCGTGTTTGCCAATGCCATACTGGCGTTTTTATATAACAGCAAGGGCGGCACCCTTGCGGACTTGCGCCGCTTCCTCATTGAAGCGCCATTTCGCAGCAACATCCTTACAACCGTTACCGACCCTGACATCACGTACTATTGGCAGCATGAATACCCATTATTGAAAAGCAGTTCCATTGGCTCTATCTTGACCCGACTTGACAGTTTTTTACGTCCCCGAATTATCCGAAACATGGTGTGCCAACAAGGCAGCTTGGATTTTGCCGAACTAATGGACAGCCAAAAGATCATTTTGGTGAAGCTATCGCAAGGACTGTTAGGCGCGGAGAACAGCTTCTTGTTGGGAGCGTTCATGGTATCGAAGCTGCAACAAATCGCCATGAGCAGACAGGCACAGGCAAAGCAGCACCGCATCCTGTTCTACTGCTACATTGACGAGTTCCACAATTTCACCACCCCGTCTATGAATGAGATATTGTCGGGCGCGAGAAAATACGGTCTTGGATTGATCTTGGCGCACCAGGACATGCAGCAGATACAGAAATATGACGGCGACATAGCCAGTAGCTTATTATCAAATGCCGGAACGCGCATTTGTTTTCGCCTGGGCGACACGGACGCGAAGCGCTTGCAAGAGGGATTTGGTTCATTCAACGCGGAAGACTTGCAAAACCTTACCATTGGTGATGCCATTGTTCGGGTTAATACGGCCAGCGCTGATTGCAGCATTTCGGTTATTGCCCATGATTACAACGGGGATAGTTTCAAGGACGACATTATTGCATACTCACGTGGCACTTATAGCGAGGGTGTCCCAACCATCACGCCACCCCCTGAACCACCACTACAGCAGGCCGCGCCACTTACGAAAGAAGAACCACCGGAACCAATCGTTATAAAAAAGATTGCCAAAGAGCCGCCCGAACAGATCAGGGAGCACCGCTATTTGCAAACATTCATCAAGCGCCTTGCAGAAGCTAGCGGGTACAAGGCAAGCCTTGAAGTGCCGACCCCCTATGGCAGCGGACAGGTGGATGTATTGTTGGAGAAAGACGACAAGCACATTGCGGTTGAAATTTCAGTTACCACTACCCCCGAATGGGAGCTGCACAACATTGAAAAGTGCCTGGCCGCGGGCTATGGGCAAATTGTCGTATTCTCCAACGACGCTAAAAAGCTCATGCAGATAAAACGGCTTGCTACCGAAAACTTTTCAAAAGAGCAGTTGCAACGCTTGCATTTCGTTGCGCCTGATGAATTTCAATCGGTCATTGCTGATACAAAACAGCCAAAAAATGCGGAAACGGTGATAAAAGGATATAGGGTCAAAGTTCAATATGAGGCCACCGGTGGAAACAAAACAGACTTGTTACGAAGCATCGTCCAGGCTGGCAAAAAGCCGTAACTCATTTTTTCGCCACCAGTTTTTCTATCAGTTTGCTCAATCGCGCGATTTCCTCATCCTTGCTCGCAAGCATCTTTTCATACAATTCCTTTTGGCCTGACATGTATGTTTCAACATAGCCGAATGACTGCTGCGTTCCTTTGTTTGATTGCAAGTTGATGATAGCCGGTTGGTTTGACAGGATGTCCATTGGAGAAACGCCCAGTACATCGGCAAGCTTCACGAGCATTGTAGAATCAAGCCTTGTCTGATTTGTTTCTATCCGTGAATAAGCGGTTTGGGCGATACCCAATTTGGCGGCAACGTTTTCCTGGGAAAATCCGCGCATTTCGCGAATCAGTTTGATCTTCTCTCCGAACATGGCTGAAAGGTTTTTTAAAAGTAGCTAAAATTAGCATAAAGTATTCAGTTATCAGGTAGGAAATAATAATGTGCTTTTGGAATTTTGTTAAAACCAATTCACATATCATGCAACTTGTATCATCGCTATTTCGCACCGTCAATCCCTTAAGATTATTATTCATGTTAGCTACATGCAGCAGCTTATTATTTTGCAACAAAAGCAGTGCCCAAGAAACAGCACCGCCCTTTGGCAAATTGTACCTCACTACAGGGGTGGGCTTCGGCTCCAACCTTTCGGTTAACGGTTCCTCCATGACCTTGCCGCCCATCGCCATATCATTGGACATCACCATCGTAAAGCAGCTTACCATCGGCCCGTATCTTGCGGTCGCCCAAACTACCGGCAATGACGATGCGATATTAGGCGGACGGGCAACATATCATTTTATCGTCCCATCAAAATTGTTTGGCGTGTATGTCGGCGGCATGCTCGGATACAACAAGTACGACAACAATACTGCGGACGAGGTTGATTACAACAATAGATATGGCACACTGGCAACTGCAAAACAGCGCCAGGTCGCCTATTCGGCATTTGTCGGCGGCGATCTCAACCTCTCCCAGCATGTCCAGTTCTTCACCGAATTAGGCTACGGCATAGCGTATGTGAACCTCGGCTTTTCATTCAAACTTTAAATGCAGCTATGAAAAAAACATACCGTGTCAAAGCAGTAAGCATGCTTTTCCTGCCTGTTATCATATGGGCCTATGGTTGTTCCAAAGGCGGCGGCAGCACTCTAACTACTTCAGCCCCCACCGCACCATCTATATCTACGAGCAATGTAACGGGTATTACCACATCATCGGCTGTCTGTGGCGGAACGATCACTAAACTTGGCGACAACAGCGCAACTGTCATTAGTGGTATTTGTTGGGACGTTAATCCACAACCGACAACGAAATTGCACACAATAATCACCAACAACGCAGGACTGGGAACATTCAACGCAACGCTAACAGGCTTAACCGGGGGTACAACATACTATGTCCGCGCTTATGCAAAGAACAGCATTGGCACCACTTATGGCAATCAGGTCAGCTTCACCACTTCTCCATCAACCATTGCAATAGGTCAAAGCTATGCCGGAGGGATCATCTTTTATGTCGATAATACCAAGAAGCACGGATTAGTGATGGCACCAACCGACCAGGCAACAGGCATTACCTGGGATAATGGCCTGTATGTCTCCAATTCATTCACGACAAGCACAGCCGTTGGCACCGGTCTGGCAAATACCTTAACGATTGTGAGCGCGCTTGGGCTAAGTTTTACCAATTCTTTAGGCACATATTCGGGATATGCAGCGTTATACGCCTTTCAATATGATATAAACGGGTATAAAGATTGGTATCTTCCATCAAAAGATGAAGTTACCTTGATGGAAACAAACTTGGCAGGCGTAAATCTTGGGACTTCTAAGTTCACCGGAGGATATTGGAGTTCGAGCACGGATGCGACTGCCACCTATTTTGCATGGCAGCTTACCGGATTGGACAATACCTTTAGCCTTAAAATGCTTAGCAACCTAGGAACCATAAGAGCCATAAGAGCATTTTAGCAAATTTTAAGGCTAATTATTACAATACTCTACTTAAATAATTTACGATTATTTGAACTTTTTAAAGATTCATTTATCCTCATATCATCCTTAACGTAACTAAAATGTTACATCAAAGATGATGTATAAACAAAAAAATAAATCCACTTTTAAGAACCTAATGCACTATTAATTAACCTTAAACAAATTATCATGAACCTTTCACAATCTTTGGATTCTCAGCGTCATAATATTTAATCTATCTCTGGAAGCATTTCCCGATCTTATTTAATGCATCAAATTTTTGTTTGGTCTTTATTTTCTGTCCCACAAATACAAACCACAACCTATAACTGATATCATAAAATGAAAAAAAATCTATTGGTAGCCTGTATACTATGCTTACTAATAATACCAACATTTTCCCGGGGCCAGGATCAATATCCCGAATTAATAAATGTGAGCCCACAATCACCTGATGCGGCAATATTGGGAAAATTTGGGAATATACCCGTGGGGTACAGCACCGGCACACCCAACATTTCCATTCCGATCTACGAAATAAAAATTGGGAAGATAGACCTGCCTGTCTCATTAGATTATCATGCAGGTGGTATAAGAGTAGACGATATTGCCTCAAGCGTTGGTATAGGATGGGCTTTAAATGCAGGAGGAATTATCTCGCGTCAATTAAAAGGATTTCCTGATGAAAACGGGGGGTATTTAACCGCACCGTCTGAGACGGCAATTTTTAAAGACCCCGGTCATTATTATCAATACTTATATGGGGCAAACGCTGACTATGAGCCTGATATTTTTTCCTATTCTATTCAAGGCGGATCCGGTAAATTTGAATTTAACAAGGATGGCTCTGTTTTTCAAATACCTGTTTCTGACAATAGGATACAATATATCCCATCAACACAAAGCACCCCTACAAGTTTTACCATTACCGACCCTAATGGAGTAGTATACGTTTTCGATCAGCCCGAAGTAATTACAATGACAACCGCTGTGCTGACTTATACCAGCGCCTGGCGGTTAAGCAAGATAATTGATCAGACAACAAGAGATACAGTGTTTTTAACCTATGATACTGGCGCTGGTTCAGAGTTAGATCACGATGACATTGCTACATTTATAAATACCCCCAATAATACAGAAGGAGGATATGGCTTTAGCACTACAAATACTATGCTTAGTACAACTGCATCTGGCATCTCCCATTCTACTGAATTTTTTTTAAATGCAATCACCTGGCGCGGTGGAAAAATACTTTTCCAAAATGCTACTGATCGAATAGACAGGGTGGGTGAAAAACGCCTTTCCGAAGCCGATTTATATTCCAACGTAAATGGGGTCCTTCAGCCATTGAAAAGTGTAAAATTATTTCAATCCTACTTCTTTTATAATTCGACAAAAAATTTAGAATACCCGTACACGGATAGCGATCCCAGGAATTACCGGTTGAGATTGGACTCGGTTGTTACATATGGAGCCAACGGAATAGGGCAGCCCCAGTCTTACAGGATGACCTACGACCCGTCTTTAATGACTTCCAGGGAGTCTACCGGGCAGGATAATTGGGGTTTCAATAATGGCCAATTTAACAATGCATCCCTTTTACCGGTCGAAGAGGTTCAAGATTACCTCGGTAGTGTTTATACTGTGGGAAGCGCAAACAGGTCGCCGGATTCCGTCTTTATGAAGGCATGCAGTTTACAATCGATACAATATCCGACAGGTGGTTCCTCCGTGTTCGAGATGGAGCCGCATAAATACAGTGATCCCTTAACTTTAGAAAATAGCAACTTCTATTGCGGGGTAATTACAGGCAGCGGCCCAAGTTCACTTACGTCAACGCTTACACTACCTGTCAATTACCTAAATCTAAACTATACTATCAATTTTTCCACGTTCAATTACACCACATTAATTCCGCAACCATCTATTACCATAACAGATCAGACTACAGGCATACAAACCGTATTCTACAGTCCTAATCACCTTCAGTTTTATAATTCAGGGCCAATATATAACAATTATTATAGCTACAATAGTATAAACTTCGTAGGTGGTCATACCTATACCATTACTGCAAATGTCTCTACAAATACTACCCCGATTCCGAACGGGGTGGTTTTAGCCTCTATTGCCATAAACTGGCAGGACTATAATAATTCGCCCCTTTATAAAATAGGTGGTGGGTTAAGGGTAAAGAGCATAACGAATTATGATGCTAACGGCAATTTCATCAACAAGGATTTGTATAAATATGGATTGTCAAATGAGGAGGGATATGGAATGCTAATAACCTATTCCTCATTATTAGCCATAAATTCATCAGTTCAAAGGTTACGGTTAATTGAAAACGCTTTTGGAGACGCTGTGTATAATGATGCCCCACAATCATATACTTATCATTCTAATACGCTTGCTAATATTTCAGAAATAAGTGGCAGTCCAATACTCTACCCTCAGGTGGTTAAATACCAGGTCAATTCAGCGGGAGGCCAAGCAAATGGAAAGACGATATACACTTATGGGATTGTGCAAGACAATGTTGCCGGTGTTACATCATTTGGCCCCTTTACCATCGCAAATGACTGGGAAAATAACATTTTGTACAATGAATTAATATTAAAATCAGCAGATGGCGGTACTTCGTACATGCCTGTTTCTAATAAAAATTATACTTATGAGATCGGCAGATATGGTTATAAGACACAATTGAAAATTGTGAAGAATTATTCACCGATAGCGACAGAATACCAGGATTCAACTAACGTGGCCACCGAAGTTGCCTCCAACCGGTATACGCTACCAGATTTTAGTTTTGTTGAATATCAAAATCCGACCGGAATTATGCGGGTGCAAAATATTACTACAACTGATTATATGGATAGCGGGCCAAATAAAGTGACTGTTGAAAATTATTTTTATGACGACACAACGCATTTGTATCCTACTCGTATACAGACATTTTCCAGTAAGAACGATACGCTGACAACCATCAATAAATACCCGAAGGACTTTGCAGCAACGGGGAATGTATATGCTACAATGGTCAATCGCAACATCAAAACCCCCGTGATCCAGCAGCAACAAATGAAAAACAGTGTGCAGGAATCGTTGGTAAAGTCCGATTATTCTGACTGGTATGGAGATGGGACAATATTAGTTCCCAATGCTATGGAGCAGCAAGTAGGTTCTTATCCCATAGAAACAAGAATAAATTTCAACAAGTATGATAAATACGGCAATATCATTCAGCAACAAAAAACAAACGGCGCTTATCAATCCTATATTTGGGACTACGATAAATTATTCCCCACTGCTATCGTAAATAATGCGGATAGTGTTTCCATCGCTTATACCTCATTTGAATCGGACGGGACGGGTAACTGGACTATCGGATCAACGGCTCGAAGTGCATCCGGGTTTAGCGGAAACCAGTCCTATCCTTTGTCAAGCACCAATACCTTAAGCAAATCCGGGCTAACCAGTTCAAAAACTTATATCATATCATACTGGACAACGAATACCGCCCCGATAACTATTGCAGGCACCATAACCGGATATCCAATAAAAGGGCCGACCTTAAATGGCTGGACATATTATGAGCACCAGGTTACGGGAAAGACCACTATTACGTTGAGCGGCACCGGGAATATTGATGAAGTAAGGTTATACCCCAATAGCGCGCAGATGACAACTTATACTTATAATCCTCAGATCGGCATTAGCAGCACGGTAAACGCAAAAAACCAAATATCGTATTACGAATATGATAGTTTCCAGCGTCTGATCAATATTAAAGATGAGTATGGGAATATTATCAAGCATATGGCCTACCATTATCAGGGACAATAACTAAACCAAAACCTCGATCACAACCTTGCCATGATTAAAATATACAGAGCATTAATTAGAAAAAAGCTTAGCTTTTTAGTTATTTTACTTGCATATATATTGTTGCCGCACGTTAGCCATGCGCAATTTTCGCCGTTAATTGTACAGCCGCCCGGATTTTTCGGCCCTGTGACCGGCTCGAGCCCGGTAAATGCCGGCACCAATAGTACGTATACAGTTACCACGTCTGCCGGCGCTACCAGCTATACCTGGACAATAACCCCCGGAACTGCCGGCACCGTAAGCGGAACAAGTACCAGTGGGGTAGTTTCCTGGAGTTCATCTTACTCAGGCACCGCTTCGGTAGGCTGTACCGCAACCAATAGTGCAGGATCAAGAACAGCTACGCCAAAATCGGTAACGGTTAACCTCATTTTACCATTAACCCAAGGCACGGCATCAGCCTCGCAATCCATAAATTATAACACTGCTCCGGCCCCGCTTACCAGCACAGCGCCCACCGGTGGCAGCGGTAGCTATGCCTATCAATGGCAAAGTTCGCCGGACAACAGCACATGGACAAATATCACCACCAACGGCACCGCGCAAAACTATTCACCACCCACCCTCACGGTTTCAACTTATTACCGATGTGAAGATATTGCCGGTGCAGCTACAGCTTATACCAATTTTGTGTACATTACTGTTTACCCGCAAGTTGTATTAGGGACTATTACGCCATCGACCCAAACTATAACATCGGGTGCTACTGCGGCGGCATTATCCAGCACCAGCGCCACAGGCGGCTTTGGAGGATTTGGCTACCAATGGCAGATTTCCCAAGATGATGCCACCTGGAGCAATGTGCCGGGCCAAACGACCACTTCTTTCAGCCCTGGAATTGTTTATATTACCAGTTACTACCGCCTGGCTGTAACTAACAATGGGCAAACGCTTTATAGTACCCCAAGTACAGTTACAGTGCCCGGCTGCCAGCCGCTGAACACTAATCCTACTAGTGCCAATAATTATATTGTTACGAGCACTTTCAGGGTTCCGGGTATTACTTCTGTTACCGATGCGCAGGCTAACGCGATGAGTACCTGTGAGGTAATGCAATCCATTCAATATTTGGATGGCTTAGGAAGGCCGCTACAATCGGTACAGGTTAAAGCATCCCCTGATTTCAGGGATATTGTTCAGTCTGTGGCTTACGATATTTACGGCAGGGAGGCCACTAAATACCTGCCTTACGCTGCCAGCACCGCCACCAGTGATGGAAGTTATAAATCTACGGCTATAGCCGACCAGTCACTGTTTTATCACCCTACAGGCAGTACCTCCGGCACACAGCAGAGCAACGGTATTATTAATACATCTACTCCATTTGCGGTTACAGGGTATGAGCCTTCGCCGTTAAACCGGGTTATAGAACAAGGCTCACCAGGAGCCGACTGGCAAGTTACCGCTGCTGGTGATGCGAATAGCACTGATAATACGGTTAGGATAGTTTATACCACAAACGATCAAACTACGACATTTGCGAGTACCCCAATAACAGGAAACTCGGGCAGTAAACTGGTCGCTGAATACTCGACAGTAATTAATACTACGACCCAAACTCAACGATTAGTGAGGACAGCCTCTTATTACGATCCGGGTCAATTAGATGAGTTGATAACGAGGGATGAGAATTGGCAACCGACAAATGGTTGCATTGGTACAACAGAAGAATATAAAGATAAACAAGGCCATATAGTTTTAAAGCGTACGTACAATCTCAATAAAAACAATCCCAGTAATCAATTTATTGAAATGCTTTCTACCTACTATGTTTACGATGATTTAGGTAATATAGCTTTTGTGCTCACTCCACAATCAAATGCTGATAATACAGGTGTCCCATCGCAAAACGTACTAGACAATTTATGTTATCAATATCAATATGATCACCGGAACAGGATGGTAGCAAAGAAAATTCCAGGTAAAGGCTGGGAGTACTTGATTTATAACACGTTAGATCAGGCTATAGCTACGCAGGACTCCGTGCAAAGGATGGATAATCCCCAGCAGGCATCCTATACAAAATACGACGCTTTGGGCAGGGTTATTATGACGGGGTTTTACAAAACGACTTACACTACTCCGGGCGCAAATAACCGGGCAGCATTGCAGGCTACCGCAGACGGCCAGACTACTTTGTGGGAAAGTCCAAGCAGCGGTTCTTCTACCGGATATTCAAATTCAACTATCCCTACAGCCAGTCTTGAGCGATACGTAACGAACTTTTATGACACTTATCCCCCGCAATTACCTTCTTCCTATAACTTTGCAACAACTTACAGCCAAATGACCCGTGGTTTGCTGACCGCTACTAAAGTCGCGATATTGAATACACCAACGGACGTTTTATGGACAGCACATTACTTTGACGATTTAGGGAGGGAAACGCAAACGTATAAACAGCATTATCTTGGCGGAGTTGTCAGTGCCGACAATTACGATGCTATTGCCACAAGTTACAATTTCAGCAACCAGATAACTGGCGTTACCCGGCAACATTATACTATTGCCAGCGTTACTGCCAATCCGGCTATCCCGGCGCTAACGATAAGCAACAATTATTTTTACGACCATATGGGTAGAAAGACCCAAACGTTTGAAAGCATCAACGGTGCGACGCCTATCCTGTTATCACAAATAAATTATAACGAGTTAGGACGAGTATGGTACAAACAACTGCATAGCACGGATAATGGCAGTACTTTTTTGCAGAAAATTACTTATGCATACAATGAACGGGGGTGGTCCCTTGGCAATTCCTCAGCTTTATTCCAGGAACAGCTTGAATACAATAATAATTACCTGTCGCTCCCCGGCTTTTCAGGCCAGTATAACGGCAACATTGCCAGCCAGACATGGGTAAATGGAAGTTCAGGAAATACGAATACTTATTTATACCAATATGATGCGCTTAACAGGTTAACAGCAGGCAATTGCGCTACTACCGGAAACTCGGAAAATACCATCACCTATGATTTAAACGGCAATATCTTAACACTGAACCGCTATTATAACGGAACTCAAAACGACCAATTAACCTATACTTATACGGATGCTAATTCAAATTATAGCAACCAACTGCAAAGTATTAATAATAGCTTAAGTAGCGATACTAAACTCGCACACGGAACATTTGCTTATACCTATGATGGCAACGGGAATTTGCATACCGATCATAGTAAATTACTAACGGTAACGTACAATATCCTTAATCTGCCGCTAACAAATACCATTACAGGAACTAATAGTGGAAAAGTTACATACGTGTATGATGCCAACGGAACTAAACTAAGGAAGGTCAGTACCATAGGAACAGGAAAGTCAACTGATTATATCGACGGCATCCAATACGACGCCGTGAGCACAAATTCACCAACGTTAACATTTGTACAAACTGAGGAGGGGCGTGCGATACCCGGCACACCATACTATTACGAATATAATCTCTGCGACCATTTAGGTGATACACGCTTAACTTTTGACAGCCATGTCGCCGGGGTTGCAAGCGTAAGCCAACAGGACGATTACATGCCATTCGGTATGGATATTTCTATCGGTGCCATTAACAGCCCACAGAATTTATATCTTTACAATAAGAAAGAGTTACAGTTGGAGTTATATGACTATGATTATGGTGCTAGGTTTTATGATCCATTGATAGCTAGGTGGACCAGCGTGGATCCATTGGCAGAGAAGGTAAGAAGATATAGCCCTTATAATTATGTTCAAAACAATCCGATTAGATTAGTTGACCCTGATGGTATGAGTTCTACAGTAGAATGGGAACAACAGCATGGAATTGGTGCAAATGATATACATACTATTTACACTGCACCTGACGACGACGAGGGTGGCGGAGATGATGATACTCCTAAACATCAAGACCCGAATTTCAAACCAAATCAAATTGTTGCAAAAAAAGATAATGTATCTACGACCCTCAGAACTCAACCCCTTACTAATGACCCTACACATGCATTGACAGGAAAAGAAATACTTGATGCTTTGCGACGAGCAGCAAGCATTTACACTATAGGAGGAAAAGAACTTCCTAACACGGGGTTGGTCACAGTTGCGAATGTGATTACCGATATCATTGCAAATGCCAAAAGTCGACAAGATGCCCTTGACAAAATACAGAAAGCAATAATTGAGTATGGTCTAGATATTGCAACCAAAGATTTATACGGAGCTGCGAGCACATTCTACGATTATATGATGAATACTGCGGGGGGACGAGTTGATTTGTATAATGCAGCAAAAGAATCACGCGATTTTGATGAATATGAGGAGCAATTTTATACGGGATGGGGAGATGAAGCTCGACTAAAATTTTATAAGGATGGTGTAAAGCAATATCAACAAATGATGGATGATGATCAAGAAGCTATTGAAAAAATAATGAACAACTAAGATGATGAATAACTTTAAATTAATAATTCTTATATTTTGCGTTTTAATATTAGGGTGCCATAAAAAATCCAAATTAAAAGATTCCAATCGTATCAAATTGCATGGTCAAAATTTAACCGAAAGGCAGGTCGGGAATATTATAATCAATTTAAATCATTCAAAAGATTCCGTACATGCATATCAACTAATAGATACATTGATTGCTCTAAATGGAAATACTGGGTTTATCAATTTTGAAAAAGGCATTGTGGAATTTCACAATTCTAAATTTAAAACAGCAATAAACTATTTTGAATTAGCAAAAAGCTTAGGATATAATGAAAATAAATGCCAAATAATGATTAAGTCTTCTCAATCAATGATGGATGTTACAAATAAATAATCTAAAAAAGATCATTTTATTCCTTAATGCTTCAGCATTTATTGTTGCCGGCAAAATACTAGATTTATTAGATAATTCAATATCTAATAAGAGAACTTTTTGCATGTTCTTGAATGTTGGTTTAGAGTTGTGTGTGTTTGATTTTATTAGAATGCTAGACGAAAATATTTCTAATAAATGGCTTGTAGTAATTTTCTTTTTTTCAACTATTTTCCATTTAGGCCTAGATTTTATTTTTGCAAAAGAATTAAAAATATTAGGAAGTGATTATAACTTCTATTACAAAAAGTGGCTATTTGTTGCTTATTGTATACTTATATTATCATCAATTATATTCGGTTTGTATATTTTATTTCGTTGAGCTGATATGTTTATTATTCTAAACAAACCTGCAATACTTACAACTTATTAAAATAACAGCATAAATACCGCTCAATCCGAGCGGTATAGTTGTTTTGCGTAAACCAAGAGTTCTGACCAATGCTTCATAATTGTTGCATGAAACTTCATGTTCACTGCACTTTTCTTTAACTCATACCGCCTCTCTGTAGCAATATCACATCCAAGCACCACAGCCATTTCCTTGCAGCTAATGCCTTTGCAATAGCGTACCTGCAATAACTTGCCTGCAATGGTTTCAGTCTCGTGTATGAAAGGATAATAGCCTAAAAAGGCAATAATCGAAGGATATGAACGAACTTGCGGCACATACATACCGCGCTCCCACCCATAAATCGTTTCCTCATCTACCCCAATGATTCTAGCCACCTCCAATTGCGTTCGCTTTGCTTCAATCCGTTTCTTTCGGATATGCTCTCCAAGCGTTTGCGGGTTGTCTGCATACTGCTGTTTCTGTGGCTTTTTCACTATCTTCGAGAACGGTAGAAATGTTCTCACCACCATGCCAATGCGGCTTTTACAACCATCCTGAAAAGGAATGTACCTGCCCGCCGGGCGCGGTGCAAAAGTACATGAGTAAAATATCGGGGCCATTGCTGGACCGTATTGATCTGCACGTGGAAGTTACCCCCGTTAACTTTAATGAGCTATCCTCCGAGCGCCCTGCCGAGAAAAGCGAGTTGATACGCGCGCGTGTAATTGCCGCCCGCGACATACAGCTCGAACGCTTTGGCGCACGCCCAGAATTGCATGCCAACGCCCAGATGAGCCCTCAAATGGTGCGCGATATCTGCAAAATTGACGTTGCCGGCCAAACCCTGCTTAAACGCGCCATGGAAAAACTGGGACTTAGTGCCCGCGCGTATGACCGCATACTAAAAGTGGCCCGCACTATAGCCGACCTTGCCGCCAGCGAAGATATTAAGCTGGAGCATTTAGCCGAAGCCATACATTTCAGGAGTTTGGATAGAGAAGGTTGGGCGGGATAGCGGAACAACTTAGTGCTGATAATCAGTGCACTACCCGGCGTTCCGCAGAACGGGTGGAACAAGTAGAACGGTGGAACACCCGCGTGCATGTAGCGTTGATAACATAGTTGAGAGGATAATTTATAAAAACGATAAGATTACACGGTATAATGGCAACTGTAAAAGACAAATGGAATGAATAAATTAATCTTATATTTTCTTTCCATTAGCTTCTGCTTAATATTCTTTATTGCTTATTTTTTTACAGCATTTCTCTTGGGGTATGCCGGTTCAAATAGCAATACATTGAATGCAAATCGATTATATTATATTTTTGTCTGTTTCCATTTGATATTATATGTTGGCTTCATAATCCGTAAGGACAACTTTAAGTTGGTACATAAAATTGCAAGTACCGTTTTAATATTAACTATATATCTAATAATCGCTCTGATATACCGAATAAATCCTTTTTAATTTCCTTAACTGGCACAACTGGTGCGAGTATGTAGCGGTGGCAAGCGGGCGGCGTACTCGTGACAACATTGTTTATTATAATATATTAGGTGTATATTTATTTCCACTCCTATTAATAATAATTTTGAACAAAAGCTTAAATACATTCAGGGCATTTGCCTTTTTTGGCATATTCCTTTTTCACACTGTTGGTTTCGGGTTCGGATATATCGGAGTGAATGCTTTTTTTGTGCTCTCGGGCTATTTAATTACGCCCATTTTATTAAAAACTAAAGATAATACCTCATCATTTAAACAATACCTAAAAAACTTTTACGGCCGCAGGATGCTGCGGATTTTCCCGGCATATTATTTTTACTTATTGGCGGTTACAGGTATTGTTTTAATAGCGGGCTGGCAGCATCACGATATATTTAATGTGTTTTTTAGCCAGCTATCCTGGCTGCTAACTTATGCTTTTAATTTTTTTACAGCCTCGCGGTTTTTTGTCAATAATTATTTAGATGCCCATTTTTGGTCGTTAGCGGTAGAAGAACAGTTTTACATATTTTTTCCGCTGCTTATATTTTTTGTGCCTTACAGAAAACTGAAAAACACTTTTATACTCATCATATTGCTTGGGCCGCTTATCCGGTTTTTAACCGGTTACATTGTCGACCATCATTTACTGAGTGTTATAAACCCATGGAAAGAGTTAACCGTATATGTTTTACCATTTTCCAATATTGATGCTTTTGTTATCGGGGGATTTTTTAGCGTATACCTGCGCAGGTATACACCCGGCACCGGCATGATAGTTGGCAGCTTTATCGGCATTATTTCCGTTGGGATATTAACTTCTTACCTGTTTACAAATCATTATACGCTATCTTCAATATCTTCCCTTGGTTATGGTTCTTTAATGCACGATTCCTATAAATACATATGGGCTTACACGCTGTTCAGCTTTTTCTTCGCTATGCTGCTTTTAAGGCTAAATAAACGCGATTTGTGGCCGTCTATATTCGAAAATAACATCTTAAATTATTTAGGCAAAATTAGTTACGGCTTATACATTTATCATTTAGCCATATTTCAAATGGTTATTTTACATGCCAAATTATTGCATATTGATAGCACATCAGTAACATTACAGCGTACTTATACGGCCATAATCACCCTGATTATAACCATAATAATAAGTATCCTAAGCTTCGAGCTGTTTGAAAGCCGCGTTATCGCCCTTAAGGATAAATTATTCCCCAAGCATGCTGTGGTTGAAAATAAAGCGGGTTAATTTTTGTTATTATCGTAATTATTAAAATACGCTTACTACGAATCTGAGATTTTTAAATATTGTATCTAATAATTACTTTTAGAGAATATTGCACCTATAGCATGAACCTTAAACCAGTATTTTATACCTTACTATTGCTGTCGTTTATTACAACGGCTTGTAAAAAATCGTCCGGCCCGGTTATAAATACTATCCATCTTGAAGGCACTTATGAAGCGGCAAATGTTCAAAATTTAGCCGGTACTTACATGTACACGGTAAATGGCCAGGTTACTAATAAGGATACCATTATGGCATACCTTAGCCGGCATACTTTATTAGGAACCGCCGATTTAAATGCTTTTGGAACATCTGCACCTTACAATACAGACAATGAACAGGTAACTTTTTTAACTAACGGGCAGGCAACGCTTTCCAGGTTGGTGGATGATACTACGCAGTTAACCCAGTTTAACATTACCCAAAAAGCCGAAAACGGCTTTGTATTAGCAGCCGTTGATTCTACTTTTTATGCCTATTACCCTTATGGTTTATCAAGAAGCGAAATGCTTGATAATGAAGCTAATACTTTAAGCCCGGCAGGTAATTGCTATACATCAATTAATGTATGCTCTTCCAGGGAGCAATTGCCGTTTGTTATAAAAAACAACCAGCTATACTTAAACAGGTTCTCGCTTATTATTACCACTTATAACTCAAGCAATATAGTCGGCAGCATATCCGGGAGTGCCAATTACGGTTTTGCGGGTTCATTTAATACAGACTTGCCTGGAAAATTGATAGCCGGTGACACCGTGGTTTACCAAAACGCAACCGTATTATTCACTCAAAAACCATAATTGGTTACTGATATGATATCACCATAAGTTTTCGGCGAACTCTATTTTAAAAGCAGTGCCTACACCTGCTTCGCTTTCCACGGTAATGGTACCGCCCATCGCTTCTACCTGGTTTTTTACTAAAAACAGGCCTATTCCGCGCGCGTCTTCGTTGCCATGAAAGGTTTTGTACATGCCAAAAAGCTTATCGCCATGCTGGGCCATATCAATGCCCAGGCCATTGTCTTTAACTTCAATAATGGTTGAGTGCGATAGTCTTGTAGCGGTAATGATTACCTGTAACTTTCGGTTGGGCTGGCGGTATTTTATAGAGTTGGTTATTAAATTTAGCAATATGCTTTCCAGGTAAGCCGGGTTATATTCTATTTCAATGGCTTTATCCATATTTACAGTAACTGTCGCGCCTGCTTTTTTTAGCAACTGCGATAAGGTTTCCAACGTGCGCTCAACCTCCTGGTATAATAATATATGCTTGTAGTTGTGGCCGCTGCTGCCCTGTACATCAACCACCTGATTTAAATGGGTAAGCGTTTGCTGCAGGTTGGTGGCATTAACAATAAGCATTTGCATCATGCTGTTTTTTTCGGCCTCGTCCTTTTCCTGTATCAGCATATCCAGTAGCATTTGCATATTGCCGGTGTGCGAACGTAAGTTATGCGATACAATATGCGCGAAGTTTAACAGCCGGCCGTTTTGTCCGCTGATGATTTCGAGCGTCCTTTTCAGCTCCTGCTCCATGCTTTTACGGTCGTGTATATCGGCATAAGTGCCCAGCATCAGCAGTGGCTTATTGCCTGCCGACCACGATATTACCTTGCCACGTATCTCAACCCACATATACTTGCCATCTTTACGGCGCATGCGGCATTCCGAGGCGTAAAATTTGATATTCCGGCTAAAACAGTATTCGAGCCGTGCTATATTGATTTCCCTGTCGTCGGGGTGTATGAGCTCGTGCCAGGTTTTCATAAAGGGAGGGCCAATCTCATCAAGGGTATAACCTAATATGGCGGCGGCTCGTTTATTGCAAACTACAGCATCTGTGGGTATATCCCACTCCCAGGTGCCAACGTGGGTGCTTTTAATAATGTTATCCAGCCGCTGCCTTTCGCGTAATAGTTCTTCGGTATATTTTTTACGCTCGGTGATGTCCCTTATCTGCGATATAAAATACAACGGCCCGCCCGCCTGGCTGCGCACCAGTGAAACGTTTAGCTGTACCCATATCACATGCGAATCCTTATGGAAATACCGTTTTTCCATGCTATAGGAATCTATTTTGCCATCCAGCAATTGGTGCATTTGCTGTAGGTCAAGGTCGAGGTCTTTGGGGTGGGTAAAATCCTGGAAAGTATGCTTTAAAAACTCCTCTTCGGTATAACCCAATAACTGCATCAGGCTGTTGTTGATCTTTATCCAGCCGCCGGTAGGCGATACTATGGCCATACCTATGGGCGCATAATCAAATGCCCGGTGAAAACGCTCTTCACGTTCGGCAAGCGTGTTTACCAGGTTTACCTGTTCGGTTACATCTTCAAGCGTTCCGTAAAATGAAGTGCATTTTTCTCCCTCAAAAGTTCCCTGCGCGCGTACTTTTACCCACTTAAGATTACCCTTTAAGGTGATAATTTGGAAATTGCCTGTTTGTATACCCTTGGTTAATATTACTTTGCTAAAAAGCTCCCTTACCGCCGCCTGGTCTGTATAATACTCGATAGTTTTTTCCAGCGGAATGTTAAAATCCAATTCGCCTTCATAAACCTCCCGCATCACCGAATTACAATAAAGTTCTCCGGTAATTAAATTCTTCTCCCAAATACCCAATTGGGCCATGGGGGTTACTTTTTGGTATAGCTCGAGTTTAGTGGGCATTAAATGGGGTTATGCTTTACTAATCTTTAACAAAATAGGCAGTAATTATTTTTTTACCCAGCCATCCTTTAAGGTAACGGTACGGTTAAATACCAGCTTATCGGGGGTTGAGTGTTTATCTAAAGTGAAGTAACCTTTGCGCATAAACTGGTAGCCTACACCCGGCTCTGCATTGGCAAGGTCGGGTTCTATGTACGCCGTTTTAATAATATGCAGGCTGTTTGGGTTCAAATAATCCTTAAAATCACCATCCTCGTTCGAGGGGTCTTCCACCTGGAACAACCGGTCGTACAAACGTACCTCGGCGGTTTTGGCATACGCCACGCTAACCCAGTGTATAGTGCCTTTAACGTTAATACCACTCGTATCGTTACCCGAGCGTGATTCGGGCAAATAGCTGCAAAATATGGTGGTAACATTGCCGGCTTCATCTTTTTCAAAATGATCGCACCTTACAATATACGCGCTCTTCAGCCTCACCATCAGCCCAACACCCAGGCGGAAAAACTTTTTAGGCGGCTCTTCCATAAAATCTTCGCGCTCTATCCACAACTCGCGACCAAAAGGTATGGCGCGGTTACCGTCGCCACCTTCGGCTTCGGGGTTATTTTCGCTGTATAGCGTTTCAAACTGGTCTTCAGGGTAATTGGTAAGCACCATGCGTATGGGGTCTAAAACACCCATACGCCGCCAGGCGGTCCTGTTCAGGTTTTCGCGTACGCAAAACTCCAGCAGGCTTACATCAATCATATTTTCACGCTTAGCAATACCAATGCGGTCGCAAAACTCGCGGATAGATGCCGGTGTGTATCCCCTGCGACGCAACCCGCTAATGGTAGGCATACGTGGGTCGTCCCAATCATCAACATGGCCTTCGGTTACCAGTTGCAGCAGCTTGCGCTTGCTCATAACCGTATAGGTCATGTTTAAACGGGCAAATTCGTATTGTTTGGAGGGATATATTTCCAGCTGCTCAATAAACCAATCATATAAAGGGCGGTGCGGTATAAACTCCAGTGTACAAATTGAATGGGTAATCTCCTCGATAGCATCCGATTGCCCATGAGCGAAATCATACATGGGGTATATACACCAGGCATCGCCGGTGCGGTGGTGGTGCGCATGCTTAATGCGGTACATAATAGGGTCGCGCAGGTGCATGTTTGGCGATGCGAGGTCGACCTTTGCACGCAGTACTTTGGCGCCATCTGGGTATTTACCGGCTTTCATATCAGCAAAAAGCTGCAAATTTTCTTCAATACTGCGACTACGGTATTGGTTTGGCATACCCGGCTCGGTTGGGGTGCCTTTTTGCGCGGCAATTTCTTCAGGGCTGCTGTCATCAACATAAGCCAGGCCGTTTTTTATCAGCGTTATGGCAAATTCGTATATTTTATCAAAATAATCTGAAGCATAAAGCTCGTTTGCCCACTCAAAGCCCAGCCATTTTACATCGGCTTTAATGCTGTCGACATATTCAGTTTCCTCTTTGGTGGGGTTGGTGTCATCAAACCTGAGGTTGGTTTTACCATTATATTTTTGTGCCAGCCCAAAGTTTAAGCAAATAGATTTGGCGTGGCCAATATGCAGGTAACCGTTAGGCTCGGGCGGGAAACGGGTAAGGACTCGGCCGCCGGCTTTACCGGTACGTATATCCTCTTCAACAATCTCCTCAATAAAATTTAATGACTTTTCGTCGCTCATATCGTTTTCTTAGTAGTAATAGGGCAAATTTAGTTAATAAAGCTTAAAGCCGAAAGGTTAAAGCGTAATGGTGTTGGTTTTGAGAGATAGGAGCGTTTGCATGTCAATACTGAAGGTTACCTGTCGTCGATTTTACCCTCACTTGGTCTCCTCCTAAACTTATGGGGGTGCCAACTACAGGGAGACGGAGGGGTAAAATTGACGACAGCCGTAGCCCGCCTCAGGGGGCGAAACCCTCCTACACAGGCTACTGGCGGATTTCATCCACCGTAGCCCGCTTCGGCGGGCGAAGCGGAGAGGGAGGGATTCGAACCCTCGATACCCTTTTGAGGTATACACACTTTCCAGGCGTGCTCTTTCGACCACTCAGACACCTCTCCGTATTTTTGGATTGCAAAGTTAAAATAATTACCCATAATAGATTATTGCATTTACACTTGCTTGCAGTGTTACAAAAAGCGCCCGGATAAATACCCGGGCGCTTCAAAAAAACTGACATCAAAACAAACTACTCACTCATCATTCTCACAATTACTATTCTGCGTAGCTTATATACTATAGATGGTATTAAATCATATTAGTTTAATATTAGCCAAATTATTTATGCTGATACCGCAGATAGCTATTTTTAGCTTATGTTTGTTACAAATTGCCGGTCCGGTTACCCCTGCGGATTAAAGGCTATTTATACACACATAACAAAGCCTGTTTAGTTTCCATGCTGAGCATCAACGATATTAAAAAACCCATCGCAGCTGATATTGATGTTTTTGAGGATAAGTTCAAAAATTCCATGCAAAGCTCGGTACCCCTGCTCGACCGCATAACCCATTATATTGTTAAACGCAAAGGCAAGCAGATACGGCCCATGTTCGTGTTTTTTTCGGCCAGTATTTGCGGAGGTATAAATGAATCGACCCATCGCGGTGCGGCTTTGGTCGAGCTGCTGCACACCGCAACCCTGGTTCATGATGATGTGGTAGATAACTCTTACCAGCGCCGTGGTTTCTTTTCGATTAACGCTTTATGGAAAAATAAAATAGCCGTTTTGGTGGGTGATTACCTGTTATCAAAAGGCCTGCTGCTATCCATAGAAAATAATGATTTTAGCTTGCTGCGCATAGTTAGCGAAGCGGTACGCCAAATGAGCGAGGGCGAATTATTGCAGATAGAAAAGGTGCGCCGCATGGATATTGGCGAACCTGTTTATTACGAAGTGATTAGGCAAAAAACGGCATCGTTGATTGCGTCTTGTTGTGCCTGTGGCGCGGCATCGGCGGGGGCAGATGATGCAACCATCGAAAAGATGCGGCTGTTTGGCGAGAAGATAGGCATCGCTTTCCAGATTAAGGATGATATGTTTGATTTTGGTACCGATGATGTAGGTAAGCCACTCGGCATCGATATAAAAGAAAAGAAAGTTACCCTGCCGCTGATATACGCGCTTAACAACACCAATACCGACGATAAAAAAAGGATGATTAACCTGGTTAAAAACCATAATGATGATCCTGAAAAAATCAATCGCATCATCAGTTTTGTTAAGCAAGCGGGCGGTTTGCAATATGCCGAAACCCAGATGAAGAAATACCAGGATGAGGCTTTCGAAATACTCAATACATTCCCCGAAGGCGACGCGCGCAAGGGCCTGGAACAACTGGTACGTTTTACTACAGAAAGGGATAAATAATGTCCAGCGAGCTGATATTTATCATTGGCTTTATCATTTTCATTTTTTTAATGATGGCTGCCGATTTGGGGCTATTTGCCAAAAGCGACAAGCCCGTTACCCTAACCCGTGCCGCTGTTATGAGCGGCGTGTGGATAGCGCTGGCCTTACTGTTTTATGCCCTTATTTTAAAATACGGCGATTTGCTGCACCATGTGGATAGCTTTGCCGCCCTGCAACAAATAAACATAAAAAACGCGCACGGGCTAAACCTTAACCCTAATGATTTTGCCGGCGGACTGGAGCTTTACCGCCAAAACCTGGGGCTGGAGTTTATTACCGGTTATGTGGTGGAGTATGCACTATCGGTTGATAATATTTTTGTGATGGTGCTTATTTTTACCGCCTTTGCCGTGGAGCCTAAATACTATCACAAGGTTTTATTGTGGGGGATAATAGGTGCTGTTATTATGCGCTTTTTATTCATTTTCCTTGGTTCGGCGCTTATTAGTAATTTTCACTGGATATTGTATTTATTCGGGTTGTTTTTGGTGTACACAGGGGTGATGATGTATGTAAACCGCAACAGCGAAAAGGAAATAAACCCCGAAAAGCATGCCGTGGTACGGTTCGCATCAAAATATTTTGCAGTTAGCCCAACGTTTGTACACGGTAAGTTTTTCGCGAAGATAGACGGCAAAAAAATGATTACACCCTTGCTGTTGGTACTGTTGATAATTGAAGTAACCGACCTTATTTTCGCGGTCGATTCTATCCCCGCTATTTTTTCGGTAACTAAAGACCCTTATATCGTTTTCTTCTCCAACATATTTGCCATACTGGGGCTGCGGTCCATGTTCTTTTTGCTGGTAAATGTGATTGATAAATTCCATTATCTTAAAACCGGGCTTGCTGCCTTACTGGTTTTTATCGGCCTAAAAATGCTGGCAGGCAATTATGTGGCAGCGGTAGGTTTAACTACTACAAATTCACTTATCGTAATACTGGTTATTTTGCTGGTGAGTATCGGGGCATCGCTATTGTTTCCAAAGAAAACCGTCGCCAATTAATAATTTAGCTTAATTCAATTTAAAACCATTGGCTACGCCGTCAAGCTCTGTCCAAACGGGTTGCCGGTATTCTTTAGGTGAAATTTCGACCAACACAGCCGTATGCCCTATAGCAGTAAAATTGCGGACATGTATGCGGGCATAAAAACTGATAGGCAGGCCCGTTAAAAAATCGAGCGTTGTTATGGTGCCTTCAAAAGTTTGCTGATCGTTAGTTTGGATGCTTACCTTTTTGATATGCGCCTGTGTGAAATCTGCCGTAGGCTTAGGTTTGTTTTTCAGGTTTGAGGTATATAAACCGGTAAAATATTGGGTTAAATAGCTTTGCAAGGTATCGCTTTTATATTTTGGCGTACCATTTATAAACCATAAAAAGGTATAAGACCAATATTCATCGGTTTTGCTGTTTCCCCAACCGGGCGTAAAACGCAGCTCTTCCATCCCCTTAATAGGAATACCCGGTGCAAAATCAATAGGTAAAGGTATGTTCTCTTTACCCCAGCCTTGTGGTAATGGAAATACATATACAGGTTGTTGGGCTTTACTTTCGGCTACCAAAAATAGCAGTAATAAAACGGTAAGTAATTTTTTAATCATCTGGTATTTAACTTAATAAATGAAGTTATAACAAATATTTTATTGCTTCACTATTGATATTGTTAACGTATGTTAAAGTTGTGCATTATGGTTTATGCAGAAAGTACTAACTTAGTAAAATGCATTCGTTCGATTTTAGCTTTTTAAAATTTACCCCGCTTAATATACTGGATATTATACTGGTTGCCTTTATCATGTACCAGTTATATATACTAATAAAAGGCACTATTGCCGCCAATATTTTTATTGGCCTGGCACTCATATACCTGCTGTATTATGTGGTTAGGGCTTTGCAAATGCCGCTGCTTACCGTAATACTGGGTAAATTTGTTGATGTAGGCCCTATAGCATTGATTGTAATTTTTGGGCAGGAAATAAGGCGGTTTTTATTATTGGTAGGTAAAAATGCCTCGCTGCAGCGCAACAAGGCCTGGTGGCAGTATTTTTTTGGCAAGGCCGAGGCAGAAAAAAACAATTACGCCCGTATTAAACCTATTATTGATGCCTGTAAAAGCCTTAAACAAACCCGCACCGGCGCGCTGATTGTGTTTGCCAAATACTACGATGAGCAGTTCTATCAAAACAGCTGCGAGGTAGTGGATGCAAAAATTTCCAAGCGCTTGCTGGAAAGTATATTCCAAAAAACAAGCCCGCTGCATGATGGGGCTGTGGTGATATCAGAAAATAAAATAAAATCGGCCAGTTGTATTTTGCCGCTTACGGATAAAACAGATTTGCCCCCGCAGTTTGGTTTGCGCCACCGCGCGGGCATTGGCGTAACAGAATCTAACGAAGCAACGGCCATCATCGTATCCGAAGAAACCGGCGAAATATCCTACGCCAAACAAGGCCGCGTAAAAATGAACATCAGCTTTGCTGAATTGGAAAAATTGTTGAATAAGGATTTTTTGTAAGAGCAGATGATTAATGCGCGTAAGAAGTGAGAGAACATAAATGAAAAGTATTTTAATATTATTGCTTCTTATCCTGCAAAATGCTCCTATAGAGCTTGTTAAAGCAAACGTAGATGTGAAAAGTGACACCTATGAAAAAACACTTAATGGATATAAAGCAAGTGAAATGTGGGGCGATTGGAGTATGCAAATAGGTGATCCGATATCATCTCCTTCCAAATCAAATAACTATTCGGTTAAAAATCTTGTTGATTATGATCTTAATACAGCATGGGTTCCCAAATATACTAACGGAATAGGAGATTATTTTGGGTTCAAATTTCATTTCCCATCAAATACGGCTTATGCAGGCGCTTATCAGTTTTATGGTGTATGTAATTTATTTAATGGTTATTGTAAATCATTAAACATCTGGCGGGAAAATTCGCGTGTTAAAACATTAGAAGTTTATTATAATAATCACTTTATATGTAAAGTGCAATTATTAGATACATGGCATTTTCAATCATTTGATATTTCGAAATACTTTGTAAATAAACGAGATAAGAAATATCTCGATGCCAAATATGAAATAAAAGAAGGTGACGAGTTGAAGTTTAAAATTACAGAGGTTTATCCGGGTAGTAAATATAATGATGTTGCAGTATCAGGATTTTATTGTGAGGGAGGTGCTAATTAACCACTTTCAGACCCGCAAACTTGCGGTTCGCGTTTAAACATAGTTCAGTTTAACCGAACGAGACTTTTAACATTTATCAAGAGTTCAATCGCAATTAAGTAGCTTATTGATCTGGTTTTGATACCTCGTTATTCGGATCCACCACCTCTATCTTTTTAATCAGCATAGTATATTTAACACCATCATTACCCAATACCAATATAGGCATGCGATCGCTGCTTTGCACTTTTACTACCGGCATGGTACTGTTAAATACCTGTACTTCCTGAACGGGTGTTTTTAAATTAAAGCTGTTAAATGGGTTGTTTAATTGTGGCGGCACCGGGGCAAACTTAAATGAGCTGTCGGCCTTAAATTTAAAAGTAGACTTGCTATTTAACAAATCCTGCGCTTTAAGTTGGGTAAACCCGGCTGATAGTAATAAAATCAAAATGAGTTTTTTCATAACACTTTAATTACAAGCACTAAATTAAATAATATCGAATAAATAAAAATGTTAAATCACGTTAATTTTAAGGCGCGTCATTAATAGCTTTTATAGCATTATCGGCAGCGTTTGCTGATGCGTCATCATTCATTTTTTTACGCGCCGTTTTAATGTTCTCTAAAAGGCTTAATATTTTTGGCCCATTGCGCCTTTTAACTTTAACTCCCATATCTTTTAGCACGTTAATTCCCTGCTGAGCATATTCGGGACTTTTTAGGCGACTTATTATATTGGCAAAATTATCCAGCATGTCGCCTCTCAGCCGTCGGTCGCCAGTGGTAAAATGTTCATATACAAACGGCCATTGCTCATCGGTACCGTTGCTTGCATATATTCTGACCATGGCCTGGGTAAGCGCCCTTTCATTATCTTTTTCAAAGCCTTTAGCCAACCTTAAACCTTCCTGTGTATCCAACCGGGCAATAGCGCTTAATGCCGCACCTTGTACCGCGTATGATTGGCTGTTTAATGCCTGTTTAAACAAATCCATATTTCCCGGCATATCCAACTGGCCTAATTTATCAATGGCTGCCGCGCGCACCAGTGTATTTACATCTGTTTGCGCTAATGATGCCAGTACCGGCAAGGCTGCGTTATGAAGCTGGTCATTTGCCATATCCAGCCCTCTAATGGCTTTAATTTGCAGGCCATAATATTTATCGCGTAAAGCAGCTATCATTACCTTTTGCGCACCTTTATCACCCTGGTTTTTGGCGGCAGCGGTTATGGCTTCAAACCTGTCCAGGTATAATGGCGCATTAAAATACTGGAATACAAATTCATCAAGGCTCTTGTTATCCTGTTTTTCGGTTACTAAAACTTTATCGCCGTCAACGTTTACCAAATCGGGTTTTTGCGGCAGGGTGTAAGTTAGGGTATCAATTTTGTCGCGCATCCAAACTTTGTGGCGTTCCTTTTTGCCGCCGGCGTAAACATCTACCGCGAAAGGCAAGATAAAGGTTTTGCCATCCTGTGTTTGTGCTATAATCACTGTTTCGGTTTTGGATGCCCCGTCCCAGTTATAACTAATATTTAAATACGGGTTGCCCGCGCCATAATACCATTGGTTGAAAAACCAGTTCAGGTCGATACCACTGGCTTCTTCCAGCGCTAAACGTAACTGCTGCGCTTCGCCGGTTTTAAAGGCGTTGGTTGTGAGATAGATATTAAGGCCTTTAAAAAATGCGGCATCTCCCAAGTAATTACGCAGCATATTTAAAATATTGCCGCCTTTTTCATAACTAACTACATCAAAAACATCTTCCTTATCATCATAATGAAAACGTACCAGGTCCTTGGTGCGGGAACCCGGTGCGTTCAGATATTTTTGTATGCCTGCATATCTATGCGCGTCGGCCATGTCTTTGCCATATTTGTGTTCGGCCCAAAGCCCTTCGCTAAAATCGGCAAATGACTCGTTCATGGTAATATTGCTCCAGCTTTCGCAGGTCACGTAATCACCAAACCATTGGTGAAACAGCTCATGCGCCACATCCACCTGGTTGTCATCATCATTATAATAGCCGTCTATCAGTTCGCGGTGCGTTTCTTCAACCTGTTGGCCATGCAAAGTGGCGGTGGTGTTTTCCATGGCGCCGCTCACATAATCGCGCACCACAATTTGCGAATACTTGTTCCAGGGGTAATCCACCCCTAAGGTTTTTGAATAAAACTCTATCATCTCCGGCGTATTGCCGAAAATATCTTTGGCATAAGGAGCAAATTTTGGTTCCAGGTAATAGTTGACCTCTTTGTTGCGCCAGTGATCGTGGTATATTTTAAAATCGCCCACGGCCATCATAAACAGGTATGGCGAATGCGGCAACTCCATTTTCCAGGTATCGGTACGCGTGCCGTCGCCATTAAGTTTTTGCGAAGCAAGGCGGCCATTTGATAAGGTTACATATTTTGCCGGTACTGTCATGCTAATCTCGTCGGTAGTTTTTTGCTCTGGCTTATCAATGGTAGGGAACCATGCCGATGAGCTTTCTGTTTCGCCCTGTGTCCAAACCTGTATAGGTTTTTCCTTATCCTTGCCATCAGGGTTTATAAAATACAAACCTTTGGCATCGTTTATAGCGGCGCTGCCATGTTCTTTTAGTTGGTTTGGTTTGGAGGTATAATCAATATAAATGGTATAATTTTCATTGTTATGATATACCTTGTCAAGGTGGATAGCCAGCGAAAGGCTATCATCATAAGTGTATTTGAGCGGATAGTTTTTACCGTTTTTTACAATGGAAATATTATGGATATCCATGCCCTTGGCATCAAGCCTCAGGGTATCGGTTGGATAGATATGCGGCTTTATGGTAACCCATTCCTTACCGTACAGGTAGCATTTTTTATAATCGAAACGCACATCCAGTTTGGTGTTAATCAGGTCATTAACCTTTGTTGGTGTGGCACGGTAAATTTTTAACAATGGGTCGTTGGCAACATCACGTTGTTTTCTTTGCGCATTAGCCGGCAAAATAGCGGCGGCGGCAAGCAGGATGCCACCCAACAGGGCAGCAATGCAGGTTTTTTTCATAACAGGAAATGGGTCAGTACAAAGCAAATGTAGTATCAAAAAGTTAAAAACATAGGATTGCTATAAATAACTATCACAAATGTTACCTGCTAAGTATAAATAATTTGTATTTGGATATGATATATGCGGTTTAATTTATGTTCGCAAGTGTAGGTGTAGCCTACAGTACCTACACCTCCTACAATACCTACACTATCCTACACATCCTACAATACCTACACTGTCCTACACCTTAAATAAAGGTGTCATCAAACCCGCAGTGTAACTATTAAGCTACACTATAAATTAATACACTCATCAAAAATTATCTTTATGATATTGTTAAGGGCTTTTTGTAGCTTTAGATATAATTAAACCGGGTGTTTTATTAAGGGCGGCGCCCAAAACCAATTGTAAGCACTAAACAATTATAATATTATGGAAAGAAGAAAATTTATACAGAACGCGTCTGTTGCGGGCACCAGTTTTTTAGTGGGCCCTAAATTAAGCTCATTAGGTTTTTTTAAAGGATCGCCAAACAATAAGGTTATTGTGGGCATGATGGGTGTAAACAGCCGGGGCGAGTTTTTGGCCAAACAACTGGCATCTTTCCCTAATGTCGAGATAGCTTATATATGCGATGTAGATAGCAAAGTACTTGCCCGCGTAAGCGGCGAGGTAGAAAAAATAAGCGGCAAGCGTCCCGCCGGCTTTGATGATATAAGGAAGTTATTAGAGAAGAAAGATTTTGATGCGCTGGTTATTGCCGCACCCGACCACTGGCATGCTCCCGCCACCATACTGGGCTGCCAGGCCGGCAAGCATGTGTATTGCGAAAAACCCTGCAGCCATAACCCACACGAAGGCGAAATGGCGGTGGCAGCCGCTGCAAAATACAACCGTATTGTGCAGTTAGGCACACAGCGGCGCTCGTTCCCTAATTGCAATATTATGGTTAAGGAGTTGCACGACGGCATTATCGGCAGGCTTTATTTTGCAAAGGGATGGTATGTTAACCACCGGCCATCTATCGGCATTGGCCAAGTGGTTCCTGTGCCTGCAAATTTAGATTACGAATTGTGGCAGGGCTATGCCCCGCGCAAGGCTTATAAGGACAACCTGATACATTATAACTGGCATTGGCATTGGAACTGGGGCACAGGCGAAGCACTGAACAATGGGACACACGAAATTGATGTAATGCGCTGGGCGCTGGGGGTTGATTATCCTACAAAAGTTACCTCATCGGGCGGTAGGTTTGCTTTTAAGGATGATTGGGAAACGCCCGATACACAGGTAATAACGGCAAACTTTGCCAATAACACGGCCATGTCCTGGGAGGGCCGCAGCTGTAACGGCTACGACGAAACCGGCGATGCCCGTGGTATTATTTTTTATGGCGATAAAGGCACCATTTATTATGGCGGTGGCGATGGCTATAAAGTGTATGATGGTAATAATAAACTGGTAAAAGAAGTAAAAGATTCGGGAGATGTTGATCCTACCAATAAGGTTAGCCCAACTGCAACGCTGGATGGCATACACCTGGGTAATTTCATTAGCACTGTGCAGGGCAACGCTAAATTAAACGCGCCATTGCTGCAGGGCCACCGCTCAACTTTAATACCGCAGCTTGGCAATATTGCCTACCGCACCGGCGGCATGGTAAATTGCGACCCTACCAACGGGCATATTTTGGATAACCCCGAAGCAGCCAGGCTATGGCACAGGGAGTATGAACCGGGCTGGGTGTTGAAAGTGTAGTTAGTGATTAGAGGTTGGAGTTTAGAGATTAGTTGAACGATGTGTTAAAATCTGATAGATGAAAAAGTTTATAGTTAAAACATTTTCTGTAATCGCAATTGTTGGCATTTGCCATATCGCAGCAGGACAAAATAAAAGTGGTTTTGTGAGTTTGTTTGATGGCAAAACGCTGAAGGGCTGGAAAAGTGTTGGCACAAGTGCAGATTTCAAAGTGGCCGATGGCGCTATGGTTGGCACGAGGAAATCGCACGCGAGTGGTAACTTTTTAATCAGTGATAAAACTTACAGTGATTTTGTGCTGGAACTTGATGTTAAGGTAGAGGGTGATTTGATTAATTCCGGCGTACAGGTGCGCAGCCATTTTAAGGAAACCGGCAATTATGCCGAAATGGTGACCGGCAACCAATGCGAAATTGACCCAAGCACCCGGCAATGGACGGGCGGAATATTCGACAGCAACCGCCGGGGTTGGCTTTACCCCATGGACCTTAACCCTGCCGCCAAAAGCGCTTTTAAACCCGGCGTATATAATCACATAAAAGTTGAATGTATTGGCAACGAAACTAAAACCTGGGTTAACGGCATAGCCACTGCTTATTTGGTAGATACACTGGACCGCAGCGGATTTATAGGTTTGCAAGTGCACGGTAAAGATAACGCTGGCAGCGTGGGCAAAAGCATCTGGTTTAAAAACATCAAAATAAAAACCAAAAACCTTGTAACTACACCATTCCCCGAAGGTATTTATGTAGTTAACCTGCAATCCAATAGCCTGAGCAATTATGAAAAGCAAAACGGCTGGAAACTTTTGTTTGATGGCAAAACATCCACAGGCTGGCGCAGCGCTACAAAACCTAATTTTCCGGATAAGGGCTGGGATGTCAGCAATGGATTAATAACAAGTGACCCACAGGTTAAAGATCAGCCGAGCGGTGGTGATATTATTACAGAAAAGAAATACCACGCGTTCGATCTTTCCTTTGAGTTTAAAACAACGCCTGCGGCCAACAGCGGGGTAAAATATTTTGTAAAACTGGATGAAAAAAGCGGCGTGCCCATAGGCCTGGAGTACCAGGTACTGGATGATGCCCTAAACCCCGATGCCAAACTGGGCAGGTATGGTAATCGTACCGAGAGTTCGCTTTACGACCTTATCCCGGCAAAAAAACCTGCCGTAGCCCAAAAACCTGTTGGCGAGTGGAACATAGGCCGTATTATTGTTTACCCCAATAACCATGTGGAGCATTATTTAAACGGCGTAAAGGTATTGGAATATGACAGGGGCTCGCCGGCTTTCAGGGATTCAGTAGCAATAAGCAAGTTTAAAAATTTCCCCAATTTTGCCGAAGCGCCCGAAGGATATATCCTTTTACAGGACCACGGATGCGTGGTGAGTTACAGGAATATTAAGATAAAAGAACTGCAATAATTATATAAAACACAAAAAAATCCGGCATGCAGGCACACCGGATCAATATTTTATTAATCGCCAATTACGCTAAAAAAGTTAATTAAACTTTAACGCAGTATTGCTCAAACGCGTCGATCAAGTTATCGGCTATCATTTGTGCAGGGCGGCCTTCAATTTGGTGGCGTTCGATGATATGCACCAGTTTGCCATCCTTAAACAAGGCCATAGCAGGCGATGATGGGGGATAAGGCAGCATATAGTTACGGGCAGTGTTTACCGCGTCGGCTTCCATGCCTGCAAAAACAGTTACCAGTTTATCGGGGTGTACATCATTTTGTGCAGCCATACGTGCGGCAGGGCGCGCATTTGCTGCTGCACAACCGCAAACCGAATTTACCATTACAAACACTGTACCTTCGCTTTCAATAGCTTGTTTTACAGCATCCGCATCCTTTAATTCTTCAAAACCAACATTGGTTAGCTCGGCCCGCATGGGGGCAACTAAATATTCAGGGTACATAATTATCTAATTAAATTTCAGTACAAAAATACCAAAACCTAAACAATAAAATCATTTAGTATAGAATATTAATAATTAATTGACGTTTCGCTTATAATTTGCAGCATGATTTCTCTAATTTAAATTAGAAATTAATATATTGCAAACCCTAATTTTAATGTCCCTGGTTAATTAAACTATTGTATGAACGTAAAACTACAAGACGTAAAAAGAGTGCTATTTTTGCGTAAGGACCCCGCACAGGTGGTACAGGTTAGAGCCCGGCATTTTAGCCGCTTAAAATCTGTTTCGGCCGCAGCCATTTGCTTTACTATAATTTCAACCTTTGTTGTGGTGCATCTTAGCAGCCGCACACAGCAGGAAGTTGCCGAAAACAACAAGCTGCAATCGGAAGTTACAGCGCTGCAATCGCAAATTGATAATAAAACCGCTGCCGATGATTCATTAAATACCGTAAAGGCAGCAAGCAACAGCCAGGCGGTTACTTATATTCAAAGCATACAAGGCAAATTAAAACAGATAAATGATTATTTGCGCAAACGCGGCCTGGCGGGTATCACCTATAAAAAAATTAATACTGATGGCAGCACCAGTCAAAAACTGTCAGACAACCAATTATACAGCACTTATGATGATTATTTAACCCGTTTGGTAGCTGATGTATCATTAATGCCGATGGGTTACCCGCATATTGGCGCTTTAACTTCGTTTTTTGGTTACCGCAGTAACCCTTTTGATTTTGGCGAAAACGAATTTCATCCCGGTATCGATTTTAAGGGCCACATTGGCGACCAGGTGAAATGCACCGCAAGCGGAAAAGTTATTTTTGCCGGTCGTGAGGGTGGTTATGGTAATTGCATCCATATACAGCATGCCAATAATATCGAAACCTGGTACGGGCATTTATCACACATCAACGTGCACGAAGGCCAAAGGGTTAGTGTGGGCGATGTAATTGGCAGGGTAGGCTCTACAGGCCGCTCAACCGGGCCGCACTTGCATTACGAAATACGTAAAAACGGCAAACCCATTAACCCGATAGCTTATTTAAGCCTGAATAAATAACGTGTTTTAAAATTAACATTGTAGTTAAGTGGAATAGCTATATTGCAGTCCCTAATTGATTAAACGCAATGAAATTGAAGCGATCTGACATCAGTACTGTTATAGTGGTTGACAAGAGCGGAGGGCGCACAAAAACATTACAGGTAAAAACAAAACACATTAGCCGCATTAAACACTACGTTGCCGGCGTATTAACACTCATACTTATCCTTTCGGGCGTTATTTTTTATTTAAACGCGCAAAATACACAGCACAAGCAGGAAGAAACCAAACTGCTGGCACAGCTAAGCCGGTTTAAAAACAACACGCCATCGCCACTTGTACAGGCAAAAAAACCTGTTGATGCAGAAAGCTATATACAGGCTATTGAAACCAAGCTGCAAATTATAAACACATATTTAAGCAAACGCGGCCTTAAAGGCTTTTCTGCAAAAGCAGTGGGCGGTAATGATGCCGGCGATAGTAAGCTCAGCGACACGGAAAAATATTCGTTATATAATGAATATTTAAGCCGCATGATACAAGCCATAGCTTTTACACCAATGGGTTACCCGCGTATGAGTTCATTAACATCGTATTTTGGTTACAGGAGCGACCCCTTTGATGCGGGCCATGCGGAATTTCACCCGGGTATTGATTTTAAAGGCGAGCGCGGCGATGCTGCAAAATGTACGGCTAACGGAAAAGTGGTATTTACCGGCTGGGACGGTGGTTATGGTAATTGCGTACGCATTGCACACGCCAATAATTTCGAAACTTTGTACGGGCATTTGTCGCGCATTACAGTAAAGGTTGGCCAGGAAGTTACTGCAGGACAAAAAATAGGTGAAATAGGTTCAACCGGGCGCTCAACAGGTAACCATTTGCATTACGAAGTACGTATAAACGGTAAGCCGGTAAACCCGATAAATTATTTATCACTTAACAGCAAAAAGTAAGTATGGCGTTGTTTAAAAAAGATAAAGTGGCCCTGGATATGCAATCAATATCAACGCTTATAAGCGAAGGCTGCATTTTTGACGGTAATCTTAAAGCCCCTGCCTATGCCCGTATAGACGGGCAGATAACCGGTGATGTAATGGTTGATGAAGGATTGATAATAGGCGAAAAAGGATCGATACAAGGCAATGTTATTACCAAAGAGATGGTGGTGTACGGTGTTGTAAACGGCAACCTGCAGGTACACTCGCTCGAGATTAAAGCAAGCGGAAAAGTAACCGGCGAAATACGCACCCAAACACTTGAAGTTGAAAATGGCGCCGTTTATAATGGCAGCCTGTCTATGACACAAAACAATAAACTCGCGCAGCAAAATCACACGGCTAAACCGGCGCAAAAAATAATTGAAGTATAGTTTACACCTAGGTACGGACAGATTGGTTAACTGAGCAGATCGCTTTAGTCGTTTTTGTGGCAAATGCCATCTTTTATATCAATCAGCAATACCGATATAACACTTATTCCTGCTGCTGTACCTATAGTTAGCAGCCAATCCATAACCGATAGCCTGAAAAATATCAAATAAATAATGGTGCCGTAATAGGGCGTCATACATATCGGACAGCCGTAAATAGGCTTGTATAAATGGCCTTCGGGTTTAATTATATTTTTTACGCCTTCAAATATCATCCCCTGCCAGCTGCAGGCGTGGATAAACAATACTATCATGGCTATAATGAAGGCGTGGGTAATAATCATGGCTGCGGCTGCTAATTTGTAGTTGATGCTGTTTAATAGGAAAATGTTTTTTAGGCGTATTTGTTTTTCAGGATGTGTTTAAGTTGTAAGGGCCAATTTTTATTCCACATTTTTATTGCCTATTTTTGCATTTCAAAAAATTAAAAAGATATGTCATCAGTAGAAACTGCTTACACTAAATACAAAGTAAAGGACCTTTCGCTGGCTGAATGGGGCCGTAAAGAGATTGAATTGGCCGAGGCCGAAATGCCGGGCTTAATGGCGCTGCGTAAAGAATACGGCCCAAGTAAGGCTTTAAAAGGCGCGCGTATTGCTGGTTGCCTGCACATGACCATACAAACTGCCGTTTTAATTGAAACACTGATTGAGCTGGGTGCCGAAGTTACCTGGTCGTCATGTAATATATTCTCAACACAAGATCATGCTGCCGCTGCAATTGCTGCCGCAGGTACTTCTGTTTATGCCTGGAAAGGTATGAATGCTGAAGAGTTTGACTGGTGTATTGAGCAAACACTATATTTTGGTGAAGACCGCAAACCATTAAACATGATTTTGGATGATGGCGGCGATTTAACTAATATGGTTTTGGATAAATTCCCTGAGTTGGTTGCCGGCATTAAAGGTTTATCAGAAGAAACCACTACCGGTGTACACCGTTTGTACGAGCGTATGAAAGCCGGAACATTACCAATGCCTGCTATTAACGTAAATGATTCGGTTACCAAATCAAAATTTGATAATAAATATGGCTGCCGCGAATCGTTAGTTGACGCGATACGCCGCGCTACCGATGTAATGATGGCCGGTAAAGTTGCTGTTGTTTGCGGTTATGGCGATGTGGGTAAAGGTTCGGCCGATTCGTTACGTAACGCTGGCGTACGTGTTATTGTTACCGAAATTGACCCAATTTGCGCTTTACAAGCTGCCATGGAAGGCTTTGAAGTTAAAAAATTAGGTACCGCTATTAAAGAAGCTGATATTGTGGTTACTGCTACAGGTAACATGAATATAGTGCGCGAGCAGCATTTCCGCGCTTTAAAGGATAAGGCTATTGTTTGTAACATTGGCCACTTTGATAACGAGATTGACATGGCCTGGTTAAACGGCACTTATGGCAATACTAAAATTGAAATTAAACCACAGGTTGATAAATATACCATTGATGGCAGCGACGTTATTGTTTTAGCCGAAGGCCGTTTGGTAAACTTAGGTTGCGCCACAGGCCACCCAAGCTTTGTAATGAGCAACTCGTTCACCAACCAAACTTTAGCACAACTTGAGCTTTGGAACAATGGCGATAAATACGAAAACAAAGTTTATACCCTGCCAAAACACCTTGACGAAAAAGTAGCCCGCCTGCACCTTGCTAAAATAGGTGTTGAGCTGGAAGTACTTGACCAGGACCAGGCCGATTATATTGGCGTTACCGTTGATGGGCCGTTTAAACCGGAGTATTACAGGTATTAGTCTGGAGTTAAAAGGTTAAAGTAAAAAGTTAAGAGGCATGGTTTTAGGATCATGCCTTTTTTGTTGTGATGTACTACGGCTTTTAAATATCGAATCCTTTTCGGCGGCGGGGTCATATATCTTCAAAAACTCATCAAAACTGGCTTTGATGTATTGTATCAGCTCATAATCTGTCATGTTATGTACATTATCGAAGGTAGGGCGGTACATCCTCATAAACGTTTGCAGCGAGTCGCCGTGCATATTGGTAAAGCGGGTAACTTTTGATTTTGAAAAAGCGTGGTCTATATAATTATCTTTTTCATCCTGCTGTAATTCCTTCTGAAACTTGGCACCTTGCGTTTTACTCTTGCCGAATAAACCCGCAACAGACAATAAATCCAGGCCACCAATCGATGTACCACTGTTGGTACCGCCGCCGTTATTTGGTACATAACCGGGTAAATCTTTTTTCAGGAAATCTTTTATTTTTGGTTTTTGGTAATTAAACTGTTTGGCAAAATCCTGTCGCAGGCGCAACGAATCGCCCTTGTAATTACGCTGGCCGTTTATGCTTACATTATTTAACAATATGGAGTTTTGTTCGAGGTAGATATTAACCGTGTCGTTAGTTTTGTAAACGGTAAACACATAGGTGGTATAACCCACCGAACTTACCCTAACCGTATCGCCGGTGTGCACATTGGTTAAAGTAAATTTACCATCATTGCCCGTAAACGCT
>Ga0206848_1027_pt1 | contig 43831 bp, 39 predicted proteins | sample Alteio_BWOrgCont_18_FD_152635 | JGI IMG/M metagenome (GOLD analysis project Ga0206848, IMG submission 152635) | Enriched cells from forest soil in Barre Woods Harvard Forest LTER site, Petersham, Massachusetts, United States -... | ecosystem: Environmental > Terrestrial > Soil > Temperate forest >...
TGTTGCTGTTTGTCATTGCAAATCCATTCGTCCACGCACAAACCCTCATCACGACGTATCCCAGCTGGAATGGCAGCAGTGGCGTCGGCACGTGGGGAAGCGGCACGCCCGTGTTTGGCCAGACTTTCACGGTTCCGACGGACGGCAACAGTGTGCTGACGAACTTCACCTTCTCGGTCGAAACCGTGGATGGCACCGATTATCAAGCCGCTGTATACGCGTGGGATGGAAGTGAGGCAACGGGATCGGCCCTGTTTTCGACCTCTACCCTCTCTCTTCCTGGGAGCTTTAGTTTTCAGACCGTTAACACGGATACGGGTAATTTGACCTTGCAGGCAGGCCAGCAGTATGTGGCTTTCTTTTCCTACGTTTCCGGTGCTGGAGGCCCCGTGTTCGGCTCACCGGCCAGCAGCTTTGCCTCATTTTATGATGGCGGAGATTTTGTCAGCACCAGTGGCACTATTACCAGTACTTGGTCTAATACCAATGGGTTTGGCAACCATGGAGACTTGGCTTTCAATCTCAATTTTACACCCGCGCCAGAGCCGTCGACCTGGGTGCTGATGCTGGGCGGACTCGCGCTTATGACCATCGGGCGCGCACGCCAAATCCGCCTCAAGTTGCGCTAACTCTCGTTGAGGAAAGGGGGCGCGGTCTCTTGAAGGAGCGTGCACCCGTCGAGATTCGAACTCGCAACCCCTTCCTTCGGAAGAAAGTGCTCTATCCAATTGAGCGATGCTTGGGATTTAGCTCCAATTGAGTACAGGGATCAAGATGGAGATGAAGACAGCCAGCCCCATGATGATGTAGGTAAAGCCATCGGCGGAATCCAGCTGAACCATCGCGCCGCTCATCGATTGCGGGGAAACATGGGGCCGAAGGGAAACTAGCGGCATGAATTCCTGAAACGTACGCAAATCGATGACTCGGGTATGGCTGCCTAAGGGCGCAAAGTAATCGGTCATATGGGTAATTTTCATGACCCCAGCCTATCGGTCAAAATCGTAAGACGTAATGGGGTGAACAGCCCATAAGCCGCCAGCTTCGCTGGGCTGGTGCTTAAGACCTAGTTTCCACAAAAAGAGAAGTGCACCCGTCGAGATTCGAACTCGAAACCCCTTCCTTCGGAGGGAAGTACTCTATCCAGTTGAGCTACAGGTGCTAACGTCTTACAGAGGAGGGGGCGAAAAGTCTTGAGGCGACTATTTTCTTAACTATTCTCTTCATCTGTGGGCGTGAAGACTACCATGATGGTAAACACGGTAAAGAACAAATCCGGTACCAGCTCGCACCGCGTTTACCTCGGTAGAGTGCACGGAAAGAAGGAGTCCCGGAGCAGTTCCCTTTGACTTGAAACAACTTGCCCAAAGGCTCCTAACGTAGCCGTCGACCTCCGGGCGACGAAAGATTTCCGCGCTCGGAGATCGCGGGCTATCCCATTAAATCTCTCTCGGTTTGGAACGCAGCCCCGTGTTCTGGGCATGGGTCAGTGCGATGGCGAGCGCATCGGCGGCATCGGGAGGCGGATTTTCGGTCAGGCCGAGCAGGGCGCGCATCATGAACGAGACCTGCGCTTTTTGCGCGCCGCCCCGGCCCGTCGCCGCAGCTTTGACGCGTCGCGGGGCATATTCATAAATCGGCAAACCGGCTTCGGCCAACGCCAGCAAAGCGGCTCCGCGTGCCGAACCGAGCGTGATTGCCGTCTGATAATTCTGGAGATAAATGATCCCCTCCACCGCCGCCGCATCGGGTTGGTACTGCTGCAACAGGTCGGTGACCTGTTGGTGAATCGCCACCAGGCAGCGCGAAGGCACAACCTTGTCCGGATTTTTGATCACGCCATAAGCCAGCGCGCGAAGCTGCTTACCCTCCACGTGAATGATGCCGTAGCCGGTGCTGCGTAAGGAAGGGTCCAGACCGAAGATGACGGACATGGCTTAATCCTCGTCCGTATCGGCGTCGGAGCGTTTCTTGCCGCGCAGGAAAGCCTCGATGAACGCATTGAGATCGCCATCCATCACGGCCTGCACATCGCTCGTCTGCTCGCCGGTGCGAAGGTCCTTCACCATCTGGTAGGGCTGGAACACGTAGGAGCGAATCTGCCGGCCCCAGCCGATTTCGCCCTTTTCGCCGTAATGCTTCTCCATCTCGGCCCGCTTCTTGTCCATTTCCATTTCGTAAAGGCGCGCCTTCAGCACGCCCATTGCCGTGGCGCGATTCTTGATCTGCGAGCGTTCGTTCTGGCAGGTGACCACCAGGCCGCTGGGAATGTGGGTGATGCGCACCGCCGAATCGGTCGTGTTGACCCCCTGCCCGCCGGGACCGCCGGAACGGTAGACATCGACGCGAATGTCTTTCTCATCGATCTTGATGTCGATGCTGTCGTCCACCTCGGCCAGCACGTCGAGCGAAGCAAACGAAGTCTGCCGCTTGCCCGCCGAGTTGAAGGGCGAAATGCGGACGAGCCGGTGCACGCCATGCTCCGCCTTGAGCCGGCCATAGGCAAATTCGCCCTTGATCAAAAGCGTCGCGGTCTTGATTCCGGCTTCCTCACCGGAAAGGATGTCGAGCATCTCCACCTTGTAGCCCGATTTCTCGGAGAAGCGCTGGTACATGCGCAGGAGCATGTTGGCCCAGTCACACGCCTCGGTGCCGCCCGCCCCGGCATGAAGGCTGATGATCGCGTTGTTGCGGTCCATCGGCCCGCCCAGCAGCACGCGCATTTCCAGCGCATTGATCGCCTTGGCGTCCGCCTCGTACTCGGCCTGAAATTCCTGGATCGCCTGCTGGCTGGCATCCTCGACCACCAGTTCGCGCAGGGTGTTCAGGTCGGCAATTTTTTGCTCCAGCTCCTTGAGCGGGTCGAGCTTGGCTCGAATGGCGTTCGCCTCGCCGATGATTTTTTGCGCGACAGGCGCGTTGTCCCAGAACGAGGGCTCCGCCATCCTGACTTCATATTCCTCCAGCTGTTTTTTCAGGGCAGGCAGGTCAAAGAAACCTCCGAAGTTGCGCAAGACGCGTTTCGAGGTCGCTGACATCGGGAAGAGTAAACGTGGCCATTGCGTATTCTATAATCGGTCGCCTTGGGATTGTCGATCTGTTCAGACAGCCGGTAGTGGATCAGTTGGAAGCAGGCCGTCATCCCGAGCTTGTCGAGGGATCAGACACGCTTCCATTTTCTTGAAAACCGGAGGATCACCCAGAGACAATCGATTCTAATTCTTCAATATATCGATAATTCCACATGTGTCTGATCCCTCGACAAGCTCGGGATGACGGAGCTTCTCAAAGATCAATTTTCCGAAATCCCAAACTGAGCCACTACCAGGCAGCCATCGATCTTCGGGCGATGATAGATCGATTGCATACCTTATCTACCTCCACTCGTGCTTCGGATAGCGGCGCTGGAGTTCCTGTTTGATCTTCGGATAACTCTCTTTCCAAAAATTCGCGAGATCGGTCGTGATCTGCACAGGCCGCTGATTGGGCGCGAGAATCTGGATCGTCACCGGCTGGCGACCCTTGGCGACGGTGAGGTTCGTCACGCCGTATAAATCCTGGATTCGTGCGGCGGTCATCGGTGCGCTGCCGAGCGTGTAAATGACCTTGGCTTTTCTCCCGCCGGGAAGTTCGAGCCGCTCCGGCGCAAATTGATCGAGCCACCGCTGGCCTTGCGGCGAGAGCCATCCGCGCAGAGCGGGCAACACCTCGGCGTCCTTGATCGCCTTGTAGGTGAAAGCGCCATGACAAAGCTGGCTGACGATGGCCCGGCGCGCTTCCTCATCGGCGGCGGGAAGATCGAGTTCCGGCATCCAGCCGCGCAGGCAGTTGAGCCGAACGAACCATTGCTCCACGGCATCGTCCCAATTTTTCAGCGGGCAACGGCCCGACAAAACCTCCTCCGCCAGCAGCTGGGCCGCGGCCTCGGCATCGGTCGAATCGTGTTCCGTGTAATCGAGCACCAGATCGCGGAAAAGGCGCGTGCGGCGGGTGACGACACGGCGAAGAGTCGGGTCGAAAAGCGTTTCCGTGCCTTCGCTGAAATCGTCGGGGAAAGCATCGAGCAGCCACGATTCCTCCACGGCGGTCGCCTGGCTGAGCAAAACGCGCAGCTCATCGCGCGACTCGATTTCGCGGATTTCTCCCGCCACGAAGAGATCGTTTTTGCGCACGACGCTTTCACGGGCCAGTTCGCCGGCGCGTTGATGAATGAGGCGGCACCGGAGCGTGCCCTTGTCGATGCGCCGGGCGAGTTGATCCGAAAAGCCGGTGAGGATACAGCGCTGGATGGCTTCGGAACCGGCCGGCTTCTCGGCGATGTCCAGCCCGGCCCGTTCGGAAAGGCGAAGCAATTGTTCGAGCGTCCCCGCCACTTCGCGGGCCGACCCGGCATGAATGCCCAGGGGGCGACAGCGTTGCGGATCGAATTGGCGGCCCTGGGCAAAGCGCCAGGCTCGCATCAGGATGAAGAAATCGGATTCGGCCTCCCCGCCCAGAATGTCTTCCCGTGTTTCGTCCATTCGCTTGCCTTCACTTTTGAACAGGATGTTCCGGCTCTGCGAAAGCGCGGCGATCAACGCGGCGGCACGCACGCAGCCCAGTTCATGCGCGGCGAGCAGCATGCGGGCATAGCGGGGATGGGCTGGGAATGAAGCCATCCGGCGTCCGGTGGAGGTAAGTTTCCCGGCGTGGTCGAGCGCCCCAAGGTCCTGCAAAAGTTGCCGGGCGCGGAGAAAAGAACGGGCTTCCGGCGCTTCGACCCACGGAAAATTCTCGAGATCGTCGATGCCGCTCGCCTTGAGAGTAAGCAACGCGCCGCTGAGTTCCAAACGGCGGATTTCGGGCAGAGTCTGCGCCGCGCGTTGTTCGTGCTCGCGCTCGGTCCAAAGCCGGACACCGTGGCCGGACGCGGTGCGGCCCGCGCGTCCGAGCCGCTGCTGGGCCGAGGCGCGGCTGATTTTTTCGATGAGCAGTGTGTTGATCCCACGATGGGGATCGAACCGCGCGACGCGGGCGAGGCCGCTATCGATGATCGCGCGGACGCCGTCGATGGTGAGTGAAGTCTCCGCGACATTCGTGGAGACAATGATCTTGCGCCGGGCGCCGGGTGTGACCGCCGCGTCCTGCTCAGCGGGAGGAAGTTCGCCGTGCAGAGCGTGGAAGGCGAATCCGTGTGTCGCGGAAAGATCGCGCACGGCGCTGAGCGTGCGCTGGATTTCATATGCGCCGGGCATGAAAATGAGAATGTCGCCCTCGGGACATTTTCCCGCCACGAGCAGTCGTTCGCAGGCATCGGCGGCCTGTTCCCAGATCGCGGCATCGCTTGGCTTGGGCAGGTATTCGGTGGACACGGGAAACATTTTTCCGGGCGACTCGAGCACTTCGCATGGCTTGAGATACTCAGCCAGAAGACCCGTTTCGAGCGTGGCCGACATGACGATCAGTTTGAGATCAGGCCGGATGCCTTGTTGAATCTGCCGGGCGCGGGCCAGGGCGAGATCGCCTTCGAGATGACGTTCATGAAATTCGTCGAAGACCAGGACGCTGACGCCGGGCAGTGTCGGATTTTCCTGCATCTGGCGCAGGAGAATACCTTCCGTCACATACAGAATGCGGGTGTCGCGGCTGGAGACATTTTCGAGCCGGTACTGGAAACCGACCTCGCCGCCAAGCGTCGCGCCGCGCTCCTCGCCCACCCGCTTCGCCAACAGACGCGCCGCTAGCCGACGCGGTTGCAGGACGACGATGCGACCCTTGCCCGCCAGTCCGTCATCGAGAAGGTATTGGGGAATCTGGGTCGATTTGCCGGAACCGGTCGGCGCCTGGAGAATGACGCGGTTCTGTTCACGCAAAACGCGGGCAAGGTCACCGCGCAGCGCGGTGATGGGAAGGGATGACTGCTTCAAGAACGCAATTTATCGGCGCGTATCCGTTTGTCGAGAGAACCCAAGTTTGGGTAGTGGTACAGTTTGAGATTCTGTCATCCTGAGCGAAGCGACACCCTGGGTGTCGCGCAGTCGAAGGATCAGTTTTGCCCTCTGGAAAAAAAGCCAGCCGAACTGATCCCTCGACAAGCTCGGGATGACAGAATCGCTGGATATGAATCTTACGGAGACCGCAAACTGTGCCACCACTTAAGTTTGGGTAGTGACACAGTTTGGCCCGTGGATTGGATTCCCGTCGGGTTGCTCTTGATCAGGCCTTGTATTGCTCCTCACTAACTTTTTCCAGCCAATCGACCATCTTGCCGTCGAGCTGTTCCTGAATGGCGATATGCGTCATGGCTGTGGTAGGCGTAGCGCCATGCCAATGCTTCTCCCCGGGAGGAAACCAAATCACATCACCAGGGTGAATTTCCTCAATCGGACAGTCCTCCCGTTGTACCCAACCGCAACCGGCTGTGACAATCAGGGTCTGCCCTAACGGGTGAGTGTGCCATGCAGTCCGAGCACCGGGTTCAAAGGTAACACTGGCACCGGCCACACGTGCCGGAGCGTTAGGATGGAAGAGAGGATCTATCCGCACCGTGCCGGTAAACCAGTCGGCTGGCCCTTTGTTGGATGGCTGTGAGCCAACTCTTCTGATGTCCATAGGGGAACTTATCAGCGCAGCCCCCGCACGCAACCTCCAATCGGTCACTATGGAAGTGAAGCAACAACCTCTTTCAAGCTCCAAACATGCTTGGCGACACCTGCTTTCACTACCGAAGGCATTCTTATCCCGGCATGACTTTCGGAGCCGATTTCCCCGTGAAGAGCAGGTAGAGCCAGAACACGCCACCCAGGGTCAGGCCGAGCGCAACCTTGAACCAGACGGGAAAGGCGGTGGGTGAAATAAACGCCTCGATGCAACCGGCGGTGACCAGGGCAGGCACGCACGCGACGGCCATGCGCACCGCGGAACGGCCCTGCTGCGCCAATGCATCGCTCCGCGAATAGGAGCCGGGGTTGAGCAGGGCATTCGCCACGGCATAACCGGCCCCGCCGGAAACGATGATCGCGCTGATCTCCAGCAAGCCATGCCCGGCGATAAATTCGAGCAGCGAGCCGAGCAGGCCGTAGTCGGCGCACAGCTTGAAGACGACCCCGAGCATGAAACCATTTTGAAAGAGAATCCAGCTCGTGACGATCCCGAAAGAAAGACCGCCCGCAAAGGCCAGCAATGCCACCGAAATATTGCTGGTGAACAAAAAGGTCGATGTCACGGGAGCCGGAACCACGCTGAAAATGCCGCCCGTCCACATATGCCTCGAATAAATCGAGTCGAGCACGTTGGTGGGAAGGATGATCGAGGCGGCGCGTTCGTCGAACTGGACTGCGGACAAACCCAGGGCGGTGCCGAGCAGAAAAATGATCGCCGACCAGGTGATCGCCGCGAGGTGTGCCCGCGCCGCCCGGGGAATCTCGTTGCGGAAAAAACGGCTGGCCATGGAAAAGGAAAAACGATGTGGACGATAAATCTGGTTATGCGCCCGCGCCACCAATTGGTGCAGAAAAAGCAGCAAGGTTGTGCTCCGGTAGTGGGTCTGCGCAAAAGCCAGGTCAGCCGTCGTGGCGCGGTAAAGGGCGCTCAATTCCTGGAGAAAGGAGCGGTCCGTCCGGCGCGGCCCGCGCGTTTCGATTGTTCCCAGCATCGTTTCCAGACGCTGCCAGCGCGGTCGGTTTTTACGGACGAAAACACCAAGCGTCATAAATTCAGGTGCGTCGGGCCAGCTCCACCAGCCAATCTTCGGGTGACAAGACGGTAAGTTCAAGATCGGTGCCTTTGACGAGAGGCTTTAGATTTTCGCGAAGGGACCGGGCGAGGCGCTGCCGCACGTCGGGCTGTAACCGGTCGCGGCGATTAAGATAACGATGCAGCAATTCCCACTGGGCCGACGTGAGGTGGATGGAAGGCGCATGGGAAACGACGCCATGGCCGGAAGTCTCCGGGCTTTTGATCTCATCGAAAATCGACCAGTCGATTTCCGTTTCATGGATCACCAGCGTGCGCGCCATCAGGTCGCCCAATCGCTGGGCCTTGCTGTTGATGAAGATCATCAGGAGCCCGATCAGGCCCATCGGCCCGAAGGTGTCGATGGGACGGGACAGGTTGCGCAGCAGCACATCGATCCAACTGACCGGCGTGCCGTCGGCTTTGATCACGCGGAGATGCAACAGCCGTTTGCCCGGCGTCTGGCCGTTCCAAAGCCACTCGAACAGATTGAAATAACCCCACTGGAAACCGAAGACCAGCAGGAGAAGCAAAGTCGTCATGACATGGCCGCTGAACCGCGTCAGCAAATCCCCCGCCGTATCGCGCGCCAGGAGAAGCGTGAAGCTGTAGACCACGAAAAGAACCATTCCGCAAAGCGCCAGATCGATCAGGATGGCCAGCGTGCGACTGCCGACATTGGCCACTTCAAGCTGGAGATCGATCTCCTCGGGAAGTTCCAGCTCGGTCTTTCGCGTCTCCCAGGCTGAACTCAAGGCGTTCATTTTAAAAGCAGGCTGTTTTCAGGTAGTGAGTCAGTTTGAATTTTGCGGAAAGTTCACACTCCGTCATCCTGAGCAAAGCGACACGCTTGCGTGTCGCGCCGTCGAAGGATCAGTTCTGCATGCCTCTTGGAAAGGTAGCCCGAACTGATCCCTCGACAAGCTCGGGATGACCGAGCGGGTACATCGAGTTGGCTCCGTTTTATCAAACTGACCCACTACTGTTTTTCAAGCTCCCGCTTTCTTCAACTCGGTCATCGTGAAAAGCGGCTTCAGCGTGAGCTCGACCTTGGCCAGATTGGCGGTGCCGCCCGACTCGCGATCAATCACGCAAACGACATTGGCCAGCACGGCGCCTTCTTCGCGCAACGCTTGGGCCGCATCGAGAATCGCGCCGCCGGAAGTCACCACGTCCTCGACGATGAGCAGTTTGCGTCCTTTAACCTGACCGCCCTCGGCGATCTTGCATGTGCCGTAGTCCTTCGCTTTTTTGCGCACCAGAAGCACGGGAAGGCCGGTCAATTGCGAAAGCATCGTGGCGATGGGAATGCCGCCCATTTCCAGGCCGGCCAGCGCGTCGATGCCCGGGGGCACGAGAGGCACCAGCGCCTCGGCAATCGCCTTCAGCAGCTTCGGATCGGCCTCGAAGAGATACTTGTCGAAGTACTCATTGCTCTTCGCGCCGGAACGAAGCGTGAACTCACCGGTGATGTGGGCGGTGTCGTAAATTCGCTTGGCCAGCGATGTGCGCGAATCGTCCGCCATGGCTAACTCCTCACCTGCGCGATAACCTCGATTTCCACGCGCGCGTCCTTGGGCAATCGCGCGACTTGCACCGTCGAGCGTGCGGGGGGCGCGCCGGTGAAATGTTTCGCGTAGACTTCGTTCATCGCCGTGAACTCGCCCATATCGGCGAGAAAAACGGTCGCTTTCACCACATCGCCCAGGTCGAGCTTCTGCGTCGCGAGCAGCGCCTTGATGTTGGCGATGACCTGCTCGGTCTGCTCGGTGATGCCGCCATCGACGAATTTACCCGTGTCGCGTACGAGCGGAATCTGGCCCGAAAGAAAAACAAACGAGCCGGTCTGGATGCCCTGCGAATAAGGCCCGATGGCGGGTGGCGCATCGGGGGAACTGATGGTGTTGCGCGCGCTCATTTGACCTCCTCGTACCAGGCCATCTGGATCGCTTCCATGATGCCTTCGTTCGATTTGTCGGGATCATCGCCGAAGTCCTCGAGTTCGACCACCAGCTTGTGCAGCTTCGGAAAGCTGAGTTTCAACGGGTCTTGATCGGGAAACTTGTCGATCAGCGCATACGCGATTTCTTCCGCGTCCTTCCAAGTCAGTTTTTGAAGCATCCCTCAACGGTTAGCGAAGGGCGCGGGGGTGTCAATCCGTGCCTCACTCTTCCGTCATCCCGAGCTTGTCGAGGGATCAGACACGCTTCCACTTTCCTGAAAGCCAGACGATCTCAAAAAGGTGGTGGATTCCGATTCTCCGGCATATGGATTATCTCTCATGTGTCTGATCCCTCGACAAGCTCGGGATGACGGGCTTTTTAATTTATTTTGCGAAAAGCAACCTCTCCCATTCACAATCCAAGACACGGTGAAGACGGAAAAGTGTGGTGATGAGAATATTGATATCACCCGCTTCAATTTTCTGAACGGTTCGGATATTAAGATCGGCCAATTCCGCCAGCTTTTCCTGAGTCATCCCCATGCCAGTGCGTTCACGCCGCACATTGGCGCCAAACTTTTTTAACTGAAGCGAAAGGCTGGACGGTTTTAACATGTTGGCTTTTCAATCTCGCCTCGATTAACACCCTTCGAGTAAATCGCTCCAATTGCAGGCAAGGGCTTGACGCAAAGCCTCGGCCACAAAAATCGTAGGAGTGTATAATCCGGCTTCAAGATCTTGAATATAGCGCGTTGAAATGCCGGCTTTTTCAGCCAAATGTTCTTGGGTCAAGCCTACTCCTGTACGAAGTCGGGCGATATTCCGTCCTAACTTCCTTAATTTCGGAGAGCCCTTTTTTAGCTTTGCCACATCTTAAGCGTGACGCTAAATGAAAAATCAAAACACACAGTATACCGTGTATTATCTGGACGAAAATGAATCGATTGTTTACAGATAGAAGTGAAAGAAACACTTGATGCGCGTTCTTATTCTAGATGACCAGCCGGGACTGGCACAGGTCCTCGCCGTGGGACTAAGGATGGAGGGGTTTTCCGTATTGGCCTTTACTTGTCCGCACGAAGCCCTGAAAGCCATGAGGGATATCGATGTTCTTGTGACCGATTATCACATGCCTGGAATGACAGGCCCCGAAGTGGCGCGGCGAGCTTATGTCCAAGGTTGGAAAGGTTCTCTCGTCATCATCTCCGGCCACCCCGAAACCTTTTCCGAAGGAATCGAAAACTCGCTCGTCTGGTCGATTTTAGAAAAGCCGTTTTCGACCCGGGAGCTGGCAAAAAGATTGCGAAATCTGGCCTAAAACGGATGTAACAAGTTTATCGATAGCGCATCAGCGTTTTCCGACGAATAGGCTCCAGATGATGACGGTTGATAGAGGATTCCTGACAATTGACGAATTTATCTGGAAGGCTAGGCTTCTTTTGTGCGACAGATTATTCTTTATCCGGGTGAAGATGGCTATTGGGTTTCCGAGTGTCCAAGTTTACCAGGCTGCATTTCTCAAGGAGAAAACAGGACGCAGGCGATTGAGAATATCAAGGAAGCAATCGAAGGTTACGTTTCAGCCCTTCAAGAAGATCACCTGCCTGTGCCTGAAGAAAAGTTTGAAGCTCTCCTGCTCGCCGTATGAGCAAGCTGCCCCGCGTCTCCGGCGCGGAAGTCGTTAGTGCTTTGGAAAAGGAGGGCTTTCGATTTATTCGCCAGCATGGCAGCCATATGATTTTGCGACGTACCGAACCGTTTGCACAAACGACAGTTCCCAATCATCGGGAACTGGATCGCGGTACGTTGAGGGCCATTATTCGACAGGTTGGTCTGGGTGTGGACGAATTTAACAAGCTATTGTGAAATTAACTTATTCCCGCCCATTCATCAGCGCGGGCATGCCATACTGGCCGTCGTTGGGACGGGCGCCATCCTGCAACAAGAGAGCATCGGGGGTTTCGGTGCGACCGGCCAGGAGATAGGACGATTGCCGGTCGAGAGGCAGGAGCAGCGCGGTGAGAGCGTCCTTCCAGGTGCCGTCGACCCAGTAGGGATCGCGTGAAAACTCGCCCTCCATGCCAAACTCGGCCCAGAGCCAGGTGTAGCTGCCGACCGATTCGGCGAAGCCGCCGTTTTGCGCGACGACGAGCGATGTTTTTTCGCCCGGCACGTGCTCGACCTGACAAATCAATTCGCCCCCGTCCTGCAACTTCCAGCGCAGGTCCCAATAGACGTTCGGATCGATGATCCAGCTTTTGCCGTGCTCCCGGACCAGCAGGGCAAGCCCCTGCGAAAATTGGCGCCACTCGTCTTCGTTCCAGATCGGAGGCTGAAGAATCTCCTTCACCCGCTGCATACGGACGCGCCACTCCGCCAGGATACGGCGCATTTCAACCGGCGAAATCATCGAGGGAAAAAAGAGATCAATAGCGTTGGGTCGAAGATCCCCTGTTTTCCAAGCTGTTCACCCGCGCACGCAGGCTGGCCGTTTCGCTGGCACGAGCCTGCCGTTCCTGTTTCAGAGCGGTCGAGGCCGCATCATCGGCGGCGATAAGTTTGTTGATGGCCTCCTGCTGCTGCAAAATCAATTCCTGTTCACGCCCGATCTGCGCCTGCGCCTTGGACAACGTATCGATGGTCGTGTTGAGTTGAGCGGCAAGAACCTCGTGCCTGGCGGCATAACGTTTGTCCAATTCGTCGATGGTCAGGCTCTGCTGATGAAGCTGCTTCGTAATCGCATAGATGCCGTAACCGGCCAGCAAAGCACCCACGACAAAGAAGCCGATGAGCACATAGACGATAATGGAGAGAACGCCGCCGACCGATTTTTGTTCGCGGGCCTGCCGTTCGACATTGGTCCGGTAATCGACCACCGTGGCGGGACGCGTTGAAGGAGCCGAGACAGAACGCAGAGGAGTGGATGAGGTGGCGGGAGAAGCTATCGGGCTGGCGGTGGGAGTCGTTTTCATAGGGGCGGGTTCTTCCTTGTCCTTGCGCGGACTGTTGCTGCTGTAATAAAGGGTTGCGGGACGGGTGCCGTGAGGGTTGGTTGAAGGTGTGGTTCGCGGGGTGTAACCCGTGGTGGTGGAAGGCTTAGCCGCCTCCGGTGAAGGTTCGGTGAATTTTACCGCGGCGTTGATTTCCGCATCGGCATCCTCCTCGGGCAGCGGTTCATGTTCGGAACGCGCAGTCTCGGAAGAGTGGGGAGGCGCTTCGCTGGCCAGTTTTTGTGCGGAGGCAGGAGCACCGCTGGCGGGCGTCAGCGGCGTGGGCTTGGGTTTGAGGGAACGGCGTTTAAGCCGAGGGTTTTCCGCCATGGGCACATCGAAATCGAATTCGCCTGGGGTTGCAGTGGAATTGGATTTAGCGGCAGGACTGTTATGATCCGGCATTATCTATTGAGAAATAAACCTGTGCGTAGGCAATTCAAGACTTAATCCCATTTTCGGCAAAGATTTTGCAACATTTTTGTTACATCTTTTCCTGTAAATACTTGGAGGCTGTCCGGAAATTCCCCGTGGTAGCGCCGGAAGGATTTCGGCTTGAGGGAGCGAGGAGCATGGAGTATTTTCGATTTAAGTAGACGCAGCCCTCGTTCCGTCATCCTGAGCTTGTCGAAGGATCAGCTTTCAGAAAGTGTGCATATCAGCCTGGTAGCACACACTTACCGGGGGGGGCTGATCCTTCGATAACGCCGCGACAAGCGCGGCTTACTCAGGATGACAGATTTTGAAAAGAGGATTTTATCGAGCCTCAAAATGTACCACCTCCTCCGAAGTTGCTTTACTTGATCGCGAATATAACAAAAATTCGATCCGTGAAACTCCATCTCTCCCTCAAAACGGTCTGTGTAGGCGTGGCATGCTTGCTCATGGACCTTCCCCGGATGTGTTCGGGTTTCATGGTCGTCGGGTACACGACCTCCTGGTCGGGATCGGTCGATACGATTCAATATGGTAAGGTAACCCACCTTAATTATAGTTTCCTTCTCCCCAACTCGGATGGGAGTGTCCAAGCCATTGACAACCCATCCAAGCTGCAAAGCCTCGTCTCCACCAGCCACGGCAACGGCGTCAAAGTATTGATTTCGGTTGGCGGCTGGATGAATGGCGATCCCAGCCCTTTCGTCAACCTCTCGGGCAATGGCACCGCCCGGGCCAATTTCGTCAATAACCTGGTTAACTTTGTCAACCAGTATGGATTGGATGGCGTGGATATCGACTGGGAAGTCCCCACCAGTGACACTTCAACTCTCTATGGAACCTTGATGTCGGACTTGGCCCGCGCGATGCATAGCCGGGGCAAACTGCTGACCTCCGCCGTAACCGCTTCCGGCGGCGGAGCCGATCCGATCCCCGGCAGTATCTTTAATTTGGTTGATTGGCTCAATATCATGGATTATGACCAAAACAACTTCGATCACTCCACCTATGCCTCGGCGGTGACCGCCCTGGATTATTGGAATGGAAGGGGCTTACCCCCTTCCAAGGCGGTGTTGGGGGTTCCATTCTACAGCCATCCCGGATCGTATACCTACGCCCAGTTGCTTTCCATGGGAGCGAGCCCCAATTCGGATACGTGGAACGGCCAAGGTTACAACGGCATTCCCACCATCCAGAGCAAGACCAATCTATGCTTTGATCGGGGCGCGGGCGGGATCATGATGTGGGAGCTGGCCCAGGATACCACCGATTCCAATTCCCTGCTCAGCGCCATCGACCAGGTCGTGAAGCAACGACAGATAACATTCACCCAGTGGGCTGACGCCCACTTTAATGCCCAACAACTCGCTAATCCCGCTATCAGTGGGCCTGCTGCCATTCCCCTGAATGATCGTATCCCGAATCTGCTCAAATACTTCTTCGCCATTAATCCGGTGATTCCCATGGGCAGCGCCGACTATGCCGCAATGCCTATCATGGGCATTGACACGACAACCACTCCCGGCACGCAATATCTCACGCTTACCTATCGTCAAACTCCATCGGCGACCGGGTTCACAGTCAATCTGCAAGCGTCCACTGATATGATCAACTGGCAGACGGTAACGCCGGACATCTCCCAGAATATGGGGACTGATCCCCTCACTACCTATCCCATCATTCGGGTCGGAAATGCCATGACGGGCGCACCTCAAAAGTATCTTCGGCTAAATATCACGATGCCGTAAACTTGAGTTGTCCATTTTTTACCGCGACCAGCTGATCGGACGCGTTACGCTGCTCACGCGAAATTTCCGGACAGCCTTTAAGCGATGTTATGGTTTTCATTAATTTTACAGCTTGGCAAAATCAACCTTCGCTTTAGTTTTCTCCTGTGGCCGTCTTTAAGTTCCGAAATTTAAAAAGCGGGCAGGCCACGCCCATTCCTCCCGGCGAGTTCACGATTGGAAGGGCGGATGACGCCTACATCCATTTGGAAGACGGTTCCGTCAGCCGTCGTCATGCCCAGATTATCAATAATGACGCCGGTTTTTTTATCGAGGATCTCGGCTCGGCCAATGGCACAGCGGCGCGCGGTTCCTACATCACGCGACGGATGAGCGTTAATTTTGGCGATCTGGTTTATATCGGGTCGGTTCCCTTTCGCATCGACCCGGAAGTCGAGGGGGAAGTCGATGCGGCCCCTTCAGCCGGCTTGCGCACCTCCAACCGTGCCTATATCCGGCGCGATACCGAGCGCCTGCCACCCAACATGTCCGGTACTGCTCCAACGACGGAACCTATTTCACCTGAAAAATTATCGGCCCCGGAAGTCAACCCCATCACGGATGCTGATGCGGGAGAGCTCAATGCAATCACCATGCTCGAATCAGGAAGCGCGCCCGAGCAGCCGGAAGAAAATCACAAAACGGAACCGGCCCAAAAAGCGATTCTGGCGGAAATAACTCCGATACGATCATCCTTTTCCGTCCCCACTCCGATTTCGCAACGGCACGCGCCGGCTCAGCCATCCCCTTCGGCTGTTTTAACCCAGCCCCAAGCCAGTCACCATCAATCTGCGCCCACCACCATCATTGCCCCCCCCCTTCAGATGACGCCGACTCCGGTTCCCGCTCCCACGGCAACTCCCGTACTGGGTCGCAGTTGGCTTCTGGCCATCTTTTTAGCCGGAATGGGTGCGGGACTTCTCATCGGCCTTTGTTTCGCCAGGCTCTTCATCGAGATGGGCGGGAAGGCAGCTTCTTTGCCATGAATTTTCGGTAGAAATTGATTTGGAGGGACGACCTCCCCCGGTCGTCCACGGCCCGGCAGGAGCTGGACTCTCCAGGAAAACTGAAGCAAGGTTCGAGAATTTAATATCAATTGGAATAAAATTTGCAGGAACGATTTGTCAGCCTACTTTAGGGGGCTTATGCTCGTTAAGTGGTTCTATTTGAAGCAATTTTGATATGAAACTGATCGCCTACAAGACATACGATTACAAATGCCAGACCCTTGTCCCCGCTGCCCGCACCCGGGAGTGGATGGATAAAACACCCGGTGCGTTTGCCTACCACTGCCTGCCGTTGGTCATGGCGAACAGCCTGGGCTGGTTCCTCATCAATAACGTCCCCTGCGAAATGGAATGGGATGGAACGGAACCCGCCAGCGGCTTGAAAGTTTGGGCGACAGAAGAGCTGACCGAAAACGAAAAGTTTTTCATGCCCTCGTCCCACTTCGGTTCCGGGGTTGTCACTTTCCACGCCGAATTCATGTTCTGGACGGAAAAAAACATCAGCATCATCACCAAGGGGCCTGCCAACATGCCCAAACATGGCATTCAGGCCCTCGAAGGCGTGGTCGAGACCGACTGGCTGCCCTATCCCTTCACGATGAACTGGAAGATGACGGCCAAGAATACCCGCGTCCGGTTTGAGCGCGGCGAACCCGTTGCCCAGATCATTCCCTGGCCGATGGACCTGATCGACAGCATGGAGCCGGAAATTCTTTCCCTGCAAACCAATCCAGAACTCTACGCCAAGTTCGAGGACTACCGGAAAAAGCGGGGTGCCTTCAACGAAAAGTTCAAGCAGGACGGAAAGAAGCGTCAAAAATACTACGTTCGCGGCGAAGATTCCCTGGGCAACAAATATGAGGAAACTCATAAGACGGATTGGAAGACGAAGCCGTTTGTTTCCAATCTTTCGCCCGATTATCATCCGCCGGGAGTCTGACCGGGGGCGGTCGGTAATGTCCTCATTTGAAAAAATATTTCAAATGAGGCGTTCCGTCATCCTGAGCTTGTCGAAGGATCAGGATGACAGGTGAAAATTTCGGTAAAATGGCTGGCTCGCTGGCGCTCGAAAACCATCTCGAGATCCAAATTGGGACACTGCCGGCGGTCACAGCATATTTGACATCCGCGACATCGCCGATACCCTGACGGAGCCAATGGCCAACAGCGAAACGCTTAATTTTGAAAATGCGCGCGCCGCGCAAGCCCTCTACGTCAACGATCCCCAGAACTTGCGGCGTCTCGAAGAGCGCTTCGGCGTCAAGATCACCACTCGTGACGGCTGGATCAAGATCGACGGGGCCCCGGAAGCCGTCGCCAAGACGCAGGACGTTTTCCAGCAGCTTCATCTTGCCCGCGAAAAGGGACTTTATATTCGCAAGACCGAGTTTAATTTCGCCATGGAATCGGTCGCCAAAGGAACCGATATTAAGCTTCCCGACCTTCACGCGGCCCGCATTCAGATCTCGGCCAAAAAGCCCCCGATCATTCCCAAGTCGCTCCAGCAGAAGAACTACATAGAATCGATCAAGAAACATGACCTCATTTTTGGTGTCGGTCCAGCCGGTACGGGCAAGACCTTTCTGGCCATGGCCATGGCGGTGGCGGCATTGAAAAATGAGGAAGTTACGCGTATTGTACTCACTCGACCTGCAGTGGAGGCCGGCGAAGCCCTCGGCTTTCTCCCCGGCGACTTGCAGGAGAAAATTTTTCCCTACTTGCGTCCCCTTTATGATGCCCTGAACGACATGCTCGAAAACGAAGAAATCCAGCGTTATATGGACAAGGGCATCATCGAAATCGCCCCGCTGGCCTACATGCGCGGGCGCACCCTCAGCCGCAGTTTCATCATCCTCGACGAGGCCCAAAATACGACCACCGAGCAGATGTTCATGTTTCTGACCCGGTTGGGCCAGGATTCCAAATGCGTCGTCACCGGCGACCCATCCCAGATCGATCTTCCCCATAATCGCAAGTCGGGGCTGATCGAGGCGATGCAGGCGCTTCACGGCACGGAAGGCATTTATTTTACCAAGTTCGACGAAGTGGATGTCATTCGTCACGAACTGGTCCAGCGGATCATCCGCTCCTACAAGGCGCATCGTGGTGAGAAGACCACCAGTCTGACCCTGTAACACACTTTCATGATCCTCGATTGGCTTGAACGTCGTCGCTTGGTTCGCAAAGGGTTGGCTTGCGACAAAACCCGCTTGAGTCATTCTGAGGATAATCTCCCCGGTCGCATGGAGGGAAGCTGGACGGTTCGGCTTCTCATTCTCTCCGTCTTCATTGTGCTGCTTCATCTGGGAGTGGCCTGGGGCAACCCGGACTACAGCCGCGTCCAGCAGATTTTCGCCTTCATTGTTTTTATCAGCGGTTTGATGCTGCTCGAACTCGATTGCAGCGAAGTGTGGCGTTCCAATTCCCGCCTGATTCTGGTTTTGGGCGCCATGTGGTTCAACCTCGTCGTCGTCTTCCTGCTTTGGCGGACCTATGGCATGGCGACTCTCTATTTTGTCAGTCCCTGCACTTTTGCTCCCTTTCTGATCACGTTGCTTCTGGGAACGCGCGCCGGACTTTTCACCGTCGTCCAGGTGAGCATGCTGGCCTCCCTGCTCACCGGCCAGGACTTTACCCTGTTGCTCATCAGTCTCCTTTCCGGTTTTACGGCGGTCTATTTCACCCAGAACGTCCGCAAGCGCTTCGACCTGCTCAAGGCCGGCTTTGCCGTGGGGTCCCTCAACCTGCTTTGCACGATCGTCCTGGGATTTCTCCATCGAGGCAGCCTCACCCTTCTGGGCGAACAGGCGCTCTTTGGCGTCGGGGCGGGCATCTTTGTCGCCCTTGTCGTGAGCGCCATTCTTCCGGTGGTGGAAATCGCCTTCCAGATCACGACCACGATTTCCTGGCTCGAACTGGCCGACCTGAATCACCCGCTTCTCCAGCAAATGACCATGGAAGCGCCCGGCACTTATCATCACAGCCTGCTGGTCGCGAACATCGCCGAGTCGGGTGCCAAGGCCATCGGTCTTGACCCCACCGCATGTCGGGTCATGGCCTATTTCCACGACGTCGGCAAGATCATCAAGCCTGAATACTTCACCGAAAATATTCCGCCCGGCGCGAATCCCCACGAGAACCTTTCCCCCAGCATGAGCGCGCTGATTATCATCGCGCACGTGAAGGAAGGCATCGACCTGGCGATCAAGTATCGCCTCAAAAAAGCAGGTCCTCGACGCCATCCAGCAACATCACGGCGATTCGGTGGTGACCTATTTTCACCAGCGCGCCCTCCAGCAGCAACGCGACGCACGCGAAGGCGGCAAGATCATGAACATGCGCGAGGAGGATGTGCCCGACGTCTCGGAAAACTCCTTCCGTTATCCGGGACCGCGCCCGCAAACCAAGGAGATCGCCCTACTCAGCATCGCCGATGCCGTGGAAGCCTCCTCGCGCTCGCTGGAAAAGCCGACGGCCCAGCGGATCGAGGATTTGGTGAACGAAATCGTCGAGCACAAGATCGCCGACCACCAGCTCGACGAGTGTCACCTGACGCTGAACGAGGTTCGTGCCGCGGCGGAAGCGATGGCCGCCACGGTAAAAAACATGATGCACACCCGTATCTCCTACGCTAAGAAGGACAAAACAAGTGCGAGTACGGTTGTCCAACCAACAAAACGAAGTTCCAGTACGGGTTCGTCCACTACTGCGGCGGCTTAAGGCGTCGCTTAACCTGCTGCCCCGGCCCTTGCCGGATCACCTCACCGATCTCCAATTTGTCTTGATCGATCGTGCCGCGATGGCTCGGGTGCACGATTCTTTCCTCGGTGATCCGACGGAAACCGACGTCATCACGTTTCCTTACGGGGAAATCCTCATCTGTCCCGCCGTGGCCCGCGCACAAGCGCCCGACCATGATCTCAAGGTTGAACACGAAGTGCTTCTCTACGCCCTGCACGGGTTGCTTCATCTCGCCGGTTACGACGACACGACGCCCCCTGCCGCGAAGCGGATGGCGCGGGCGCAAGCGCGGCTCCTGAAGCAAGTATTAGAAATTAAGCTCAAGGCTTAACGATTCCTCGATCTGTCATCCTGAGCGGAGCGACACCCTTGGATGTCGCGCAGTCGAAGGATCAGTTCTGTTGGTAGCCGTCGCGGGCTCCGCGACGGTCCGGCGCAGGGCCTGCGCCGGCTACCTCGGCAGTCAGACCGAACTGATCCCTCGACAAGCTCGAGATGACGGAATTCTTTAACCGTAGCTCTTGGTGAATTTCTTTTTGTTTTCCGTCTCGGCGGGCGCGGGGGCCGGAGCGCTCTCGGGCTTCGGCTTTTCGGAGGCACGCGGCGGAGGCTCGGTGGCGACATCGGCATCCTCTTCCGCGCCGAAGGGAAATTCACCCAGGGAAGATTTTGGCATCATGCTGACGGGAGTTCCGCCACTGGCCTCGACAAAGGCGAGGCGCACGTTTTTTAGCGCGTCTTCCAAAATCGACTCCTCCTGCTTGGAAAGATTGCCGCGGGTCTTTTCCTGGATCATCTCGAGCTGGTCGATGAGGAGCTTGGCGGCTTCGAGGTTCGGTGGGATGGCGCGACCGTCCGGGGAGGGAATGCGCCCCAGAACGTAGAAAATATTTTGCGCCTGCATCATCACGAACTGGACGAAGCGCTGGGCGAGTTCGGCATTGCCGACGGAACTATTCTTTTTTTCGATTTCAGCCATGGAGAGCTAAGTTAACACGCGAATAGGCGTGTTGTCTAATGATTGGAGCGACTGGGCCGAACTTGGAACCCCCAAAGGCCAGACCCCGGTTCTGGAAAGATACTCGCCGACTATTGTGGAGAAGGCGCCCCACCGGAATCGGTCATCTGAACAGGTTGAATATTACCATCCTGATCGAAGTTCAGCGGATCAATGCAAATGCTGCGCGATCGTGGTTTTATCCCGTCTACCACGTGATTCCAACGGTGGTAGACGATATACCATTGTTCGGTTCTAGGATCCTGAAAGATCGCGTGATGTCCAGGGCCCCAATTCTGATCTGTGCTCGTCAAAATGGCCCCTTTATAGGTCCACGGACCCGTGGGTGATGGCGCCGTGCAGTAGTGAACACTGTAACTGGCATCGCGCCAGTCACCATGGCTATAGGAAAGATAGTAGATTCTATTGCGCTCCGTCATGTAAGTTCCTTCCGTGAACTTCGGTGGATTTTTGACGGGAATCTCACGTGCAATGGAGACTAAATCCGGATTCAATTCAAAGATGTGCAGTTTAGAAGCAGCGCTGCCACCGGCATAGAGGTAAACTCTCCCGTCTTTTTTGTCCTCAAACACCATGGCGTCAATGGCTTCGAATTTGGCGTCACCGGTAAGAAGAACCTTTCCACTGTCTTTGAATACACCACCCGGCGAATCGCTAACGGCAACACCGATGCGGCTGGGGCCTTCCTCATTTTGAGGTCCCACAGAATAGTAGAGATAAAAATGGTGGTCGTCTGACTGAAAAATGCCAGGCGCCCAGGCATAATGCCTGGAGCGCCCATCATCGTTAATCCAAGGCACATCGCGAAAAGACAGGATTGGCCCGGTCTTCACCCAGGTTTGCAGGTCGGACGATGAGTAGACAAAAAATGCCGGCCCATTAGGGCCGCCCGAGCATGTGGGATAAATCCAATATTTTCCATCAGCTATGGTAATGTCTGGATCGGCGCCGTCAAAAAGTGGATTGCCAGGCCCACCTAAAACTTCCTGTGCGGGAAGCTGCGATGAGAATATGAAGAATGCGAACGCAAGCGCAAAATTAATAAAGGCGGAAATCATTCGATTAAATAGGAAAATAGATGAAATCGAAGAAGCTGTACCATGCCCTATTTTGAAAACACGCCCAAGCTTTAGAAATGAAGATATTCCATTAAATTCAGCATGAGATTGGTCGTTTTTCGGAATGACTGAATAGTTCAAATGGCACCACTACTACCCGGCGTCTACTTCGGCGAGACAGTCGCGATGACGTAACGCGGCGAGGAGAAGTATTTCCGGGCGATGGCATTGACTTCGTCGAGCGTGATGGAGGCGATCCGGCTGCGGCGGGTGTCGCCGTAAGCGTAGCCGAGGCCGAAAAGTTCATCGAGCGATGAGGCGTAGGCGATCTGCGAAGGATTCTGCTGCTCCAGCTTGTCCTGGCTTTGCATCTTGGCGCGGGCGCGGGCGAACTCTTCGGAAGTAAGCCCCTTTTGGGCGATGACGGCGATTTCCTTGAGGAGCTCGGTCTCGATTTCCTGCCGCTTGACCGGATCGGTGCCGAGGTAAAAGAAGAAATGCCCCGCTTCGAGGCCGAGAAATTGCGAGGTGCCGACAAAATAGGCGAGGCCCAGCTCTTCCCGAATGCGGATGAAGAGGCGCGAGCCGAGATCGGAAAGCGCTTCGTCCAAAATCGCGAGGGCGATCTGATCGGGGTGAGTGACCGGAACAGTGGGAAAGGCAACGTGGATGACGGCTTGTTCCTTGGGAACGATCTTTTCCTTGCGGATAATTTCACTCAGGACGGGGACGGCGATTTTTTTCCTGGGATTGGCATCGCGGGGAGTCAGTGAAGCGATGGCTCCGGCGGCGAGGTCGAGCCATTCGGCGGGAGCCGTAGGGCCGGTGACGGTGAAGATCATTTCGCGGGTCAGAAGCTGCGACGTCTGATAGGAGAGAACATCCTTGAGGGTGATCGATTCGATGCTCTGCTCAGTGCCCAGGTTTTTCCCGCCGTAGGGATGCCCCGGATAGAGTGCCTCCCGGATCAGGTCACGCGCGGCGGCCATGGGATAATCGTGTTCGGCCTGGAGAAGGGAAAGTTGCTTGCGCTTTTCGGTCTGCAGCTCGGTTTCGGTGGGAACTGTCTCGGTCAACATTTCAAAGAAGAGATCGAGGCCCGCCTTCCAATCGGGGCTGAGAAGTTCGAGCAGTAGCGCTGCGCTGTTGTTGCCGGCATCGGCATGAAGCGCGCCGCCGAGCTGTTCCACGTCGCTGGCGAGCTTTTCGGCATTGCGATGGCGGGTTCCTTTGATCAGCAGATTGGCGGCGAGACGGGAGAGGCCATCCTTGCCCGTGGGCTCGGTCATCAGGCCCCCGGGCAGAACGGCGCGAAGGGAGAGCAAGGGCAGCGTGTGCTGCGGCATGTAAAGGACGCGCGAGGCGTCACCCACCGAAATCAATTGGGGGACGGGACGGCCATGGACTTGGGACGAGGCCGCAGTCGAAGTCGCTTTCTCTGTTTTGGGCACGAGGGAGATGAGATTTTCGCGATCGGCATGGAAGCAGCGGCGGGCGGCGACAAGAATTTCCTCCGGCGTGACGGTCTGCAGACGTTCGTGATAGCGCACGCTGAAATGGGGATCGCGCTGGAAGATCCAACCCCGGCCCAGCGAGGAGGCTTTCCCCGACATGGTTTTCTGGCTATGGACCTGGTGCAGGAGGCTTTGGCGTTTGGCGCGATCCAGTTCGGTCAATTGCGGAGCGGTCTGCTGAAATTCATGAATCTGGCGTTTGATTTCCGTGATGAGCTCTTCCTCCTTGCCGGGCGTGCAACGGGCCTCGATGCCCCAGAGTCCGTGATCGGCAGGCGCATAGGCGAAGGCTTCGATTTGTTCGGCGAGGCCGAGTTTTTCGACACAGATCTGGTTAAGCCGCGAGCTGCGCCCCCCTCCGGCCAATGTCGCCAGGATATCGAGTGCGGGGGTATCGGCGTGCTCGATTCCGCCTATCGGCCAGACGAGAGCAACCCGGCTTAACTGGGTGGGAAATTCTCGCCGAAACTCGCGCCGATGATGCTGCATCGGTTCTTTCGGAATATAGATATCGGCCATGGGTCGGCGCGGAATCTTTTCGAATAGTTCCGTCGCGCGGTTGAAAATGATTTCGGGCGCGATGGCGCCGCAGACGATGAGGGTGAGATTCTGCGGCGCGTAACGCTCCCGGTAGTAAGCAAGGACGTCGTTGCGTTTGATTTGATTGAAGAGATCGAGGTAGCCGATGACCGGAAGGCGATAGGGATGGCGAGTGAAGGCGGTCTCGAAGATCAGCTTGCCGAGCTCGGAATCGGGGTTGTCGCGACCCATGGCGAATTCACGCCGGATGACTTCCATCTCCCTGGCATATTCCTCGGCGGGGATCGTGGAATTGAAAACGGCATCGCCGAGAATTTCCAGGGCGGCCAGGGCGTTGTCCGACGGAAGATCGACATGGTAGACCGTGCGGTCGAATGAGGTGTAGGCGTTGAGATGGCCGCCGAGATCCTGGATTTGCTGGGCCAACTGGCTATTGCCGCGTGTCGGCGTGCCCTTGAACATGAGATGTTCGAGAAGATGGGAAAGGCCGCCGCCGAGCCAGGGCGTTTCGTGGATGCTGCCGGTGGCGCACCAGAATTGGATCGAGACAACGGGCGCCGTGAAGTCGGGCTGGACGAGGACGTGGAGCCCGTTCTGGAGCTGGCGCAGCTCCACCGTGGGCGCCGGTGGAAAAGGACGGTCAGCATTTGCCTTCACCTGAAGGCCTGCGTGGGAATCGGACGCCATGAGCGTATCTAGAGGGAACCGGCTTTTTTCTTCTTGGAGCCGGTGGAAGTGCGCTTCTTGGCTTTCGTGCTGGAGGGCTTCCGCACGGAAGCGGTGTTGTTACGGGGAACGAAGGGTTTCACGAAGGCATCGTCAAACGTGAAGACATTCTTAAAGTCGTTGGGGGAATCGGTTTCGTTTTTGCCCAGCACGCTGGAATTGACGAGGTTGAAGACAATCTGGCCGAAATCGTCGGTGGTCTTGATGCCCCATTCGTTGAGCACCGCCTTGCTCATCGGGCCATATTCCTTCAGGGCAAATTCGCGCAAGCCATGGAGCAATTCCTGGCCCGAAACATGGCGATGGGCATGCTGACCGGCGCGCTTGAGCGACTTGAGCGTGTGGTTCAGCCCTTCCTGGACGAAATGATAGGCATCCGACGAATAGCGCAGATCTTTCTCGCAGATCTGTTCCACCACTTCAGCGAAATTGATTTTAGCCATGAGTTCTGATCACGATTTCTGCACCGGCGCGGGGCCGTTGACGTGCAGGTCCATTCTTAATTTATGCACGATGCCACCGAGGATGAGAAGAGCAAGTAGAAAGGCAAGCAGGCTTTGCTCCTTGCGGGTGAGCAGCGGCTTCCTTGGTCGGGATGGACTCTCCGCTTTTTTTTGCATGAGCTTACAACCAGCCTGCCACGTGAAGACCGCAGGGTCAATTCGTTCGGCCGGCCGGTAGTGTATCCGTTTGAATACCTAATCTGAGGATTTTTCGTCTGATGACTTTTTGAAAATGACTGCAAAAAGGAATAAGGCAAAATGGGGACGCGCACACAACGACAGCAATGTAGATAATCAGAGGGGAAATCGAAATTGCACCACCCCGATTATCTATTCCCCAACTCATAAAAATCACCGTGTCGTCAGACTCGGTTTCGTTCGAAATGACTCGCTTCCTCAAGCTGCACCCCTATCGAGAGGCTCTAGACAGCGCCGCCCGGCACGTTTAACCTTCAGGCGGGACCTTATTCACCATGCTGTACCACGAACAATCGGAGGATTATCGCCCGCTCTTCTGGATGCAGGGACGACCGATTTATGTCGCCACGCTTTTACTGATCGTCCATATCATCGGTTTCATCGTTGCGGCGATCTCCATTTCTTATTTCGGCCTGGGCACGGTTTATGACGCCCTCGCCGTGAATCCATCGGAAATTTGGCACAGGGGGCAAGTCTGGCGATTGCTTAGCTATGTCACCTTCGATCCCTATTTTTTCTCGCAACGATCCTTGTGGTTTCTTATCAACATGGCCCTTTTCTACTTCTTCGGGCGAGAGGTGGAACAATTTGTCGGACGCACAACCTACCTCAAACTTTACGTAGGGCTCGTCCTTGTTCCGGCGATTCTCCTTTGTTTGCTCGGGCTCGTGATAACACCGTCGCCGTTCCTCAACTGCGGAGAGGTCTTCTTTGGGGTTTTTGTCGCTTTCGCCACGATCTATCCGGGAGTCATTCCCTCCTGCTGGATTCCGCTGACGGCTTCCACTCTCGTATGGATTTTGCTCGGTATCTCCTCGCTGATCGACATCGCCTTCCATAATTTCACCTCTCTCTTCATGCTCTGGACAAGCTCCGCCGTGGCCTACTTCGGGATGTGCCTGGCGGGCGCGGGACGCGGCATGGCGTGGCTGACCGATTGGCTGGAGGAACGTCGGGCGCAAAAGCTGATCCGGCAACACCATTTCAAGATCGTCAAAGACAAGGAAGCCACCGAATCGATCGATGCGATTCTGGATAAAATCTCCAAACAAGGCGTGGACAGCCTCAATACACGGGAACGCGCCGCCCTCGAACAGGCCCGGACAAAACTTCTGCAACGGGACGAACGTTAAGGCGTCCGCTCCCGCATGATCCGCCCCGTTATTCTCGCCCTGCTTCTGGGGATTATTCCCCTGTATGGCGAATCGCCCGTCCGCGCGCCGGAACCGGCCCCACACCCCTCCCCGCCCGTCGATTTCAACCACCTGCCGTGGAGCAATGGCGAAGCTCTTACCTACCTTGTTTCATGGACCGCCTTCGATGCCGCGGAAGGTACTTTCACGGCCTTGAACAAGGGTGACCATTGGGAATTCAATCTTAAGCTCACCTCGCGGGGCATCGTCGACGACTTCTATCCTTTCACGGGAACTTTCTGGTCCCTTCTTACCCCGGCACCGTGGCGCTCGACCGAATACGGCGAATATCGATTTGAACCTCACCGCATCATCAAGGAGCGCACGCAAATCGATTATGTCCAGCATCAGGGCACGCGGGAAATCTGGAGCGAGGGAAAGACCAAGACTTTCCCCATCGAGGAAAACGCCGTCGATGACCTCGGCACCATGCTTTATCATCTTCGCGCCGGGCCTTGGAAAGCGGGCGACAAGCGCACGCTCTACGTTTACGAAAGCAATTCCGAAAAGCAGGCGGAAGCCGAATGCCAGGGCCGGGAAACGCTTGCTTGGGGCACCTGGCCCGCTCAGCCGCTCCTGCGCATCCTAGTGCTGCCCACGAAAGGAACCCATCGGCGGGGCCACCTGTTGCTCTGGATGACCGACGATGCCCGGCGCCTTCCCCTTCATGCCGAGATCGAATTTCGTTATGGCTCCTTCAACATTGACCTGATCAAAATCGGCAAGCCGGTTCCGGCCGGGCATTGATTGGGTAGCAGGTCAGTTTGAGGCAGTCGCTCTCTTGATTTGTCATCCCGAGCTTGTCGAGGGATCAGACACATTTGGAATCATCAATACATTGGAGAATTGGAATCAATTGTCTCTGGGTGATCCTCCCGTTTTCAGAAAAAATGGAAGCGCGTCTGATCCCTCGACAAGCTCGGGATGACGGAGCTCCTCAAAGATCAATTTTTCAAAACTCAAACCAACCCACTACCATTGATTAGCGAGGCTCGACATCCCGGCCTTGTAACTTAATACTAAGGAACACGATAAGCCCTGGTTTCTTCCACCCCTCATCTTCCCATCGGTATGCCGCTGCACGAACGAGACATCCATTACTTCCTGGAAGTCACCCTTGCCTACCTCAACAAGATCACCGGGCATGAGATCGTCCTGCGCGATCCGACGATCGAATTTCAATCCCTGGTCTTCTCCACCTACACCGGCCTGATCCATTTAAGCGGCGATGTGCAGGGCTTCGTCTATCTCACGGCATCGCAGCCGTTTTTGCGGCAGCTTTACACGGCGCGCCACAGCCATGGACGGTTCGCAGAGGAAAACTGCCTCGACGTGATGAACGACATCACCAACGAAATTGCCCATAATGTGCGCCGCCGTTTCGGCCCGGCCCTCCATGCATCGGAGCCGCACATTTTCAGCACGGTGCCGGACGATCCCATTGAAATGCCCCCGGCTGTCTTCGTACAGCCGTTTTCATGGCGCAACGAGCTCGGCTATTTTGTGCTCGGCCTTACCTCTTCTGAAAGCGTCTAAACACACACTTCATTCCTACCCATGACCGGCACTGAAATTTACAAACGCACCCCCGCTTACGAACGCGAAGCCAGCGCGATCCGCCTGCACGCACCCGAATGGAAACTTCTCCTCGCCTATGACGGCCAGCGCAGCCTTGCCGAAGTGGCGCTCAGCGCCGAGGTTTCCTTCGCCGATGCCCTGCCGCTGACCGAAAAGTTTCTCGGCCAGGGATGGATCGAGGAACAACCCATCACCCTCGATCAATATTTGAAACGCACGGGAGCACCCAGCGTGTCGGCCATCGGCTCCGCCATCCCACCCGCGGTCGTTCTCCATTCACCCCGCCCCAAGACCACGGTGCTCCCGCCTTTGCCCGATTCCTTTGCCACGGAAAAAGTCGCGGCGTCTCCGCTTGAGTCCCCCATCGTGACGCATGCGAAACCACCCGGCGGCCTCCTGCGTCTCGATGCGCTGGTCCACTACCTCATCTCCCTGGCCGACAATCACGCCCTCGGACAGATTCTCGTCTATCGGGTATTCCTGCGCGTCCCTCCCGAGCTTCTGCAGGAGGAAGATATCGCCTCGGTTCACCTCGTGGATGATACCAGCGTCATCCGAGGCGAGAAATTACAGCAGGCCATCGCAAACGCCGTCCGTAAACTCACCCAGCGGGTGCTTCCTTCCAGCGTGTTCGCTCCCGCCTGATGGCCGTGGAAACCTCTCCCGTTCCCTCCGAGCCCCGACGCATCATCCGGCCTTACCGCCCCGAGGATCGGGAAGCGGTTCGCGCCATCTGCGCCGACACCGGTTTTCTTGGCCGACCCATCGATGCCGTTTTTGAAGATCGCGAACTTTTCGCCGATTATCTCACCCGTTACTACACTGACAGGGAACCCGAATCGACTTTCGTCTGCGAACTCGACGGCGAGGTAAAAGGCTACGTCATGGGATCGCGCTTTCCCCAAAGCAAATCACGTTATGAAATGTGGCTGCTGCCCACCCTGGTGTTGAAGGGGCTCTGGCGCTGCTTCACCCGCCCTTACAAGGCGACCACGCGAAGCTACATGCGTTGGATCATCACCAAGGCCCGCCAGGAAAATCCGTTCACTCCACCTGATATCGCTCACTTTCATTTCAATGTGCGTCCCGAGGCGCGCAGCATCAGCGCGAGCCGCGAACTGGTGGATACTTATCTCAAGTATCTCCGCGATCATGGCGAAAAGCAGGTCTATGCCCAGGTCGTCGCCTACGAAACGCGCCGGGGCGTGCGCACGTTCGAGCGCTACGGCTTCCGCGTCATCGACGAACGCGAAGTGACCAAATACCGCGACTATTATCCGAAAAAAATTTATCTCTTCACCATTCTCAAGGACCTTGCGCTGAATCCCTCGCTCTACGGAGTCGACCTTCACCAGGGCCACTCGGATGAACATGAAGCCGCGAAATCCCGGCCATCCAAGAAGTAGTGGGTGCGTTTGGAGGAACGACCTCCCGGTCGTCCGACGGACGCGAGGAAGCGCGTCCCTCCAGAAAAAGAAGATGAACCGCCCTCTCCAAGATTTCCAGTAGCCGAAACCTCCCCGCTTCGTTACACTCCCTGCTTCACCGGCCAGCTTTGGCAAACCGGCAACGACCGCACCCGTAGCTCAACTGGATTGTGATTTGCATAAGAGGTAAATCAATATTTTCGAAAACGCTCTAAATCAGCTCATCTCCTGAGCACGGGCGAATCATTCTCAAGAGCTCCCGCGCTTTCCTTCCCACACAAACCGCCACGGTTTGAGTGCCCAGATGCCAGCGTAGTCCACGCCGATGCGCGGCGTCCGCTTTATTTCACGAGCGGGAGGAACGATGCCGCGATCCTCGATCCAGATAATTTCGCTCCCGAGATCGTGCCCGTTGTGATGCATGCCGATCCCCAAAGCCGCGCACACGCGGCCCGGCCCGTTCGCCCAGGCTTTCTCCGCAACCTGCGGTCGGCGATGGCGCACCACTTCCTGCCCCGCCGTGATTTGCACCGCGCGCACCAGCACGGCCTGCGGAATATCCTTCGGCCCGGTGACGATATTAAAAAGCCGGTGCAACCCGTAGCAGAGATAGACGTAGGCGACGCCGCCCGGCGCAAACATGATTTCCGTCCGCGCCGTGCGCCGGTTGCCAAAGGCATGGCTCGCCGCGTCCTGCGGACCTCCATAGGCCTCCGTCTCAGTGATCATCCCCTCCGCATAACCGTCAGATGCCTGAACGCAGAGAAATTTGCCCAGGAAGAAGCGCGCGGCACGCGTCGGCCTCGGATCGACGTAATCTTTGCGAATCAATTTTTTGCCTGGCATGGAAAATAGTATTGAAAACCCATCACCTTAAGCTTGTCGATCCGTTCCGCCTCGACGTAGCGGTGCACTTTAAGGTTCTGGTGAAAATTTATCTCCCAGAAGTCCGTCATCCTGATCCTTCGGCTTCGCTCAGGACTAAAGGCAAGTCGAAGGATCAGGATGACGGATGCCTCAAACTGTGCCATTACCCGCCTCGAAGAGACAGGCGCTCTCGCCGTTGCAAATCAACCTTCGCGGGGAGGCAGAATGGATTGGCGCTGTTTGATGAAGCCTTCGACAAAATGGGTGCTGTAACGGCCGCGGCGGAAATCGGGATCCTTGAGAATGAGCTGGCCGAATGGCACGGTGGTCTTGATGCCGCGGATGACAAATTCGTCGAGGGCGCGGGACATGCGGTTCATGGCGGTAGCGCGGTCGCTGCCAAAAGCGATCAGCTTGCCGATCATCGAATCGTAATAAGGAGGCACGGTGTAGCCGGCGTACACATGGGAATCCCACCGGATGCCGTGGCCCCCGGGGGCGTAAAAAAGCTCGATCTTGCCGGGGCTGGGCCGGAAATCATTGAAGGGATCTTCGGCGTTGATTCGCATCTCGATGGCATGACGTTGCGGCTGGAGATCGTCGAAATCCTTGTTGAGCCGGTCGCCCCAGGCGATGCGAATCTGTTCCTTCACCAGATCGATCCCGTAAACTTCCTCCGTCACCGGGTGCTCGACCTGGATGCGGGTGTTCATCTCCATGAAATAGAAATTCATTTTGCTGTCGACCAGGAACTCGATCGTGCCCGCGTTTTCATAATCGACCGCGTGGGCCAGCTTGATCGCGGCCTTGCCCATCGCCTTGCGCAAGGCGGGCGTAATCAGCGGCGAAGGCGATTCCTCCAGCAATTTCTGGTTGCGCCGCTGAATGGAGCAGTCGCGTTCGCCGACATGGACGATTTTTCCATACTTGTCGGCCAGAATTTGAAATTCGATATGATGCGGCTGCTCGATCAGTTTTTCCAGGTAGATGGCGCCATTATTGAAGGCTTTTTCAGCCTCCATCCGCGCCGCGTTGAAGCCTTGAACCAAGCTGACATCGTTATGGGCCTGCCGCATGCCGCGCCCACCGCCACCCGCCACCGCCTTGATCATGATGGGATAACCGATCTGCTTGGCGATTTTCAGGGCTTGCTGGTCGGTCTCCACAATCCCGTTGCTGCCGGGAGTTACCGGCACACCCGCCTTGCGGGCCATTTCACGAGCCACGGCTTTATTGCCCATGTCGCGAATCGCCCTCGCCTTGGGACCGATAAACTTGATGTTGCAGCTTTCGCAGACCTCGGCGAAATGGGCGTTCTCGGCTAAAAAGCCGTACCCCGGATGGATGGCATCGACATCACCAATCTCAGCCGCACTGATGATGCGGTCAATTTTAAGATAACTATCCTGACTGGAAGCTTTACCGATACAGATGGCTTCATCTGCCAATTGAACATGCAAAGAATCGACATCGGCCTCTGAATAGACGGCGAGGGTTTTAATTCCCAGTTCCTTGCATGCGCGGATAATGCGTAAGGCAATCTCGCCTCGATTGGCAATGAGGATTTTGTCGAACATGGAAGCAGGGCGAAAAACTTTCGAGGAGGGAGTTAAAGGGGATTGACGCTAAAAAGAGGCTTGCCAAATTCGACGGGTTTGCCGTTTTGAGCCAGTACTTCAACGATAACGCCACGAGTTTCAGCCTTGATTTCATTCATGACCTTCATTGCCTCGATAATGCATACAACTGTGTCTTCGCTGACTTCCTGCCCAATCTCGACATAGGCTGCCGAATCAGGAGAAGGGGAACGATAGAAAGTTCCCACCATGGGAGAAACGATTTGAGAATGAGAACTCGGGGTGGGCACCGCCGCGATAAGAGGTGCGGGCACTGCAGCGGCAGGAGCCGCCGTCGCCATGGTCTGGTGGGAAATGGAGGCCGCTTGGGAAATGGGAGTCGTTGTCGTGGTCCATTCTCCCGTGGGACCGCGCTTGACCCGAAGCTTGAAGTCCCCCTTTTCGAGTTCAAATTCCGAGAGGCCGTTTCGCGTCATGAGGTCGATGACAGCTTTGATTTCTTTAAGGTCCATAGGCTTTAAGCAAGCGACTTGTTCAGATCGCAAGAGAAGTGTTTTTAGAGTTGAGGAGCGAATAGGTCAAAGGATTTTAACTTTAATGATAAAGTATTATTTCCATTTCTCCTCTCATTAACATCTAAACTTACCTTATTGTGACAAATCAGCATAAAACCTGTCTTTGAGCACTTCACCTATAATCTTCACTTTAAGAGACTTCTGCAAAACCCGTTTTTTTGGCTGTCCGTCATCCTGAGCTTGTCGAAGAATCAGTTCATCTGTAGCGGCGGTCTATGACCGTCGCTGATTTCTGTATCTTGCTCAGCGCTGTGAGGGATAATTTGTTATCGTTTTAAGAAAAAAAGTATCCAATCATCGTGCAATTCAGCATGAACATCGAAGCATTCATCATTGAGTTTCAAGATCATCTCGCCCCTCGACTCGACACATATGAGCAAGCCATTTATCTCTATATCTTCCGCCATACGCGACTTCTCGGCATAACCGAGGCTACCTTGGGCTTCAAGTCGGCTCGTTCTAGAATAGCTTGTGGAATTGGCACAAAGGGCAGTCACATGTCAGAGGGTACGGCTTATTCAAAACTGAGTTCATTAGAGCAAAAAGGTGCAATTAAGATTCTCCGGACCGAGCATACAGGTCGTCTAATCAAGCTAAACCTACCATCTGAAATTCCGGGCCTTATTCCCGAACCCGTGGTCATTAAGGAATTGAACCTTGAAGAGATGGATTTCTTCGAGGTGCCTGAAAATAGGCAAATGATTCTCGAGCGTGAAAATCGTCTTTGCTTTTACACGCTTCGTCCAATTGACGAAAAAAACTTTGTTGTGGAACACATCGTGTCTAGGCCAACAGGCGACAATGGCTATCGCAATGTGGTTGCCGCATCTCGCGAGGCAAATAATCGTAAAGGATCAATATCAGCAGAGGATTTCCTCCGAAAGCTATTTAGAGATGGCTTTTTAAGTGACATCGAGCTCGAAGGTCGTATTAAGACTCTTTCTCTCATAAAAACAGGTGAGATAAAGCCGAAAATCGTTTCTTAATTGTGTCGCTTCCTGTGTGCTTGACACACCCGAACAATGAATTGTTCGGCCATCCGAGGAAGGCAAAAAATGTGACGGTGTAAACGCCGAGACAGCCAGCGCAGGCTCTGCGCCGAACCATCGCGGAGCCCGCGACGGCTACCAACAGAACTGATCCTTCGACAAGCTCAGGATGACGGATTGTTATGCGGAATGTGTTTGGTTACTTTGTATTCCGCAAACGATAACCCCAATCTTCTCGATCGTATTAATCCTATCCAAAAAATTCCGTTAATTCCGTCATTCCGTCCAAAACCGAAAAAAGTTGCGGCAAACCAGACTGCGCCACAAGGTAATCGGCTTGTCTATGGCAACACCTTTTCCTTCTTCAGTTCAGGCGCCGCCGAGCGCATTTCACTTTCTGGGCATTTGCGGGACAGCCATGGGCGCCGTGGCAGCCATGCTGCATGACGAAGGCTATACGGTGACTGGTTCGGACGAGAGCGTCTACCCTCCCATGTCGACCTTCCTGGCGGAAAAGGGGATCGCCATCCAATCGGGTTATCGTCCGGAAAATCTGCCCACGGAGGATGTTATTCTCGTCGTGGGCAACACGGTGAAACGCGGCAATCCCGAATTGGAAGCGGCGCTCGAAGCGAAGCGTTTTTACCTCTCCCTGCCCGAGACGCTGAAAACCTATTTCCTGCGCAAGACCCATAACCTGGTGGTGACCGGGACGCACGGCAAGACGACCACGACTTCGCTGCTGGCGTGGATTTTCGAGCACGCGGGCCGCAAGCCTTCTTACTTGATTGGCGGACTTCCAAAAAACCTGCCGCAGGGTTGTACCAAGCAGTCGGGGCCTTATTGGATCCTGGAGGGGGATGAGTACGACACCGCCTTCTTCGACAAGCGGAGCAAATTTCTCCATTACCTGCCCGAACTGGTCATCATCAATAATCTCGAGTTCGACCACGCCGACATCTTCGACAACCTGGCGGCGATCCAAAAATCGTTCTCGCACCTTGTCCGCATTATTCCGCGCAACGGCATGGTGCTCGTCAATGCCGACGATGCCAATGCGCTGGCGGTAGTGAAGGAGAGTCTCGCGCCGATCCTGGAAGTCGGCTTTTCAGAAAATGCCGCCGTGCGCATCCATGATGTCCACACCCGGGGCGAAGTGCAAATTTTCCGCATGCTCGAGACCGAGTTCACCCTGCCGATGTCGGGCACGTTCAATATCCGCAATGCCGCCATGGCCATCGCTGCCGCCCATTTTTACCAGATTCCCCTGCCGGAAATCGCCAGGGCCGTAGCCGCCTTTCAGGGAGTGAAACGCCGCCAGGAAGTCCGGGGCGAGGTACGCGGCGTAACCGTGATCGACGACTTCGGACATCATCCCACAGCCATGCGCGAAACCTTGCAGGGGCTCCGCCAGCGTTTCCCGCAGCGGCGGCTCTGGGCCCTCTTCGAGCCCCGCAGTAATACGACCCGGCGCGCGGTTTTCCAAAAAGACCTCCCTTCAGCGCTCGCCCTCGCTGATGGCGTTTTCGTCGCACAAGTCGCGGCGTTGGAACAAATTCCCGTCAATGAACGGCTTCATCCCGAACAGGTCGTGGCCGATATCAACGCGGCGGGCGTGCCGGCCTATTACGAACCCGACGCCGACGCAATCGTGGCCAAACTGAATCCGCTCCTGAAAACGGGCGATGTAGTGATCGTTTTCAGCAATGGAGGATTTGGCGGAATTCACCAGAAGCTCTTGGCCATGAGTTAAGTCATTGCGAGGGAACGCCTCGCGATTACAATCTTGTAATTCGGTAATTATCGGAATCCTTTATAGCTTCTTCGGGGTCTAATTCAACATGCCCCGCAACCGCTATACACTCGCAGGTGCTATCATTGCCTTCCTCTTGGTGGCAAACATTGTCTATTACGGTTTTTCGGGTTGGGGCCTCATCACGGTCCATGCCGATAATGAGCCTTTGGGCAAGGTGATCAAAAGCATCGAATGGCAGGGCTGGGTAAAAATCTATAGCAACATCGATTCTGGCGCCACCGTCAGCATGTATGTCGACAAAGTAACGTTGCCCGAAGCATTGGAAACATTGGCGGCCAATATCACCATTCCTCCGCCCACAAATGACCCCTCCCCTTCCGGCGCTCCGGATGGAAATGGCCGGGGAGGAAGAGGTGGCGGTGGGTTTGGCCGGGGCGCGCAATGGAATCTGGCTTTTTTCATTGGCTCATCCTCCACGAACGTGAAAGAAATGATCAACTCTTTCGAGAGGGGAACCAGCAGCGATAGTGTTAAAACCTACGCTTATCCCACGATGCTGGGATTTTTGACGACCAACAGTGACGATGATACTCCGACACCCACGGGCGATCCTCGCCTCCAGGTGTGGCAGGGCATGAAACCGCAGATCGTGCCTGTCAGCACCAGTCCGGCTGCTCCCGCTGACGCGACAAACACCCCGCCTGCCCCAACGCCGCCCGCTTCTCCCGATTCCATGCAGGGTTATCTCCGCACCTTTGCGCAAGCATCGGACATTTTCGTCATGAGCGATTCTTCGTGGGATCCCCCAGTGGCGAATCCACCGCCAGCCAGCTCATCCATTATCAGTGCCATCAAAAATTTTGTCAGCCGCAACCACGGCGCGGTCACGCAGGCTTTTGTTCTCCGTGCTCGTGGCGGACGCGGTCCGGGCGGCGGCCGGGGCGGCTTTGCCGGGGGAGATGACACGGGCTGGAGCATGGAGGATCGGATGCGCAATGCCGTCAACGGCCTTCCCCCGGAGGCACGCGCCAACATGCTGAGTCAGCTCGATCAGTTGGCGAAACTTCGCAAAGATATGCAGAACGCCACTCCCGAGCAGCGGCAGGTCATGAGACGCCAACAGATGGAGACCCGAATGGCGGATAACCCTGACGGTCCCATGCGGAGATGGTCTCCCGACAAACGGGCTCAATGGTTCCAGCAAATGGTTTCAACCCGCATGTCGGCCCAGGGAAAATGAATAAAAAAAACTTACGAAGGCATCCTATCCTGGCCTTCACGCTGGTGGAGCTTCTTGTGGTCCTGGCCATCATTGCCTTGATGACCTCCCTGCTCCTGCCTGGCGCCCAAATGATGCTTCTTCGCGGCCAAAGTGTGAAATGTTCCGGCAACCTGCGCCTCATCGGTACGGCGCTTTCGGAAGCTGTCACGGACAATAACGGTCAGTATCCGGAAATAGATCAGGCCGCCACTCCCGTTTATCCTCCCGGCAGCGGGGCCACGAATCTCATCGGGGCTCTGGGTGCCTATGGTGTCACAACCAACACCATTCAATGTCCCGTCGATATGGCGACGAATCCTTCCAGTTTCAAAAAATACGGATCAAGCTATGAATGGGCTCCCATTTTCGATGACGAGGTTACGACTACGCCGATTCTTTACCTGAATGCCAATGTCAAAATTCCGGTGAACAGCTCTCATGTGCGTCTTTGCACCGATTTTTTACCCCTTCATCGGGGGAGACAAAACGCGCTTTACGGCGACGGCCACGTCACGGCACGCTGATCTCTTCAGCAAGGATTGTCCCGAGTCAATTAAGATGTCCGGATGGATGCAGTCTCGACACTTTTGCAAAAGCAAAAAAACGCCGCCCCTTGCAGAGCGGCGCTTTTAAAGCTTTATCCAAACAAACGCTTAGGCCAGACGACGACGGAAGAGCCAGAGACCGAGGACAAGAGCCCCGCTCAAGCCAAGAGCAATTGTGCTGGGTTCGGGAACGGAAGCAGTTTCCAGAAGAATGCCATTGTATTGGACATTAACGCCAAATTGGTTTAAAGAATTATTATTATCAATGGTAAATGCTTGGGTTATTGCATCTGCCGTAAACGTTCCCACTAGAAAGCCTCCAAGCGGCGAAGCCGGGGCAGAGAGAGAGGCATATGTCTGTTGAGGACTGTTGGCTGTACCATCGTTGATCTCGAACAGGGTTCCACCAGCAGTACCCGCACGGTTATCATCGATGAATGCCAGTACGGTATAGGTTTGGCCAATCACCAGGTTTTTCAAAGTTCCTGTATTAGTCGTATCATTTCCATAATCGCCATTCGCTAAAATGGTGTTTAAATTGGTGTCACCGGAGCTTTGGCCGGCCAGATAGCCGTTAAAGGTACTTGGAGTGCCAGCTATGCTGAAGTTTCCATTAATAATACCATCAGCAAAGCTGTAACCATTGGCGGTCGTCAGGCTACCCGCACCGAAGTCGATACCGTAAACTTCATTGGCCGTGGTACCTGCCAAGGCGAGAAAAGTATTATTAGTGATTACGCCCTGTCCAGTCCATGTGATGGTTGCCGCCTGTGCGCCTGTGAGGGTGAGAAGGCCAGCGACCCCGAGCGCCAGCATTTTGATGAGCGTTTGGTTTTTCATATCCTTTAGGGAATTTTCTTGGATTTAGCTTGCTAGAAGAGGTTCCACTAGAAGGGGTTCCTTCTTGGCGCGAGTCTGCCATAAATGCATTAAGCGTCAACGCTAATCTTTACTTTTTCTTATAATTGCCATCTTTCGACTTAATAATATCTTTTTTTAATAAATTGGATCCATAAATAGAGTCCATCTCCAAGAGCGGGATTGATTTTTGCACGCGGGAAGCGGCGCGAGGGGATCGTGGGCCGAGATGCCCCAGTCTGAGCGTTTTTAAGATTTGCTGAGCATTTCGACGGGGCACATCTATGATCCCGTTAGACAGTGGTACTACAACGGGACGCTTACGTTCTTCGCGTTCATTCTTTTTTTGGCAACACGGGTGCTATGGTTGGCTTGTAGAGTTCACTTGCCGGGTGTTGCGCGAGCGATTCCATGTGTTCGATGAGTTTACGGGCCAACGACATTCAATCGAATGAACTTCCGAGTTGAGCCAGCGGTATTAACCCCTACTTCAATAAGGGTATCTCCCGTGGTTAGATCGTAACCAAGGATGTTGATGAAGTCGGGTGTCACACTCTGCCAAGTCTGCAAATCCGAAGAAGTTTGCACTTGAACGGTAATGCCTGCGGCCAACACATTCTGGCGATAGGTAAGGGTTAAATAAGAAGTCCCACCGGCGAACGCCATTCCACCTTTAGGTAAAGCGGCAAGGTCCGATGCCGCCATGGAAACGGCCGGGTTGATGTCGTAAAGGTATTTTAAGAGATTGGAAATTCCGTCGTTCTGTGGAGTGGCGTTAGCTCCGCTGATGGCCGGGTTGGCAAGTTGCTGGGCATTGAAGTAGAGGCTCTCCCATTGGGTAAATGCCGTCATGACCAGAATGCTAAAATTTTGCGTGGCGTTTGGATTTATTCCGTTGCTTGCGGTAACTGTCCCGGTATAGGTGCCGGTTAGCGTGGGTGTGCCTGAAAGTATCCCGCCCGATGTCAGGGTAAGTCCCGGTGGTAAACTTCCCGATGTTAGCGCAAATGTTGGAACGGGCGCACCGGTAGTTTGATAAGGGAAGTAATAGGAGTCATTAACCGTAGCGGTTGCCGGTGGTCCGTTGCTGAACAAAGGTGCACCGGGCATGGGAATTCTTACATTATCGATGAGGATGGTGTTGTCTCCGCCATGCGTGTCGGTCCCCACGAATGACAAGGTCTGGCTCGTGGCTGTGGCGGTAAAGTTGGCCGTGTAATCCGTGTAAGAGGTGGCCGTCTGCCCCGGCGCATAAGTTCCGATGACTGTCCCATCCAGTTTCACCTGCCACGTTTGGCCGTTGACATTTGTACTTGCCCGTTGGGCGGCGGAAAAAGTCAATACATAGTGTGTTCCGGGAACAAGATTATTCAGGACCTGGCTAAAGGTGCCGGTTCCCTGCAAGAACGCGACTTGCACTCCTTCCGGAGCATTTTGATTGGAAGAGGTAAAAGCGCTTCCGTTCCCGGTAATGCCAGAGCCGTTGGCGCCGGATTGGTTACTGAACGTCCACGGCAATCCGGTAATGCCATAAGTATATCCAGACACGGTCGGCGACTCAAAGCCGCCATCCTGGACAACTGTGAGATACGAGAGTCGCAGATTATCGATGAAGATGGTGTTGTCTCCGCCGCCCGTGTCGGTCCCCACGAATGACAAGGTCTGGCTCGTGGCTGTGGCGGTAAAGTTGGCCGTGTAATCCGTGTAAGAGGTGGCCGTCTGCCCCGGTGCATAAGTGCCGATGACCGTTCCATCCAGCTTCACCTGCCACGTTTGGCCGTTGATATTTGTATTTGCCCGTTGGGCGGCGGAAAAGGCCAATACATAGTGTGTCCCGGGAACAAGATTATTCAGGACCTGGCTAAAGGTGCCGTTCCCCTGTAAAAACGCGACTTGCACTCCTTCCGGAGCGTTTTGATTGGAAGAGGTGAAAGCGCTTCCGTTCCCGGTAATGCCGGAGCCGTTATTGCCCGATTTGGCGCTGAACGTCCATGGCGATCCGGTGATGCCATAAGTGTATCCAGACACGCTCGGCGACTCAAAGCCGCCATCCTGAACCGGAACGACGGGAACTGATAAGGAAGCTGAGAAGGGTGATGAGAACACATAATTGCCGGAGCCGACGGTATAGATGGCCACGCCGTTTGAAATACCCACATAGGTGACGCCAGGCGAGCTGGCCGCCGGCATTCCGCTTTCCGTGATGGCACTGGCATTCGTGGTGGGCACATTTATTTGTGCCGTGGTATTGGCTGGAATCGTCACATTGAGCGTGAGCACATTATTGGTTAACTGCCACGCTGAAGCGATGTGGCCCTGAATGGAATTGTAGTATCCTTGGGCCGAAGTCAATCCGCCCCCGACCTGTGGATTGATGAGTATCTTTTTGAAACCCGGCTGCAGCGTGTCAATTCCCAAAATACCACTGTAGAACCACTCCGCACATGTCCCAAAATTCGCGTGATTCAGGGAATTCATGCTAACAAGACTGGCGTTCGGCGTGCCATCGGCATTTAAGCTGTCCCAGTGTTCGAACATGGTGGTGGCGCCAAGACTGATCCAATAACCCCACGAGGGATAGTCGGTTTTGGCCAGCATTTGGTAGGCGAGGTCGCTACGGCCAATGCTGGCCAGGGTGGGCAGCAACCAATGTGTCGTGACCATGCCGGTGGAAATGTGGCCGTTCTGTGCCTGGACGGCTGCGACCAATTTCGCCGCAGCCAGCGTGCGTTGAGCCGGGGTCAGCAGGTTAAAATGGAGCGCGAGAACATAGCAGCCCTCGGAGCCCGATCCCACCGTGCCGTCGCCGGCGACAAAATTGGACTGGAAGGCTGAACAGATGTTCGTGAAGAGCTGGTTATAGGTCGCTGCGTCGGAAGTCTTCCCCAACGCCTGCGCCATCTCGGCCATTTCACTGGCGCAGCCGGCATAGAAGGCGGTGGACATCAGATTTCCAGGGGTTGAATTGTCCACCGCCAGCCAGTCACCGTAGCTGCCGCTCTGCCCGATATAGTTGACCGCCGTCGCGGCATAATGTTGCAGATGACTTTGCATGTCGGAATAGAACCGGCTGGCCACCCGGGTGTCGCCATAAGTTTGATAGATCCAATACGGAACCAGGACCCCGCAATCCGACCAGCCGGAGGCGAACCCAAAACTTTTATGCGGAGTTGGCGCCATTTGTGGAAAAGTCGTGGGATCCAGTTTGCCATCCACCATGTCCTGATACCATTTGCTGAAAAAGCTTTCTCCCTGCGCAATGAACATTCCCGAGCGCATGACCTCTGTCCCGTCGCACCAGCCCATGCGTTCGTCACGTTGATCACAGTCGGTGGGAATGTCGAAAGTATTGTCGCGCACCGACCAGAGCATGTTCGAGTAGGTCTGGTTGATCAGGCTATTGGAGCATTGAAAGGAGCCGGCCGGGGTCAGCGTCGAATGCACTGCCACGCCGGTGAAAGTGCTTGTAGTGGGCGCCTGCGCCAGGCCCTGCACTTGCATGTATTGAAAACCGTGATAGGTGAAGTGCGGCTGCCACGTCTCCACGCCGCCTTTGCAAATATAAGTGTCTGTCGCCGCCGCCGAACGAAGATTGGCCCGATACACGGTGCCGTCCGGGTTCAGCCATTCGCCAAACTGCATGACAAGTTTGCTTCCCGCCAGCTGATTGGCAATGTTGATGCGCGCCCACCCCGCGATGTTTTGCCCAAAGTTCACCACATACACGCCGGGTTGCGGCTGGGTAATGGCAACCGGCGTGAATTGCTGGTTGGCGGAGACCGGTTCGGCGGGAGCGGCAGTTATAAGCGGGTTGACCTGCGCGCCGGTCGTTACCGAGGTCCACGACGCATTGCTGAATCCATGGCTGTCCCAGCCGGGCAGTTCCAACTGGGCATTGTAAACTTCTCCAGACTGCATGTCGCTTTGTTGGATGGGACCAAAACCCGCCGTCCAGGAACCGTCACTGGCAATCACCTGGCTCGTTCCATTGGCGTAAAACATATGGAGCTCGGCGCACAACCGGGTTTTGGTTCCGTAAAAATTCTGGCCGAGAATGCTGACATTGCCGCGGAACCAGCCGTCTCCGAGTATCGCCCCCACTGTGTTTGCTCCCTGCTGAAGCAGCGAAGTCACATCGTAGGCGCGGTAATAAACCCGCTGGTTGTAATCAGTCCAACCGGGAACGAAGTAATCGCTGCCCACTCTCGCACCATTCAAGTGCGGTTCCACCAATCCCAAGCTGGTGACATAGAGTATGGCCCGCGTCGGCAATTGCGATAAATTGAAATCCTTCCGCACATGAGTCGCCGCCAGATAGGTTTTACCGTCAATGGGGTTGCTGTAAGAGGGTGCGTCATCCCGCCCGATCCACTGGCCCGTCCAATTGTTTGTGAGCACATAGTTGGTGGGAGAGGACGGGGGCGGGGGATTGGGGTCGGTTTCCAAAAGAATCGCATTGTATTGGGTATTTTGGCCGTTTTCAACGGTGAGTGGCTGGGTCGTTGCCGTGGCCGTAAATGTTCCCATGATATAGCCGCCAACCGACGGTGAACCGTTGGCATAGGCATATTGCTGGCTGGGGCTGGTGGTCACACCGTCAGTGAGGGTGAAGGTGCTTCCGCCAGCCGCGCCGCCGCGGGTATCAGCCAAGAGTACGATTACCTTATAAGCCTGGCCCACCGTGAGGTTGTTCAAAGTTCCTGCATTCACCACCCCCCCATAAAGGCCATGCGTTAATATGGAATTAAGCGCGGTATCACCCGTGGTGGCGCCACCGGCCAAATAGCCTCCATAGAGGTTAAACCCGGTGCCGGCTATGCTCATGTTTCCGGAAGTGGCATAGTCGGCAAATTTGTAACCGTTGGCGGTCGTTTGCGCACCCGAGCCGCCGAAGTCCACGCCGTAAACCTCATTGGAGACGGTCCCGGCCAGACTGAGAACCGTGTCGTTGGTGAAGGTGCCAGTTGCGCCCCAGTTGATTTGTGTTGGCACGGCTGATTGGGTGGGCAGCATCCCCATGGACCAAAAGGCGGGAGAACTCCACACCGAGGGCTGGCCGTTCCCATCCCATGCCCGCACATGCCAATAACAAACCTGATCCGTGGTGAGTGTGGAACCGGCATAGGCAATCTGCGACGTCTGGTTCGTGGCTATCTGGCCGGTGTCCCACAGATCACCATGATTGGCGGCCAAGAGTTGTGGCGAGCTAGCGACCTGAATCTGGTAGGCCGTCTGGTATTGCCCGCGTGCACTTGGAAGAGTCGCCACATCCTGCCAGCTCAACCTGGGGCTGGTTTCGGAGAGGCCAAGAGGATTCGGTTTGGATTCACACTGGAGATTGGTCGGTGAAATTTCCTGGCCGGCCGCTGAAAAGGGCAGCACCATGACCATAGTCAACCAAATCAACTTCGGATAAAATTGTTTCACTATTATTAATATGTTTAACGAGTCTGCGCCTCAGACCGGCGAGATGTAATTGCAAAAAAGGCACCGGCTGGGTTGAGCGCAGCTTTTGCCGAGGCAAGGACCGGATGCCGACAAGCGGCGGTTATCCATGAATGGACCAAAAGAGTCACGCTGCGGGCCAGTCCGTCAATCGCGAAATAGTTCATAATTGCAATCGCCGGACGCCCTGTTTGCAAGTCTTGCCAGCAGGTCATCAGGTTGACTGTTTCCCACGCCCCTTATAGATCATATTCTTTACCTGGTTTTATTGTCTCCATGCATTTGATCTTTATTATTGTTTATTACCCGAGCACTAGCGGCTTCAACATGCCTGAAATCAGCTTCCAAAAGCTCGGCATAAGTAATAACAATAGTAATAGCATTCGGCCATGTCCAGTACCGTTTGAGGTTGAAAGGACCCGGACTAACTCTTTCCCCACTCCAATTAAACTAAGTCACGTCAAAACCAATTGCACCTCGCCCCAACTCGTCTTAGCTCTTCAGAACTCATATCAAAAGTAGGCCCGAGCCGTACCGGAAGGAATTTTGCCTTGAGGCGAGAAGTCGAACGACGAGCATACCCACAGC